>Ga0302314_10005264_pt1 | contig 23647 bp, 19 predicted proteins | sample III_Palsa_N2_3_FD_200533 | JGI IMG/M metagenome (GOLD analysis project Ga0302314, IMG submission 200533) | Peat permafrost microbial communities from Stordalen Mire near Abisko, Sweden - III_Palsa_N2_3 | ecosystem: Environmental > Terrestrial > Soil > Palsa > Peat permafrost | place: Sweden... | reverse complement strand
AACGTTTTCCTTGGTCATGAAGCTGCCGATCTTGTCGCGCATCATCACCTTGATGTAGTGGGCGAAGCGCGAGGTGTTCAGCATGTAGGGCAGCATCGCCGAGAGCTGGGCGTTCGCCGTCGCGGTCGGCAGGTCGTATTTCTTGGCCTTGTTCGCCGTCTGGCCGCCGAAGAAGGCGGCATAATCGGTGTTCTTGCAATGGACCAGCGAGATGAAGCCCAGGTCGTTGAGTTCTTTCTCGCGCCGGTCGGTGATGGCGATCTCGGTCGGGCATTTCAGTGCCCGGTCGCCCTCGTCCGTGGTGAAGACATGGGCCGGCAGGCCTTCGACCTTGCCGCCGCCCTCGACCCCGCGGATCGCGGCAGTCCAGCCATGCTGGGAAAACGCCGTGGTGATGCGCTGACCCAGCGCAAAGGCGGCGTTGCCCCACAGATACTTGGCATGGTCGCGACCCATCGTGCCGTTGTACGCCGTGTCTTCCTCGAAACTGAAGCCTTCGACCGGCTCGGTATCCGGGCCGTAGGGCAGGCGCATCAGGATGTGCGGCAAGGCGAGCGTGGCGTAGCGGCTATCCTCGCTGTCGCGGAACGAGCGCCAGCGGACATAGTCGGCGCTCTCGAAGATCTTGGCGAGATCGCGCGGTGCCGCCAGCTCGGTGAAGCGCTCCATGTCGAACAGCGTCGGGTGCGCCGCCCCGATGAACGGGGCATGGGCCGCCGCCGCGACGTTCGACAGGCCTTCCAGCAGTTTCATGTCCGGCGCGGTCGGGCCGAAGTAATAATCGCCGATCAGGCAACTGAAGGGATGGCCGCCGAACGTGCCGTATTCCTCTTCATAGACCTTCTTGAACAGGGCGGTCTGGTCGAACTCGACGGCCTTGTCGAAATCCTTCCGAAGCTCGTCCTTGCTGGCATTGAACAGGCGCAGCTTGAGCGACGAGCCGGTCTCGGAATTGAACACCAGATAGCGCAGGCCGCGGCACGAGGCTTCGAGCTGCTGGAAGCTGGGATGATGCAGGATCTCGTTCATCTGCGCGCTGATCAACTCGTCGATCTCGCGGATCTTCTCGACGATCAGGCGTGGACCGAGATTGTCCCGGCTCAGCTCTTCCGCCTCATGCTTCTGCACTTTGGCGTTTTCGTCCTCGACGAAGCTGGTGACGAAGGTTTCGTTCAGCACATCGGTCAGGAACAGGCTGAACAGTTCCTTCGCGCGCGCCTCCTGACTGGCGTCGCGGGCGAGTTTCTCTTCCTTGAGCATGGTTTCGAGGATGCCCCATTCGGGCGTGCCTTCGACCGTGCTGGTCTCTTTTTTGTCGGCCATCTCAATCTCTCAATCTCGATCGCGCCGGCTATCTCCGGCGATAGGCTCGATTGCCGGCACGCCGGCGACGGGGCAGTCGCGGATCAGGCGGCGGGCGCCGGCGGCGGCAAGGCCTTCTGTACCGCGGCGTTCTGATCGATCGTGCGGTCGATCAGCTTGGCCCACTTGTCGCTGCCGTCGGACTTGGTCAGCAGGTCGCGCAGCTTGTTGCGCTTCTCCAGCAAATCCTTCAGTGCCTGGACCTGAAGGATCAGGTTTTCGGGCCGGAAATCGTCGATCTTCTCGAACTTGAGCGGAAAGCTCACCTCGCCGCCCGCGTCGCCGTTCAGGTGGTTCTTCACCTTGATCGCGATTTGCGGGCTGATGGCCTGTAGAACAGTATCGAAATTGTCGCGATCGATTTCGACGAACGGGCGATCTTTGAGAGGGATCGCCGTTGTCGCCGGATCGCCGGCCAGATCCGCCAGAATACCGACGATAAACGGCAGTTCCTTCTTCTCGATGGCACTGCCGATTTCGACATCGTAGGTAATTTTAACTCTTGGCGGTCTTACGCGGGTTAGTACGCGTTGAACGCTTTCACTGCCGGCCATTTGTTAAAACCCCTTTTTAACTGGGCGACCCTCGAAAAGGTTCGCTCGAGTATTTTTGAGGAAGCTCAACCCAGGTCAAAACACTACTATGTGGGATAGTATTTTGCAACTATCATGCTGTAGCACTCGTCTATCACTATCGTCTAACGATTCTTGTCTCGGTCACTGCGGCTCCTGAACTCCCATCAGCTCCATGAGCATGGAAACATAGGCCGGGTTGCGCATCAGCTCCGGCAAGAGTTCGTGGAACGGCATCTGGCCCCAGATGATCGCGCGCTGGACCAGATAGGGCACCGGGCTGTGGGGTTCCGCCTGGAACAGATAGTCGGCGGCCTCGGCCAGGCGGCGAAACGCCTCCTCGCGGCTGGTGATCGGTCCGGACGTGACCGTTGCCGGTGCGGCATTCGGTGCCGCGGACGCCGGGGCTTCGGCCGGTTCGACGTCGCTCACCATTGTCTCCTCCACGGGTTCGACCTCGACCACCGGCAGCGCATGACGCTCGATCAGCAGCGCGCGGACCCAGCCGGCGATCTCCTCGATCTGCCGGGCCAGGCCGACCAGGCTCGGCGCCGCGCGGCCGGCCAGCGCGTCGAGCAGGTCCTGCAACCCGCGAAGCGCGCTCCGGGCGGCGGTCAGATCCCGATAAATCGCGATCAGGACGGGCAGCGGGGTATGGAACGCGCTTTCGGTAAAGGCCGCGAGCGAGACCCGGCCGGCTTCCTCGGCCTGGGCCGCCGCTCGCGGGTCGTGCTTGCGGGCGACTTCGTGGCGTTGGCCGTTGATGTAATCGGTCCAGCAATAGGCGATGTCGGCGGCGGTTCCTGACTGGGTCACCGGGATCTGCTGCAGCAGGATCGGCAGCTTCTCGTTCAGCCATTCGAGCGGCGCGTTGCGCGCGTCCGGGTCATGGGGTTCCAGCAGGGGATAGAGCGCCGGCCAGAATTCCCGGGCCAGTCCGGCGATCAGCGTGAAGCCGTCGGCCAGTCCGGCAAAACCGCGGCGATGGGCCTCGGCCTCGACCAGCCAGACCGCGACTTGCAGATCCTTGGAGCGGGTCGCGAGGATCGCGGCCGCCTGGATCGAGACGGCACGCCAGTCGGCCCGCTTCACATCCCGCTTCCAGATCCCCTGCGGCAAGGTGGCGTTCTCGGTCCGGCGGGTCTCGATCAACCGGTCGTAAACCGGATCGTCGCGGATCCAGACGCCGACCGGCGATGCACCGGACAGCGGTGCCAGCAAGGCGGCCAGATCGAGCGGCAGCGTCGCCAGTTCGGTGGCCAGGGGTGCCACGGCGCTCATGCCGGGTCGGACGGGATGACGGTTGGTGGCGACGGATCATCCGCATGGGGCAACAGGCGGTCGAGCATGCTCTTGAACGACTGGACCAGTCGTTCGAACAAGGTGTCATGGGCGGTCTCGATCGCGCGCGGCAATGCCGTTTCCAATCGGGCGAGCGCCTCGCCCTGGCGGGCCATCGCGGCGATCAGCCCATCGAGCTTACGCGCCATATCGTCCTCCTCCTCGCCCGGGGCCTCGCGGCGGATGGCGGTCGACGGGGCCGAGACGCGACGGTCGGCCGTCCCTGCGACGGCCCGGACGGTGGGAGCCGTGTCCGCCGCGCCGTCGGCGATGGTCGCGACCAGGGAATAGCGCATGTCCAGGGTCTGGGCGATCCGCTGGTAGCTCCAGCCGTCGCGCCGCAGGCGCACCGCCATATGGCGCTGTTCCGCCTCGCTCAGCCGGCGCGACTGGCTCGGGATCGTACGGCCGCTGGACACGGAACCGCCGATCGCGCCACCGGCGCGAACGGTGAAAGGACCGGACAAAACTGATGCCATGGTCGAACCCCTCATCCTGCCCGATGCCCGGCAGGTACGGCCGCATCATACGCCGGCCGGCGCCCGAAGGTCACGCATCTTGGGTTGTGACTTTCGAAATCCATCAATCTTCCTAAAGCGGTGGCGCCAAGGTCGGGAAGCTGCCGAGTGCCACCGGCACCCGCTTGTCGGGCTGGCCGGGCGTGTGCTGAATCGCGTGCAGCCGGATCCGGGCGAACAGGATCGCGCGATCGCCGGGCACGTCGCCGCCGGCGACCGCCTCCGGGTTCTTCATCAGCGGCACTTTCAGGATGATGGTTTCCGGCCGCCGCGCCGAGATAGGGAGGAAGGTCTCGCGCGTGGCGCTGCGGTCTTCGATCAGCGAAATCAGGCCCCAGGGATCCGGGTAGCTCCAGGTCGCGAGCACGTCGCGGATCACCGGCTGATCGGTCGGGCCCGCAGCCGGGATCGACGGCGCGTTGCGGGCCCAGCGCAGACTGAGCTTGACCGGCTGGCCATAGCTCCAGACGAAGGATTGGTTGGTCTGGAGCGACGAGACGCGCTGGTTCAGCCCGTCGAGCGACCATTCGAGCACCTGGTTGCCGGCCTCGTCGAGCTCGGGATTGGCGCGGAATTCGACGTCGGCTTCCCAGGTCGGCGGCTGATCCGGCGTTGCGTCGGCGATTAACGGGGCAAGCGCGGGCCTGAGCGCGTCGATCTGCTCCAGGAACGTGACCGCCGCCGCGGAGGACGGGCCGTAAGCCGTCCGCATCCAGCCGGCCATCGGCCCGCCGTTGCCCTGGTCCAGCGCTTTGTAGAACCGGCGGACATCGTCCGGATCGGCCCAACTCGTGATCCGGCCGAGTCCCGTGGCGGTCACGAACGGGAAGCGGCCGGCCAGCGTCTGGTTGAACAGGCTCGCGACCGCGCCATACTGCTTCTCGATCCGGCCGTGCTGCAGGGCGGCGCAGCGATCGAGCAGGCCGCGCTCCAGTCGCTGCAGCCGCTCGCCGAAATAATCGAACGACGGTGCCGGGACGCCGACCGCGTCGCGGCACTTGGTCAGATCGATCTGGTCCATGGTGACCAGGATGAAATTCTCGAGCGCGCCCAGTGTGCCGTCGGGTGCCTTGCGATCGTATTTGCCGAGCGCATCGATAATGCCGGCCCAGCGCGCGGTGTCGTCGCCCCGATTGACGGTGCCGCCGAGCGTGATCTGCCCGGACGTATCGCCGAGCCGATCGCCCGAATGGTTGAGGAACGACACCAGCGGCTGCGCCTCGTTCTGGGCGAGCGCGCCGATGAAATCGCGCTCGGCGCCCAACCGGGCGACCAGATCGGCCGAGGTGGCGGCCCCGAAGCTGCGGGCGGCAAGCGGCGGATCGCCGGTCCACCAGATGAAGCTCGGATCGATCGGTTGATAGAGCATTTCGTCGTCGAGCCGGCGGGATACTTCGGTCAGCAGTCGCCGGGCCTGGCCGACGGCGATGTCCGAGATCTGGGCGGCGGCCTGGCCCAGGCCCAGTTGGCCCAGCCCGCTGTCCAGGTTGGCCAGCAACGGCGCCACGGCTGCGAAATTGCGGATCTCGCCGCGCCGGGCGCCGTCGTCATCGCCGCCGAAGCCGCCATCGTCCGGGCGCACGCGCCGGGCGGCCGACACCCGGGCCAGCACGAAATTCACCAGCTGATATTGGGCGGCGGTCCGGAACGCGCCGCGCAGCTCGATCGGTGCCGCTCCGACCGAACTGGTCATGATGGCCGAATAGCGCTCGAGCGCCTGCTCCGCCGTGCCGACGAGCGGCGCATCCCACGCCAGCCGGCGTCCGGGGCTGCCCAGTTCGATCGCGGCCGGTGCCGCCTTCATGAAATCTTCCGCGAACAGCTCGTCCAGGCCCTCGGCCAGCGCCTTGAAGCGTTGCGACATGACGAGGGTGCCGTTCGTGGCCTGCAGGACCGGAATGCCGCCCAGGCCCGCCAGCGCCATCAGATTGTGCTGGGCCGCCAGCCGGCAGGTCTGCCCCGTCTTCTCCAGTTCGTCGACGAAAGACGCCGGCATGAGATCGAGATTGGCCTGACGCAGCAGGGTCAGCGGCTGTTCGAGTGCCGGTCCCAGCGTGCCGGTGCCGCCGACCCATGAGAAGCTGCTGCCGGTCGCCGCAGTTTGGATGATGGTCAATTGCGCGCGCAGCTGGCGCAGCAGATCGACGACCTGGAGACCGTCCAGGCCCGGCGTATTGACCTCGATCGACAGCTCGGTGACGGCCGAGATCGCCTGCGAGACCGAGCCAGCGTCGAACTGGGCCGAAGCGGCGGCGACGAAGCCGTTGGTAATGCCCTGCTGCAGCAGCCGGCGCAGCCCCGCGACATCGACCGGCGGCGCCTTGGTTTCCTCCAGCGCCAACCGGTACAGCCTGGTGTCCTGATTGAACTCGCCGGGCAGATCCAGATCGAGCGCGTAATGCGCCAGCAGTTCGAGCGTCGGCACGCTGTGGTTCCGGCTCAGGCTGCTGTAGAGCCGGACGTTCTGATCGAGCAACTGGACCGCACCCGCCAGGGTCTGGAACCGGCCGATGTCGGCCGGGCTGGGCACGCCCTCGGCGACCGGGTTGCCGCAGGCGGCGGGATCGCGCGGCGCAATCCCGTTGAGCAGATCATGGCCGCGCCGTTCGAGCCCGTCGCGGATTACCTCCAGGACGAACCGGTCATAGCCGACGGCAAGCGCGCTGATCACCCGCTTGTCCGGCGTCTCCAGCAGGCTGGTCGGTGCGGCCAGGCTGACGGTGGTCAATGGCAGCGAACTGAAGGCCCAGAGCAGGTTTTCGGCGACGCGGCGCTCCAGTGCCTGGGTGGACGGGCTTTCGGCGGGGACCGCCTGCGCCGGATCGCGATCGGCTTGCTGGCTCTGCGGCGCCGTTTCTCGCGCCAGAATATTGAGGGTAGGTGCCAGCAGAGCGGCTCGGCGCGGCAGGATGACGCCGGAGATGACCAGGCCGACGACCGCCGCCAGCACGACGGAAGCGAGGCTGATCTGCGCGACGCGGAGCCGCCGGTTGCGCCGGGTGATGACGCCGCGCGCCGGTCGGGCCATCTGGAATTCGCGGAAGATCTTGCGGCGGAACAGGCCGCGCGCGAAGGCCTCGTGGCCAAGCGTGCCGACGCCCTCGACCGACCCGGTCAGATAGAAGCCGCGGAACAGGAACGGCTCGTGATAGACGCTCGTCCGCAGCATCGCGGTCAGCAGGGTCCGGAGCGGATCGCCCAGACGCCGGATCTCGCCCGGCAGCAGCAGCATGTCGCCCGCGGCGGATTGCCGGCCGTCGCGGAACGATGTCGGCAGGTGGGGCGCGCCCATGATCTGGAGATGCAGCGCGCCCAGGCCGGTCACCAGCGTCTCGACCGCGGCCGCGACCTCCTCCGGATCGAACGCGTCGATCAGCCCGTCCGGCGCGGACCAGCCCAGCACCTCATCGCGCAGGTTGACCTGCACGCTGTCGGCCAGGCCGGCGAAGCCGTCGAGCCCCTCGGCACGGGTCAGCGCCAGATAGATCGGCACGCGCAGGCCGGTATGGCGCTGGAAGCGCCAGATCGCCTCGTAGAGCTGGGCGCCGTGATCGGCCAAACGGTCGGCCGGCAAGGCATCGGCGCCGACCAGCCAGGAGACCGGCACGGCCAGCACCATGCCGTCGGCGGGCCGCTCCGGCCGCGCGCCGCGCAGCAGCCACAGCAGCATTTCCCAGCGCTCGATCCAGCCCGATGCGCCCAGCAGATGCGGATCGACCTCGACGATCGCGCCTTCCTTGGCGAAGGCGACCCGGTAGCCCCTGCCGCTCAGGCTGTTGGCGCCGGGATCGGACGGGTCGGCCGGTTCCAGCGCTTCGGTCAGTCGGCGCGGTTGCGCCTCGGCACCGCCCAGCAGCACGAACCACGGCACCGAATAGGGATGATCATAGGCGAGGTCGGTCCCCTGCAACCGCCGGGACGCCGCCCGCATGCCGAACAGCGCCCGCCGGCGCTGGGGTGCTGTTTCGGGCGGCAGGGCCGGGGCGGTGACGGCCGCCGGGCCCGATGCCGCTTCTTCCTCGCGTCGCCGCGCGACATGGATCAGCGTCGCGACGGCAACCCCGACCAGCAGGATCAGCAGCGCTATCGCCACATAGGGCAGATATGGCGCGAGTTCGACGATCCAGGGGGGGAGCTTGGGCATGGCCGCGTCCCTAGCGCTGCCCGGGGGTGCCGCTGCGGGCGACCCGGTCGGCGATGGTCATCAGGTCGCCGAAATTCTCCTGCCAGACGAGATGGGCGGCGGCCAGATAGACCAGCAGCACGATGCCGATCGCGGCCAGCCAGGGCCGCAGGCGCGGCAGGCGGATGAGTCGGCCGGCTTCGAACGGCGGCGGATATCCCATGGCGATCTGCCAGTCCGGCCGCGGCGGCGGATCGCGGTAGAAGATCGCCTGATACAGCCGGCCGCGCAGGCGATCGGCCTCGGCCTCGACATCGACGGCATCGGCGGTCAGCCGGTGGCGCCCGCGAAATCCCAGCGTGAGCGCCAGCAGCAGCCCGACCGCGATCTCGTCGTTGTTGTCGCCGGAGCGGCGCGACAGCACCAGGTCGATCTCGTCATAGAGCCGCTCGCCGGCACTGCGCGTGCCGTAGATGCGCTCTTCGAGCAGGGTCCTGCTCCACAGCTCCATGCCGTCCCAGGCATCCAGATAGAGCAGGGTCTCGTCGGCCAGCGCCGCCATGATATAGCCGAGGTCGATCGGTGCCGCACCATAGGCCGATCGCGGGACGGTCGGGCCGCCATGGGTCAACACCGCCTCGCGCAAGCGGCGAAACAACCGATCGACGGCATGCTGGCGCGGATCGCGTCCCGGATCGTACCCGCCGCCGCCCGCGTCGCCCGCCATCGCGGGTTCGGCCGGCTGCAGCCATTTATGCTGGCGGATGTCGTGCACGACGCCGTGGAGATCGACCCAGAACGCCCGCAGCCGATCGAGCGGCCGCTGCACCGAGGGATGATGGGCGCGATCCATCACGCCTGGTCCGCCGTTCCTTTGGGCTTCTCGACATAGAGGATGATCTTGTCCGGCCGGCCCGAGGCGTCCTGCGGAATTTCGGCCTGAATCTCGAGCATCCGCTCGTCGCCCAGTTGCAGTCCGTTCGGCTCGGTCGGCGTGCGCAACGGAATGCGCAGCAGCACCGCGTCGCTGGTTCGGACCAGATCGATCTCCTCGGCCCGCTCGATCAGCGTCCGATTTGCGCCCAAGGCGCGGGCCTCGCGGATTTGCGGCATGCGGTCGCGGTCGCCGATCAGCGCGCGGCGCGCCCATTGCTCGACCAGCCACAGCGGCTGGGTCGCCCCCGCGAACAGCTGGACATGGAGATGCCGGGTGAGCCAAGACGCCTGCAGTTCGAGCCGGAACCGGCCGTCGCCCAGGTTCTCGAACAGATATTTGTCGAACCGCTCTTCGAGCTGGTCGACCAGCAGCTGCAGCCGGTCGATCAGCGTGCGGAAGCCCGGCAGCGGATCGGCATGGACATAGTCCGGCAGTTTCTGCGGCACCATCAGGCCGCCGAGGCAGCTCAAGGCGCCGATCGCGTCGGCCAGCGCCAGATAGAGATCGAACGGATGCGAGGCGCCATGATCGATCATGGCCTCGAGCTTCGGCAGCGGCGTCACCAGCGCACGCAGCTGGGCCGCCTCCAGGCTGAAGCCGCCGATGCCGCTGGTCTTCAGATATTCCGACCGGGTCGCCGCCTTGTCCCGCAGTTTGGCGACGGCGTCGCCGACCAGCTTATGCAGGGCTGAATGGCGATCGACCGCCAGATGCGGCGGGGCGAACGGCAGGGCGATGTAGCGGCCGTCCTCCATGCCGATCCTGGCGAGCGGCAGCGTGGTGAACTTGAGCGGCGGCTCCTGTCCCTCGGCCGTCAGGATCAGGCCCAGCGCCGGGCGCAGGAACGCGACCTCGACCCTTCCGTCCTCGTCGAACTCGTCGGCGATGGCGGCGTGGGAATGCTGGCCATAGCGGCCGAGATTGGTTTCCGGGTCGATGCGCAGGCCGGCGCGCTGCGCCAGCACCGCCAGATGGAGCGTGCCGGCGCCCTTGCGCAGCAGTTCGCCGTCGGCCGCCAGGTCGAACGCCAGCGGCTCGGCATCCTCCAGCGGATGGCAGACGACCAGCCCGTCCGGCATCACCCCCTCCAGCGTCTCGATCTCGAAACTGCCTTCCGCCAGCCGCGAGGCCGCGATCGACAGGCGCCGCAGCCCCCACCGGTACGGCAGGGTCGCGGCCGCCAGATAGGCCACCAATTGTTCGGTCCGCCGGCTGGCCAGCTGGAAATGCTGCGGCCCGAGCAGCATGCCCTCGTGCCACAGCACCGCGTCTGGAATGTCCTTCGCTTCCGGTCGGCCGGTTCCGCTGGTCATGGCATGAGCCTCACGTCCTTTTCGCCGAGCATCAGCTTGACCTTGCTGCCGTCGCCCAGGCGCAGCCGATGGTCGCCCTCGTCGCGATAGCCCGCAAACACGATGGCGTCGGTCATGCCGCCCGGCGAATCGACCGAGGCGTCGCGCAGGGCCTGGCCCGGCGCCATCTCCCACGACACGATCCGCAGCCCGTCGGGATAATCGCGGGTGAATTGCTGCCGGCGCTGAAACCAGTCGCGCGCGCTCAGCTTCATGATCGCGGCGGCCGCCTCCGGGTCGGTCAGCATGACCAGATCGATCGCGACGGCGCTGTTCTGATTGGCCTCGGGATCGGCGTCGATGCTGATGCGCGAGATCGAACGGCCGCCGCCGAGCCAACCCGGCACCAGGCTGCAGGCGCCGAGCGCGATGCCGGCGGCGAGACAAAGCGCTGGCGGCAGGCGGTTCATCGCGGCGGGGCTTCGGTGGCGCCGGGCTTGTCGGATCCTTTGGCGGCGCCGTCCGTCGCGGCATCATCCGGCTGCGCCGGCGACAGGCGGATGATCAGCGTATCGACGTCGTGGTCGCGCTTCAGCGTGTTCGCGACCCGCTCGGCCTCGCCCCGGCTCGCGAAGATCTCGGTCAAGCGCACGACGTTCCAGGCGCGCCCGCTGTCGTCCGTCCGGACCAGGACCTCCGCCTGATGATCATGGTCGCTCAACCGGGTCGCGACCTTGCCTGCAATCTCGTCGTTGACGAACGCGCCGGCCTGCACGACGAAGCGGGCGCGGGCCGGCGACGGGGTGGCCGGCTTCGGCTTCGGTTTGGGCGGCTTGGCGGCGGGCGCCGGTGGTTCGACCGGGGCCGGTGGCGCTGTCACCGCGGCGGTGGTCTGCTCGGGCGGCGGCGGAAGCGGCACCGCCGCGGGTGCTGGAACGGGTTCCGGCGGGGGCGCGGCCGGAGCCGGCGTCGCGGTCGCCGCGTGTTCTTCGGGCGGTGTCACCGGTCCGGTGGTGGGCGGTGGTGCGGCGGGAGGCGGCGCCGGGATGGCGGGTGCCGGGGACGCCGTGGGGGCTGGTGTCGCTGCTGGCGGTGCCGGGCGAGGGGTTGCCGGTGCCCAATCGACGACGGCCAGGAGCGTCACGACCACGCCCAGCGCAAAGCCGATCAGCGCGCTTGCGATCTGTCCCGCCACGATGGCGGTGCTCGATTTGGTCCCCGGCGACATCGACCCTCCGCTCAGCGGAGCGCCAGCGGTGGACCGCCGGTCAAACGTGCGTGCGCGATCATGGGATCATCACCGTGGTTTCGCCGGCGCTGGTAACCTGGATCACGCCGGCCCAATTGCACATGAGCTTGCAATTATTGTCGAGCGCCGGCATGCCGCCGATCATCACCGTCGGCGCGCCCGGGACCCAGGGCGCCGCCGTCGCCGGGATGCACGGCATCGGCGTCAGCACACCCAGGGCCGCCGCGGTCGCGGCCGCGACCATCGGATTTGCCGGGCTCTGGCACATGCCGAACGGCATGATATTCATCAGGGGGACATGGTCCATGATCGTCGCCGCCGGTACCCCGCCCGCCATTGTCCGATTGCTGGGCAAGACAACCATCGCAACCGGTGCGGCGCCGAAGCTGCATTGCAACTGCGCGCCCATCACGACCTGCAATGCCATCGCTCCCCTCGACTGATTCCGGATGGCGGCTGATCTTAAAACACCGCCTTAGCCCATTCAGCGCGACCAATAACTTAACTATACAGCACAAGGTTGTGTCAGTGCAGGAAAATATACGATTTCCCGGCAAATCGACAGTTGCAAGGGCCGGACGCGGCAACCCGGTGGGAAATCGCGTCCGAAGACTGTCGATCCGTCGCGAAACGTAGGATGCTCCAAGATGGCGCAGCCGGGGCACGAGGCCGGCGCCGCGCTGTGCTGATTCCCGCTCGCGATCGAGGTTGCCCAACATGACGAGACCGATCCGCCGCCGCCCGGCCTACAAGGCCATGATCGTGGCGCCGCAGCCGGAGGCCGCCGAGGCCGGGCTGATCGCGCTCGAGGCCGGCGGCAACGCGCTCGATGCCGCGATCGCCTGCGCGCTTGCCCAAGGCGTCGTCGATCCGGCGATGTGTGGGCTGGGCGGGCTCGGCTGCCTGCAGATCTTCGATCCGCGGAGTGGGCGGACCCTGGTGTTCGATGGGCTTTCGACCTGTCCGGCCGCCGCGACGCCCGGGATGTGGCGGGGCATTTTCGAGCGCGAATGCAGCGACGGTTACGGCTATGTGCTGACCGGCGGCGTCAACGAGATCGGTCATACCGCCGTGACCACGCCGGGCATCGTGCGGGTGTTCGGCGAGGCGCATCGCGCTTTCGGCCGGCTGCCCTGGGCGGAACTGTTTGGCCCGGCCATCGGGTTCGCCGAAGACGGCTGGATCGTCCGTCCCCATGTCGCGATGATGTTCGCGATGAACGAGGCTGGCGCCGGCCGGTTGGCCTACAGCCGGAAGCTTGGCCTGACGCCGGACGGCCGCCAGTTCTATCTGCGTCCGGACGGCACGCCCAAGAAACTTGGCGACCCGGTGCGCAATCCCGATCTGGCCGACACGTTGCGCGGCCTGGCGCGCGACGGGGCGGAGAGTTTCTACACCGGCGAAATTGCGCGACGCCTCGCCGACGACATGGCGAAAAACGGCGGGTTGATGACGCTGGCCGATCTCGCCGGCTTTACGGTGCAGCAGAAGGCGCCGCTGACGATCGACTATCGGGGCCGCCGCATCGCCACCCCGCCGCCGCCGGCCGGCGGCATCTATGTCGCCCAGATCCTGCGCATCCTCGAACGGTTCGACCTCACCGCGCTTGAGCATAATGGCGCGGAGTATATCGCGATCGTCGCCGAGGCGATGAAGATCGCCGGTGGCGACAAGGACCGCTTCATCGGCGACCCGGATTTCGTCGTCCCGCCGCTGGACCGGCTGCTGTCGGACGCGTATGCCGACGACTGCGCGGCCCGGATCCGGCGCGGCGAAAGGACGCCGCTGGCGCGGGTCACCGGCGACAGCAAGCACACCACCACGGTGTCCTGCATCGATGCGGATGGCATGGTCGTCTCGCTGACCCATACCAACGGCGTGCCGTCCGGCGTGATCGCGCCGGGCCTGGGCTTCATCCTCAATGGCGCGATGAACTGGTACGACCCGCGTCCGGGCCGGGCCGGTTCGATCGCGCCCGGCAAAAGGCGCTTCTCGTCGATGACGCCAACGATCGTGTTCGAGGCGGGCAAGCCGGTCTTCACCCTTGGCGCGCCGGGCGGCGCCTGGATCGGCCCCGCCATCGTACAGGTTCTGCTCAACGTACTCGACTGGGGCATGCCGGTGTCGGAGGCGGTGTCGGCGCCGCGCTTCAGCGCCACCAGCGATGCGATCGACATCTCCAACCGCATCCCGCGCGGCGTCGAGCGGCAACTGCGGATTAAAGGCTATGCGGTACAGCGCTCGCCGCTGTCCTACCCGTTCGGCGCCCCGCACGGCATTACCTGCTGGGACGGGGTACTCGAAGGCGGTGCCGACCCGCAACGCGACGGCTATGCGGCCGGCATGGCGTAGAATATGGCCGCCCATCGCCAAATCTGAAACCCGTTTCAGGCGAGTCTGTTTTCGTCTCGCAACTTTTTCGAGCGCGGTGCCAGCTTGCAACAGGCTGGCCGAGCCGTGACGAAAGCCAGCACCAGATAGAGCCCGGTCGCGACGTTTCAGCCGATCAGCACGGACAGCGTCACGCCGATCAGACTGGAGAGATACAGTCGCGGCCGGGCGGTGAGCGCCCGGCGCAGCGGGGTGCGGAGTACGCGTGATGTCATGTCCGCGAGCTTAATCTGGCGGAGCCCGCCACCGCAATCTGCAGCGCGTGGGCATACCAGGCGTGGCTGTCTGCCGCGCGTGCCTGCTGTGGACGTGGTGCGGACGCTGCGGTAAACCGGGGCGCAGGTTTTCAAACGGATTTATGCATCTGATGACGCGATCGATCTCGGCCGGTTCGAAGGCCCTTTTGGCGGTTCTGTTCCTGGGCCTGGTCGCGGCCCCCCTGCCGGCCGCGGCCCACGCCATCCTGATGGACTCGGTTCCGGCGGTGAACGCCACGGCCAAGGGACCGGATATCGCGATCGATCTGCGTTACAACAGCCGGATCGATCATAAGCGCTCGCGCCTGACGCTGACGTTGCCCGATCAGAGCCAGCAGGTGCTGCCGATCGAGATCGACGGTCCCGACGACCGGCTCGACACCAAGGCCACCTTGCCGCCGGGCGTCTATACGCTGCGCTGGCAGGTCCTGGCGATCGACGGCCATATCACCCGCGGCGACGTGCCCTTCACCGTCGCGGGGAACTAGACCCCATGGCGCTGCTGATCGATCTGTTCGGCTACCTGTCGGTTCTGCTGCATGGGCTGACCATCGTCGCCCAATCCATGGCGTTGGGCGGCATCCTGTTCCTGGTGTTCCTGGCGCGGCCGTTCTCGGACGAGTTGGGCGCGGTCGGCGACGAGATCGTCCTGCGCACCCGCCGCATCGCCGGCTGGTCGGCCGTGGCGCTGATCGTCTGCGAATCGCTCACCATCGCGCTGCAGGGCGCGGTGCTGATCGGCACGGTCGATCTCAGCGTCGCCGACGTCATGACCGCCGATTTCGCCGAGGCCGGCCAGATCAAGATCCTGGCGGCGCTGCTGCTGGTGATCCTGACCTTCGGCTTCCGCCGCGCGTCGAAGCCGGTGATGCTCGCCGTCGTCGTGCTGGAACTGGTCGCGGCGACGCTGACGACCCATGCCAACGCCCGGCTCGAGGGCCGCATCCCGCTGCTGATCGTCGAGGGGCTGCACCAACTGGGCGCGGCGATCTGGATCGGCGGCATTCCCAGCTTCGTCATGGCGCTCGGCCGCTGCCACGACGGCGTCGCCTGGCGCCGGATCGGCAAGCGGTTTTCGCAGATGTCGATGGTCGGCGTTGCCTGCATCCTGGTCTCGGGTGCCGCCATGACCTACCTCTATATCGGCGATCTGGCCGGATTCTACGGCACGGCCTATGGCGTCATGGTCGGCGCCAAGATGGCGATGTTCGCCAGCCTGCTGTGTCTCGGCGGCATGAACTATCTGCTGGTCGAGCGGCTGCGCGGCAATCCCGGCACGCCGGTCAAGCGGCTGAAGCGCTTCGCCGAGGTCGAGATCGGCATCGGTTTCACGCTGTTTTTCGCGGCCGCGTCGCTGACCTCGGTCGCCCCCGCGATCGATCTGTCGACCGACCGGGTCAGCTGGTCCGAGATCGTCGAGCGCAACACGCCGCAGATCCCGACCCTGAACTCGCCCGACCATGCGGCGCTGGCCCTGCCGGCGCTGCAGCAGAAGCTGGACGAGGAGGCCGAGGCGCAGAAGAAGAATCCGCCGGCGGCCTTCGTCCCCGGTTCCGGTACCCTGCCGCCGCGCAATCTCGATGACATCCGCTGGTCGGAGTATAATCACCACTGGTCCGGCCTGTTCGTGCTGCTGATGGGGCTGGCGGCGCTCGCCAACCAGGCCAAGATCGCGACGCCGGTGACGAAACACTGGCCGCTGATCCTGCTGGGGCTCGCCGCCTTCCTGTTCCTCCGGTCGGATCCGGAGGTCTGGCCGCTGGGCGAGGAAGGCTTCTGGGTCAGTTTCCGCGATGTCGAGGTCATGCAGCATCGCATGTTCGTGCTGTTGACGGTGGTGTTCGGCCTGTTCGAATGGCGCGTGCGCGTCGGCGGGCTGGCCAAGACCAAGGCCGTGCTGGTCTTCCCGCTGATGAGTGCCTTGGGTGGCGCCTTGCTGCTGACCCATCAGCACGCCATCTCCAACGTCAAGGACCAGTTGCTGATCGAACTGACCCATACGCCGCTGGCCCTGGCCAGTGCGGCGGCGGGCTGGGCGCGGTGGCTGGAAATCCGGCTCGATCCGCCCGGCAACAAGATCGCCGGCTGGATCTGGCCGGCCTGTTTCATTTTCATTGGTTTCCTGCTGCTGTCTTATCGCGAGATCTGACCGCAATTTCCTGTACAGTCGGCGGACCAATTTGCGAGCGGAGGCGGGATGGCGACGACTCTCAAAACTGGACGGCAGGCCGATCCCTGCACCATGATCATCTTCGGCGCGTCGGGCGATCTGACCAAGCGGCTGCTGGTGCCGGCGCTGTATAATCTGAAGCACGCCAAGCTGCTGCCTGAGGGATTCCGCCTGATCGGCGTCGCGCGCAGCGAGCATCCGAACGAAGCGTTCCGCGAGGATTTCAGCAAGGCGATCAAGGATTTCGCCACGACCGAAGTGGTGATGGACGAGTGGGACGATCTGGTCGCGCGCGTGTCCTATCAGTCGGGTGCGTTCGACGATCCCGCCACATATCAGAAGCTGCTGGAAGATCTGATCGATGCCGGCGGCGGGCCGGACTCGATCGGCAATTGCCTGTTCTATCTGGCGACCGCGCCGGAATTCTTTGCGACCATCGTCGAGCGGCTGGCCGCCTCCGGCCTGACGCGCGAAGAGGGCGATACCTGGCGCCGGGTCATCATCGAAAAGCCGTTCGGCCATGATCTGGAATCGGCCAGGGCGCTCAATAGCGATCTGCAGGCGGTGCTGGCCGAGCGCCAGATCTATCGGATCGACCATTATCTGGGTAAGGAAACCGTCCAGAACATCATGGTGTTCCGCTTCGCCAACGGCATCTTCGAGCCCTTGTGGAATCGCGACCACATCGATCATGTGCAGATCACGGTGGCCGAGACGGTCGGCGTGGAATCGCGCGGCGGCTTCTACGAGCAGACCGGCGCGCTCAGGGACATGATCCCGAACCATATGTTCCAGTTGTTGTCCTTCATCGGCATGGAGGCGCCGACCTCGTTCGCGGCCGACGCGCTGCGCTCGGAAAAGGTCAAGGTGCTGGATTCAATCCGGCCGCTCGATGCCGCCTCGGTGCTGACCGACGCGGTGCGCGGCCAGTATGGCGCCGGCGTGCTCAACGAAAAGCCGGTCTGGGCCTATCGCGCCGAGCCCAGGATCGCGGCTGATTCGATGACCGAGACCTATGCGGCGCTCAAACTCAACATCGACAATTGGCGCTGGGCCGGGGTGCCGTTCTACCTGCGCACCGGCAAGCGCCTGCCGCGCCGGATGAGCGAGATCGCGATCCAGTTCAAGCGTGCGCCGATCGCGGTGTTCCGTGACACGCCGATCGAAGATGTCGGCTCCAACCTGCTGGTCATCCGCATCCAGCCGGACGAGGGCGTGTCGCTGCAGTTCGGCGCCAAGATCCCCGGCACCGCGCTTGACATCGGCAATGTGAAGATGAACTTCCAGTACAAGGACTATTTCCAGTCGGCGCCCTCGACCGGCTACGAAACTCTGATCTACGACGCCATGATCGGCGACGCGACGCTGTTCCAGCGCGCCGACAATGTCGAGGCCGGCTGGAAGGTGGTGCAGCCGGTGCTGGACGCCTGGGCCAACCGCCGCCCGCGGGACTTCCCGAACTACGAAGCCGGCACCCAGGGCCCGCGTCAGGCCGACGAACTGCTGGCGCGCGACGGGCGGGTCTGGCGGAAGATCTAACCGAGCTTCAACCGATAGAGCGCCCAGGCCGCCATCGAATTGCTGTCGCGGATCTCGCCTGCGCGAATCATCTCCTCGAACTGGGCGATGGTGACTTTGCGCACGGTCATGTCCTGTTCCTCGATCTCGGGGGCGCGCTCGGTCAGGGTCAGGCCGGTGGCGAGGAACACGTGGCAGCCGTGGCTCGCCATGCCATAGGCGCAGTAGAAAAAGCCGAGCGGCGTCAGCTCGGCCGCGAGCAGTCCGGCCTCCTCGCGCAATTCGCCGCGGGCGACCTCGGCCGGGTCGGCGTCGGGCCGGTCGTGCCAGGCACCCTGCGGGAATTCGGCGAAGCGGCCCCGGACCGGATAGCGATATTGCTCGACCAGCCACAGCGTGTCGCCGTCCCGCGCGATGACCAGGGTGAAGTCGATCTTGTCGATCACGCCGTACAGCCCGCGCGAGCCGTCGGCCCGCTCGACCACATCCTCGCGCACCTTGGTCCAGGGGTTTTGATAGACGAGTTTGGACGAGACGGTCTTGATCATCGGGTTCTCGCGGTCGGTGAGAGGTAGGCGCAGCTTAGCGGTCTCCATGAACCAAATCGCGGTATTTTCCGTTGTTTATACCGAAGCCGGCCTTCGGGCCGCGGCGTTGCACGATCGGAGCGACCAAGAAAATGAAAAGAATCTCGATCCTCGGCGGGCTGGCGGTATCGCTGTTCGCCCTGCCGGCTCTGGCGCAGGAAACCGCCTATACGACGAGTACCGTCACGCTCCAAGCCGGTCCGGCGCCGGACTATCCGGCCGTCGGTACGTTCGGTGCCGATACACCGGTGACGCTCTATGGCTGCCTCGACGGCTATAACTGGTGCGACGTGTCCTATCAGGACGCGCGCGGCTGGGTCGATGGTCAGGCGCTGGCCTATCCCTACCAGGATCAGCGCGTGCCGATCGCCGTCTATGGCCCGGAATTGAGCCTGCCGGTCGTCAGCTTCACGTTCGGCAGCTATTGGGACGATCACTACCGTGGCCGGCCGTTCTTTACCGAGCGTGAGCGGTTCGAGCATCACGCGCCGCCACCGCCACCGCCCCATCGCGAGGCCCCCCCGCCGCTGCCGTCGCGGGGGGGCGGCCATCCGGGTGAGGCCCATCCGCCGGAACGTGGGCCGGGTCCGGCCGCAGCGCATCCGGAAGCGGCCCATCCGCAGCCCGTAGCCCATCCGCCCGAGCCGCATCCGGCCGTGGCGCCGCGTCCGCAGGCGCCACCGGCTCCCGCACCGCATCCCCAAGCGGCACCGGCACCGGCACCACATCCGGAACCCGCGGCTCATCCGGGCGAGGAGCATCACGACGCGCCGGGCGATCAGCCGCATCAGTAACCGCGGCTCAGCTGCCGGCCGGTCTGCGCGGGCGTCTCCGCCGGACCGGTCGGCAGGGTCCCGGAATCGAGCGGTAGATATGGCGTAAATCTTGACGAGACGATACGTATCGTCTCATTCTGTGGCATGATTTCGCTTGATCAAGCTCCCAGCCCGCTCGGCAGGCGCTCGCCCGCAAGCTATCGCGCCATTCTTGAGGCGGCTGCCGCCCTCGTCGGCGAGATCGGCTTCCATTCGGTCACGATCGAACTGATCGCGGCACGGGCGCAGGCCGGCAAGCAGACGATCTATCGCTGGTGGCCGTCCAAGCCGGCCTTGTTCGTCGAGGTCTATGATCATCTCGTTTCGCGCGCGCTGCTCGATGTCGATACCGGATCGGTGGCGGGCGATCTCACCTTGCTGCTGGAACGTCTGTTCGAGAAATTCCGCGAAGGCCCGGCCTCGCTGATTCTTGCCGGCCTGATCGGCGCCGCCCAGGGCGATCCGGTGGCAGCAGCCGCCATCCAGCAGGGTTTGGTCATCGGCCGGCGGGATCTGTTGACCGGCCCGATCGGACGCGCTATCCGGCGCGGCGAATTGCATCCCGGTTTCGATGGCGCGCTTGCGTGCGCGGTCGTCGTCGCCTTGGTCTGGCGGGAGGTTTTGCTGAGCGACCGGGCGCTCGATGCCGACTATGCGGCGACCGTGGTCGAGTGCGCGCTCAAGAGTGGCGCGCCGCGCGGTCCGGCGGGGTGACCAGCGGGCGAACGGGAGGATCGGATGCAGATCGAAGCGGATTTGGCCGGCAAAGTGGCGATCGTCACGGGCGGAACCTCGGGGATCGGGCGGGCGACGGCACTGGCGCTTGGCCGCGCCGGCTGCCGCGTGCTGGTCGTCGGACGGGACGCGGCGCGGGGTGAGGCCGTCGTCGCGGAGATTGGGGCTGGCCAGTGCATTGCCGCCTTTTGCCCGGCGGACATGCGGCAGCCCGATGACATCGCCCGGATGGTCGATGCAGCGCTCGATCGGTTCGGGCGGCTCGATATCGCCTTCAACAATGCGGGATACCAGGAGCCGCGGGCGGCGCTCGCCGATCAGGCGACGGCCGAGTACGACCGCGTGTTCGAGACGAACGTCCGGGCGGTCTATCTGGCGATGCAGGCCGAAATCGGGGCGATGCGGGCCAAGGGTGGTGTGATCGTCAACAACGCCTCGGTCAGCGGCGTGCGCAATCCCAATCACGGCCTGGCACTCTATTGCGCCTCCAAGGCGGCGCTGCTGTCGCTGACCAAATCCGCGGCGATGGAATATGCCGAACACGGCATCCGCATCAATGCGGTCTCGCCCGGCCGGGTCGAAACGCCGATGATGCTCGGGTCCCGGATCGCCGACATGAAGGCGGTGGCGGCCGGCCTGCCGATCAAGCGGCTGGGGGCGCCGGAGGAGGTGGCGGCCGCCGTGCTCTGGCTCGCCTCCTCCGCCTCCTCTTTCGTCGTCGGCCATAATCTTTGCGTCGATGGCGGCTTTCTGGCGCAATAGCCGGTCAGTTGCGGATGGCGAAGGCCACCGTCATGCCGATGCCGATCGCGATGATGATCAGGCGCAGATGGCTTTGCTTCATGCGCTTGGCGACGATCGGACCGGCGGACCCGCCCAGGATGGCGCCCACGAACATGACCGCCGTCTGATCCCACCAGACCTTGCCGGCTATGATGAAGCACACCACGGCCGCCGCGTTGAGCGTGCCGGCCAGCAGCGTCTTCATCGCATTCATGCGGTGGATGTCGTCGAGCCCGTAGAGCCCGAACATCGCCAGCATCAGAATCCCGATGGCGCCGCCGAAATAGCCGCCATAGATCGCGATGACGAACTGCACCGACAGCAGCGTCGCCGGGCCGATGGTGAAGGCGCGCTTCAGATAGGGCGTCGCATGCTTGCCGACGGCGAACAGCAGGGTCGCGGCGCCCAGCAGCCAGGGGATGGCAGCATCGAACGTCCGCTGCGGCGTCCACAGCAGCAACAGCGCGCCCAGGATGCTGCCCACCAGGCTGACCGCCAGAATGGCGCGCATGCCGACGCCGTCGAACGGCTTGAAATCCCGGCGATAGGCCCAGGCGCTGACGAAGCTGCCGGGAAATGTGGCGACCGTGCTCGACGCGTTGGCGATGATCGAGGGCACGCCAGCAAAGACCAGCGCGGGGAACGTCAGGAACGAGCCGCCGCCGGCGACCGCGTTCATGATGCCGGCGCCGAACGCGGCGACGAAAAGCAGCAGGTCAGCAATCATGTTGGCCGATCGATACGAAGAACCCGGCTGGGCCGCAAGCCTATCGTCGCAGAATCCAGCGATCGACGGCCTGGATCAGCCCGCGCGGGTCGAACGGCTTGGCGACATAGTCGATCATGCCGGCGGCCAGGCATTGCCGGCGGTCGCCCTCCATGGCGTTCGCGGTCAAGGCCACGATCGGCACGGCGGACGCTGCGGGCGGCAGGGCCTTGATCCGGCGGGTCGCTTCGTACCCGTCCATGTCCGGCATCTGCACGTCCATCAGCACCAGGTCGGGCGGGCTGAGCCTGATCATGTCGATCGCGGCTTGGCCGCCACTCGCGATCTCGACGGTGAAGCCGGCGTGGGACAAAATCTCCTCGGCGACCAGTTGGTTGATCAGATTGTCTTCGACCACCAGTACGCGGCCGCCGAGGCGCCGGACGGGCTCCGGCTCGGGTGCCGCGACCGCCGGGGCTATTTCGGACACGATCTGGTCGAGCGGCAGGGTGAACCAGAACAGACTGCCGCCCTCGGCCGGAGACTCGGCGCCGATCTTGCCGCCCATCAGATCGACCAGCTGCTTGGATATGTGCAGCCCCAACCCGGTGCCGCCGAAGCGGCGCGTGATCGTGCCGTCGGCCTGCTCGAAACGCTGGAACAGCTTGCCGAGCGCGATCTGACTGAGCCCGATGCCGGTATCGCGGACCTTGATCGTGACCAGGCTCGGATCGTGCGGCGCAACCCCGATCTCGATGCTCACACCGCCCGCTTCGGTGAATTTGATCGCGTTCGAAATCAGGTTCAGCAGCACCTGCCGGATGCGTGTTGGATCGCCCAGCCGGCGGCCGATGGGCTCGACCAACGGGGCCCGCGCGAGATCGAGGTCGCGTTCGCGTGCGCGCGGCGCCATCAGCCGGATCGCCTCGTCGAGCAGATCGCACGGATCGAACGGAATTGCCTCCAGCGTCAGCTTGCCGGCCTCGAGCTTCGAGACGTCGAGCACATCGTCGATGATGCCGAGCAGCGTGCCGGCCGACGTCTCGACCGTCTCGGCATAGAAGCGCTGGCGATCGTCCAGCCCGCTATCGAGCAACAGATGGGTCATGCCGATGATGCCGTTCATCGGCGTGCGGATCTCGTGGCTGATCATGGCGAGAAAGGCGGATTTCGCCGCGTTGGCGCGGTCGGCCGCTTCCTTGCCCAGACTGATGGCGCGCTGCTGGCGCTTCAGTTCGGAAATATCGACATGGGTGCTGTAGGCGACGCCGTCGGGCCCGCGCTGCTCGATGACGCGCAGCCAGACGTCGCGCGGCAATTGCACCTCGAACGGCGCGCCGGTGAAGCGCCGATCCTCGGCCAGCTTCAGGATCCAATGATCGCGCGTGCCGGACGGCGTCGGGAAGGGCGATTGCGCGATCCAGGCCGCCGCCAGCAATTCCTCGTACTGCAGGCCCACGGCCTGGTCGCGGCCGAGGCCGTAGAGCAGCAGGCACTGGTCGTTGATCAAGCTGATCCGGCCATCAGCACCCATCAGCATGACGCCGTCGGCGACATTCTCCATGATCGCACTGTCGCTGACCGAGCCGGCGCCGGTCAGCGCCAGCGCCATGCCGGCATCGACGTTCGGCGCGGCGATCGTGGTCCAGATCCGGATGCGCCCGTCGGGCACGGGTTGCGAACCGACGCGCAGCCATTTGCCGCGATGTTCGAACACGAACGGCCGGCTTTGCGCGCGATGGCGCGCGACACCGTCGCGGACATACTGGTCGATATTGGGCAATTCCTCGGGCCCGAGCCGCTGCCGGTAGAAGCGATGCAGGTTGCCGCTATAGGGCTCGCCCTGCTGCAGGAAACCCTCCTGTTCGGGAAACAGCCGCAGGAAGGTTCGGTTCCACAACACCGTGCAATCGCTGTCGTCGAACAGACAGACGGCGATATTCAGGCTGTCGAGCAATTCGGCCATCAGGCCGTATGGCGCCCATTTCGGGTCCATCGGGTCGTCCCACCGCCATCGATGGTTACACTTCTAGGCGATCGGGGTTAAATTTCCACTCAAGATCAAGCGACAAAACGCGGTCGGCTCCCGCCGAAGAAGCGTTTGACAGTCCCGGGTCGAATGCCCAATTTCGGCTGAAAGCCCGTTCACGCTCTTGATGAAGGTTCTCAGCCTTGGATACCGGACATACTGCTGGCAGCTTGATGATCGACGGCGACCGCCTGCGCTCCCTGTTTCTGAAGTTCTTCGCCGAGCGTGGCCATGCCGTGATCCCGAGCGCCTCGGTCATTCC
>Ga0302314_10005258_pt1 | contig 23655 bp, 22 predicted proteins | sample III_Palsa_N2_3_FD_200533 | JGI IMG/M metagenome (GOLD analysis project Ga0302314, IMG submission 200533) | Peat permafrost microbial communities from Stordalen Mire near Abisko, Sweden - III_Palsa_N2_3 | ecosystem: Environmental > Terrestrial > Soil > Palsa > Peat permafrost | place: Sweden... | reverse complement strand
TTGCCTGCGAGAGCTGCTCGAACAAGGGGCCGATTTCCGCCAGGTAGTCCCTGGCCGCCGCAGTCAGCACCACGCGCCGGTTGTGCCGTTCAAACAGCGGTGCCTCAAGCCACTCCTCAAGTAGACGCACGTGCTGGCTCACCGCCCCGTGAGTCACGTGCAATTCCGCGGCGGCGTCCTTGAAGCTACCCAGCCGGCCGGCGGCCTCGAAGGCTCGCAATGCATTGAGTGGGGGCAATATCCGTTTCATTCGGGAGAGTTTATTTAACGCGACTCCCCAATTTATCTGGTTTGTTAGCGTGCTACAAGATAGATATCCTGCTTAGTACACCCTGACTCCGAGATCCGAATGCTGAGTTATACCGGCGGTTTCGTCCTCCTTGCAGCGCTGCTCCACGCGAGCTGGAACGCGATGCTGCACGGCAACCAAGACCGGTTGCTGTCCATGACGTGGATGAGCATCGCCATTGCTGCGGTATCCACGCTTGTCGTCCTGTTCGCGCCGTGGCCAGCCGACGCGGCGTGGCCGTATATCGTGGCATCGGGCCTCGTGCATATCGTGTACAACGTGACCCTCGTTCGATCGTACCGGCGCAACGATCTGGCGCAGGCGTATCCGATCGCGCGCGGTTCGTCGCCGCTGCTCGTCACGCTCGGCGCGGCGCTTTTCGCGCATGAGGCGATCGGCCCCTTGCACGTTCTTGGGATCGCGATGATATCGGGCGGCATCATCGCAATCGCGCTGGAGGGGGGGCGTGTGTCGCTTGCGGGTGCACTGGCCGCGCTGACGACGGGCGCGACGATCGCGGTCTATACCGTGGTCGACGGCATCGGCGTGCGCTTATCCGGCGGCCACGCGATCGCCTATACCGCGTGGATGTTCCTGTTCTATTGGCTGATGCCTGTGCTGTTCGTCGCCACGCGCGGGCTCGCGCCGCTTTGGACACCGGTGCGGGCGGCGCCAATGGCGGTCGGCTCGTCGCTCGTCGGGGGCCTCGTGTCGATCGCGGCGTATGGCATCGTGATCTGGGCGCTGCAGTCGGGCGCGATGGGCGCGGTATCGGCGTTGCGCGAGACCAGCGTGGTGTTCGCGGTGCTGATCGGGCGAATGTTTCTGCGGGAAGCGGTCAGTGGCAAGCGGTGGCTCGCGTGCGTGATCGTCGCGGCCGGGGCAGTTTGTCTGGGGGTTTGATCATTATTTTGGTGGCGGCGTCCAGATCTGGATATCGTTGGCTTTCAAAGCGACCGGGATCAATCCCGCTGCGTGATAAGTGTCGGCGATTCGCTGCTGTTCGCCCAACTGCGCGCGCTTGACCGGCACGATGTCATAGCTGCGGCGGCTATTCGCCAGCTCGATGGTTGGCACGGGAATGTTGCCCCAGAGCGGACCGAGAAGCCGCGCGGCATCGTCGGGATGGGCCTTGACCCACTTGCCGGTCGCATTCAATTCGTCGAACACGACACTCAGTACATCGGGATGCTTTTCGGCGAATGCGGTCTTCGCGGTATAGAAGCGATTGTATTGCGCCAGGCCGCCTGAGCCGTCGGCGACGACCCGCACGTGCTCGTCACGTTGTTCGGCGGCGAGGAACGGATCCCAGATCACCCATGCATCGACATTGTTCCCGTGAAATGCAGCGAGCGCATCGGGGGCTTCGAGGTAACGCACTTGGATGTCATTGATCGTGAGCCCGGCTTTCTTGAGCGCCGCTAGCAACAGGAAGTTGCAGCCTGACCCCTTCGACACCGCGACACGCTTGCCCCTCAAATCCGCTACGGAATGGATAGTCGAATCGGGCGGCACGATGATCGCCTGCGCAGCCGGCGCGGAAGTTTCCTCCGCGTAGTACGTGAGCTGCGCGTCGGCGGCCTGCGTGAAAAGCGCAAAGGCATCGGCTACATCGGCGTTCAAGTCCACGCTGCCCGCATTGAGCGACTGCAGCAGGTTGTTCGTAAACTCGTTCCAACTGACGTCGTAGCCCAGTGCATTGAGCCGTTTATCGAGCTCGCCCGTATGCTTCAGGATGAGGAAGAGGGTCGAAGAACGCTGGTAGCTGATCGAGATGGTTTCGCGCGCCTGCACCATCGTGGGCAGCGTGCCGAGCATCAAGACCGCGCAGGCAAGAACATAGTGCGAAATGGCAAAACGGAAAGCGTTGCGCATGAATCGATAGCCAGGATCGGGTAGGGAATAACCGAATATATAGAAGCCGGACTCGCTCCCAAATCTCGATTCCATTGATCGATATGGAGACAAATTAGAAGGGATAACCGCCTCGTGTGCGCTGATCCGGTGCACCATCTATGGTGCGTTCGAAACGTCAGCGGGGCATCCGTGGGCTATGCCTGAGCAGCGGTGTCTGCGGCATTCTGAGTCAAGGTCCCCGGCCGACATGGCGACGCTTAATTACGGAGATCTCGCTTCATGTCCACTTTACCGGCCCGCTTCGGCATCTGGGCCTTGGTCCACGGCAGCCGCGCCGCTTTGCAGGACCCCGACGAACCCTACGATGCATCATGGCGGCGCAACAAGGCGCTCGTGCTCGAGGCGGAACGTCTCGGCTATGACTCGGTGCTCGTCGCGCAGCACACGGTCAACCCGCATAATCCCGAGCTCGACCAGCTCGAGGCATGGACCGCGTCGGCGGCCTTGGCCGCGCTCACCGAACGTATCGAGATCATCGCCGCCATCAAGCCGTACCTGTACCACCCGGTCGTGCTGGCGAAGATGGCGCAGCAAATCGAGCACATCAGTGGCGGGCGCTTTGCGCTCAATCTGGTCAACGCGTGGAACCGTCCCGAACTCGAGCGTGCGGGAATCGGCTTTGCAGAACACGACGAGCGCTACGCCTATGGACGCGAGTGGATCACGATCGTCGAATCGCTGCTGCGCGGAGAGCGCACCCGCTTCGATAGCCCGAATTTCCACATCGACGATTACCTGCTACGGCCGGCCGACCCGTTTCGCGCGCGGCCTCGCATCTACGTCGGCGGGGAATCGGAACCTGCGCGTGAGCTGGTGGCCGACAAGGGCGACGTGTGGTTCATCAACGGCCAGCCGCTGGAAGACGTCGAACGCCTTATCGCCGACGTGTCGGCACGGTCGCGCCCGGGCGCGCAGGCGCCTTTGCGCTTCGGACTGTCGGCATTCGTGATCGCACGCGAGTCCGACGAGGCTGCATCGAGCCATCTGGACCACCTGTTCGCACTGGCATCGAAAGATGCGCCATTGCGCCAACAGCAAAAGGTCAACATTGACCCGAAAGCGGTGATGTTCCAGACGTTTGCCAAGACAGCCCGCGTAGGGTCGAACGGCGGAACCGCTGCAGGGTTGGTCGGAAGTTACGATAACGTGGCTCACCGCATCGCCGCTTTCCATCGCGCGGGCATCGAACTGTTCATGTTGCAGTTCCAGCCGTTCGAGGCCGATATGCGCGAATTTGCCAACGAAGTCATTCCGCGAGTGCGGTCGCTGACTGCCGCTTAAGGCACGGTGCCGTCGCTTAAGGCAGGGCGCCCCGCACATGATAGGGCAGACTACCTGCGATACGACGCGCCAGGATGGCTAGTCGCAAGTCTGGGTCCGCGGCCGGGGAACAGCTTTTCACGCAACGTCCCGTCCACGTATTTCTGCTTATAGGCTCCTCGCGCCTGCAGCTCGGGCACGACCAGATCGACGAACGCGCTCAACGACTCCGGCACGACCAGCCTGAATAAATTGAAGCCGTCGACATCGGTGTCGTCGGCCCAGCTAATCAATCCATCTGCGACCTCCTGCGGCGAACCCACGACAAACGGTGAGCGTGCACCTATCGTATCGAGCACCGCGAGATCCCTCACCTTGACCGGCTCGCGGCTGAGCACCGTAAAGTTTTCGAGCATCGAACGGATCGCATTGCTCTTCACGTATTCCACGGCTTGGTCGGGGCCGTAGGTCGAGAAGTCCACACCGGTCCAGCCGGACAGCAGGGCGAGTTGACCCGCCAGATCGACATGGCTGCGGTATTCGGCATGCAGTGCGGCGGCTTCGTCATACGTGGGCGCGACGATTACGGTGGCACCGGCAAACACCTTGATGTCGTAAGGGTCGCGGCCCACCGACTTCGCCAGCGTGCGGATGTCGCGCACGGTATTGGCAAGTATCTCGCGGGTTTGCCCGTTGATGAAAATCGCCTCCGCATGCCGCGCGGCAAACAGTTTGCCTTCCCGCGAGGCGCCGGCTTGATAGATCACCGGCGTGCGCTGTGGCGACGGCTCGCTTAGGTGTATGCCGTCCACTTTGTAATATGGGCCGTCGTGCACGACCTTATGCACTTTGCTTGGGTCGGTGAAGATCTTGCGCTCGCGGTCTCTGAGTACTGCGGAATCTTCCCAGCTTCCTTCCCATAGCTTGTAGGTGGCCGCCATGAAGTCCTCTGCTGCCGCGTAGCGATCGTCATGCGCGCGGGCTGCGGACAAACCCATGCCACGCGCGCCACTATCGAGGTATCCGGTCACGACATTCCAGCCCACTCGGCCGCCGGTGAGGTGATCCAGCGTAGAAAAGCGCCGGGCGAATTGATACGGATGTTCGTACGTAAGGTTGGAGGTGATGCCGAAACCCAGATGTTGGGTGGCGTAGGCCATGGTCGGCACCACCAGCGTCGGATCGGCATTGGGAATCTGCGCGCCGGTGCTCAGCGCGGTGTCGGCCGAGTCGCCATAGACGTCATATACGCCGAACACGTCGGCGAGAAAAATGCCGTCCAGCAACCCACGCTCGGCGGTGCGGGCCTGTTCGACCCAGTAATCGAGCGTGTTGTAGTTCGCGGAGGCATCGCGCGGATGAGACCACAGCCCGGCCCAATTGTGGCTGGGCGCGGTCATGTTGAATGCGTTGAAGCGCAGTTGTTTTCTTGAGCTCATGGCGGGTATCTAGGCTTTCGGCACAGCGGCAAAGCTGTTGTATGCGTTGGTATAAAGATCGGTAACCTTGAGTTGACCGGTCGGGACCACGCCCTGGCGTTCGGCCACGGCTAGCCAGAACTGCACGTCCGCCTCGTCGATCAGGCCATGCGCGGGCCAACGCAACACCGAGTAGTCACCCTTCGCATTTTTGGTGTACATGTAGGGCGCCACCGCCGGGTCGACGCGGCCCAGCGCGATACCGAGGTCGACCACTTCCTGCTGATGCTGGTTCGCGTAGTCGGCCGCCTTGGCAATCGCGCTGACGTAACCGCGCACCACGTCGGGGTTCTGCGCGATAAACGCTTCGCGCGCGATGGTGCCCCCGCGCTGGACCTTGCGGCCGGACAAGTCGGATAGTTCGAACAATTGGCGATACCCGCCGTGTTTTCGCAGTTGCGCGTCTATCGGACCGTAGGCAAATACCGCATCGACTGCGCCGGTTTGCAGTACCTGTTCGAGTTGCAGATCGGGGATAGTCAGGAACTGCACGTCTTCCTTGCGCAGCCCACTGCGTCCGACGTAATCGAGCGTGAACCAGGCGCTCGAGAACGCCACGCTGCGCATACCGATCTTCTTGCCGCGCAGATCCTGGGGCGTGCGTATCGGGCTGCCTTCGAGAACGAACAAGCCGTCGCCGGCGCCGGCGGGGTCGATGATAGGCGCCGAGCTGACGATCTCCTTCATCTTCAAGCCCTTGCCACGAATGTTGGCGAAGTAGATGTAGTCGGCCGACAAGGCGAAATCGGTGACACCGCTGTCCACGGCCACCGTGTACTGATCGATGGGCAAAGGGACCAGCTCCAGCTTCAGGCCTTGTTCGGTAAAGTAGCCTTTGCGCTCGGCGAGAAACAGCAGCTCATAGCCGATCCAGCGTTTGGGAATATCCATCACGCGAAACGTCTTGAGCGTAGCTGTACCGGCTGCGCGCGCGGCCGAGGCGCTCAGGCCCAGCAGCGAGGCTGCGCATAGTGGCGCGGCGGCAGTGGCCAGTTCGAGAAACGATCTACGGGTGATTTTCACGGACATGCGATTTTCCTGTGTCTAGCGGGTTGTCAATCAATGTGAGCGGCGCAATAGGGGGCGCGGCGAGGTTCATGCAACCTGCTGCAGCCCTTGTGCTTTCTGTACTTCGTCCTTGATCAGCGTCCACAATTGGTGGCGCAGGCGTGCGAATTCAGCGGATGAGCGTAGATCCTCGCTGGTCGAGCGGCGTTCGAAGGGGACATCGACGATGGCTTTGATTTGGCCTGGGCGTGAAGTCATCACAGCGACTCTTTGACCGAGGTAGATCGCCTCGTCGAGATCGTGCGTGATGAACACCACGGTCTTGCGATCGGCTTCCCAGATGCGCAGCAATTCGCGCTGCAATAACTCGCGCGTCTGTGCGTCGAGCGCGGCGAACGGTTCATCCATCAACAACACTTCAGGCTCGTGCGCGAGGCTGCGTGCGATCGCGATGCGTTGCCGCATGCCGCCCGACAGTTCGTGGGGATAGCGGTTCTCGAATGCGGATAGGCCCACCAGCGCAATGTAGCGTCGGGCAATTTCGCGCCGGGCCGGTTTGGCCAAGCCTTTGGCTTCCAACCCGAACTCGACGTTCTGCAAGGCGGTGCGCCACGGAAATAGCGCGTATTGCTGGAACACGATGCCACGATCGGGCGCGGCGCCGCTGATCGGCTTGCCATCGAGCAGGATCTCGCCCGCGCTCGGTTTGGATAGGCCGCCTATCATGTCGAGCAGCGAAGACTTACCGCAACCGCTCGGCCCCACGATCACCAGGAATTCGCCCTCGTACACGTCGAGATCGATCTGTTGAATGGCGTTGAGCGAATCGGTCGGCGTGGCGGATGCTGCGTTCTGCGCAAAGCGTTTGTGGACGCCGGTGAGTTTGACTTTGACGGTGCGGGTCATGACGACTGCCTTGAATGACGCGAGGACGGGAGGGGCTTCAATAATCGGTGTTGAGCTCGGTCTTCCACGCCGTGAGCCGGCGTTCGAGACGGGCCAGCAGGTAGTTGCAGGCTATGCCGAGCAATGCGATGACGATTACGGCCACGTACAGGATATGTATGCTCAATACGTATTGCGCATTGGCAACCAGGAAGCCGAGCCCGCTGCTCGCGCCGATCATTTCGGAAACCACGAGCATCAGAAACGAATAGGTCACGGCCAGCCGCATGCCCGAGATCAGCGAAGGTATCGCCGAAGGAATCAGCACCTTGGTGAACAACGCCCACTTGGACAGGGACAGCGATCTCGCATACTTGACCAGCAGCGGATCGACATAGCGCACGCCGGCTATCGTGCCGAGCAGGATAGGCCACACCACCACCCAATAAATAATGATGACCTTGGTGAAGTACCCCACGCCGAAGAACATGATGAAGATCGGAAACAGCGAGACCGGATTGGTCTGGCGCAACAGTTGCAGCAACGGATTGAGGTATCGGTTTAGCGTTGAGTACCACGCCAGCAGGATGCCCAGCGGCACGGCGGTAACGACGCCAAGCGCGAAGCCGCCGAGTGCGCGCCCGAGGCTCACGCCGATATGGACGAACAATTCGCCCGAGGCCGCAAAGCGGATGCCATAGACCACCACTTCGGAAAACGGCGGAAGGAATGTGCGGTTGACCCAACCCAGACGCGGCGCGCACTCCCAGGCGAGCAGGAATAACGCGATGGCGAGCGTCTTCTCGACCCAGGGCCGCACGGCAGCCCAGCCGCGGCGCAGTGGTGACAACAGCATGCCGGCGTGTGCGGGCGAGGGCAGCGCGGAGCGCGCGGAGCGCTCACGCGTGGGCAGGTTTTCTGAACTCATCGGAGGCAATAGGGTCGAGCAGGCGTGAGGAGTATCGGTCAGCGGTTCTGATTCGATGCGACGGAAAATTGTAGGAGCGCACACTTGCCATGTGAACCAATCAATACGCATATCCATATGTAGAGGATGGCAGAGGCTGGCTCATCAGGCTGCAGCACCTACGTCCCGTATGTGACATTCGCTTCTTTAGAAATGCGATTTAATTGGTTCGCCTTTGTCGCCGCGTATTTCATAGTGTGTCTTGATGGCTATAGACAACTAACGGGGGCTCACGCCCCCGCATTGCAAGCAAGCGCAAAGGAGAAATCATGACGGTTGAATTACAGGAGCGTCCTACCCTCGCAGCCTCGAAATCCGAGCCAGCCGCCGACGGCTTGCCCTACGCCGGTGGCGTAAGCCCGCAAAAAGCCTGGGAAATGTTTTCATCCGGCACTGCGGTGCTCGTGGACGTGCGCTCGCCCGAAGAGCGCAAGTTCGTCGGCTACGTACCGGACAGCTTGCACGTGGCCTGGGCAAGCGGCACCAGCTTGAATCGCAACCCGCGCTTTGTGCGCGAACTCGAAGCCAAGACCGGCAAGGACGCCGTGGTGCTGCTGCTGTGCCGCAGCGGCAACCGCTCCGCGCTGGCGGCGGAAGCGGCGACCAAGGCCGGTTTCACGCAGGTGTACAACGTGCTCGAAGGTTTCGAAGGGGAGATCGATGCCCAGCAGCGTCGCGGCGGCCAGAATGGCTGGCGCTTCCATGCACTGCCATGGGTACAGGAATAATGTCCGCGGCAGAGGAGCTCTCTGGGCAGCCGTGGTTCGACGTCGAGGAAATCGTCCAGTCGCTGCAGACTGTTCGTTACCGTTGGCGTGAGGAACAAAACCGGTCCATCAACAGTGGTGGACGCGCGTTGCCGGCGCGCGAGGCGTTGGCCGAAGTCGCCAGCACGCTCAAGGGCGTGCTGTTTCCGATGCGCATGGGGCCGCTTGATCTGCGCCAGGAAGCCGAAAACATCTATATCGGGCAGGCGCTGAGCACGGCTTTGGATGCCTTGCTCGGGCAGGCGCGGCTGGAGCTTCGCTTCAAGGCGCGCCATTGGCGGCACACGGACGATGCAATCGAAGCGCAGGCACGTACGGCCGTGCGGGCGTTCGCCGCCAAACTCCCCGAGATCCGGAGCCTGCTCGACAGCGATGTGCTGGCGGCGTTTCACGGCGACCCCGCAGCGGGTAGTGTCGACGAGGTGCTGCTGTGCTATCCGGGCATTTTCGCGATCATTTACCACAGGCTGGCCCACCAGCTTCATGTGGTCGGCCTGCCTCTGCTTGCACGCATTGTGGCTGAGCTCGCGCATGGCGAGACCGGTATCGATATCCATCCCGGGGCGCGCATCGGTGCGGGTTTTTTCATCGACCATGGCACCGGCGTGGTGATCGGCGAGACCGCTATCATCGGTGAGCGCGTGCGTGTCTATCAGGCAGTGACGCTGGGCGCCAAGCGGTTTCCGGTTGGTGAAGACGGGCATCTGGAGAAGGGCCTGCCGCGTCATCCCATCGTCGAAGACGATGTCGTGATCTATGCCGGGGCGACTATTCTCGGGCGCGTCACGCTGGGCTGCGGCGCGGTGATCGGCGGTAATGTCTGGCTCACGCACGATGTTGCGCCGGGCAGCTTCATTACCCAGGCGGTCTCGCGCAACGACGCCAGCAAACCGGCCGCGACGCTTGCGAACAAATTCTCATGACCGAACTCGTGAAGAACTTCGGCGTGGCGGTGCGGCGAATGCGTGAGCGGCATGCGTGGTCGCAAGAGCGTCTGGCGGAGCAGGCGGGGCTGAACCGCTCTTATATCGGTGAGATCGAGCGCGGGGCGGCCATCGCTTCCATCGTGACGCTCGAGAAGCTGGCGACGGCCTTCAGCGTTCCGATCGCTGCGCTGTTGCCCACGGTGCGCGTGGCGGGTCCGCGCGAAAGCGCTCACGAAATACTCGACTGACGGCTATAGCATGTTGATGGCTAGGGCACGGGCTTCGATAATCTGTTTTATTCATAAGCATTCCCGTTTTTCTTCTAAATGATCCGGAGCCACATATGACAGCAACCGTGGGCGGCCTGACGGCGCTCGGCGATACCGCAGCGCGGCAGTTAGCCAATGCCACCAAGACGATTCCCCAACTGGCGACCATTACGCCGCGCTGGCTGACGCATTTGCTGCAATGGGTACCGGTCGAAGCGGGCATCTACCGCCTGAATCAGGTAAAGAACCCCGAAGCCGTTCAAGTGGCTTGCACGCAGCGCGAGGATGAAAGCATCCTGCCACGCACCTTCGTGCCTTACGAAGAGCAGCCGCGTGAATATTTCCTGAACGCCGTGAGCACGGTACTCGACGTGCATACGCGCATCTCGGACCTGTATAGCAGCCCGCACGATCAGATCAAGGAGCAACTGCGCCTAACGATCGAGACGATCAAGGAGCATCAGGAAGGTGAGCTGATCAACAATCCCGACTACGGTCTGCTGGCGAGCGTCGCTGAGGAGCAGCGCGTGTTTCCGCTGACCGGTGCGCCCACGCCTGACGATCTCGACGAATTGCTGACCAAGGTATGGAAAGAACCGGCGTTCTTCCTCACGCATCCGATGGCCATTGCCGCGTTTGGTCGTGAGTGCACGCGCCGCGGCGTGCCGCCGCCGACAGTCAGCCTGTTCGGCTCGCAGTTCTTGACATGGCGCGGCATTCCGCTGATCCCGTCGAACAAGGTGCCGGTCGCCGATGGCAAGACCAAGATCTTGCTATTGCGCGTGGGCGACAAGCGCCAGGGCGTGGTCGGGCTGTTCCAGCCCGGAGTGGCCGGCGAGCAAGGGCCAGGGCTGTCGGTGCGCTTCATGGGCATCAACAATCACGCCATCGCCTCGTACCTGATTTCCCTTTACTGTTCGCTCGCGGTGCATTCGCCCGATGCGCTGGCAGTGCTCGACGACGTAGAGATCGGGAAATACCATGACTACCCAGATACCTACAAGTAATCGCATGGACCGAGCCTTGCCGCACGAAATTCCCTCGAACCTGCCGCCGGGTCTACCCGATCCCGCAGTGCTGGCGCAATTGGCCAACGCGTTCTTTTCGGCTCTGCCGGGTAACGCTGCGCAGCCCGTGGCGCCAAGCGCGGGCAATGTCGGCGCGATCGGCGCACCCAGTGTGGTGCAGGCCGATGCGTTGTCGTCGACGCCGAGCCTCGCACCCGTTGCGCCGCTGGCAGCGCCGGGACTGTCGGTGGCAAGCAATCCGGCACCTGCGGGCTCGCCGCTCGCGGGCGCTGGTGGCACGGGTTCAGGCGTGCCTGGCGCGGCGCTACCGCAAGGCTATGCGCCGGGAGCGAACTTGCTGCCGGCAGCGCCCACCCATGTGCTGTCGCTGGGCAACCGTGCGCCGGCACTAGCTCCTCATGCCGTTGCGCCTAACGGTTTGCCCGATACGGTAACCAGCATTGCACCAGCGCTCGAACCGCGCTTCGGTGGCGCTGCGCTCGGTGTGCCGCCCGTGCGTGCGCAGCTTAGTCAGCCGGCAACGGCATCGTCTGCGCCGATTGTGCCGCCAGGGTCGTCTGGGTCATCGCCGTTCTATTTCCTGGACGAGTCTGCCGACACGCGTCATACCACCGCAGTAGGCAAGCCATACGCTGTGCCGTCAGGCGAATACGCAACCGGTTTCGGTATGCCGGGTGACGATCCGCTGCGCTCGCTGTCGGATGCCGGCCGTATCCCTTACCAGCCGCTGGGCGCAAGTACTGCGTCGCAGCCGGGCGCTCGCTATTTCATCGACGAGACTCAAGCGCCTTCGCCAGTTGCGGGACAGCCGCGCAACGCTTCGTCCGGCCTTGTGCCCGAGCTTGGCGGCGGCGTGCATCCGCCCTTCGACGTGAATGCGATTCGCCGCGACTTTCCGATCTTGCAAGAGCGCGTGAATGGCCGGCAACTGGTGTGGTTCGACAACGCTGCGACCACGCACAAGCCGCAGTCCGTGATCGATCGGATAGCGTATTTCTACGCCCACGAGAATTCCAATATCCACCGTGCGGCCCACGCGCTGGCGGGGCGTGCAACCGACGCATACGAAGCCGCCCGAAGCAAAGTGCAGCGCTTTATCGGTGCGGCCTCGCCGGACGAAATCATATTCGTGCGCGGAACTACCGAGGCGATCAATCTGATCGCCAAGAGCTGGGGCGATCAGAACGTAGGCGAGGGCGACGAGATCATCGTTTCGCACCTTGAACACCACGCCAACATCGTGCCATGGCAGCAATTGGCCGCGCTCAAAGGCGCGATCTTGCGCGTGATCCCGGTCGACGATACAGGGCAGGTGCTGCTCGGTGAATATCAGAAGCTGCTCAACCCGCGTACGCGGATCGTGGCGGTGACGCAGGTGTCGAATGCGCTGGGCACTGTGGTGCCAGTCAAGGAGATCGTCGATCTCGCGCATCGCGCCGGAGCCCGGGCGTTGGTCGACGGTGCACAATCGGTCTCGCATATGCGCGTGGACGTGCAGGCGATCGATGCCGACTTCTTTGTGTTTTCAGGGCACAAGGTGTTCGGGCCGACTGGCATCGGTGTGGTGTATGGCAAGCGCGCGATACTGGAGGACATGCCCCCGTGGCAGGGCGGCGGCAACATGATTGCCGACGTGACGTTCGAGCGCACTGTATTTCAGCCACCGCCGAATCGCTTCGAAGCGGGCACCGGCAATATCGCGGATGCAGTGGGGCTAGGCGCGGCGATCGACTACGTCAATCGCATTGGCATCGAAAACATCGCACGCTACGAACATCAGTTGCTTGAGTATGCCACCGGCGTGCTGCAACCGGTGCCGGGCGTGCGATTAGTCGGCACGGCGCGCGATAAGGCGAGCGTGCTGTCGTTCGTGCTCAAGGGTTATGAAACGGAGGAGGTGGGGCAGGCGCTCAATGAAGAGGGTATCGCTGTGCGCTCGGGGCACCACTGCGCGCAACCTATCCTGCGGCGCTTCGGGTTGGAGGCCACGGTGCGGCCATCGCTGGCGTTCTATAACACTTGCGATGAGGTCGATGCGCTGGTGGCGGTGGTGCGTCGACTGTCTGCGCGGCATCGATAACTGCATCGTGGCAATAGCGCCGAACCTGCTCTTAGGCCTTAAAGCGGACCACTGCGCGTGGGCCGAGGCAGGTTACCCGATAGTGGCTAACGTCTTACCCGCTCGGTTGCTGCGCGAAGTGGCGCCGATATGCTCATCGGGCAGGCGCGCACGGCCGGCGCCAAATATCTTTTCTCGCAAGGTGCCGGGCGCGTAGGCTGTTTTATAGGCGCCCCGTTCCTGCAGCCGCGGTACCACCAGATCGATGAAGTCGCGATAACACTCCGGGGCCACCGTGCGTGCCAGATTGAATCCGTCGATGTCGGTGTCGCGTACCCAGCCGATCAATGCGTCGGCCACCTGCTCGGCGCTGCCGACCAACGTCGGATAGCGGCCGCCCAATTGCAGTTCGTCGCGCATGATCTGCGCCACGGTCTTTTCCTGGCCGCTGCCGGTCAGGTTCTTGAGGACCGACTCGATCGCATTGGTCTTCGCATGGCGTATCGGCTCGTCGGGCGCAAAGCGCGAAAAATCCACGCCGCTGGAACTGGCATAGTGTGCAAGACCGGCTTCCGGGCTGGCATGGCGTGCGTAGTCGGCGTATTTCTCGAGCGCCTGTGCTTCAGTCGGGGCGGTCACGACCGAAATTCCCATGAAGAACTTGATGTCTTGCGCGTCGCGACCCTGCGCTTGTGCCGCGGCTCTGACGTCGGCAACCAACTGGCGCAGGTTCTCGCGCTTTTGCTGCGACACGAAGATGCATTCGGCATGGCGCGCGGCGAACGCCTGGCCGCGCCCTGAAGACCCCGCCTGGAAGATCACTGGCGTGCGTTGCGGCGACGGCTCCGCGAGGTGATAACCCTCCACGTCGTAGTAAGTACCGTGATGCTCGATGGGTCTTACCTTGGCTGGGTCCGCATAGATGCGCTGTGCCCGATCGACACGTACCGCATCGTCGTCCCAACTGCCTTCCCATAGGCGATAAGCGACTTCGAGAAACTCGTCGGCACGGTCGTACCGTTCATCGTGCGCAATCTGCTCGGATAAGCCCATCGCGCGCGCGGCGCTGTCGAGGTAGCCGGTCACGACGTTCCAGCCGATGCGTCCGCCCGTCAGATGATCGAGCGTTGAAAAGCGCCGCGCAAGCAGGTACGGCGCCTCATAGGTCAGGTTGACCGTCACACCGTAGCCGAGATGCCGGGTTGCAGCGGCCATGGCAGGAATCAGCAGTAGCGGATCGTTCACCGGCAACTGGATTGATTCCTTCAGTGGCAGATCGACCGATTGTTGGTATACGTCGTACACGCCGACGATGTCGGCGAGGAATAAACCGTCGAACAGGCCGCGTTCCAGCAACTGCGCCAGCTCGACCCAGTAGGAAAGTTCCTTGTAGCGTGTCGATTCGTCGCGTGGGTGAGTCCATAGGCCGTGATTGATATGCCCGACGCAATTCATGTTGAATGCGTTCAGCAGGATGTGTTTGGACATGGCTTATGCTCGGCTGGGATGCTTGAGGCAATGAGATGCTTAGGGGCTGAAATGCCTAAGAGGCTGAGACGCTTAAGGGGGCGAAGATGCCTAAGATGCTGAAATGCTTAAGGTGCATGAATTGCATAAGGCGCGAGCGAATCGACTTCAGGTGGTGCCGCTGATGATAGGCAAATTGCCGTGCAGATAGAACTGCCCGACCGCCGCCACTTTCCAGCGCACGGGATCGTGTAGCGTATGCACGCGCGCATTGCGCCAGTAGCGATCCAGATTGAGCTCGCTCGCGCTCGAACGCGTGCCGCCGAGTTCAAGCAACTTCGTCGATGCGCTCAAGGCCACCTCGGTGGTCAGCGTGCGCGCCTCGGCCACGGCAACTGCTGCGAGCTCGGCGTGTTCGGGGCCGGCACCGACCTGTCGCGCTTCGTCGAGCAAGCGCGCCGCACGTTCGACGAGCGCATCGGCGGCTTCGAGTCTGACGTCGAGTCGACCTAGTTCGTTGAGCGTCATCGGGTCTTGAGTTGCGGTGTCAACGCCCGAGTCTATCCATGCCCGTGCATGCTTGCGGATAAATTCGCGCGCTTCGTCATAGGCACCGCGCGCAATACCGAGGTCGATCGCAGCGTGCAGGATCTGCGCAAACGGCTTGATGGTCGTGCGCGGTCCGTGTGCGAGTTGCAGCGGCATCACATGCTCGCGCGGCACCACGACGTTGTCGAAGGTCACTGTGCCACTCGCAGTCGTGCGCTGGCCGAAACCGCTCCAATCGTCTATCACTTCGACACCTTGCGCGCCCCGCGAGACAAACGCCAATAGTTGATTGCCTCGCGGATCCGTGACCGCCGTAGGAATCCAGTCGGCATAGTAGGCTCCGGTCGCGTAGAACTTGCGGCCCGAGAGCCGGTACGATTGCTCGTCATGCACGCTCAGCCGGGTGCTGCGCTCGGATGCCGTTTTGGTCGTACGTTCGGCGAGTGCATTGCCGAGGCGATCGCCTTCGAGGATGCGTTGATAAAAGAAGTCCTGCTGCTGTGTAGTGCCGTGCACGCGCAGGACTTCGATTGCATAGAAATGGTTTTGCGGAATTTGGCCCAGCGAGCCGTCGGCCGCAGAGATCCGCGCAATCACCTGCGCCAGCGTGTGCGCGCTAACGCCTGCGCCTCCACGCGAACTCGGCACGGTAATGCCCCACAAGCCCGACGCGGAAAAACGGTCGAGCTCCTCGTGCGGCAAGCGTCGTTGGCTGTCGCGCAATGCGGCGCCCTGGGCGAAGTCCGTCGCCAGATCGTGGGCAATATCCAATGCCTGTTGGTCCGATTCGATCACGCGCACGGCGGCGCGTGGGGCAAGCTGCGCCGCAGCGCGCTCAACCAGCGAGTATGCGAGAGTCATAGTGCGGGAGATTCCGGTCAGATCCATGAGTGACGTGGCGGGCGGATGCCGTTGAGCGCATAGTTGCCGATCGCGTGATATTTCCAGCGCACCGGATCGTGCAGGGTATGCGTGCGCGCGTTGCGCCAGTGACGGTCGAGGTTGTCGGGGGCGAGGGCGGCGCGCGAACCGCTCAATTCGAATAACTTCTCCGCGGCGAAGAGCGCGATCTCGGTGGTGAGCGCTTTAGCCTTGGCGACCGCGATCGAGGCTCGCGCCACGCTGTCGTGCGTTATCGCCTCGGCCGCAAGCACGTCGAGTAGGTGTGCCGAGCGCGCAAGCACGGCTTCGGCCGCGTGCAATTCCACATGCAATTGCCCGGTATCGCGGATGACGTACGGATCGTCGCTGGCACGCTCGACCTGCGCATCGATCCAAGGTCTTGCGCGCTCGCGCACGAAGGCAACGGCCTCATTCACGGCAGCGCGGGCAATGCCGGCATCGATGGCGGCTTGAATCAACTGGGAGACCGGTCCGGCGAGCGTAGGCCGGTCGGCGAGTTGCCAAACCGGCAGGATCCCGTCCGGATCCACGGGAACGGCATCGAATACCACGCTGCCACTTGCGGTGGTGCGCTGCCCGAAACCGGACCAGTCGTCGATCACGGTGAGGCCGGGGCTGTTCCTGGGCACAATGGCCAGCACCACGCGACCTTCCTCGTCGAGCACCTTGACGGGAATCCAGTGCGCGAACAGTGCGCCGGTCGAATAGTATTTGCGTCCGGTGATGTGCAGGCCACCCGCCGAGTCGCCGCGGTTCGGACCTGTATTGCCCTGCTTGATCAGGGTATTGATCGAGGTTGTATTACGGGTGTGGCGTTCCGGGCCCGCATTGCCGAGCCGTTTTCCCGCGAGCGCCTCGGCATAAAACCACTGCTTCTGCGCGTCGGTGCCGAGGATGCCTATGACATTCAGATTGGCAAAATGGTTTTGCGGTATTTGGCTCAAGGAAGGATCTGCTGCGCTCAGTGTCGCGAACACCTGCGCAAGCGTTGCGAACGAGACGGCCGCGCCGCCGTATTGCCTGGGCACGGTAATGCCGCCTAACCCGCTGGCGCTGAAACGTTTCAATTCGTGCCATGGCAGCCGCCGCTCGCTATCGCGTAGCGCTGCTTCGCGCGAGAATTCATGCGCCAGTTCGGCTGCGATCGCAAGCGCCTCGCGATCGTCGGCTATCACATGAGCTGTGGGCATGGCTTAGCCTCACGCGCGCCGCGCTGCGTTCGCATACAACCGTTGTCCCCGTGGGTGGGGATGAACCAGACAATGTTCATTGATGTTTCCACGTTCTATTCAGCGGATCCCGCATCGGTATGGGGATGTTCTCGAGAAGTTTAAAGAACACCCGGCGTGCGCCGGAACCATTTAATCGAACTTACGTTTTCTGCATTCGTGGTTTGCGAGCATGGCCGGTCGTAATGAAAAAAGTCGCTATCGATCCGTTGATTTGTTATTGGATCGACCGCACAAGGTTTTCCTATACTGGGCATCCGGTCGAAGCTCGTGCACCACGAGCGCCGACTCTTCATCCATGGGAACTATTGAATGAGCTTACGTCCTTTACACGATCGCGTGATCGTCAAGCGCCTGGACCAGGAAACCAAAACCGCATCGGGCATCGTGATCCCGGAAAGCGCTGCAGAGAAGCCGGACCAGGGCGAGGTCATCGCTGCCGGCCCGGGCAAGCGCGATGCCAATGGCAAACGCGTCGAGCTCGATCTGAAGGTAGGCGACCGCGTACTGTTTGGAAAATACGCGGGCCAATCCGTCAAGGTCGACGGCAACGAATTGTTGGTACTGCGCGAAGAAGACGTCGTCGCAATCGTCAATCGATAACAGGGAATAAGAAAAATGGCAGCGAAAGAAATCATCTTCAGTGACAGCGCACGCGCAAAACTGGTAGAAGGCGTCAATATCCTGGCTAACGCCGTGAAGGTCACACTCGGCCCCAAGGGACGCAATGTCGTGTTGGAACGCAGTTTCGGCTCGCCCGTGGTGACCAAGGACGGTGTGTCGGTCGCCAAGGAAATCGAGCTGTCGGATCGCTTGCAGAACATCGGTGCCCAACTGGTGAAGGAAGTGGCGTCGAGGACCAGCGACGATGCCGGTGACGGCACCACCACGGCGACCGTGCTGGCTCAGGCCATCGTGAGGGAAGGGCAGAAGTACGTGGTGGCCGGACTCAATCCGCTCGATCTGAAGCGCGGCATCGATAAAGCGGTCGTCGCGGCGGTCGAGGAGCTAAAAAAGATCAGCCGCCCCACGACGACCAGCAAGGAAATCGCCCAGGTCGCGACGATCTCGGCGAACGGCGACGACACGATCGGCCAACTGATCGCGCAGGCATTGGATCGCGTCGGCAAGGAAGGTGTGATCACTGTGGAAGACGGGCGCTCGCTTGGCGACGAACTCGATGTGGTGGAAGGGCTGCAGTTCGATCGCGGCTACCTCTCGCCGTATTTCGTGAACGACACCGAGAAGCAGGTCGCGGCTCTCGAAAACCCCTTCGTGCTGCTGCACGACAAGAAAATATCCAACCTGCGCGAATTGCTGCCCTTGTTGGAATTGGTGGCCAAGGCGGGAAGGCCGCTGCTGATCATTGCCGAAGATATCGACGGCGAAGCACTGGCTACGCTGGTGGTCAATAACATTCGCGGCATCCTGAAGACCGTGGCGGTGAAGGCGCCCGGCTTCGGCGATCGCCGTAAAGCCTTGCTCGAAGACATCGCGATCCTGACCGGCGGCCAAGTGATTGCCGAGGAAACCGGCCTTGCGCTCGAAAAGGCCACGCTGGCCGAGCTGGGCCAGGCCAAGCGCATTGAAGTGGGCAAGGAAAACACGACCGTGATCGACGGTGCCGGCGACGGCAAGAACATCGAAGCACGCGTGAAGCAGATACGTGCGCAGATCGAGGAAGCAAGCTCTGACTACGATCGCGAGAAGTTGCAGGAGCGCGTCGCCAAGCTGGCCGGTGGTGTAGCCGTGATCAAAGTGGGGGGCGCAACCGAGATCGAGGTCAAGGAAAAGAAGGACCGTGTCGACGACGCTCTGCATGCGACGCGTGCCGCAGTGGAAGAAGGCATCGTGCCGGGCGGCGGGGTTGCGTTGATTCGCGTCAAGCAGGCGATTGCCGATCTCAAGGGCGCGAACGCCGATCAGAATGCCGGCATCAAGATCCTGTTGCGCGCGCTGGAAGAGCCCCTGCGCCAGATTGTGGCCAACGCGGGCGAAGAGGCCAGCGTGGTGGTCGCTGCTGTAGCGGCCGGCAAGGGCAACTTCGGCTACAACGCGCAAACGGGCGAATACGGCGATTTAGTGGAGTCGGGGGTGCTGGATCCGACCAAGGTCACGCGCACCGCTTTGCAAAACGCCGCATCGGTGGCCGGCCTGCTGCTCACGACCGATGCGACCGTGTATGAAGCGCCCAAGGATGCGGTAGCGAGCGGCGCTGGGGCCGGCGGACCCGGAGCTGGGGGAGCCGGCTTCGACTATTAATTCCTTCTGCTAGTTGTAATGTTTAAGGCGGCCTGTTGGCCGCCTTCTTCGTACAACGCGCAACCGTGGCGCTTGGCTTACGCGCTTCGTGGGCGCAGCGATGTGAATCGCAGAGGCCGGGCTAGCCCGCTACGGGTCGAGCTCGGCGATCAACTCGGTGCGCAACCGCGCGAGTGTCACGTCTTGCCGGTCGCGCGGATGCGTTTGCCCGATCCGATACTCGCTGACCATCGGTCCCGCCGCCGTGCTCATCAACAACACCCGGTCGCTCAGATACAATGCCTCGTCGAGGTCGTGCGTGATCAGCAATGCGGCCGTGCCGTGGGCGCGCGCCACTTTTAGCAGCAGCGCTTGCAGCCGCATACGGGTGATGGCATCGACCGCGCTGAAGGGCTCATCGAGAAGCAGCAGTTCAGGCTGGGTAAACAAGCCCCGCGCAATTGCAACGCGCTGTGCCATGCCGCCCGACAATGTCTTGGGCAACTGTTTTTCCGCACCGGCAAGACCCACTTCTTCGAGCAGTTCCGCCACTCGCGGATGGTTGCCGCCGCCGCGACCCGCGGCAAAGCCCACGTTCTCGGCCACGCTGAGCCACGGGAGCAGTCGTGGCTCCTGGAAGATCACGCCGATTTTTTCCGAAGGGCCGCCCAGTTGCGTGCCGTGTAGCCACACGCCGCCGCGGTAGTCCGAATCGAGGCCGGCGATGATGCGCAACAGCGTGCTTTTACCGCAGCCGCTGGGGCCGACGATGCTAACGATTTCGCCGTGTGCTATCTGCAGGGCCAGCCGCTGCAGCACGCTACGCATTGCATAACGCTTGGCATCGATCCAGACGTCCAGCAAGGGTGCGCGAGCGGGGCTGGACAGGGCGCCGGTTATCGGCGCTAGCGGCGCTGACGTCGCGTCGCTCATTGTCGTTCCATGGGTGTTGTCATTTTTGCGTGGATACGGGTTGACCGTCGCCGGCCGGATTGTGCCCGGTATCGCGCCAGGCGAGCAGGCGCCCTTCGATATGCTTCATCGCACCGTCGGTCAACTTGCCCAATAGCGCGAGCAATAGAATCGCCCCGAACACGATATCGGGGCGGCCAGTTTCGCGACCCTCGCTGAGCAGATAGCCAAGCCCGCGTGTCGCCGCAATGAGTTCGGCAGCGACCATGAACATCCACGCGAGGCTTAGCCCGGTGCGCAGGCCCGTAAATATCTGAGGCAGCGCGGCCGGAAACAGGATGCGGCGAAACAGGGCCGCGCGCGTCAGACTATGGATAGCGCCGAGTTCGAGCAGTCTGCGATCGACGTCGCGAATGCCTGAAACCACACTAAGATGGATCGGAAAAAATGCGCCGATAGCAATCAGCGTAATTTTCGGCGCCTCGTCAATGCCCATCCAGAGCAACAGCACCGGCACCCAGGCGAGCGATGGGATCGAGCGCAATGCCTGGAAGCTGGGCTCGAGCAGGGCGTCGAGCCGGTCGCTCAGGCCCATTGCCGCGCCGATCAATAAGGCAAGCGCCGCGCCAATGCCGAACCCAGCGAGCACGCGCGCCAGGCTCGCCGCGATATGACGCGCGAGGTGGCCGGGGCCGAGTTGCCACAAGGTCTGCAGGATGGTGCTCGGTGCCGGCAGAAGATGATCGGGCACCACGCCCGTGCGCACGGCCACTTCCACCATCGCCAGGATCACGAACGGCACCTGCAAACCGGCGATATGCCAGCGATCCAGCCGGCTGCGCGGGTGGCCGCGCAAGCGCGCGCTACGGTGACTACTCCCGTTGCCAAGTACGCGAGCGCGGTGGCGACCCTGAGCTGCCGCCGCTCGTTGTGTCTCGTCGGCCGCCGCGGCACCCTGCAGGTCGTTGGCATTGACACGTTCGAGCGTCATGATTTTTTCGATGGCGATGAGGAATCGTGAGCGCTGTCGACGCTGTCAGTGCTGGAGCGCAACGACAGCGGACTGGGCGATTTGTGGGTCGATCAACGCGTCGATGATTTTTGGCAGATCGGTGCCCGGTTTCACCAATTGCTCGTTGACCAGAATCGGTGCTGCGGCCTTGAGTGCTGTGACCTGCTGCGGACCCGGCACCGGGTGGCTGAAATCGTTGCGCTGCAACTGGAGTTTTGCTACCGGCAAGGAGACCTTGGATTCATCGGAGATGATCTGTGCGGCTTCAGTCGGATGCGCACCGATCCAGACGCGTGCTTTCTCGTAGACCTTCACCACACGTGCCGCAGCATCGGGATATTGCGCCAGGAAAGCTTCGCGCACGTCGAGGAAGCCATAGGTATTGAAGTCGACATTGCGATAAAGCAGGCGTGCGCCGTCGTCTATTTGTGCTGCCGCCATGAGAGGGTCGAGCCCGGCCCAGGCATCGACCTGGCCGTTTGCAAGGGCCACACGGCCATCGGGGTGCTGCAGGTTGACGATCTCGACGTCGTCGCGTGTCAGGCCTGCGGTGTGCAAGGCGCGCAAGGTAAACAAGAACGGATCCGTGCCCTGGGTGGCTGCAATCTTCTTGCCTTTAAGGCCGGCCAGCGTCGTAATGGTTGAATCCTTGCGTACCACCAGCGCCGTCCATTCCGGACGCGAAAACACGTAGATCGCCTTGATAGGATTACCGTTCGCCTTCCCGAGTACCGCGGCAAGCCCTGCGGTTGAGCCGAAGTCAACTGCGCCGCTGTTCAGATATTCCAACGCGCGATTGCTGCCCAGGCTCAGTACCCAATTGATCTGGGTGTGATCGGGCTTGAATTCGTCTTCGAGCCAGCCATAGCGTTTGATGACCAGGCTTTCCGGAGAATAGTACGCGTAGTCGACGCGAATCTCCGGGGGCGTTGCCGCCTGTGCCAGAGTGACTGCCGCGATGCCTGTCGCCAGGACTGCCATGCGCGCTAGCGTGCGTGCCCAGAGCCATTTCATTCTAGATTTCCTTTCGATTCGAACCAGTGAGTCCATGATTGCGTGGCGCCTTGCCGTTCAGAACGCGGGAATAATCGATCCCTTGAACTGCGTGTTGATGAAGTCTTTCACGTCCTGCGACTCGTAGGCCGCTACCAGCTTCTTGACCCAGGGCTTGTTGCGGTCCTGGTCCCGTACCGCGATCAAGTTCGCATACGGACCCTTCAAGTCCTCGATCGCAATCGCATCCTTGGTTGGCGACAAGCCTGCTTTGACGGCGTAATCGGTGTTGATCGACGCGGCGCTCAGGTCGTCCAGCGAGCGCGGCAACTGCGCGGAGTCCAACTCGACCAGCTTCAGGTGCTTGGGATTCTCGACCACATCAAGCGGCGTGGCATTGACGCCATCGTGTCCGACCCCGGCTTTGAGCTTGATCACGCCATATTTTTGCAACAGCAGCAGGGCGCGATTACCGTTGGAAGGATCGTTCTGGATCCCGACCGAGGCACCTTGCGGCAGATCGTTGAGCGATTTGATTTTCTTCGAATAAAATCCCATCGGCGCGGTATAGGTCAGCCCCACGCTGACGATCTTGTAGCCGCGCTGCTTGATCTGGCTATCTAGGAACGGCTTGTGCTGGAACCCATTGGCATCGAGATCGCCGGCGTCGAGCGCCGCATTCGGCTGGATGTAGTCGTTGAACTCGATGACCTTGATCTTTAAACCATCGTGGGCGGCAACCTTCGCGACTTCTGTCCAGATCTGCGCGTCGGGGCCGCTCATCGTACCCACGCGCAACGGCGCGTCGTCTGCATGGACGATGCTCGAAACCGAGCTGAGTGCTGCAACGATCAAGCCTGAAATCAATGTTCCGTGACGCATGAATAAACTCGTGTGGTTAAAAGTGACTATCGTGCCATGGTTGCCACGTAGGCCTAACCATCGAGTTTTCATTTGGTTATTCGTATCTCCGGGAACGGATTTGCCAAGTACGCGGGCGCCTCGCCGCTAGCGGTCCGTGTGATTGGCTTGTCATTTGCATATGCCAATTCATCGGTTTGCGGTAGGAGAGAGCGTCGGTAGTATCGAGCTTCCTAATTGAGCCCGTCTATCTAAAGCCATGTCTACTGCCGCAGTACTGCCTTTGAATGAAGAGAGGGGCGAGATCGAACGCCGGCCCGCCGTGATACGCAGCGCACAGGATGTCGCAGCCATCGTCAACGCTGGCGCTGCAGCCGGCAGTAATGCGCGCATCGTGATTGCGATCGCACTCGGTGGCGTATTCCTCGATGCCTACGACCTGACGTCGTTGGCCTACGGGATCAAGGATATCGCCCGGCAATTCTCGCTTTCTCCCGTGCAGGTTGGCTTCGTCGCCTCGGCCATCACGTTCGGTGCGATTCTCGGCGCGTTCCTCGGCGGCTACCTGACCGACAAGATTGGCCGTTACCGGGTATTCATGGCCGATATGCTGTTCTTCGTGGTGGCCGCCATCG
>Ga0302314_10005257_pt1 | contig 23658 bp, 19 predicted proteins | sample III_Palsa_N2_3_FD_200533 | JGI IMG/M metagenome (GOLD analysis project Ga0302314, IMG submission 200533) | Peat permafrost microbial communities from Stordalen Mire near Abisko, Sweden - III_Palsa_N2_3 | ecosystem: Environmental > Terrestrial > Soil > Palsa > Peat permafrost | place: Sweden... | reverse complement strand
AGGCCGCGAAACCTTTGAAAGCCGATATTGTACTTGCGAAGCAACCCATGCCTTTGTCCGACCGCCGTTTGCCCTCTGCTACTGACGAAGTGAGCGCCGAGCCGAAGCGCCCCGCCGCCCGCGGCAAAGGGGGCGAACTGCTCAATTCCGGGCCGGGGAACGCGGCCAAAGGGGCTAAAGCGGGCAAAACGGGCAAAGCTCCCAAAACAGCGGCCAAAGCGGCAGATAAAGCCGCGCCGGCGCTCACCAAAACCGCCGATAAGCTCGCCAAACTCGGCCTGACGAGCGACATCAATCTGGTCCTGCATCTGCCGATGCGCTATGAGGACGAGACTTCGCTCACGCCGATTGCGCATCTGTTGCCGGGCGGTATCGCGCAGGCCGAAGGCGTGGTGTTCGACAACGAAATTGCCTATCGTCCGCGCCGTCAGTTGCTGGTCAAACTGCGTGACGAAGACGGCGACGAACTGGTGCTGCGCTTTCTGAATTTCTACGGCTCGCAGGTCAAACAGATGGCGATCGGCGCGCGGCTGCGCGTGCGCGGCGACGTCCGCGGCGGCTTCTTCGGGATGGAGATGGTGCATCCGGCGGTGCGCGTCGTCGATGATGACACGCCCTTGCCGCAGGCGTTGACGCCCGTCTATCCAAGCACGGCAGGGGTGAGTCAGGCGTACCTGCGCAAAGCGATCGACAACGCCCTCTCACGCACGGTCTTACCGGAGTTGCTGCCGGAACCGGTCGCCAAGGCGTATTTGGACCCGCTCGGGGTGCCGCCGCTGATGCAGGCGGTGCGCATGCTGCATCATCCCGGCGTGGATTCCGACGAAACTGCCTTGATGGACGGCACGCACCCGGCCTGGGTGCGGATCAAGTTCGAGGAACTGCTCGCGCAGCAGATGTCGCTCAAGCGTGCGCACGACGAGCGCCGCACCCGCGCGGCGCCGAGCATGCCGCGGCGCACGGCGGACGATCCCGCGTCACTGGTGGCGCGTCTCCTGAAAGCGCTGCCGTTTTCGCTGACGCGCGCCCAGGAGCGCGTGGGCGGCGAGATCGCCCTGGATCTGACCCAGCCCCATCCGATGCAGCGCCTGTTGCAAGGCGACGTGGGTAGCGGCAAGACCATCGTCGCCGCGCTTGCCGCTGCGCAGGCCATCGACGCCGGCTATCAGGCCGCCCTGATGGCGCCCACCGAAATCCTCGCCGAGCAGCACGCGCGCAAGCTGCGCGGCTGGCTGGAGCCGCTAGGCGTGAGCGTCGCGTGGCTGGCCGGCAGTCTGAAGATCAAGGAAAAGCGCGCTGCGATCGAAGCCGCGGCGCTCGGTACCGCGCAACTGGTGATCGGAACGCACGCGATCATCCAGGACGCGGTGGAATTCGCGCGACTTGGGCTCGTGATCGTCGACGAACAGCACCGTTTCGGCGTCGCTCAGCGGCTCGCGCTGCGCGCGAAAGCGCGCAACGCGGCAGACGGCGCGAGCGATTTCCAGCCGCACCAGTTGATGATGTCGGCCACGCCGATTCCCCGTACGCTGGCGATGACCTACTACGCGGATCTCGACGTCTCGACCATCGACGAACTGCCGCCCGGGCGCACGCCCATTCTGACCAAGCTCGTGTCCGACGCGCGCCGCGAGGAGGTGATCGGCCGCGTGCGCGAGGCGGCGCTGACGGGGCGCCAGGTCTACTGGGTGTGTCCGCTGATCGAAGAAAGCGAGACGTTGCAACTCCAGACGGCCGTCGAAACCTACGAAACGCTGATCGCCGCGTTGCCCGAGTTGAACGTGGGGCTCGTGCACGGGAGGCTTGCGCCCGCGGAAAAAGCGGCAGTGATGGAGGCGTTCACCCGCAACGAGGTGCAGTTGCTGGTGGCGACCACGGTGATCGAAGTGGGCGTGGATGTGCCGAACGCGTCATTGATGGTGATCGAGCACGCGGAGCGCTTCGGCCTGGCGCAGTTGCACCAGTTGCGCGGCCGGGTCGGGCGGGGCAGTGCGGCGTCCGTCTGCGTGCTGCTCTATACCGGGCCGCTGTCGATCACGGCACGCGCCCGGCTGCAAACCATGCGCGAAACCACCGACGGCTTCGAGATCGCCCGCCGCGACCTCGAAATCCGCGGCCCGGGCGAGTTTCTTGGCGCGCGCCAGTCCGGCGCCGCCATGCTGCGGTTTGCCGACCTCGAGCAGGACGGCTGGCTGATCGAGCCGGCCCGCGAAGCGGCGGCGCACCTGCTGCAGGCGCATCCCGATGTCGTCACCCAGCATCTGGCCCGTTGGCTCGGTGCCCGCGAGCAGTATCTGAAAGCCTGAAGGTCTGAAGCAAGGACCTTGGCAAGGGCGTCAAACGGAGCCAAGTTACGGTCGTAACCGTTTGCGGGCATTCCCTGTGCTGGGGGTGGTTGGCGAATTGGCCCCATAGGTGTATAACTGAAACCTATCGAATTCATCGCACTGATTGGTCCCCAATGACGCTCACCGAATTGAAATATATCGTCGCGGTTGCCCGCGAGCGGCATTTTGGCCGCGCGGCCGAGGCGTGTTTCGTCAGCCAGCCGACGCTGTCGGTGGCGATCAAGAAGCTCGAAGACGAACTGAACGTGCAGATTTTTGAGCGCGGCACGAGCGAAGTCAGCGTCACGCCCATCGGCGAGCAGATCGTCACGCAGGCCCAGCGGGTGCTGGAGCAGACGCTGGCTATCAAGGAAATCGCCAAGCAGGGCAAGGATCCGCTGGTTGGGCCGCTGCGCCTCGGCGTGATCTATACGATCGGACCGTACCTGCTGCCTACGCTGGTCAAGCAGATGATCAAGCGCGTCCCGCAAATGCCGCTGATGCTGCAAGAGAATTACACCCTCAAGCTGATCGAATTGCTCAAGCAAGGCGAAATCGACGTCGCGATCATGGCGCTGCCGTTCCCGGAAACGGGGCTGATGCTGCGCCCGCTTTACGACGAGCCGTTTGTCGTTGCACTGCCGTCCGGCCATGCCTGGGAGCACCGCTCGAAGATCGATCCCGACGATCTCAAGCAGGAAACCATGCTGCTGCTCGGCAGCGGCCATTGCTTCCGTGACCACGTGCTGGGCGTGTGTCCTGAGCTGATGCGCTTCTCGCAGAACGCGGACGGCATCCAGAAGACTTTCGAAGGCTCGTCGCTCGAGACGATCCGCCATATGGTGGCGAGCGGCGTCGGCATTACGGTTCTGCCGCGCACGTCGGTCCAGGAAGTGAAGCCGCATGCGGGTGGCGTCGATTCGGGGCTGCTCAGCTATGTCGCGTTCGGCGAACCGGTGCCGGATCGCCGGGTGGTGTTGGCCTGGCGCAAGAGCTTCACGCGCATGCCCGCCATCGACGCAATCTGCGACGCCATCAACGCCTGCGAATTGCCCGGCGTGAACAAGCTCGATTTGCCCGTCGCGGTGAACTGAGCGAGCCTTTCGAGGCAAGGCCGGCGCCACCATGCGCGCCGGCCGGCAGTACCGCGGGCCATAGCGTCGGCCCCTATCGAATAGATAAAATTAATCAAATACTAATTTTCGATAGCATTGTTATAGTTTCCTCCATGGATCACCCGATCCCACAAGAAACGGAGGAAGTCATGAACCAGCCACAACCGCAGCAACTCCAGCGAGTTTTTACCCAACGCATCGTGCGGGCCAATATCACGGCCGCGTCGCTGGGCAGCCTGCGTACCGTTGCGTTTTCGTTGCTGGTGGACCGCGCGCTGAGCGCTTAAGCCGTCGTCCGGGCGGGTGCCTCGCGCTCGCCGCACTACAAGCGCTGCGCGCGATCTTCGCGGCACCGACTTCCTCACAAAAACCTATTGACCAGGATTACACGATGTCTGAAAGCAAACTCACTACGGCAGCCGGCTCGCCCGTCGCTGACAACCAGAATTCGATGAGCGCCGGCGCCCGCGGCCCGGTGGTGTTGCAGGACGTGTGGCTGCTCGAAAAGCTCGCGCACTTCGACCGCGAAGTGATTCCGGAGCGACGTGTGCACGCCAAAGGCTCTGGCGCGTTCGGTACGCTCAAGGTGACGCACGACATCTCGCGCTATACGAAGGCCAAAGTGTTTGCTGAAGTGGGCAAGGAAACGCCACTCTTCATGCGCTTTTCAACGGTAGCGGGCGAGCGCGGTGCCGCCGACGCGGAACGTGACGTGCGTGGTTTTTCGATCAAGTTCTACACGGAAGAGGGCAACTGGGACATCGTCGGCAACAACACGCCGGTGTTTTTTATCCGCGATCCGCTCAAGTTCCCGGACTTCATCCACACGCAAAAGCGCGATCCGTACACGAACCTGCGCAGCAACGTGGCGGCGTGGGACTTCTGGTCGCGTCATCCGGAGTCGCTGCATCAGGTGACGATTTTGATGAGCGATCGCGGCATTCCGCAGAACTACCGGCAGATGCACGGCTTCGGTTCGCACACGTTCTCGTTCATCAACGCGAAGGACGAGCGCTTCTGGGTGAAGTTCCACTTTAAGTCGATGCAGGGCATCGAGAACTACACCGACGCCGAAGCGGCCCAGGTGGTGGCGCAAGACCGTGAAAGCGCGCAGCGCGATCTGGTCGACAACATCGACAACGGCAACTTCCCGAAATGGCGCCTCTGCATTCAGGTGATGCCGGAAGCGGATGCGGCCAAGTATCGCTACAACCCGTTCGATATCACCAAGGTCTGGCCGTACAAGGACTACCCGCTGATCGATGTCGGCACGCTCGAACTGAACCGTAACGCGCAGAACTATTTCGCGGATGTCGAGCAGGCAGCCTTTACGCCGGCGAACGTGGTGCCGGGCATCGGCTTCTCGCCGGACCGTCTGTTGCAAGGGCGTCTGTTCTCGTACGGCGACACGCAACGCTATCGCCTCGGGATCAACCACCATCAGATTCCGGTGAACGCTTCGCGCGTGCAACGTCGGCATTCGTTCCATCGTGATGGCGGCATGCGCACGGACGGCAATCTTGGCGCGACGGTGAACTACGAGCCGAACCGTTTCGGTGACTTCGCGCAGGATCGCAACGCAGCCGAGCCGCCGCTCGCAGCGGGCGCAGTGGACCGTTACGACCATCGTGAGGACGAGGACTATTACAGCCAGCCGGCCGCGCTGTTCCGGCTGTTCGATGCGGCGCAACGCGAGCGCTTCTTCGGCAACATCGCACGTCATATCAACGGCGTGCCGCAAGAGATCCTCACGCGTCAGCTCGAGCATTTTGGCCGCATTGATCCGGCGTACGCAGAAGGGGTGATCGCCGCGTTGGCGACGCTCAACGAGAAGGCGAAGTAAGTATCACCCTGCGAAGTACCACCGCGCCGGCTAACGATGCTGGCGCGTGCTGGGGGATCAGGCGGTCGGGGCAGACCGCTCGGGCCCAATCCGATAGTGATGGCAGGCGCATGGGCGTCTTGCCGGTTCGAAGACGAAGCGAAGGAGAACGATCATGGTTCATATGTTGAGTATCGGCAGCGCACGGGTCGCACGTGACGCTCGGATGGTGTTCGGTGGCAACTTCTCGCGCAAGTTGATTGGGCTCGCCATCCTGACGAGCGGCTATGCGTTAATCGCGTCGCAGGCGCTGCACCATTTGTCTGGCCACTAACACGGACCGACGAAGCATTGTTTCTGCACTTTTCACACGGAGATTGTCATGTCACTTCATCCCACCCGGAATACCCTGCCGGAAGAGATCCGGCGCAAGTCTGTGGGTCTGCTTGGCCAGTCGCTCGTTACTGCGATCGACGTGCAGCGACAGGCGAAACAGGCACACTGGAACGTGAAGGGTCCCAATTTCATCGCGCTGCACTTGCTGTTCGACGAGCTTCACACGGCGGCTATCGAGTGGGCCGATCTGAGTGCGGAGCGGCTGGTCGCACTCGGCGGCACGGCCGACGGCCGGGTCCAGCAGGTGGCGGATAAAACGCAGCTCGAAGCGTATCCGCTTGAATTGAAGGATGGCAGTGACCACGTTCGCCAGATCGCGGCTGCGCTTGCGAAATACGGACATCAAATGCTTGAAGCGATCAGTGAGTCGGGTGACGCTGGAGACGCGGCGACCTCCGATCTGTTCACGGAGATTTCCCGGGCAGTTGATGATTATCTGTGGAAGGTCGAAGCCCACATCTACGCGAAGTAGCGCGGGTGGACGCACATGGGGGGTGGTGCAGTGGTTGTGCGGCCAACTTCGGGTTGCTGACGGCGTGGTGTTAGGGTGAGTGCGGCTTGCGGCTTGCGGCTCGCGGTCGCACAAAGTTTGCGTCTTTGTACGATAAACTGGCGGACGTTCGCAGGTTCATGGTTTGCGCATCAGCGCGTCATGTTCTGCCTGCCGCTTCGCATCACTCTTCAAAGGAGTCGTTATGGCCAAGAAAGAAACCGTACAACACGTCAACATCGGTATCAGCGACAAGGATCGCAAGAAGATAGCGGACGGCCTGTCGCATCTGCTCGCCGACACGTACACGCTGTACCTGAAGACCCATAATTTTCACTGGAACGTCACGGGGCCGATGTTCAATACACTGCACCTGATGTTCGAGACGCAGTACAACGAACTGGCACTCGCCGTCGATTCGATCGCGGAGCGCATCCGTGCGCTGGGTGTGCATGCGCCGGGCAGCTACAAGGAGTTTGCGAAGCTGTCGTCGATCCCGGAAGCGGACGGCGTGCCCGCCGCAGAAGAAATGATTCGCCAACTGGTGGAAGGCCAAGAAGCCGTGGTGCGTACCGCACGCGGCATTTTCCCCGCAACCGAAGCCGCCAACGACGAACCGACCGCCGACCTGCTGACGCAACGCATGCAGACGCACGAAAAGACCGCGTGGATGCTGCGCTCGATGCTGGCTTAAGCTTACGCAGCAGTAGGATGAAGTACCGGGCCTCCCTGAATGGGGGGCTTTGTTTTTGTGGACCGGACTTTTGGAGTCATGCGGCGCGCTGTTGCGCTGCGCGCTTCTGCGGCCCCCCGCGCGCGCATACCTTAAAATATCGTCACCGCCCGCACTTGACGACGCCTGCCCATGTTCGCCCGACTTCCTCTGTTTCTGCGCCTCGTCCGTATGGACAAGCCGATCGGCAGCCTGCTGCTGCTCTGGCCGACGCTCAACGCGCTGTGGATTGCGTCGGACGGGCATCCTTCGCTGTCGCTGCTCGTGATCTTTTGTCTCGGCACGATCCTGATGCGCTCGGCCGGCTGCGCCGTCAACGACTACGCCGATCGCGATTTCGACCGCTACGTGAAGCGCACCGAAAACCGACCGATCACGTCGGGCAAGATCAAGGCTTGGGAGGCCCTGGTGCTCGCCGCGGCGCTCGCGCTGGTGTCGTTTCTGCTGATTTTGCCGCTCAATACGCTGACGAAAGAGCTGTCGGTGGCGGCGCTGTTCGTGGCGGGGTCGTATCCGTTCACCAAGCGTTTCTTTGCGATTCCGCAGGCGTATCTGGGCATCGCCTTCGGTTTCGGCATTCCGATGGCCTTCGCCGCCGTGCAGGGGCATGTGCCGATGCTCGCGTGGTTGATGCTGCTCGCCAATGTGTTCTGGTCAGTGGCGTACGACACGGAATACGCCATGGTCGACCGCGATGACGACATCAAGATCGGCATCCGCACCTCGGCGCTGACCTTCGGCCGCTACGACGTCTTTGCGATCATGCTGTGCTACGCGTTCACGCTGGGCATCTACATTCGCATCGGCCTTACGCTCGGGTTTGGCCTGCTGTTTTGGCTCGGCTGGGCCGCGGCTGCGGGCTGCGCGATTTACCACTACACGCTGATCCGCAATCGCGAGCGCATGCCGTGTTTCGCCGCCTTCCGCCATAACAACTGGCTGGGCGGGGCGCTGTTTGCGGGGATTGCAGCGCATTACGCTGCTGCGTCATTCTGAGGGCCCTCAAGCCTGGTGCTTCGCGCCAAGCCCCCGGGGGCCATCCGAAGGGCCTTTCTGCGGAATGCAAACCTGGGCAGTCTGGCGTTTTCTTGAAAGGCCAGCGCGTTTCGGGCCGCCTTACTGCTTGCCGAACTCGTCGCCCATTTCCTTCGCCCGGGCATCCGCCGCCAGCGCGCCGCGCACGATTGCATCCTTGATGCCGCTCGCGTCGAACGAGGCGAGTGCCGCCGCCGTCGTGCCACCTTTCGACGTCACCCGTTCGCGCAACACACCCGGCGGCTCGTCGGATTGCGCGGCCAGTTGGGCGGCACCGGTGACGGTCGCGACGGCCAGCGCGCGGCCCTGCGCTTCGTCCATGCCGAGCTGGCGCGCGGCTTCCTGCAGGGCCTCGATGAAGTAGAACACGTAGGCCGGCCCGCTACCCGAGATGGCGGTCACGGCGTCGATCTTCGCTTCGTCGTCGAACCAGACGGTCTTGCCCACGGCGCCCAGCACCTGGGTGGCGAGCGCACGGTCTGCTGCGTCGACACTGCCCGTCGCCGTCAACCCGGCCACACCCATGCCGATCAGCGCGGGGGTGTTGGGCATGACACGCACGATGCGTTGATGGCCGTTGAGCCAGCGCGACAGGTCGGCGGTGCGAATGCCGGCGACGATGCTGATTACCACCTGCTTGTCGCCCAGATGAGGCGCCAGTCCTTCAGCCACCGCTTTAAGGACCTGCGGCTTCACAGCCAGCACGATTGCGTCGAACGGCGCGAGTGCGGCATCCGCGCCGGCGCCCGTGCGCACGCCGAACTGTTGCTCGTTGCGCTTGCGGGCGTCTTCGTTGGGGTCGATCGCGTACAGGTCGGCCGGCGCGATGCCGTGTTTAATCAGGCCGCCGATGATTGCAGCGGCCATGTTGCCGCCGCCGATGAAGGCAATTTTCATGATGTTTTGGGAAAGGTCAGTTGGAGTAGTCGCGGGCGCCGAAAATCGCCGTGCCGACACGCACGATGGTCGCGCCTTCGAGCACCGCGGCTTCGAGATCGCTCGACATGCCCATCGACAGCGTATCCAGCGCGAATCCGTCGGCGCAGAGGCGCTCGAACAGTTCACGTAGCTGGCGATGCGGCGCGCGTTGTTCTTCGATGGTGTCTGCCGGCTCGGGAATCGACATCAAACCGCGCAGGCGCAGCTGCGGCAGGGCCGCGATCGCGTGCGCCACGTCGGCCGCGTCAGTCGGCGTCACGCCGGCTTTCGATGTCTCGCCGCTCACGTTCACCTGCAGGCACACGTTGAGCGGCGGCAAATGCGCCGGGCGCTGTTCGGCGAGCCGTTGCGCAATCTTCAGCCGATCGACCGAATGCACCCAGTCGAAGTTTTCCGCGACCGGGCGCGTCTTGTTCGACTGCAGCGGCCCGATGAAATGCCATTCGAGCGACGCGCGCAGGTCGGCGAGCGCTTCGATCTTCGTCAACGATTCCTGCACATAATTCTCGCCAAACATGCGTTGACCGGCCGCGTGCGCGGCGCGGACATCTTCGGCGGGAAACGTCTTCGAGACGGCAAGCAGGGTGACCGAGCGCGGGTCGCGCCCCGCGAGTTGCTCGGCGAGGGCAATACGCTGCGAAACCGCTTGGAGGTTGTGTACGAGATCGGGCATGAGACGTCAGAAGAATCTGAACAGAGGCGATGCACTGGATTATACGGACCCCCGGCGCGCCGCCTCGTTCATCATGCGTACAGCATATGCTCGACGAGTTCGATCCAGTGCGCCACCGGTGTCGACGTGCCGCTTTGCAGGTGCGCAATGCAGCCGACGTTAGCCGAGACGATGACCTGCGGTTCCTGCGCCCGCAGCTTTTCGAGCTTTTGATCGCGTAATGCATACGAGAGCGCGGGCTGGGTCAGCGAATACGTCCCGGCCGAGCCGCAGCACATATGGCTGTCAGCCGGCAGCCGCACCTCAATGCCGAGCGCGGCCAGCACGTGCTCGACCTGGCCGCGCAACTGCTGGCCGTGCTGCAGCGTGCAGGGCGGGTGGAACGCCACTGTATGGACGGCACGGCGGCGTGTCACGGCGACGAGCGCCTCCTCGAACTCCGGCAGGATTTCGGAGATATCGCGCGTCAGCCCAACAATGCGCTGCGCCTTCTCGGCATACACCGGGTCGTTACGCAACAGGTGCGCGTATTCCTTGACGGTGGCGCCGCAGCCGGAAGCGTTCATTACGATCGCCTCCACACCCTGCTCGACATACGGCCACCACGCGTCGATGTTGGCGCGGATATCGTCGAGCGCTTCGTCGTTGTAGCCCAGATGCAGACGGATCGCGCCGCAACAGCCCGCCTCGGAGGCGACGATCGTCTCGACGCCGAGCGCATCGAGCACGCGCGCCGTGGCGATATTGACGTTCGGCATCATCGACGGTTGCACGCACCCGGCGAGCATCAGCATCTTGCGCTCGTGCTTTGCGACGGGCCATTCGAGCGGGCGTTGGCGCGCCGGCACCTTGTCGCGCAGCTTTTTCGGCAAGAACGCGCGCACGTGCTGACCAAGGCGCATGGCGGGCGTGAACAGCGCGCTGTTCGGCACAAAGCTCGCCAGCACGCGGCGCAGCAGCCGTTGACCGAAGGGACGGTCCACCTTCTCTTCAGTGATCTTGCGGCCGATTTCCACCAGCCGCCCATACTGCACGCCCGACGGGCACGTGGTCTCGCAATTGCGGCAGGTCAAGCAGCGATCCAGATGGGTCTGGGTGCTGCGCGTCACCTCGGCGCCTTCGACCATCTGCTTGATCAGATAGATACGCCCGCGTGGCCCGTCGAGCTCGTCGCCGAGCAACTGGTAGGTCGGGCAGGTGGCGGTACAGAAGCCGCAGTGCACGCATTTGCGCAGAATGGCGTCGGCTTCGGCGCCGTCGGCGGTGTGGCGAATGAATTCCGCGAGGTTGGTTTGCATCGCGCCGCTCAGAAGTCGGGGTACAGCCGGCCGCGATTGAAGATGCGGGCTGGGTCAAAAGCAGCCTTCAGGCCACGATGGATTTTCATCAGCGGGGCGGGCAAGGGGGTAAACACGCCGGCGCTGCGGTCATAGCCGAGGCCGGTGCGGAAGATGGTGGCGTGGCCGCCGGCCTGTTTGGCACTGATACGCACGGTTTGCGCGTCGGTGTCCGTGATCCACCAGCGTTGGCCGCCGCCCCATTCCATCAACTGGGCGCCCGGCAGCTGCAGCGGTTCGGTGATCGACGGCAGCGCAAGGCGCCACAGGGCGTTCTTGGGTCCAATGGCCGCGAAGAACGAGTCGGTCTGCTCGCGCAAGCCGGCCCAGAAACGTTCCGCTTCGACGGCATCGACCACCTCGCCGCCCAGCGCCGAGCGCGCCGATTTGACGGCCGCTTCGGCGCCGCCGAGGCGCACCGCGAGCGTGCCATGGCGCCACGCGCTCGCCGTGATCGGCAGCGGGCGGCCACCCCATTCGTTGAGCTTGCGGACCGCGTCGGTGCCGTTCATGTCGAATTTGAGCGTGGCTTCGGCCTTCGGGAACGGCAGCACCTTCACCGACAGCTCGAGGATCAGGCCGAGGGTGCCGAGCGAACCGGCCAATAGCCGCGAGACGTCGTAGCCGGCCACGTTTTTCACCACCTGGCCACCGAAGTGGAGCACCTGGCCGTGGCCGTTCATGATGACCGCGCCGAGCACGAAGTCGCGCGCGGCGCCGGCGGATGGGCGGCGCGGACCGGCGATACCGGCCGCGATGCAGCCGCCAAAGGTGGCGCTGGGGCCGAAATGGGGCGGCTCGAAGGCGAGCATCTGGGCATGGTCGGCCAGCGCGGCCTCGATTTCCAGCAGCGGCGTACCGGCGCGTGCGGTGATGACCAGCTCGGCCGGGTCATAGGCAATGATGCCGCGATGCGCGCGCGTGTCGAGGATGTCTCCCTCCAGCGTCTGTCCGTACCAGTCCTTGGTGCCGCCGCCGCGAATGCGTAACGGGCGGCCTTCGGCGGTGGCCGTACGGATGCGTTCGGACCATGCGGCGACGATGTCGTCCTCTTCCATGGTGTCCTGCTTCGTTGTGTTTCGCTTGATTGTACCTGGCAGGGGCGTGCTGACAACCCGGAGCGGACCCGCATCGGGTTGGCGTAGGGGGACCGGCTCGGAGAACGGGAGTATGGCGGCGGCGTGGAAGTGAGGCGATGCGGACGTTGCGCGATGCAACTGCCTGGACGCCGGGCGTGCTGACGCCACGTTGGTGCGCCTGCCAGCCGCCAGCCGCTTCAGCCGGGCAAGCGCGCCCCGCTGAAGCCCCGCACCGCATGCCCTCGGTCTTTTCCGCGCACGCGCCGCCTAAAAGCGCGGCAACTCCGGATGCGGTAGCAAACCGCCGCGCACATGCATCTTGCCGTACTCGGCGCAGCGCGCCCGCGTCGGGATGCCCTTGTCCGGATTCAGCAGGCCGGGCGGGTCGAAAGCCCGCTTGACGGCGTGAAACGCATCGCGTTCTTCGGGCGAGAACTGCACGCACATCGAATTGATCTTCTCGATGCCCACGCCATGCTCGCCTGTCACCGTGCCGCCCAATTCGACGCAGGTCTCAAGGATGTCCGAGCCGAACGCCTCCGCCCGGTGCCACTCGTCCAGATCGTTGCCGTTGAACAGGATCAGCGGGTGCATGTTGCCGTCGCCGGCATGGAAAACGTTGATACAGCGCAACTGATACTTCTTTTCCATCACCTCGATGCGCGCAAGCAGTGGCCCGATACTGCGGCGCGGCACCGTGCCGTCCATGCAGTAGTAGTCCGGTGAGATGCGGCCCGCGGCCGGGAACGCATTCTTGCGCCCGGACCAGAACCTCAGGCGTTCGTTTTCGGAGCGCGAAATCTGGATGCGCGTCGCGCCGTGTTCGCGCAGCACGGCCGTCATACGGACGATTTCATCTGCCACTTCTTCGGGCGTGCCGTCGGACTCGCATAACAGGATGGCTGCAGCGTCGAGGTCGTAACCGGCATTGACATACTCCTCGACCGCGCGCGTCGCGGGCTTGTCCATCATTTCCAGGCCGGCCGGAATGATGCCCGCCGCAATGATGCCGGCGACCGCATCGCCGCCTTTCACGACATCGTCGAAACTGGCCATCACGACCTGCGCGGTCTGCGGCTTGGGGATCAACTTGACGGTCACTTCGGTGACGATCGCGAACATGCCCTCGCTGCCGATCAGCACCGCCAGCAGGTCGAGTCCCGGCGCGTCCGGCGCGAGCGAGCCGAACTCGACCACTTCGCCTTCCATCGTAATGGCGCGCACCCGCAGCACGTTGTGCACGGTGAGGCCGTATTTCAGGCAGTGGACGCCACCGGAATTTTCCGACACGTTGCCGCCGATCGTGCAGGCAATCTGCGACGAAGGATCGGGGGCGTAGTAGAGCCCGTAAGGAGCTGCCGCTTCCGAGATCGCGAGGTTGCGCACGCCGGGTTGAACCGTCGCTGTACGGGCATACGAATCCACTTCGACGATTTTTCTGAAGCGCGCGAGCGACACCACCACGCCGTGACGGATTGGCATGGCGCCGCCTGACAGGCCCGTGCCGGCGCCGCGCGGCACGATCGGCACGTCGAGGCGGTGGCAGATCTGCACGATGCGCTGCACCTGCGATTCGGTTTCCGGCAACGCAACCGCCAGCGGCAGCCGGCGGTAGGCGGCGAGACCGTCGCACTCGTAGGCGACGGTGTCTTCCTCGCGGTATAGCAGGCAATGGGTTGGCAGGACGGCCATCAGTGCCTGCACGACCTCGCGTTGGCGCTGCGCGAGCACTTCAGCCGACAGTTCGGCGGGTGCATTCATCGTTCCTCTCCTGGTACTCCGTCCGTTGCGCCGGGTGCGCGGTCGTGCCGCGAGGCGTTACAGGTATCAGTCAGCGGGCGCGGCCTAAGCTGCCCACGAGAAAATCTTGCCAGGGTTCATCAGATTGCGCGGGTCGAGTGCATGTTTGATCGCGCGCATCGTTTCGACGGCGACCTCGCCATGCTCTTCCAGCAGGAAGCCCATCTTGTGCAGGCCGACGCCGTGTTCGCCCGTGCAGGTCCCGTCCATCCGTAGCGCGCGCTGCACGATGCGTTGGTTGAGGCGCTCGGCTTCCACCAGTTCTTCGGGCTTGGCCGGGTCGATCAGGATCGCGACGTGGAAATTGCCGTCGCCCACATGGCCGACGATCGGGCAAGGTAGCGGCGAGGCGAGCAGATCCTGTTCGGTCTCGACCACGCACTCCGCGAGCCGCGAGATCGGCACGCACACGTCGGTGGTGACAGCGCGGCAGCCGGGCTTCAGTTGCAGCATCGCGAAATAGGCGTTGTGCCGCGCGTTCCAGAGACGGCTGCGGTCTTCCGGACGGGTGGCCCATTCGAAGCCTTCGCCGGAGTTCTGCGCGGTGATCTCCTGCACCGTTTCAGCCTGTTCCTTCACGCCGGCTTCGGTGCCGTGGAATTCGAAGAAGAGCGTGGGAGCCTCACGCAACGTGAGATTGGAATGGCGGTTGATGGAACGGATGGCGAGCGAATCGACAAATTCCACGCGCGCGATCGGCACACCCATCTGAATCGTCTCGATGACGGCGCGCACCGCGTCGCCCATCGACGGAAACGTGCATACCGCTGCCGAGACGGCCTCCGGCTGCGGATAGAGCCGCAGCGTGATTTCGCTGATGACGCCAAGCGTGCCTTCCGAGCCGACGAAGAGGCGCGTCAGGTCATACCCCGCTGCCGACTTGCGGGCCCGCGTGCCGGTCTTGATGACACGGCCGTCCGCCAGCACGACGGTGAGGCCGAGCACGTTCTCGCGCATCGTGCCGTAACGCACGGCGTTGGTGCCCGAGGCGCGCGTCGCCGACATGCCGCCTATGCTCGCATCCGCACCGGGGTCGATCGGGAAGAAGAGACCTGTGTCGCGTAGCGCTTCGTTCAGTTGCTTGCGTGAGATGCCAGGTTCGACGGTGACCGTGAGGTCTTCTGCGTTGATCGACAGCACCTGATTCATCTCGGACAGATCGATCGACACGCCGCCCTGGACCGCCAGCAGATGGCCTTCCAGCGACGAGCCGTTGCCATAAGGAATGATCGGCACATCGTGCTGTCCGCAGAGTCTGACAACGGTCTGCACGTCTTCCGTATTGCGCGCGAACACCACGGCGTCAGGCAATTGTGGATCGAACGGCGATTCGTCGCGGCCATGATGAGCGCGCACGGCTTCGGCAATCGAGACGCGTTCACCGAAGGCGGACTTGAGCGAGCTGAGCAGCTCGGCGGGGAACGGACGGCGCAACGGCGGCGGCGCGGGATGATTCACACGTGTCTCCTGATGACGGGCATAGCGTCTGTAGCTTCTGATTCATTTTACGCCGATCGTCCGGCGGCCGGCGCCTGGCCGGACGGCCGATCCTATAATGACGGCATTACGGGCAAACGCGGGGCAAACGCGCGAGAGACGCGCGCGGTGGACGCGGCTGGCACGGCGCAGTTGCATCCGACACTGAAAGGACGGCATAGATCATGGGCAACCGCTTGAGCAAGATCGCCACCCGCACCGGCGACGATGGCACCACGGGCCTCGGCGACGGCCGCCGGGTGCGCAAGGACGATGTGCGGATCGCCGCGATCGGCGAGGTGGACGAACTCAACTCGAATCTCGGCGTGCTGCTGTGCGAAACCTTGCCGGATGACGTGCGGGCGGCGCTCACGGCGATCCAGCATGATCTGTTCGATCTGGGCGGCGAGCTTTGCATTCCCGGCCACACGATGATTGCCGACAAGCATCTCGGCCAGCTCGACGGCTGGCTTGCCGAATACAACGCGACGCTGCCGCCGCTCAAGGAGTTCATTTTGCCCGGCGGCTCGCGGGCGGCCGCGCTCGCGCATGTATGCCGGACGGTGTGCCGTCGCGCCGAGCGCGCCATCGTGGCGCTTGGCCAGACCGAGACCCTCAACGCCGCGCCGCGTCAATACGTCAACCGCCTGTCCGATCTGCTGTTTGTGCTGGCGCGCGTGCTCAATCGCGCGGACGGCGGCAGCGATGTGCTCTGGCAGCACCAGCGCGGTACCACGAAGTAAGGCATCCGCCCAGACGCAGCATCGCGGCGTCAGCCGACGGCCAGAGTGACCGGCTTGCCGATCCGGCTCATCATTTCGACCAGGGTGTCGATCGTGAATTTGGCGGTCTTCTTGTTGACCACGTCGGATACCCGCGGGCGAGACACCATCAGGATCTCGGCCGCTTCGGCCTGTTTGAGATGGTGTTCGTCGATCCAGCTGGACAGTTCGGTCATCAACTGTTCCTTCAGGAGCCGCGTGTCATTGATCTGTTTCTGCGACGCCGCGTGCAGCCGCGCCGCTTCTTCAGCGGGGAATCCCAGCTCCAGGAACAGGTTGTCTCCCGGTTTCGTTACGTGACGGATTTTGGTGTCGATCGTCATTGCTCTGCCTTTCTATCGTTGACCATGGCGCGATACCGCGCCTCTGCAATCTCACAGTCACGCCGGCTGGTGACCTGCGTCTTTTTCTGGAAGCAGTGCAGGACATAAACGGCTCCCACGAACTTCGCCACGTACATCACCCGGTAAATGCCGTTACTTTCCGCGAGGCGGATTTCACGCGTGCCTGGGCCGACCGCTGCGAAGGGTTTCCAGTTGTCAGGGTCTAGACCTGCCTGAATTTTGCCTAGCTGAAAGCCCGCTTGCCGACGCGGCTCCTCGGGAAACGCCAAAAGAATCGTCGTAGCTGGAACCCACCCAGCGGATTTCTTTGTCTTGCCCCATGAGTACCTTGCATGTATAAAACTTTATACCAAACTTCCAGGAAAGGCAATGCATTTCCGATCCCGCCATGGGCAACTACGGTACAGGGTTGAGACGTGGGCCGCCATTCATCCGTTCGGCCAACTAAGTGATCCGTTACAGCGTTCAGTGAGGGCGAAAAAAAGCCCGGCTCACTGAGCCGGGCTTGCGTTGTCGTGAAGACTATCGCACGGGATTACCGCTTAATTCCCGCCGCCGCGCGCCACGCGACGCTGCTTGACCGCCTCGGCCAAACCTTCCAGCACGGCGATGCTTTCGTCCCAGCCGATGCACGCATCGGTCACGCTCTGGCCGTAGGTCAGTTCGCAGCCCTCCTTCAGATCCTGGCGGCCGGCGACGAGGTGCGACTCCACCATCACGCCGATAATCCGCTCGTCGCCGCCGGCGATCTGGCGGCCAATGTCGGCGCAAACCGGAATCTGGTTCTCGTGCTTCTTCGAGCTATTGGCATGGCTCGCGTCGATCATCAGGCGTGCCGCGAGGCCGGACTTGCCGATGTCGGCGCAAGCGGCATTGACACTCTCCGCATCGTAGTTCGGCGTCTTGCCGCCGCGCAAAATGATGTGGCAGTCCTCATTGCCGGCCGTCGAGACAATCGCCGAGTGACCGCCCTTCGTCACCGACAGGAAATGGTGCGGCTGCGACGCGGCCTTGATGGCATCGACGGCGATCTTCACGTTGCCGTCGGTGCCGTTCTTGAAGCCGACTGGGCACGACAAGCCCGACGCCAGTTCGCGATGCACCTGCGATTCCGTCGTGCGCGCGCCGATTGCGCCCCACGAGATCAGGTCGGCAATGTATTGCGGGCTGATCATGTCGAGGTATTCGGTGCCGGCCGGCAGACCGAGTTCGTTGATGCGCAACAGCAGTTCGCGCGCGGTGCGCAGACCTTCGTTGATCTTGAAGCTGTTATCCATGTTCGGGTCGTTGATGAGACCCTTCCAGCCCACCGTCGTGCGCGGCTTTTCGAAGTACACCCGCATCACGATTTCGAGTTCGCCCGCGAAGCGCTTGCGCTGCTCGACCAGACGTCCCGCGTATTCGAGTGCCGCCTTGGTATCGTGGATCGAGCAAGGCCCGATGATCACGATCAACCGGTCTTCCATGCCGTGCAGGATGCGGTGCATCGACTGACGCGAATGGTAGATCAGGTCCGAGACCGCTTCTTCACAGGCGAATTCGCGGATCAGGTGAGCGGGCGGCGTGAGTTCTTTCAATTCTCGAATGCGGACATCGTCGGTGTTATGCGGGGGCATGGTGATTCTCCAGGATTCGGTTCGTAGCGTGTATTCGGTTCGCAGCGTGTTCGCACAGGGCGAAAAAAAACCGCCAGACTCGCTGGCGGTTTTTCGGGAATTTCGGGTGCCTTACGTGCACTAACACCCCTCTCGATCCGCCAGCGGTCTGAGATGCCAGAAAAAGTAAAAATAAAACTTGGCGGACATGGCGAAAGTAAGGTCTTGGTGCGTAAAGGGTGACTGACTTTATAACCTGCACAGCCCCCGTTGACAACCAGGGGGCGGGAAAAATGCGGGAAATCCGCACATTTCGTACCTGCTATGCACGAAATGTGCGTAAAGCTGACAATCAGGCCGTGCCGCCGACCGTCATCTTCTCGATGCGCAGCGTCGGCTGACCGACGCCCACCGGCACGCTTTGGCCTTCCTTGCCGCATACGCCGACCCCGGAATCCAGCGACATATCGTTGCCGATCATGGTGACGTACTTGAGCGATTCCGGGCCACTGCCGATCAGCGTCGCACCCTTGACCGGGTAGGTGACCTTGCCGTTTTCGATCATGTAGGCCTCGGAGGCTGAGAACACGAACTTGCCGTTGGTGATGTCCACCTGGCCGCCGCCGAAGTTCACCGCATACAGGCCGTTCTTGACCGACGCGATGATTTCTTTTGGATCCTTGTCGCCGTTCAGCATGTAAGTATTGGTCATGCGCGGCATCGGCAGGGCGGCGTACGATTCGCGGCGCGCGTTGCCGGTCACCGGCATCTTCATCAGACGAGCGTTCAGCGTGTCCTGGATGTAGCCCTTCAGGATGCCGTCCTCGATCAGCGTGGTGCACTGGGTCGGGTTGCCTTCGTCGTCAATATTGAGCGAGCCGCGGCGGTTCGGCAGCGTGCCGTCGTCGACCACCGTAACGCCCTTGGCGGCAACCTGCTCGCCGATGCGTCCAGCGAACGCCGACGAGCCCTTGCGGTTGAAGTCGCCTTCCAGGCCATGGCCGATCGCTTCGTGCAGCAGCACGCCGGGCCAGCCCGGTCCGAGCACGACTGTCATCGCGCCGGCCGGGGCCGGTCGGGCGTCAAGGTTGACCAGCGCGGCATGCACGGCGTCGTCGACGTACTTCGACAGCACGTCGTCGGTGAAATAGCCGTAATCGAAGCGGCCGCCGCCGCCGCCGCTGCCAATTTCGCGGCGACCGTTCTGCTCGGCGATCACCGTGACGGACACGCGCACCAGCGGCCGGATGTCGGCGGCCATCGCGCCGTCGCTGCGCGCAACCAGCACGACGTCGTATTCGCCAGCCAGACCCGCCATCACCTGGGTGATGCGCGGATCGCGGCTGCGCGCCATCTGTTCGACGCGCTCGAGCAACTTGACCTTGGCGGTCGCATCGAGCGAGTGCAGCGGGTCGGACGGCAGATACAGGTCGCGCCCGGCAACGCCGGTCAGCGACGAGGCCACCTTGATCTTTTGCTTGCCGCCGCCGGCCTTGGCGATGGAGCGGGTGGCGAGCGCCGCCTGGCGGATAGCTTCAGGCGACAGATCGTCCGAGTAGGCAAACGCGGTCCGGTCACCGGACACGGCGCGCACGCCGACCCCTTGATCGATGCTGAAGCTGCCTGATTTCACGATGCCCTCTTCAAGGCTCCACGCTTCGCTACGGGTGGCCTGGAAGTACAGGTCCGCGTAGTCGATGCGGTGCGTGAAGATTTCGGCGAGCGTGCGGGTGAGCACAGCTTCGTCGAGGCCGTAAGGCGTGAGGAGCACGTCCTTGGCGGTGGCGAGATTGCGGATACCGGGTTCGATGATATTCATGCGAGGTATGTTCTGCTCGATACAAAGGGGTTCGGTTGGCACGCGCGCATCACATACATGGGTGGGCGGCGTCGTACTTTCAATGTCAGGCTCAGCTTTAGCTCGTTAGCACGCGGTGGCGCCAGGCCGGCAGGCTTTGGCGGACCTCGTCGATGCGTGCGCGCTCCAGATTCCCGGCGACGACGCCGGCGCCTTCTTCACGTACCGCGACGATCTCGCCCCACGGGTCGATCAGCATGCTGTGTCCCCACGTGCGGCGGCCGTTCTCGTGCTTGCCGCCTTGCGCCGCGGCGAGCACGTAGCACTGGTTCTCGACGGCGCGGGCGCGCAGCAGCATTTCCCAATGCGCACGGCCAGTCGTATAGGTGAAGGCCGAGGGCACCACGATCAGCGCGCAATCGCCCATGCGGCGATACAGCTCCGGAAAGCGCAAATCGTAGCAGACCGACAGGCCGACCCGTCCGAACGGCGCGTCGAAGGTGCGAACCTCCTCGCCCGGGCGAATGGTGCGGGCCTCGTCGAACGATTCGTCACCTTTTTCGAAGTTGAACAGGTGAATCTTGTCGTAGCGGGCCGCTTCCTCGCCCTGCGGGTTGAATACCAGCGTGGTATTGAGGACGCGGGTGGCTTCCGGCGCGGTCAGCGGCAGTGTGCCGCCGATCACCCAGACGCGGTGGCGGCGCGCCGCATCCGCCAGAAAGCGCTGGATCGGGCCGTCGCCGTAGGGTTCGCGGACACTGAGTTTGTCGGTGTCCTTGAAACCCATAAAGCAGAAGTATTCGGGCAGCAGGACGAGTTGCGCACCGTCGGCCGCGGCCTCGGCGATCAGGCGTTCCGCCTCGGCCAGGTTGCGCTCGCGGTCCGGCGTGCTCACCATTTGCAGGGCGGCGACGCGGCAGGACGGTTCAAGGGATGTTGAGTGGACGTGGTGTTCGCTCATGAGCGTTTCGAAAGACTCCCGGCAGTGAGCAGGCTGGCGCGAACTGGCAGGCGCCGCCTGCGTCGATCAAGGCTGTACCGCTGCCGGCCCGGCACCGTGAGCGCCGTCAGACGGCACTCACTACGGGTTCACTGCGCTTCCACGGTCGAAGCCGGCAGATCCATCTTACCGCGATCGCCGCGGACCCGCTCGACATGCGGTTTCGACCACGAACCGGTGATGGAGTAGTCCAGCGCGAAGGCCTTCGAAATCGACTTCGACAGCGCGAAATCGGCGGCCAGCGCGGCGAGACCGAGCAGGGGATTGATCACAGTGGCGGCGATCACGCCTGCGCCGGCGCTGATCGTCGGCACGATATGCACGTGCAGATCCTGGGTTTCCTGCGCGAGGTCGATAGAGCCGATCATCTGGGCGCGGGCGGGCGCAGTGACCATCTGGAAGTTCTCGGTGCGGCCGATGCCGTCGCTGATCTGTCCGGTGCCTTTTACGCTTTCGAACGGCAGCCCCTCGCCGATCACATCGCGGAAATTCAGCGTCGCAAAGCGCGCGAGGCTTTGCAGGCTCAGCACGCCCAGCAGCTTGGCGACGCCCGGATCGACCTTGAGGATCTGGCCGTGCTCCAGGTCGACCGCCAGATTGCCGTTCAGCGTCGGATAGTCGATATGGGTCGGGCCGCCGAGCCAGACCACCTTGCCCGACAGCGTCCCGCTGCCACCCTTGAGCGTGCGCGGCTTGCCGGCCCGCTCGAGCAGGGCGCCGGCATCCTTGATGTCGAGCTTGAAATCGAACACGGTGCGCTTTTGCGGCTCTTCGTCGGCGCTGGCGCCGAGTTGCGTCGCGGTGCGCCAGTTCGCGGTCGCGGTCAGCGTGGCGTCCGGGTTACTGATATTGAGCTTGTCCAGTTGCCAGACCGGCACACCGTCTTCCTCGAAGTTGTGCGCGTCGACTTCCAGGCTGCCTATATTGTGGTCGCGCACGATCAGTTCGTTCACCACCAGATCGATCGACGGCATGTTCTGCGCCGGCGCCGACATCGCCTGGCCAAGCAGGTCGTTTTCGGTGGCGGACGGAATCACGAGACGGGCGAGACGGGCCTGCAACGTTCCGGGCGAGCCCTTGACGGGGCCGGGTAGCCAGGCAATGTGACCGGAAACCTGATTCGACGCGATATTGGCCTGCCAGTTGCCCTTTTCACGCGAGGCGCCGACGATCACGCTCTCCCAGTGGCGTTTCAGCAGGGTCAAGGTGCCGATGTGCACGGCAAAGCGGTTCGGCAGGAACTGCGTCAGCGTGGGGTTGGGCGCGCTTGCCGCCGATGCCGCTCCCGCGGGCGCTGCGGCGGCTTCCTTGCTGCGCATCTGGTTGACGAGCGCGCGCCATTGGTCGGCATCGAACGCGTCGATATCGACCGCGGCGATCACCCCTTCGCTCGGCAGTTCGGCCGGCTTGTTGACCCCCACTGCGCCGACCACCACTGCCGGCGGCTGGCCCGGCGTGTGGCGTAGCAGATAGGTCGCGGCGATCGGGCCAAACTGCAGATCGGCGCGCTGCAGGCCGGCGTCGCTCTCCGCGGTGGCGGGCCTGAAGCTGAAGTGCAGCGGCATTGGCTTGCCGACCGGCTTGTTGAACGGCGCAGGGAAGTCGAGCGCGAGGCCGCTCAGGTCGGAGTTCGCGATGACGTCGGGCAGCCGACCTTTGACGCCGTTCACGCTCAGATCGTACGGCGCGCTGCCGCTCATGCGCGTGAGCAGCTGCGCGGCCGGGCCGTGCAGACTGAGGCCGCGCGCGGCGTCGACGGCAATGTGGCCGTTCAGATCGAGCGCATAGGTGCCGTTGTTCTGCACGCCGCCCTTGGCGTGGATGTCGCCGCCGAGGAACTGGCCGTTCAGCCGGTCGAACTGCGCGGTGTGTTCGGTGAAGTGAACCTTGCCATTGAGTTGCGACAGCGGCGGCACGTTGTCTATGCTCAGGCGGTTGTTCTGGAAGCCCAGTGCGCCCTCGACGGCGATATGCGGCTTCGGCGTGCGCGGCACGGTCAGCTTGAGCGCGAGTGACGCGGGTCCTTCGGCTTGCACCTTCTCGCCAACGTGCTTCGACAAGCCGCCGATGGCACTCGCATTGACGTAGTCGATCATGTCGGCGAGCGGGCCGTGGCCGTCGCCGTTGATCACGAGGGGCGAGGCCTTGGTCCCCAGGTCGTCGATCTTGCCGCCGACCTTGGCGAGCGCGATGCGCTTGTAGTGAGCACGATCGACGTCGAAACGCAGCACGTTCTCCTTCAGCTCGAAGGTGCCGTCGATCCCGTCGAGCGCCGGCCACACGTTCGGCGTCACACCGTCTTTCATCACGCGCGGCGGAAACGGTGACGGGTCGAACTTGCCGCCCTTGAACGGCGCGACGATATGGAACACGCCGGCAGTCGGGTCGCGCGAGTAGGGGAATTTGGTGAGGTCGCCGTGCACCTCGATCACCGCGCCGCGCGACATGCCGGCCTGCAGCCCGTGACCGAGGTAATTGCGCAGTTTCTCGCTGATGCTGGTGGGCAGGTAGCGGACGATGCGCGTGACCTGGGCATGGTCGAACTGGGCCTTCAGGTCGAGCGAGCCGCGTCCGTGGCCCGGATTGCTGTAGTTGGCCGTAGCCATCGCGGCGGTGTCGGCGTTGGACACACGCAGTTCCGGGACGGTGATCGCAAACGCCTTGTGCAGCTCGCCCGGTGCCGTGGTCGGCTTGACCGTCCAGCTGCCGCGGCCCTGCAGGCGGTCGAATTTGAGGCGCGGGTCGTCGAACACGCCCGGCAGCGTGAGCGCCACATTGTTGGTGTCGATGGTCATCGAGCCGTGGGTTTCGTCGGCATCGACGCTGCCCCACAGGTTTTCGACGCCAGGCAAGCCCGCTCGCGGGTGGCCCAGCGGCGTGAGCCCAGGCGGCGGTTCCTGGGCCGCCACGCTGATGC
>Ga0302314_10005256_pt1 | contig 23659 bp, 19 predicted proteins | sample III_Palsa_N2_3_FD_200533 | JGI IMG/M metagenome (GOLD analysis project Ga0302314, IMG submission 200533) | Peat permafrost microbial communities from Stordalen Mire near Abisko, Sweden - III_Palsa_N2_3 | ecosystem: Environmental > Terrestrial > Soil > Palsa > Peat permafrost | place: Sweden... | reverse complement strand
GGTCCACTTGTCGGCGAGCGGGCTGTAGACCACACCGGCCTGTTCGGTGATGGCGAGCTTGTTGTTTTCCAGGTGATGCGCGAGTTCATCGGGGGTGACGAACTTGTCCCATTGATGGGTGCCGCGCGGCAGCCAGCGCAGGACATATTCGGCGCCGACGATGGCGAGCGCAAAGCTCTTCCAGTTGCGGTTCAGCGTCGAGATCACCATCAGGCCGCCGGGCTTGAGCATCGCCGCGCAGCGGTTGAGGAACACGCCGATATCGCTGACATGCTCGATCACTTCCATCGCCAGCACGATGTCGAAGCGTTCGCGCACGTCCATCTCCTCGACCGTGGTGCAGCGATAGTCGATCGACAGATGGCCCTTGTCAGCGTGCAGCCGGGCGGCCGCGATGTTGCTGGCGGACGGATCGACGCCGATCACCTGCGCGCCAAGCCGCGTGAACGGCTCGCACAACAGACCGGCGCCGCAGCCGATATCGAGGATGCGCAGGCCGGACAGGCAATTCAGGCTTTTGACATTGCGTTCGAACTTGCGGCAGGCGGCGTCGCGAATATAGGTCAGCCGCAGCGGATTGATCTTGTGCAGCGGCGCCATCTTGCCTTTGGGGTCCCACCATTGCTCCGACAGCTTTGAAAATTTCGCGATCTCGGCGGGGTCGACCGTCGATGCCGAAGCGGCTGAGAAGTTGGCGGGGGAATCTTGCTGCATGGCCATGGGGGGCGCGCCGCTCCTATCGCGCGGTAATGAAATTGCGGAATTCAAGCGGCGAAGCGATGGTCGAGATGGTTTCCTTGCCCTCGCCGACGCCGAGAATCGTCACGTCGCCGAAATTGAGCAGGCGGCCGAGAATGCTCTGGTTGACGTCAACGCTCTCTACCTTGTCAAGGCTCATCTCAAAGGTGCGGCGCTTGATGAAACCGGTCTTGTGGACCACCCGCAAATTGGTGACGTCGGTCTCGGTGGTCCAGCGATGGAACCAGGCGGTCAGCATCTTGTACAGGGCGGCTATCGCCGCGATGGCCGCCAGCGCCAGACAGAGCAGCGTCGGCGTGCCGCCGACCACCATGTGCGACAGGATAAAGAACGCGATCGCCACCAGCCACGCCACGATCGCCGGCCAGTAAAATATCCAGTGCGCGTTGGTCGAGTACAGCACCTTTTCGCCGGGCTGCAGGATATCGTCGATATAACGCCCCATACACTCCGCCTTAATTACCCGACAAACCTGACCCCACGCCCTGCCCGGGATGCCCCAAACCGGGTTGCTTGCCCCCAACCGCACCGCTATGTATACGCGCCTTTTGGCCCGTGCGCTTCCGGTTTTGCGTGCGGATCATATTTACCTGTCCTCGCAAAGGAATGCACCTGTCGTCATGGGCCGCCTCGTGATGAAATTCGGCGGCACCTCCGTCGCCAATATCGACCGCATCCGCAACGTCGCGCGCCACGTCAAGCGCGAGGTCGATGCCGGCCATGACGTCGCCGTGGTGGTTTCCGCGATGGCCGGCAAGACCAACGAGCTGGTGGAATGGTGCCGCGACGCCTCGCCGATGCACGACGCGCGCGAATATGACGCCGTGGTGGCGTCCGGCGAGCAGGTCACCGCGGGGCTGCTCGCGATCGCGTTGCAGGCGATCGGCATTCAGGCGCGCTCCTGGCAGGGCTGGCAGATCCCGATCAAGACCAGCGACGCCCACGCATCGGCACGGATTCTCGAGATCGACGGAACCGAGCTGATCAACCGCTTCAAGGACCGCAAGGAAGTCGCCGTGATCGCCGGCTTTCAGGGCATCAATCCGCAGACCGGGCGGATCACCACGCTCGGGCGCGGCGGTTCCGACACCTCGGCGGTGGCGATCGCCGCCGCCATTCATGCCGACCGCTGCGATATCTATACCGACGTCGACGGCGTCTATACCACCGACCCGCGCGTGGTTCCCAAGGCGCGCCGGCTCGACAAGATTGCGTTCGAGGACATGTTTGAGCTGGCCTCGCAGGGCGCCAAGGTGCTGCAGGTCCGCTCGGTGGAACTCGGCATGGTGCACAACATGCCGATCTTTGTCCGCTCCAGTTTCGACAAGCCCGAAGATATCGACCCGCACGCCAACCAGCCGCCGGGCACGCTGATCTGCAGCGAGGAGGAAATCATGGAAAGCCACGTCGTCACCGGCATCGCCTTTTCCAAGGACGAAGCCCAGATTTCCGTTCGCCAGATCGAGGACAAGCCGGGCGTTGCCGCCTCGATCTTCGGCCCGCTGGCGGAAGCCAATATCAACGTCGACATGATCGTGCAGAACGTCTCGGAGGACGGCGCCACCACCGACCTCACCTTCACGGTTCCGGCTTCGGACTATGTCCGCGCCCGCGATACCATCACCGCGGCCAAGGCCCAGATCGGCTATATCAGGCTCGACAGCGCCACCGATGTCGCCAAGGTCTCGGTCATCGGCAGCGGCATGCGCAGCCATGCCGGCGTCGCCGCCAAGGCGTTCGCCGCCCTGGCCGCGCGCAACATCAACATCCGCGCCATCACCACCTCCGAAATCAAGTTTTCGGTCCTGATCGACACCGCCTATACCGAGCTCGCGGTACGCACCCTGCACACGCTTTACGGGCTCGATCAGGCCTAGCGCCGATCGGTTCTGATCGAATCAGAACCGAGGCTCTAATCTTTTGTTTTGACGCGTTTTCCTGACGCGAACCGGCCGTCGTTCCCGGCTCGAAAACGCCCCGGAAGAATTTTGCTCTAAAATATTATCTTTTGCGCATGATCTGATCGCCGGACGGCTCGCACGTTGGCGGATTCCGCGCTTAGCAGTCGCAGCAATGGATGAAGGGGCTCGTGGCAGGCGTTTTGCTTGGCAAAACAAGCCTCAATTCGCTATACGGCCTGATGGGTGAGCTGCCGCAAACTGTGCCACAGTTTTGGCAATCCTGATTCGGCCGATATCCAGGGCTTGCGGCGGCGCCGAATGATTAAAATTGTTGTTTTTTGTGAACTTAACGCCTGCTGCCGGCCACCCGGCGCGCTGGCCTCGCGGGGGAGGATCTTGGGACATGCGGAGCGCGTCGGGAGGCCCCCGCGTCTTGTTGAGACGGCTCCGCGAAACCATGGCGGAGCAGGTCTCGGCCCAGGAACGATTGGACAAGATCGTGGTGCTGATCGCCGCCAACATGGTGGCCGAGGTGTGCTCGACCTATGTGCTGCGCGTCGACAACACGCTGGAACTCTATGCCACCGAGGGCCTTAACCGCGACGCGGTGCACCGAACCGTGCTGAGCGCGCATGAGGGCCTGGTCGGCCTGGTGGCCAGCGAGGCGACCCCGCTCAATCTGAGCGACGCGCAAAGCCATCCCGCATTCTCGTTCCGCCCGGAGACCGGCGAAGAAATCTACCATTCATTCCTCGGCGTTCCGATTCTGCGCGCCGGCAATACGCTTGGCGTGCTGGTGGTGCAGAACCGCGCCAAGCGCACCTATGTCGAGGAAGAGGTCGAGGCGCTGCAGACCACCGCCATGGTGCTGGCGGAGATGATCGCTTCCGGCGAATTGTCGGCGCTGGCGCAGCCCGGCGCCGAGCCTGCCGCGCGGCATTCGCTGCACAAGGCCGGCGCAATCCTGTCCGACGGCATCGCGCTCGGCCATGTGGTGCTGCATGAGCCGCGCGTCGTCATCACCAATTACATCGCCGAAGACCTGCCGAAGGAAATCAAGCGCCTCGATGCCGCGCTGACAAAACTACGGGCCGACCTCGACCGCATGCTGGAGCGCGGCGACGTCGCCGAAAGCGGAGAGCACCGCGACGTGCTGGAAGCCTACCGCATGTTCGCCAACGATCACGGCTGGTCGCACAAGCTGCACGAGGCGGTCGCCACCGGCCTCACCGCGGAGGCGGCGGTCGAACGCGTGCAGTCCGACACCCGCGCGCGCATGCTGCGCTCCACCGATCCCTACTTGCGCGACCGTCTGCACGACCTCGAGGACCTCGGCCATCGATTGATGCGGCAGTTGGTGGGACAGGACCACGCGCCCTCCCGCGAGCAATTGCCCGACAACGCCATCCTGATCGCGCGTGCGATGGGCCCCGCGGCCTTGCTCGACTATGATCGCAAGCGCCTGCGCGGGCTGGTGCTGGAGGAAGGCACCGCCAATTCCCACGTCTCGATCGTGGCGCGGGCGCTGGGAATCCCCGCGGTCGGCGAAATACCGAACGCGGCGGGTATTGCCGATCCCGGCGATGCCATCATCGTCGACGGCACCTCGGGCTCGATCTATGTCCGCCCCTCGTCGGAAGTCGAGCAGGCCTATGCGGAACGGGTGCGATTCCGCGCGCGGCGGCAGGCCCAATATTCGGCACTGCGCGACAAGCCCTGCGTCACCAAGGACGGCCAGCCGGTCGAATTGATGATCAATGCCGGCCTGGTGATCGATCTGCCGCATATCGACGATACCGGCAGCGCCGGCATCGGCCTGTTTCGCACCGAACTGCAGTTCATGGTCGGCCAGAGCCTGCCGCGCACCAGCGACCAGCTCGCGCTGTACCGCACGGTGCTGGACGCCGCGGGCGCCAAGCCCGTGACCTTCCGGACACTCGATATCGGGGGCGACAAGGCACTGCCCTATATGGAGACCGTGATCGAGGAAAATCCCGCGCTCGGCTGGCGCGCGATCCGGCTCGGGCTCGACCGGCCCGGCCTGTTGCGCGGCCAGATCCGCGCGCTGCTGCGGGCCGGCGGCGGGCGGGCGCTGCGCATCATGTTTCCGATGATCACCGAAGTCGCCGAGTTCGATTCCGCCAAGGCGATCGTCGAGCGCGAGCTGACCTATCTGCGTCAGCACGGGCATACGCTGCCGGAACGCATCGACGTCGGCACCATGGTGGAAGTCCCGGCCCTGCTCTATCAGCTCGACGAGCTGCTGAAGAAAGTCGATTTCGTCTCGGTGGGATCCAACGACCTGTTTCAGTTCCTGTTCGCGGTCGATCGCGGCAACGCCAAGGTTTCCGAACGGTTCGACACCATGTCCGCCCCGATCCTGCGGGCGTTGCGCCAGATCGTGCAGAAGGCCAATGCGGCCAAGAAATCCGCTTCGCTGTGCGGCGAGATGGCATCAAAGCCGCTCGGCGCGCTGGCGCTGATCGCACTGGGCTACCGCTCGCTGTCGCTGTCCGCCACCGGGCATGGTCCGGTCAAGGCGATGATTCTCGACCTCGACGCCGGCAAAGCCGAAGCCATGATGACGCCGCTGCTCGATGCGCCGTCCGGCAGCGTGTCGATTCGCGAGAAGCTCACGGCATTCGCCGAGGCCGAGGGGCTGTCGTTGTAGCGAGGCTCTGCCGCTGCATCGCCCCTTTTTCGGATTTTGCGCATTTCGAGACCTGACCATGTCGATCCTCCCCGAAGCCAAACTTGATATTCTGCTGGCGCACCACGCCTCGCTGGAGTCCCAGTTGCTGGGCCAGCTCAATTCCGAGACCTATGTGCGGCTCACCCGCGAGCTCGCCGAGCTCAATCCGCTGATCGACGCCGTCAAAGCCTACCGCGCCGTCAATGCCGAGATCGCCGGCATCGATGCACTGATCGCCGACCCCTCGACCGACCCCGAGATGCGCGGCATGGCGGAGGCCGAACGCGAAACGCTTGCAGCGCGCAGCCTCGAGCTCGCCCAGCAGATTCGCGTGGCGCTGTTGCCCAAGGACGCGATGGACGAACGCAACGTGGTGCTGGAAATTCGCGCCGGCACCGGCGGCGACGAGGCATCGCTTTTTGCCGGCGACCTGTTCCGGATGTATGAGCGCTTCGCCGCCCTGCAGGGCTGGAAGGTCGAGGTGATCTCCGCCAGCGAAGGCACCATGGGTGGCTACAAGGAAATCATCGCCGAGGTGAAGGGCCGCGGCGCCTTCGCCAAGCTGAAATTCGAATCCGGCGTCCACCGGGTGCAGCGCGTACCCGACACCGAAACCCAGGGCCGCATCCACACCTCGGCGGCGACGGTGGCGGTGCTGCCGGAGGTCGAGGAGGTCGATGTCGACATCAAGAGCGACGATCTGCGAATCGAGACCATGCGCGCGCAGGGCGCCGGCGGCCAGCATGTCAACAAGACCGAATCCGCGATCCGCATCACCCACATTCCGACCGGCATCGTCGTCAGCATGCAGGACAGCCGCTCGCAGCATAAGAATCGCGCCTCGGCGATGAACATCCTGCGCTCGCGCATCTACGACGCCGAACGCCAGCGCATCGATGCCGTGCGTTCGGCGGATCGTCGCGAAAAGGTCGGCTCCGGCGACCGCTCCGAGCGCATCCGCACCTATAATTTTCCGCAAGGCCGCGTCACCGATCACCGCATCAATCTGACGCTTTACAAATTGCCGCAGGTGATCGCGGGCGAAGCGCTCGGCGAGCTGGTCGACGCGCTGACCACCGAGCATCAGGCCGCGCAACTCGCCGCCCAGGGCGCGGCGGCGTGAGCGACGCCTTCGCCGGACAGACCGTCGAAACCGTACGGCGTAAACTCACCGCGCGATTCAAATCCGGCACCATCGACTCGGCCGAACTCGACGCCCGGATTCTGGTCGGCGCGGCGCTGGGTCTCGATCTGACCGGCCTGATCGCGGCGGCGGCGCGGCCGGTCACACCGGATCAGGCGATGCGTCTTGAGGATTTGGCCCGCCGGCGTCTCGCCGGCGAGCCGGTGGCGCGCATTCTGGGGACCAAGGAGTTCTGGGGGCTGCCGTTGCAGCTTTCGGCCGCGACGCTGGTGCCGAGGCCGGACACCGAGACGGTGGTCGAACTGGCGCTGGAAATGCTGCGCCCCGGGCCCGATCCGGAGCGCGGGTTGCGCATCGCCGATATCGGCACCGGCTCGGGTGCGATTCTATTGGCGCTGTTGTCCGAATTACCTGATGCCTATGGAATCGGCACCGATGTCAGCGTGGCAGCCCTGCGGATCGCAAGCCGCAATGCCGCTCGCCTGGGGTTCGCATCGCGCGCGGCATTCATCGCCTGCGACTATGCCGCGGCATTGTCCGAACCCTTCGATCTGATGGTGTCGAACCCGCCCTATATCCGCTCGGCCGATATCGCCGGTCTCGCCACCGAAGTCCGCGATCACGACCCGCTGGTCGCGCTGGACGGCGGCGCCGACGGCCTCGACGCCTACCGCGTGCTGATTCCGCAAGCCGCGCGGCGGCTGGCGCCCGGCGGCATTCTCGTGGTGGAAGCCGGCCACGACCAAAGCGGCGATATCGGGGAATTGATGACGGCAGCAGGGTTAACGCAGCAGAAGCCTCCCAGGGCCGACCTGGCCGGCATCCGCCGGGCCGTCGCGGGCCGGAAATTGCCCCCATAATGCCTGATTGGAATGCAAAAAATCACTTGGAATATTCCCCGGGAGCGACTACGTTCCGCCTACAACATCGGTCCAGGGTTGATGGCCCCGTAGATACCCCGAAGGGATATTGCGGGTGGAGGCCAGAGTTCTCAAAGCGAGAGCCCGCCCGGAGTGAAAGGTTCCAAAACGCAGGTCCAATCGAGCGCGATGGCTTTAGAGAGCTGCGCCGCTTCCGACCGCAAAGCGAACGAAAGCCTGATATTGCGCTTGAAAACTCACGCAAGAAACCTGTGCTTGTTTTGGCAGGCGGAATGATTTGATACGGCCGGCGGCGCACGCTGGGCTGTTGGGGAACGCGTCTTTGTTGACCGCGACGTACGGCAAAATCTGTGTGGCATGGAAACGGCGCGGCGATTCGGTGCGCGTGATGCGTGTGGCCGGATCGGGCGAAGCGACCATGACGACGACCATCCAGGGCTAATCACTTTCCAAGGCTGCTCACTTTCCAAGGCTACTCACTTCTAAAGGCTGGTAACTTCAGGGCTGGAATAAAGGCACGACATGAGAAACGGTCAGAACAACAACAAGCGCATGCGTAACCGGAACAACAACAACAATAACAACAACAACAATAACAACCGGCGCGGCCAGAACCCGATGACCCGGGTGTTCGAGTCCAACGGGCCCGACATCAAGATCCGCGGCACCGCATCCCACGTCGCGGAAAAATATGTGCAGCTGGCACGCGACGCGCGTTCTTCCGGCGATCCGGTCGCCGCCGAGAATTACTATCAGCACGCCGAGCATTATTTCCGCCTGATCGCTGCCGCCCAGGAGCAGTTCCGGCAGAACCAGCCGCAGCCGCGCACCGAGAACGAAATGGCCTCGGAGGACGGCGACGACGACAGCGAGAGCTTTTCGAATTTCGGTCAGGAGCCCGGCTTTGTCCCGGCGCAGCCGCAGCCGTTTGTGCCGCGCGACAATAATCAGCGCGACCACCAGCGCGAAGGGCAACCCTACCAGCCGCGCGACCAGCATCAGCCCCGCGAACACAACAATCATCGCGAACATCGTCCGCAGCCGCAGTTTCAACCGCCGCAGCCCCAGCCGCAACCGGTGATCGCGGACAATGTCAGCGTCGATCGCCTGCCGTCGTTCATCACCGGGCCGCAGCCGCAGATCAATGGTGGTCCGGCCGGTTTCGAGGGCAATGGCGGCGAACGTTTCCCGCCGCGCCGCCGCCGCCGGCCGCACGGTCCGCGCCCCGAAGGCATGGCCGCCCCGGTGACGCCAGGCGATGATTTCAATCCAGGAAACGAGTAAGACAACGGCAGCCTCGGTCCAGAGCCGGGGCTTCCAGCAAATCCTCCATGATCGTCCCGGTGCCGGGACGACGCGGATCGGCCGGCGGTTCAGGCCGCGCGGATATTCGCCATGAAGCGGTCGAGTTCCTCACGCAACCGCGTGCTTTCAGTCGACAGCGTGCGTGCCGAGCTGAGCACGTTCTCCGATGCCGACCCGGTTTCCGTGGCACCGCGATTGACCCGCATGATGTTGGCCGCAGCCTCCTGCGTGCCCTGGGCGACGTTTTGAACGCTGCGCGCGATTTCCTGTGTCGCTGAACTCTGTTGCTCAACCGCGCTCGAAATCGTCGCGGCGATGTCGGAAATCTTGGCGATGGTGCCGCCGATCTCCTTGATGGCAGCCACCGATTCCTGGGTCGCGCCCTGCATGCCGGAAATATGCGACGAGATCTCGTCGGTCGCCTTCGCGGTCTGGCTGGCCAGCGATTTGACCTCGGAGGCGACGACGGCGAAACCGCGGCCGGCGTCACCGGCGCGGGCGGCTTCGATGGTCGCGTTCAGCGCCAGCAGGTTGGTCTGCTCGGCGATCGCCGTAATCAGTTTCACCACGTCGCCGATCTCCTGCGCCGCGCGCGACAATTTGCCTATCCGCCCGTCGGTTTGCTGGGCCTGAAGCACCGCCGCTTCGGCGATCTGGCTGGATTCGCGCACCCGTCTTCCGATTTCATCGACCGAGGCGGAAAGCTCCTCCGTCGCAGAGGCGACCGACTGCATGTTGGTGGACGCCTCTTCCGATGAACCGGAAACCTGGCTGGACAGGCTCTGCGTGGTTTCCGCGGTTCGCGTCAATGTTCCGGCGGCGGTTTCAAGCTCAACGGCGGAGGCCGACACGTTGGAGACGATGGCGCCCACCGCGGCCTCGAAATCATCGGCGAAACGAATGAGCTCGGCGCGGCGCGCCGCAGTGCTGGCCTTGCTCTGAGCGTCATGGGCGGCCGCATCGCGCTCCGCCTTGGCGACCGCCTGCACTTTGAACTCTTCGACCGCGCTGGCCATTTCGCCAAGTTCATCCTTGCGGCCGAGACCCGGCAGGACGACATCGAAATTGCCGCCGGCCAGTTCCCGCATCGCCTTGCACATCGCGATCATGGGCCGGGAGATGCTCTTGCCCAGCACCATCGCCAGCGCCCCGCCCAGCAGGAACCCGCCGAGCGCAATCATCACCACCAGCCGCTCGGTTTCGCCGATCATGGTATTTGACTCGGACTCAAGCCGCTGCTGATCAGACAGCAGGCCCGCCTTCATCGTGTTCGAGCCCTTCATGATCTCATCGGCGGATTCGGCCATCTCGGTCGTCAACTCGCCGATCTCCTTCGAGTTCTCAACCAGCTTGCCGAGCGTTTTTCGGTATTCCTCAAGCAGTACGGAAATCTCGTTGAGGCCTTGCAGGATCTTTTTATCGTTCGATGAAATCGCCTTCAGCGAATTCTCGACGAATTTGAGGCGCGCCAGCGCGCTGGTCGCAACCGCCATGTCGGAATTGATGACAAAGGTGCTGACGAGCGCCGTCACGGCCTGAAACTGCGTCGCCACGTTTTTCGCGCCGAGTGCGATCGCCGCAAGCTCCGCGTCATCGTCGGCGTTGCTGGGCAGATCGTCGAGCTTGTAACGCAGCGAGGTGCCGCCGCGCGCCAGTTGGTTTTGCGTCAGCAGCGCACTCTCGTTCTTGACCTTGAGAATGTCGGCAAAGATCTTGGTAAAGGCGTGGAATTCCCTGGCGAGTTTTGTGATCTGGTTGAGACGCGCCGGATTCGTCGTGCCCTTCATCGATTGATCGATGGCGTCTTTCAGAGTGGCTTCGGCTGCCAGCGCCGCCTTGGCATCGTCTTCTTTCCCGGTCACCACATAATATCGCGCCAGCCCCCGGTATGAGGTCAGGTCGCGGTCGATATTGCGTGCCAGATCGGCTTCCGACACGCTGTTGCGGTACGACGCGACACCCGCAGAGACGCGCTCAAATCCGAGATAGGCGATACCCATGCTGGCGGCGGAGACCGCGAGCACGACGGCAAAGCCGAGCATGATTTTGGCGCGGAATCGAAAGGTCGGGAACCTTAGCGATACCGATGGCCAGATGCGCTTCAACGACCCCACCTGGACCCCCCATCTACTTTTTCAAACACCAGCGGCACCGGGAAAACAGGCCCCGGAGCCCAACCCGGAAAACTAGAGCAGAATAGATAAAGGGCCGTAAATCAGGCCGTGCGGCGATGGAATCCATCCCGCACTGCCGCAAAGCAGGCCATTCCCGCGGGATTTCGGCCGGATTTCCGTGTTTGAGCCCGATCTGCGGGCAAACGCGTCGCGTTTGTCCCGAGGAAAAACCGGTTCCCCGTTTTCCGGATCATGCGCTAGCCGGTTACGCCGCGCGGGCCTCGGGCGGCGCCAGAGCCTGCCAATTGGAGGCCAGGTGCAGATTTGGTTCGGTCAGGGTCTGCAGTTTCTCAAGCGTCATGCCCGGGATCATCTCGATCACCGAGAGGCCTTGCGGCGTCACGTCGATGACCGCGAGATTGGTATAAATCCGCTTCACGCAGCCGGCCGCGGTCAAGGGATAGGTGCACGTCTTCAGGATGCGCGGCTCACCCTTTTTGCTGGTGTGTTCCATGATCACGCGGATGGCCTTGGCGCCGACCGCCAGATCCATGGCGCCGCCGACGCCGGGCGGAAACGCCGGATCTTCGGTGGTCCAGTTCGCAAGGTCGCCGGTTTCGGAGACTTCGAAGGCGCCGAGCAGGCTGACATCCAGATGGCCGCCACGGATCATCAGGAACGCATCGGCGTGGTGGACGAAGCAGCCGCCCGCGACCAGCGTCGTCTTGTTCTTGCCCGCATCGACCATATAGGGGTCTTCCTTGCCGGGCTCCGGCTTCGGACCCATGCCAAGGATGCCGTTCTCGCTGTGAAAGATCACCTCGCGGCCTGATGGCACGTAGCTCGCGGCCAGGGTCGGAATGCCGATGCCGAGATTGACGTAATCGCCTTCCTTTAAATCCTGCGCGGCGCGCCAGGCCATTTGTTCGCGCGTCAGAGGCCGATAGGATTCGGGGATCATGCCTGCGCTCCGACAACGACCACGCGGTCGACAAAGATACTCGGTGTGACAACCGCTTCGGGATCGAGTTCGCCAAGCTCCACCATGCCGTCAACCTCGACCACCGTCAGTTCGGCGGCCATCGCCATCACCGGATTGAAATTCCGCGCCGACTTTATGTAGGTCAGGTTGCCCCAGCGATCGGCCTTATTGGCCTTGATCAGCGCGACATCGCCCTTCAACGGCTTCTCGAACACGTGCAGGCGACCATCGATTTCCCGGGTTTCCTTGCCCTCGCCGAGCTTTGTCCCCGCCGAAACCGGCGAGAAAAACCCGCCAAGGCCCGCCGCATGGCAGCGCATCCGCTCGCTGATGATGCCTTGCGGCACCAGTTCCAGCTCAAGGCTTTTGGCGCGGTAGGCGTTGAGAAAGGCGCTGTAGTCGCCGGAGCGCGGATAGGAACAGATCACCTTGCGCACCCGGCCGGAATTGATCAGCCGGGCCAGTCCGTAATCGCCATTGCCGGAATTGTTGGCGACGATGGTCAGTTCCCTGGCTCCCTGTTCGTGCAGGGCATCGAGCAGATTATCCGCGACACCGACAGCGCCGAACCCGGCCACCAATACCGTTGAGCCGTCACGAACCCCGGCCACGGCGTCGGCGGTTGTCTTCACACGCTTGTCGATCACCTCAAAAAGTTCCTTCCATCGGCAGCATTATCGTTTGCGGTCCGTGGCTTACGCCAGGACCGGAGCGGGCGAACTAAACCATCAACGCCGCCGCCGAGAAAGGCGCAAATTTGCATGAGGCATCTACCTCAGCCCTCCCCCCGGTAGGGGCGCGAAAGCCTGACGCGCAGAGGGGCATCACAATGCGCTACGCGACGAAATTCCTGGTTGCAAAGTCTTCCCCCCGTGCGTCTAATTCAAACAAATAAAAACATTCGGGAGGTACCAAGCGTGTCTACTGTCAAATTGACCGTGAACGGCAAGGCAGTCTCGGCCGATCTTGAGGACCGGACTCTCCTCGTCCATCTGCTACGCGATCATCTGAACCTGACCGGCACCCATGTCGGCTGCGACACCAGCCAGTGCGGCGCCTGTGTCGTCCACATCGACGGCCGCGCCGTCAAATCATGCACCGTGCTGGTCGGGCAGGCCAACGGCGTCAACGTCACCACCATCGAGGGTATCTCCAGGGGCGACGAGCTGCACCCGATGCAGGCGGCGTTCCGCGACAATCACGGCCTGCAATGCGGCTACTGTACGCCGGGCATGATCATGTCGGCGATCGATATCGTCAACCGGCACAGCGGCAAGCTCGATGAAGAGACCGTCCGGCACGAATTGGAAGGCAATATCTGCCGCTGTACCGGCTACCACAACATCGTCAAATCGGTACTCGACGCCGCCGGCCGCATGAAGGTCGCGCAGGCGGCGGAATAGAAGCTGCAGACCACCTATTGCTGAATTCGAGACCGCCGAATTTCGATGGAAATGGCGGAGAGCAAAACTCCGACTGGGAGGACAGGACATGGGCGTTGAAGGCATTGGCGCAAGTGTTGTGCGCAAGGAAGATCGGCGTTTCATTACCGGCAAGGGCCGCTATGTCGACGACATCAAGCTCCAGGGCATGACCCATGCCCATTTCATCCGCAGTCCGCACGCGCACGCCAGGGTAAAAAACATCGACTCCTCGGCGGCGATGAAGATGCCGGGCGTGGTCGGCGTGCTGACCGGACAAGAGATCGTCGACGACAAGGTCGGCAATCTCATCTGCGGTTGGGCGATTTCGTCCAGGGACGGCACGCCGATGAAAATGGGCGCGTGGCCGGCGATGGCGCCGGAGACGGTTCGCTTTGCCGGCCAGGCGGTCGCCGTCGTCATCGCCGAGACCAAGAATCTGGCGAAGGATGCGGCCGAAGCCGTTATCGTCACCTACGAAGAACTTCCCGCCGCGGCCGATATTGCCGCCGCCATCAAGCCGGGCGCGCCGCAACTGCATCCGGAAGCGCCAGGCAACGTGGTCTACGACTGGTCGATCGGCGACGAGGCCGCCGTCAAGGACGCCTTCAGCAAGGCGGCCAATATTGTATCGCTCGAGCTCACCAATAACCGGCTGGTGCCCAACGCGATGGAGCCGCGCGCGGCGATCGCGGAATACAACGAAGCCGAAGAGCATTTTACGCTGTACACGACATCGCAAAATCCGCATGTCGCGCGTCTGGTACTGTCGGCCTTCTACAACATCGCCCAGGAGCACAAGCTGCGGGTGATCGCGCCCGATGTCGGCGGCGGTTTCGGCTCGAAGATCTACGTCTATCCGGAAGAGATGGTGGCACTGTGGGCCTCCAAGAAGGTGCGGCGCCCGGTCAAGTGGACCGGTGATCGCTCCGAGGCCTTCCTTACCGATGCCCATGGCCGCGACCATGTCTCGAAGGCGGAGATGGCGTTCGACAGGGACAACAGGATCCTGGGCCTGCGGGTAAAGACCCACGCCAATTTCGGCGCCTATATGTCGCTGTTCTCGTCGGCGGTGCCGACCTATCTCTATGCGACGCTGTTGTCAGGCCAGTACAATATTCCCGCGATCTATGCCGAGGTGATGGGCGTCTATACCAACACCACGCCGGTCGATGCCTACCGGGGCGCGGGCCGTCCCGAAGCGAGTTTTCTGATCGAACGCATGATGGAAACCGCGGCGCGGCAGCTGAAAGTCGATCCGGCGGATTTGCGCCGCAAGAACTTCATCACGACCTTCCCGCACCAGACCCCCGTGATCATGGCCTATGACATCGGCGACTTCGGCGCGTCGCTGGACGCCGCGCTGAAGGCGATCGACTACGCCGGCTTCCCCGCGCGCAAGGCAAAAGCCAGGTCGGAAGGCAGACTGCGCGGCATTGGTTTCTCCTGCTATATCGAAGCCTGCGGCATCGCGCCCTCGAAAGCGGTCGGCAGCCTCGGCGCCGGCGTCGGTTTGTGGGAATCCGCCGAGGTCCGCGTCAATCCGGTCGGCACCATCGAAGTCCTGACCGGATCGCACAGCCACGGCCAGGGGCACGAGACGACGTTCGCGCAGCTGATTGCAGAACGTCTCGGCGTTCCGATCAGCCAGGTGCAGATTGTCCATGGCGACACCGACAAGGTACAGTTCGGCATGGGTACTTACGGCTCGCGCTCCATCGCGGTCGGCGGCACCGCCATTATCAAGGCGATGGAGAAGGTCGAAGCCAAGGGCAAGAAAATCGCGGCGCATCTGTTAGAGGCGTCCGAGGGCGACATCATCATCGAGAACGGCGAGTTCAAAGTCACCGGCACCGACAAGTCGATTGCGCTGCCGATGGTCGCGCTCGCCGCCTATACCGCGCACAATCTGCCCGACGGCATGGAGCCCGGCCTGAAGGAAACCGCGTTTTACGATCCCACCAACTTCACCTTCCCGGCAGGTGCCTATATCTGCGAACTCGAGGTCGATTCCGGCACCGGCAAGACCAGCTTTGTCAATTTCGTCGCCGCCGACGATTTCGGCCGGCTGATCAATCCGATGATTGTCGAGGGCCAGGTCCATGGCGGCCTTGCGCAGGGCATAGGGCAGGCGCTGCTCGAAGGTGCAGTCTACGACAGCTCCGGCCAGCTCGTCACCGCGTCGTTCATGGACTACACCATGCCGCGTGCCGACGACCTGCCGTCTTTCAAGCTGTCGCATACCCCGACGCTGTGCCCGGGCAATCCCCTGGGCGTCAAGGGCTGCGGCGAAGCCGGCGCGATCGGCGCATCCGCCGCCGTCATCAACGCCATCACGGATGCGATCGGCAATAACAAGCTCGCGATGCCGGCGACGCCCGATCGGGTGTGGCACGCCATTCACGGCAACGCATAAGAGGGAGATGAACCATGTACGAGACCATCTACCATCGCCCCTCCAGCGTCGATGAAGCCGCGGCGTTTTTTGCAAAGGGCTCCGAATCGAAATATCTCGCCGGGGGTCATACGCTTATCCCGGTCATGAAGCAGCGGCTTGCCTCGCCGTCCGACGTGATCGATCTCGGACGGATCAAGGAACTGATCGGTATCGAGGTTTCCGGGGACGCGCTGACGATCAAGGCGGCGACAACGCACTACGACGTGGCCCAGAGCGAAACGGTACAGAAGGCGATTCCTGCGCTCGCCCATCTCGCCTCGATCATCGGCGATCCGGCGGTGCGCTATCGCGGCACCATCGGCGGCTCGATCGCCAACAACGATCCGGCCGCGGATTATCCCGCCGCCGTCCTGGCGCTGGGCGCGAGCGTCAAGACCAACAAGCGTTCGATTGCATCGGACGATTTCTTCAAGGGCCTGTTCACTACGGCGCTTGCGGACGGCGAGATCATAACACAGGTCGTGTTCCCGATTCCGGCTAAGGCGGCCTACGCGAAAATGCGCCATCCCGCCTCGCGCTTCGCCCTCACCGGGGTGTTCGTGGTCAAGACCAAATCAGGGGATGTCCGCGCCGCCGCCACCGGCGCATCCTCGGGTGGCGTGATGCGGGTGCCCGCGATCGAGGCGGCGCTGAAGGCGAACTGGTCGCCCGGCGCGCTCGACAGTGTCAAGATTTCCGCTGACGGGCTATTGACGGATATTCACGGATCGTCTGTCTATCGCGCCAACCTGATCAAGGTGATGGCACAGCGCGCCGTCGCCGAGGCCGGCTGATCGCGTTTTCGTCACCTTTCTCGGATCAACGGAAAGACCACGTGCTCGACAAATCCGCACCGCAATCCTCCACCCGCGCCTGCGGCCCGCTCGCGGGTTTCCGCGTGGTGGAATTCGCCGGCATCGGCCCCGGACCCTTTGCCTGCATGATGCTGGCGGATATGGGCGCGGAGGTGGTGACGCTCGATCGCGTCGGCGCCCGCAAGAATCTCAAATCGGCGGCCGGACGCGGACGAAAGGTTGTCGAGCTCGACCTCAAGGACAAGGCCGCGATCGCGAAGGTGCTGGACCTGCTGGCCAATGCCGATGCGCTGATCGAGGGCTTTCGTCCCGGCGTGATGGAGCGGCTGGGGCTCGGTCCGGATGTCGTGCAGGCGCGCAACCCGCGTCTGGTCTATGGCCGCATGACCGGATGGGGCCAGGAAGGCCCGCTGGCGCAGGCGGCCGGCCATGACATCAACTATATCTCGGTCACCGGGGCGCTGGCCGCGATCGGCACCGCGGAAACGCCGGTGCCGCCGCTTAATCTGGTGGGCGATTTCGGCGGCGGCGCGCTCTACCTCGTGGTCGGCGTGCTCGCGGCGCTGCTGGAAGCGAGGCAATCCGGCAAGGGACAGGTGGTGGATGCGGCGATGTGCGATGGCGCGGCGTCGCTGATGTCGATGTTCTTCGACCTCACCGCCGCCGGCCGCTGGACCGAAGCGCGCGCGAGCAATTTCCTCGACGGCGGCGCGCATTTCTATGGCGTCTATGAATGCGCCTGCAACAGCTTCATTTCGATCGGCTCGATCGAACCGCAGTTCTACACGCTGCTGCGCGATCTGGCCGGGCTTTCGGATACCGACTTCGACGCCCAGATGGATCGCGAGGCGTGGCCCGTGCTGAAGCAAAAGCTGGTCGATGTCTTCAAGACCAAGACGCGCGACGAATGGTGCAAGATCATGGAGGGCACCGACATCTGTTTCGCGCCGGTTCTGACCATGAAAGAGGCGCCCCTGCATCCGCACATGGCGGCGCGAAAGACCTTTGTCACCCGTCACGGCGTCACCCAGCCGGCGCCGGCACCGCGGTTTTCGCGCACGCCGTCGGCGATCCGCGACGCCATGGCGGCGGATATTGCCGATGTCACAAAGGAGTGGCAGAGCGGGAGATAGCTACGCCGCGTTCTCCACCTTCAGCACGCCCCTGCGAATCTGGTCTTCTTCGATCGATTCGAACAGCGCCTTGAAATTGCCTTCGCCGAAGCCGTCGTCGCCCTTGCGCTGGATGAACTCGAAGAAGATCGGTCCGATCGCGTTGGCGGAGAAAATCTGCAGCAGCACCTTGGTGTGGCCGCCTTCGACCACGCCTTCGCCATCGATCAGGATGCCATTGCGCTGGAGACGCGCGACGTCTTCGCCATGCTCGGGCAGACGCCTGTCGATGTTCTCGAAGTAGGTTGCGGGCGGCGGCGGCATGAACGGCAGGCCATCGGCGCGCAGGGTCTCGACGGTGCGGTAGATATCGGTTGCGCCGCAGGCGATGTGCTGGATGCCCTCGCCGCGATACACGTTCAGATATTCCTCGATCTGACCGGAAGCGCCGGCGTCCTCATTGATCGGAATCCGGATCTTGCCGTCGGGACTGGTCAGCGCCCGGGAGAACAGGCCGGAAGCGCGGCCTTCAATATCGAAAAAGCGAATCTGTCGGAAGTTGAACAGCTTTTGGTAGAAGCCGGTCCAGACATCCATGCGCCCGCGATGGACGTTGTGGGTGAGATGATCCAGATAAAACAGTCCCCCGCCTTCCGGCCGCGGATTTTTCGCGCCGAGCCACTCGAACTCGGCGTCGTAGACCGAGCCCTTGGCGCCATAGCGGTCGACGAAATACAACAGGCTGCCCCCGATGCCCTTGATCGCGGGAACATCGAGCGTCTTCTGCGCGGACAGCATGTCGGCGGGTTCGGCGCCGAGCGACAGCGCGCGTTGATAGGCCTGCTTCGCGTCGACCACGCGAAACGCCATCGACGGCGCGCACGGCCCGTGCGCGGCGACGAAAGCAAAACCATGGGTGCCGGGCGCTTCGTTGACGAGATAATTGATATCGCCCTGGCGATAGACCGTGATCTTCCTGGTCCTGTGGCGGGCGACCGGCACATAGCCCATCAGCTTGAACAGCGCGTGCAGCTGTTCCGGTTGGGGATGCGCGTATTCAACGAACTCGAAGCCGTCGGTGCCCATGGGATTGTCGGCTGAAATCGTGGCCGCCGGCGCGTCGTGCGGAAATGGACCCATGGCTGATCTCCTGGATTGGCAGGTGTGAATATTCGACCATCAGGCGTGCAAGGTGCATGCATACGGACCAGTATTCGGCTATAAGTATGCACACTTTGTGCATAGAACTGGCATTTGACGCATGATCTCCGTAGACGGTTTCGACCTCAAAATATTGGCCGCGCTGCAGGATGATGGCCGCCTGACCAACCAGCAACTGGCCGACATCGCCGGCCTGTCGGCGTCGCAATGCTCGCGGCGGCGCATGCGGCTCGAGCACGACCGGGTGATCTCGGGCTATCACGCCGACCTTGCCAGCGAGGCGCTCGGCTTCAACGTCATCGCCTTCATTCACATTACGCTGGCGACCCATTCGCCCGACAACGCCAAACGCTTTCGCGCGCTGGTCAATCGCGTCGACGATATCCAGGAAGCCTATTCGCTCACCGGCGACGCCGATTATCTGCTCAAGGCGGTGCTGCGCGACCTCAAGAGCCTGTCGGATATCGTCAACAATGTATTGATGCCGCACCAGAGCGTGGCGCATGTACGCTCGTCGATCGTGCTCGACCGGCTCAAGGAAACCCAAAAGCTGCCGTTGAAATCGCGGCGTTGAGACGGATGACCGGAATCGAGGGGAATTCGCCATTCAGGCCGGGCCGCGGATTTGCGATCATCGGCCCCGCTTCATGAGGACGGGAAACCGTGGCGCTGCAACTTCGGCCGAACTGCGAATATTGCGACAGGGATCTTCCGCCTGACGCCACGCAAGCGCGTATCTGCAGCTATGAGTGCACGTTTTGCGCCGATTGCGTCGAGACCAAACTCGGCAATGTCTGCCCGAACTGCGGCGGTGGATTTGTCCCGCGGCCGATCCGGCCGGCGCGGGAATGGCGGCCCGGCGCATCGGTTGAAAGAACCCCGCCATCGGACAAGCGCGTGCATCTCAAATACAGCCTCGACGATCTCGCCGCGCATTCCGCGCGTATCCGGCATATCCCGCCGGAGGAGCGTTGAACTTGCCCTACCGTTATTGCGAGCGCCAGCGAACCATCCTCGTCGTCATTCCGCGGCGATGCGAAGCATCGAACCCGGAATCTCGAGATTCCCCGATGTGCAATTGTACATCTGAGGCCTGGTCCTTCGGACCATCCCGGAATGACAAATTATTTCGCCGGCAGGATCGTCCCCTCGACCTCGCCGAAGCCGACGCGGTAGCCGTCGCCCTGGCACCAGCCGTGGAAGCTCAGCGAATCGCCGTCTTCGAGAAACGTCCGCTTGATATCGCCGGGCAATTCGATCGGCTCGGTGCCGTTCCATGAAATTTCCAGCAGGCTGCCGCGCTGGTCTTTGTCCGGGCCGCTGATGGTGCCGCTCCCTAAGAGATCGCCGATATTCATGGCGCAGCCCGATGAGGCGTGGTGCACGAGTTGCTGCACCGACGACCAGTACATGTATTTGAAATTGGTGCGGCAGATGCGCATCGACTCATTCATCTGCGCCGCGCGCAAGCCGACGTCGAGCTGCAGATCGTAATTGTTCGGCTGCATTTGCTGCAGATACGGCAACGGCGCCGGGTCCTGCCCGGGGCCATGCACCCGGAACGGCTCCAGCGCCTCGCGGGTCACGACCCATGGGCTGATCGAGGTCGCGAACGCCTTGGCCTGGAACGGCCCGAGCGGCACATATTCCCATTGCTGGATGTCGCGCGCGCTCCAGTCGTTCAACAGCACGAAGCCGAAGATCATGTCGGCGGCCCGGCTCTCGCTAAGCATTTCGCCCATCGGCGACGGCTGTCCGATCACGACGCCCATTTCGAGCTCAAAATCGAGCCGCTTGCATGGTCCGAAGCTCGGATACTCCGCGTTCGGCGGTTTTAACTGGCCGCGCGGCCGCCGCACCTTGGTGCCGCTGACCACAACGGTCGACGCGCGTCCGTTGTAGCCGATCGGCATATGCAGCCAGTTCGGCTGCAACGCATTGTCCTTGCCGCGGAACATGACGCCGACATTGGTGGCGTGCTCCTTCGACGAATAAAAATCGGTGTAGCCGGCGACCGCGATCGGCAGATGCAGCTTTGCCTGCGTCATCGGCACCAGCGCGAGCCGGCGCAATTCGTCATTGTCGCGCAGTTCCGGGTTGTCGTGACGCAGCAACTCGCTGATCCTTGCCCGGGTGCGTGACCACAGCTTCGGCCCCAGCGCCATGAACGGATTGAGCGTCGGCCCCGCAAACACACCCAACTCGCCGACATCCAGCCGCCCGTCCTGTTCGAGCTTCCAGAGATCGAGCACATAATCGCCGATCGCGACGCCGACGCGAGGGGTGAGGCCATCCTTGGCCGAGAACACGCCATAGGGAAGATTCTGGATCGGAAAGTCGGAGGCGTGATCGACCGGAACGAAGGAGCGGAGGGAGGGATCGTTGGGGTGGGGCAAGGGAATTCTCCGATTGTAATCTCGTCATGCCCGGGCTTGCCCCGGGCATCCATCTCTTGAAAAAAGTGGATGGATCGCCGGGTCAAGCCCGGCGATGACGGACAGTACGAATCTCACGGCCGGTTCGGATCGAACCGCTTTTCCAGGCCCTTCCAGCAATCGGCGTAATCGTCCTGCCGCGTCGCGCTGCTGGCCGCGTGCGCGGTCACGCGTTGCGGATACCTGGTCTCGAACATGAAGGCCATGGTGCCGGTCAGCTTGACCGGCTTCAATTCCGAGTTGCTGGCGTGGTCGAAGGCTTCGCGGTCGGGACCATGCGGCAGCATCATGTTGTGCAGGCTGATGCCGCCGGGTGTGAAGCCTTGCGGCTTGGCGTCGTAGACGCCGTAGATCAGCCCCATGAATTCCGACATGATGTTCATGTGATACCAGGGCGGGCGGAAAGTGTTTTCCGCCACCATCCAGCGCTCCGGGAAAATCACAAAATCGATGTTGGCGGTGCCGGCGGTTTCCGACGGCGCCGTCAGCACCGTGAAGATCGACGGATCGGGATGGTCGAAACCGATCGCGCCGACCGGCGAGAAAGCGCGCAGATCGTATTTGTACGGCGCGTAGTTGCCGTGCCAGGCCACGACGTCGATCGGCGAATGCGGCAGTTTTGTCACGAACAATTGCCCACCCCATTTCACGAACAATTCGGTCGGCGTGTCCTGGTCTTCATAGGCCGCGACGGGTGTGAGGAAATCGCGCGCATTGGCGAGGCAATTGGCGCCGATCGGGCCGCGCTCCGGCAGCGTGAAGGCACCGCCGTAATTCTCGCAGAGATAACCGCGCGCCGGACCGCCTGAGATCTCGACGCGGAATTTCACACCGCGCGGGACCACCACGATTTCGCCAGGCTCCGCATCGATTCTGCCGAATTCGGTGACGAAACGCAGATTGCCCTGCTGCGGCACGAACAGCATTTCGCCATCGGCATTGTAGAAATGCTGATCGACCATCGATTTGGTGATCAAATAGACATGCGCGGCCATGCCGGCTTGCGTGTTGGCATCGCCCGCCGTGGTCATGGTCTGCACGCCCTGCAGGAAGGTCATGTCTGCTTTCGGGATCGGCGCCGGATCCCAGCGCAGTTGCGCGATCGGCAACTCGGCTTCGTGACATGGCGCGGTGCGCCACAGCCCGGCGTCGATCTTGGTGAAGCGGCCGGAATGCCGCACCGACGGCCGGATGCGATAGAGCCAGGAGCGCTCGTTACTGCCGCGCGGCGCCGTGAACGGCGAACCCGACAGTTGCTCCGCGTAAAGCCCGTAGGCGCAGCGTTGTGGCGAATTGCGCCCGACCGGCAACGCGCCGGGCAGCGCCTCGGTCTCGAAACTGTTGCCGAAGCCGGACATGTAGCCAGGGGTGATGCCGACGGTGCTGCGGCTGATCAGATCAGGCGAGGTATTGATATTCATGGTCATCCTCCTTGCAAGGCAGCCCACATTTCCCGGTCACGTGTATCGGTCCAGATCACGGGATCGTCGATTCCCGACGCCTCGTCGAACGCGCGCGAGACGTTGAACGGCAGACAATGCTCGTAGATCGCAAAGCTTGAAAACTTCGGATCCATCACCTCGCGGGCCGCCGCCATCGTCTCCTTGAGATTGCGTCCCCGGGCGACCGCGGTTTCCGCCGCGCCATAAAGCGAGGTGACGAAGTCGCGCGTCATCGCGATGGCGTCGCGCCCGGTCGCCAGCCCCTTGAGCGCATCGCCGCGCCCCGGCGCGATCGCCTTGGGATTGAAGGCGCGAATTTCGTTCAGCGTCGCCGGCCATTCGCGCAAATGCGCATCGCCGCAATAACAGGCCGAATGATATTCGATCAGGTCGCCGGAAAACATCACCTCGGCATCCGGCACCCACGCCACGATGTCGCCGGAGGTGTGTCCGGCGCCGAGCTGCATCAGCCGCACCTCGCGCTTGCCTAGATAGATCGACATCTCGCCTTCGAAGGTCAGGGTCGGCCAGGTCAGGCCCGGAATGCTCTGCGCATCCTGAAACAGCCGCGGAAAGCGGCCATATTCGGAATCCCAGTCCTGCTGGCCGCGCTCCTCGACCAGCCGATGGGTCTCCGCCGAGGCAATCACCGCCTGCGCCTTGTAGGCCGACGCGCCAAGCACCCGCACCGCATGGTAATGCGACAGCACCACATATTTGATCGGCTTGTCGGTGACAGTGCGCACCCGCTCGATCACCTTGTTGGCCATTGCCGGTGTCGCCTGCGCGTCGAACACGATGCAGCCGTCATCGCCGACGATCACAGCGGAATTGGGATCGCCCTCGGCGGTGAAGGCATAGAGATCGGTACCGATCTCCGAGAAAGTGATCTTCTTCTCCGCCATGTCGGTAGTGGATGCGAAACCCTTGGCCATCAATTCAATTCCTTTGCGACATTTCCTCGAGAATTCTTATTGCTGCTGCTGTTGCTGCTGACTGGCGTCGACCATGCGGCGCCTGGCGAGTACCAGCGCCTCGCGCAGCACATCGAGATCGCC
>Ga0302314_10005255_pt1 | contig 23660 bp, 25 predicted proteins | sample III_Palsa_N2_3_FD_200533 | JGI IMG/M metagenome (GOLD analysis project Ga0302314, IMG submission 200533) | Peat permafrost microbial communities from Stordalen Mire near Abisko, Sweden - III_Palsa_N2_3 | ecosystem: Environmental > Terrestrial > Soil > Palsa > Peat permafrost | place: Sweden... | reverse complement strand
TGGCCTGAGTCCGGGGCATGGCCAGGCGATGACGGGACGCGTCGCCTCCCTCTGGCGTTATCCGGTGAAGGGCTTCACGCCCGAGCGCCTCGCCCAGGCCGCGGTCGCGGCCGGCGGCTTCTTTCCGTGCGACCGCGTCTACGCCGTCGAGGACGGCCCCTCGGGCTTCGATCCGGCCTCGCCGGCGTGGATCTCCAAACAGAAGTTCACGGTCCTTGCCAAGATCGCGCAGGTCGCCCGCGTCCGAACAGCCTACGATGACGCCTCCGGGGTGCTGCAGGCGAGCGCGGACGGCCACCCTGCGTTCGCGGGTGAGCTGACCGCGCCGCGAGGACGCGACGCGTTCGCCGCGTGGCTCGGGCGCTTCCTGGGCGAGGAGGCGAGCGGGCCGCTCCAGGTGGTTCAAGGTCCCGGCCACCGGTTCACCGATCACCCGCGCGGCTACGTCTCGATCGTCAACCTCGCCAGCGTCCGCGACCTCGAAAGCAGGCTCGGCCAGCCGCTCGATCCGTTGCGGTTTCGCGCCAACGTCTATGTCGACGGCTGGCCCGCCTGGTCCGAGAACGAGGCGCCGGCGGAGACGCAAGTGCTGCTTGGCGGCGTGCGCGCAAGCCTCCTCTCGCCCATCGTCCGCTGCGCCGCGACCCACGTCGATCCGCTGAGCGGCGAGCGCGACATCGATGTGGTCGGCGCGCTGCATCACCACCTCGGCCATATGAATTGCGGCGTCTACGTCCGCGTACTGGACGGCGGGACCATCGATCAGGGCGACCCGGCGTTCGGAGCCGCGTCTCCGCGCTGAGGCCGCGGTCAGGCTCGAGCGCCGACCCTGGCCAGGTGTAGGTGCGGCGGCGCGATGGCGAACGCCTGCGGTTCGGCGACCATGCGGCGGAAGAAGACGCCGATCATCGACATCATCATCTGCCGGATCTGCGGTTGATTGCCAAATCCGTGCGGCAGGCCGGCGAATACGTGCAGCTCGACCTTGCCGCCGACCGCGCGCACCCGTTCCTCGTAGCGGCGTGTGGCGCTGACCGGGACCACCTTGTCGGCGTCGCCGTGCAGCAGCATCACCGGCGGGAGGCTTGCGGTGACGTGTTCGATCGGGCTGGCGAGCGCGCACATCTCCGGCGAGCCGTCCGCGCCGGGGAGCGCCCTGGCCGGCACGCCGCCCGAAGGGCGCACATCGCCCAGATAGAGCAGCACCGGTGGATAGACCGCGGCCACCGCGGCGACGGCCGCGGAGACGCCGACTGAGCCTTCGGGCGGATCGAGACGTTCGTCGTCCGGCGTTCCCGCCGCCAGCAGCGCCAGGTGCGCACCGGCCGAGTGGCCTTGCAGGCAGAGCCGGGCCGGATCGAACCCGAGGTCGTCGGCATGTGAGCGCACCCAGCGAATCGCCCGCTTCACGTCGTGGATCTGGGCCGGGAATCTGGCCTCGCCGGTAAGCCGATACTCCGATGGTATCGCCACGAACCCCTCCGCGGCCAGTGCCTGCGCGTGCGGCGCCAGCATGTGGCGCCCGCCGCCCGACCACCCGCCACCGTGCAGCAGCAGCACCGCCGCGCCGTTGGCGTTCGCGCTGGGCCGGTAGATGTCGAGCTTCAGCGGCCGCCTACCCGCGTCGCCGAACACCACGTCGCGGCGAATATCGATCTGTTCCAATGGGAGGTCCTTGTTACGGGCGCGGCGCACCTGAGCGCTAGGCGAAAATCCGCGACCACACCAGCCGATGCGGTCGGGCCGCGGTCGGTCAAGCCGCCCGATCCCCCTCATAGTGGATGATTTCCAGCATGTGCTTGTCCGGGTCGTGGAAGTAGATGGAGTGGCCGTGCTTGCGGGACCCGGACGCCCGGCCGGGGCCTTTCATGTTGCCCACCGTGTCGAAGTTGTCGCCGTAGGGGATGTCCGCCGCCTTCAGGCGGGCGACCGTCTCTTCGAACGCCGGCTTGGACATCGAAAATGCCAGGTGCTCGCTGACCTGAAGCGGCCCCTGCATCAACTGCAGCACGAGGGTCGGGCTCACGCGCAGCAGAGCGACAGGCTCGTAGGCGAGCCGCAGCGCCTTGTAGTAGAAGCGGACGCTCGTCTCGATGTCCGACACAGGCAAGATGAGGTGATCCAGTTCGAGCGTCATCACGGCCTCCCCGCGCCACGGCGACTCACGCCTGGACGCCCGCCGCAGCCTGTGGCGACCGACGGCGGCTGTCAAAGACCATGAACCCGGCGCCGATCCTGCGGGTGGCCCGGTCCACCGACGATCTCGACGCCGTCGTCCGGTTCTACCAGCAGGGCCTCGGCCTCTCGGTTCTCTATCGCTTCGAAGGTCACGAGGGCTTCGACGGGGTGATGCTGGGCCTGCCGGACGCGCCCTATCATCTGGAATTCACCCGCGCGCACGGCCATAGGGCCGGCAGGGCGCCGAGCCTCGACAACCTGCTGGTGCTTTACCTTCCCGACTGCGAGGCGTGGACGGCTGTCGCCGACCGGATGCGGACCGCCGGCTTCGAACCCGTCCCCGCCTTCAATCCCTACTGGGACCGCCAGGGCCTCACCTTCGAAGACCCCGACGGCTACCGCGTCGTCCTCCAGAACGCCGCCTGGACCGCGTAGATCGGACGGTTACGCCGGCGCGGTCTCGCCGTCGGCGGTGGCGGTCAGGCGACGGGGGACGAGCAGCAGGAGCGGCAGGATGAGGGCGTAGACGCCGATGGTCGCGAACACCGCGGTCCTGAAGCCGCCGTGGTGGTCGTAGAGGTCGGTCCCCCACAGGTCGCCGAAACGGACCGCCACCCAATAGCCGGTGGTGAGGATGAGCATCATCATCGTGCCCTGCAGTCCCCTGGGGCAGGATCGGATCGCCAGGTCGAGATAGGCGGCGGTGGCGAACCCGCCCATCAGGCCCACCGGGAGGGCGGCCCACAGCGCCCCGGCCGCCGAGTGGACGAAGAGCAGCGGCGCCATCTGCGGCACGCTGGTGACCGCGCCCCACCACAGCAAGGTGGAGAGCCGCACGCGCTGGCACAGCCAAGCGTAGAGGAGGTAACTGGGCATCAGCGCTGCGTAGAAGATCGCATAGAAGACGCCGACCTGGGCGTCGGTGGCGTGCAGGTCGTTGGCCATGTGATACTGCATCACCAGCCCCAGGCCCGGCGCGAACTGCCACAGGATCTGGATGACGAGCGCCGGCCACATCGGCCACCATCGCAGCAGCCGCAGGACGTCGGCCCCGAAGCTGGAATGCGCGGGGCGGTCGGCATGGGCCGCGCCGAACAGGACCGCCGGGCCGCGCGCCCCGAACAGCGCGATCACCGCCATCAGTCCCGCGCCGACGAGGAACAGCGCCCGCGCCGCGGTCGTGGCGGCGCGGCCCTCCAGGAACTGGCTCAGCGTTCCGCCCAGCAGGTAGGCCGCCACCAGCGGCAGCGCGTTGGCGAGCAGCGCCGCGACGCTGATCTGGCCGGCCATCACGTGCTGCTGGCCGATGGTGGAGACCAGGCCGTTGAGGGCGCTGGCCACCATCATCAAGGTCACGGTGACCAGCAGGACCCCGCCCAGCAGCACCGGATAGGTCGGCTCGACGAAGGCCATGGCCGTGTAGATCGCCGCGCTCGCCGCGCCGAACAGCACCAGGTGTCCGCGGTCGCCTCGGTGAAACGGACTCCATCGATCACGCAGGAGGCCAAAGACAAACGAGGCGTACAGCGGAACGCCCGTCCACAGGTTGAACAGGGCGAGCTCGTGCGCTTGAAGGTGCAGGCGGTTCTTCAGAAAGAAGGTGACCGGAAGGCTGATCAGGCCGAAGCCGGGGGCCGCAAGATTGGCCAGGAACAGCAGGGCGCCGCCCCAGAGCAGGATCTCGAGGCGCCGCTTGGGCGGCATGATCGACAGCGGCGATTCGCCCGCCGCCCGTTCGCCCGCGATGGAGACGGCCTCGGAGACCGAATTGGCCGGGATCAAACGACGTCTGCGAGCGCGTCAAAGCGCCCCAGAAGCGCGCGACCATCGGGGATGGACTTCAGGCAGGTCTCCACCAGGGCGCGAGCCGACTCGCGCTGGGCGCGCGGCACGTCCTCGGCGTTCCAGGCCACAATCCTGGCCCAGACCGGATCGATGAAGTTGCGCCCTTCGACCACGCCGTCCGCGGTCTTGAAATGGAACGATCGCAGCTCTGAAACGAACAGCTGCAGATAGGCCACGTGCGAGGCCTCGTCCTGACGGATCTGGTCGATGATCCCGGCCGCGCGGTCGGCGTTATCGCGCCGGCCCACGAACGCTTCGGGATCGCGCATCAGGGCGACGTTGAACGCGAACGCGCGCTCGGCCCTGATCTCGATCAGGAGCACGTTTATCAGCTGCTTGATCAGCGCCTCGTGGCCGGCGGGGATCTGCGGCATCTCCCGGCCCTCGCCGCCCGGCCGGCCGGCGCGGTCGGGAATGAGCGGGATGGGATGGGCGTTTTCGCCCAGGATCAGGTCGCGGGCCAGGTACCACATCTGGTCATGCGCGCCGATCCCGCTCACGCCGTCGCCACCCTCGTCGAGGCCGTGGGCGATGAACAGGCCGCGGTTGAGGTGCGCCGTGGCCGTCTCGGTTATGCCCTCGTCCACAAGGGGCTGGAAATCCGGGGCCGTGATCGTCGCCAGCATCTTGCCGCGGCCCTCGATGATGCCGGTCGTGGTCAGGGAGTTCCACAACGGCAAGGTCACGCCAGCGCGCAGCAGCAGCTTCGTCTGAGCCAGGTTGGGCGAGTGGGGCTCGCGCAGGATGCGCGTGGAGACGTCCACCAGTTCGCCGCCGCGGGCCAGGAAGGCCTCGCGCCACGCCTCGATCGCCGGCCAGCGCTTGAAGGTGCGCGGCGAGAGGTAGCTGCCCGCCGCGTCATAGCCTCCGTGCAACCGGCGCGCGCCGAACAGGTTCGGCCGCTCGAACGGGTGGTCGGCGAGGATCTCTTCGGTGGCGTAGCGAAGCTGCATTGATCATTCCTTTGCGGCCTGCGGACCTAGGCAGACCGTCGGTTCAGCCAGAACACCAGGGCCGCGCCCGCCAGCGCCAGGATGGTCCCGAACACGGTCCACTTGATATCGCCGGTCATGAAGCTGCCCGGGAGCACGTTGACCCCCTGCAGGATCCAGATGCAGCCCACCAGCAGCATCGGCCCGCTGAAGATCGTCGCCAGCACGCGGATGATGCGCATCAACAGGGTCATTCCAAGCCTCCCTCAGTCCCGCGCCAGTTCCAGGATCTCCACGATATCGCGCGGACCGGCGATCGCGCGCGGGTTCGAGCGCACGCCCCGATCATGCATCGTATGCTCGGCGATGGCGAGGAACTGTTCGGGGTGGATGCCGACAGCGGCGAGGGTGGTCGGAAGCCCCAGATCGTGAGCGAGCGCCTTGACGGCGGTGGCAGCGGAAAGGTCGGGTCGGCCGAGCAGCGCTGCCACTAACGCCTGTCGCTCGCCGGCCACGGGCTCGTTCCAGCGCAGCACCGCCGGCAGGGCGATGCACGAGGTCAGGCCATGAGGGACGCCGTATGAGCCGCCAAGGGTGTGGCCGATGGCGTGGCTGGCGCCCAGGCCCCGGCCCGAGCTGGCGCCGGCCATGGCCAGCCACATGCCGATCTGGCACTCCAGCCGCGCGTCGAGGTCGTCCGGCCGCTCTTGCGTGGCGGCGAGCCCCGCGGCCAGGCGCTTCAATCCCGCTTCGGCCAGGGCGTCGGCGTAGGGCGAGCGCGCCAGGTTGCATAACTGCTCCACCGCATGGTCCACGGCCTTCATGCCGGTGGAGAACCACAGCCGCGGCGGCGTCGACAGGGTCACGGCCGGGTCCAGCACCACCGCTCGTGGCGCGAGCAGCGGATGAGCGTAGCCCTCCTTCGCGTGATGGGCGACATCGGTGACCCCGGCGAACGGCGTGAACTCCGCCGCCGAAAGCGTGGTGGGGACCGCGACCATGCGCACGCCGGGCGCCAGCTTGCCGACATCCACCCTGTCCTGACCCGGACCGGCGCGATAGGCGCCCAGCGCTTGCGCACTCTCGATCCCACCCCACAACGCCAGCTGCATCACCTTGGTCGCATCGATCACCGAGCCGCCGCCCACGCCCACGAGCAGGTCGGCCTCCAGCCGCCGCGCCGCGTCCGCCCCGGCGATCACGCCCTCGCGCGGAGAGTGGGCCGAGATGGCGCAGAACACGCCCACGCACCGGTCGCCCAGCCCATCGGCCAGGCTTTGCGCGAGGCCGCCCGCCAACGACGCTGTGCTGGTGATCAACAGGCGCCGCGCGCCAAACCCGTCGGCGAGACCGGCGAGCGCCTCCAGCGCCGCCCGGCCGTAGATCACCTGCTCCTGCTGGCTGTTGCGATGGGTTCCGCTCTGCATGTCGCGATCCTCCGCCGCGGACGCAGACTAGCGGTCGCAACGGCGCCCGGCCAGCCGTTACTATTGGCCGAGGTCTCGAGAGCGCCGCCTGCTCGCCCAACCAGTTCCCACCTGGGCGGACGGCGCTCTAGAAGAGCGTCGCCAGGCGGGGGTCGTGGCGGACGATGCCGCGATAGGGGCAGCCCTGAATCTCCGCCTCAGCCAGCGCGGCGAGGGCGCTCTCCCTGCCTTCGAGGGCGAGAAGCACCGGAGCGATCAGACTGGGCGGAATCGGATTGCCCGCCAGGTCGACGGCGGCGCTCATCTCACGGCGCGCTTCTTCAACCCGGCTTGCTCGCGCCAGAACGTCCACGAGGAACAGTCTGGCTGCGGGTGTGTGCTCGCAGGCCCGCCTCGCCGTCTCGATGGCGTCCTGATGTTCGCCTTGCCAGGACTTGACCAGCACGGTCACGCCCAGAGAGAGCGGATAGCCGTGAACATACTCGGCCGCCTCGGCCATCGCGTCACGCGCGTCATTCAACCGCCCGCAACAGAACAGAAGGTAGCCGAGGAGCGTTCTTGGGCCCGGAGCGAACGGGTTGAGCCTGATGGCCGCCTGCGCCTCCGAGGCGCCATGCTCCAATCGCCCCATCGCGGCGAGGCACCACCCATGCCACACGCGCAACAGCCAGTTGGCCGGCTCCAGCTTCACGGCGCGCGCGCAATCGACGAGGCCCGCGGGGTTGCCGTCGATCGCGCTCTCGCACCAGCCGCGGGCGGCCAGTGCGGTGGCGTCGGCGGGATTGATGGCCAGGGCCTGCGCAGCCGCCCGCCTGACCACCTGGGCGGCGACGCGAGGCGTCGACTGCCGATCGATGGCTTGCCACACGCCGATCTCGGCGATCAGGGTCCAACCCTCGCTGCAGGCCGGATCGAGTTCCACCGCGTGTTCGGCTGCACGCATGGCCAGACGCTGATCCCGCCGTCCGCTCAGATCGCGCGCCTGAGCCACGAGCTGGCTCACTTCTGTCGAAGGGCGAGATCCTTTCTGGACGGACTGGAGGGCCGGGCGAACCGGCAACGCGAGCCGGTAGCCGCGCCCATGATGAGTCTCTAAGGCTTCCGCACCGAGCTTTCGGCGCAGAGTCGAGACGCAGCGCCTCAGGCTCGCGATTCCGACGTCCTCGCCAGGCCAGATGCGCTCGAGCAGGAATTCGGGGCTGACGAGCGAACCTTCTGCTTGCACCAGGAGCACAAGGCACAATCGTTCCTTCGGGGTGATGCTGACAGCGTCACCGTCCCGGAACAAGAGACCATTGGCGAGGGAGAAGTTCCCGAACATCACCGGCTCTCCGGTCTCGGCCGCACCCCCGCCCCGCCGCCGCCCCGAAGTCGTAATCATTCTCATTCGCACTTATCACCTGAGCGGCGGTACATTTTTTTCGACCGGCCATGTTGATGGGGATTGCGTCGAATAGCCGCGACAGACCGTCGGGCGGCGTCGCGTTCGCAAGAGGCGTGGCGTCACGTCCGCGCGACCTGCACGCCAGAGCGTTAGCCGGTGAACCGGAGCGGCGCTCTAGGTGTTTGTTTTGTTGCGCTTTCTGACGGCCGAATCAGTACGAGCTTTGTCGGAAAGCACTCCAGTTGATCGCATCTAGGACACTGCCGCTACACAAGGGTAGCCGTATCACAGAACGCTCTGTGCACGCACATGCGTCCGGTTGACGCATGCTTAGCCGAGCCTCGACATCGGCTTCGTCGTCTTCAACGATCAGCGGGATTCGCCGCGCTGTCGCGGCCAAGCGCCTACTCACGGCGTCGGTGCTTGGGACCCGCGCGCCTTGGGCGGCGGGGCGCCGCAAGCGGTCAAGCGGCGCTCAAAACCCCCAAACCCTGGCCTTCGCCTCGCCGACGCCTTCGCTCCCCGGCCCGACGCGCCGATAGATCAGCGCCTCGGCGACGTGCACGCGCCGCACCGCGGCCGCGCCTTCGAGGTCGGCGATGGTGCGGGCCAGGCGCAGGGTGCGGGTCCAGCCTCGGGCGGTGAGGGCGCCGCCCTCCGCGGCGCGGGCCATCAGCGCCTTGGCCGGCGCGTCCAGGGCGACGATGTGCTCCAGCCACGCTCCTTCGGCGCGGGAATTGAGGGCCGTGGCGTTGTGGCTCTCACCCGCCCGCTCGGCGCGGGCGGCCTGGGCGTCGCGGGCGGCGGCGACGCGCGCGGCCACTTCCGCCGTGCCTTCGACCGGCGGCGGCAAGGCCAGATCGGCGGGGGTGACGGGGGGCACCTCGACGGTGAGGTCGATGCGGTCCAGCAGCGGGCCCGACACCCGGCCCTGATACGCCTGCTGACAACGGGGCGCCTTGCCACAGGCGCCGCGGCCCAGGCCCCCCGCGCCGCAGCGGCAGGGATTCATGGCCGCCACCAGCTGCACGCGGGCGGGATAGCGCACGTGGGCGTTGGCCCGGGCCACGGTGACTTCCGCGGACTCCAGCGGCTGGCGCAGCGAATCCAGCGCCTGGGCGCTGAACTCCGGCAGCTCATCGAGGAAGAGGACGCCGTTGTGCGCCAGCGAGACCTCGCCCGGCTTCACCCTCAGGCCGCCGCCGGTGAGGGCGGCCATGCTGGCCGAATGGTGCGGCGCGCGGAACGGCCGGTCGCGGGTGAGGGTGCCCTTGGCGATCAGGCCGGCTATGGACTGGACCATGGAGGTTTCGAGCAGTTCGCTCGGGGTCAGCGGCGGCAGCAGGCCCGCTAGCCGCTGGGCCAGCATGGATTTACCCGAGCCGGGCGGGCCGATGTAGAGCAGGTTGTGGCCGCCGGCGGCGGCGATCTCCAGGGCGCGCTTGGCGTTCTCCTGGCCCTTCACGTCACGCAGGTCCGGTCCGCGCGCGCCGCCGATCATCGGCCCGGGCTTGGGCTGGCCGAGGATCTGGCTGCCGCGGAAGTGGTTGACCAGCGCGATCAGCGAGCGGGGGGCGAGGATGGCGGTCTCGCCCGCCCAGGCGGCTTCCGGTCCGCAGGCTTCGGGGCAGATGAGGCCCAGGCCCAGGGCGTTCGCCGCCATGGCCGCCGGAAGGGCCCCGGCCACGGGCGCGATCTCGCCGTTGAGGTTCAGCTCGCCGATGGCGGCCCAGCCGTCGAGCGCGTCCTGGGGGATGATCCCCATCACCGCCATCAGGGCCAGCGCGATGGGCAAATCGTAGTGGTTGCCCTCCTTGGGCAGGTCGGCCGGCGCGAGATTGGCCACCAGCCGGCGCGGCGGCAAGGCCAGGCCCAGGCCCGCGAAGGCGGCGCGGACGCGCTCGCGAGCTTCGCCGACGGCCTTGTCTGCCAGGCCCACGACCACGAAGGCGGCCTGGCCGCCGACGGCCTGGACCTCGACGTCGATGCGCCGCGCCTCGACGCCCTCGAACGCCACCGACACCACGCGCGCGGCCATGCCTGCTCCCGTAAGCCAATTTCATCCACAGCCTGCCCATATGCGCCGGCCCAAATCAAGAACATAAAGGGAACTTGAACCGAATGAATGTACGTGCGGTAATGCACGCTCGCGGCGGCCCGCGGCGCGATCGCCGCCCGCTAAGCGACCGCCAGACCTAGATTATGCCTCTGATCGCCTCGATCCTGTCCCACAGGCGGCTCGCCGCGTCGGCGCCGCCGAAACGCTTGAGCTGCTGGGCGCCGGTGGGCGAGGTGACGTTGATCTCGGTCAGATAGTCGCCGATCACGTCGATGCCGACGAACAGCAGCCCGCGCGCGCGCAGTTCCCCGCCGATGGTCTCGCAGATCTCCGTGTCGCGGGCTGTGAGCTCCACCGCCTCGGCGCGGCCGCCGCGGGCGAGATTGGAGCGCACCTGGCCCTCGGCCGGGATGCGGTTGATGGCCCCCGCCGGCTCGCCGTCCACCAGCAGGATGCGCTTGTCGCCGCTGCTCACCGCGGGGATGAACTTCTGGGCGATCACTGGCTCGCGCCCGATCATGGCGTGCAATTCCAGCAGGGCGTCGAGGTTCGGGTCGCCGGCGGCGAGGCGAACCACGCCAGAGCCGCCGCCGCCGTAGAGGGGCTTGAGCACGATGTCGCCGTGGCGCGCGTAAAACGTGTGCAAGGCCTCGGCGTGGCTGGTGATCAGGGTCGGCGGCTGCAGGCCGGGGAAGCTGGTGACGAACAGCTTCTCCGGGGCGTTGCGCACTTCGGCCGGGTCGTTGACCACCAGGGTGGCGGGATGGATGGTCTCGAGGAAGTAGGTGCTGGTGATGTAGGCCATGTCGAACGGCGGATCCTGGCGCATCAGCACCACGTCCATCTCCGAGAGGTCGCGCGTCTCCGGCTTGCCCAGGCTGTGGTGATCGCCCTTGACCGCCCGCAGGTTGAGGCCCCGGCCGCGCGCGCTCAGGCGCCCGTCCTCCAGCGCCAGATGCTCGGGGGCGTACACCCACAGCCCGTGGCCGCGGGTCTGCGCCTCCAGCATCAGCATGAAGGTGGTGTCGGTCTCGATGTTGATCCCTTCGACGGGATTCATCTGGATGGCGACCTGAAGCGGCATCGGCACTCCCTGGGCTCGAACGGGGCTATTCGCCGCGCCACGCATCGCGAATATGGCGCGGCCAGCGTCCGGGCGCGAGCGCCATCAAGTCGAGCCTGATCGCGGCGCCCTCGAGGTCCGGCCGGCGCGCGGTGATCGAGGCGGCGGCGCGCAGCAGGCGCTCGCGCTGTCGGTGGCTGACCGCGTCCAGGGCGGCCTCCAGGCTGACGCGGCGCTTGACCTCGACCACGGCCACCACATCGCCCTTGCGCACCAGCAGGTCGATCTCGGCCTGGGCGGTCTTCAGGCGAAAGCCGATCAGCCGATACCCCTTGGCCATCAGCCACAGGGCGCCCAGGTATTCGCCGCGGCGGCCATCGCGTCGCGCCTTGCGCCCGCGGCCGGTGCGCGAGGCCGTTTTCATCGGCCGCGCAGGGCCAGCGCCCGGGCGTAGAGCTCGCGGCGGGAGAGGCCGAGCGCCCGGGCCACCTCCGCCGCGGCCTCGGCCGGCCCGACCCGGGTCAAGGCCTCGCCGAGCGCCCGATCCGCATCCTCCGGCGTGGCCGCCTCCGCCTGGCCTGGCCCGACCACCACCACGATCTCGCCCTTGGGCGCCGCGAGGCTGGGATCGGCGGCCAGGACGTGCAGCGGCGCGCGCACCACCGTCTCGTGCAGCTTGGTGAGTTCGCGGGCGACCGCGCCTTCGCGCGGGCCGAACACGGCCGCCATGTCGGCGAGGCTGGCGCCCAGGCGCGAGGCGCCCTCGAGGAACACCAGGGTGGCCCGGATCGGCGCGAGGTCCTGGAAGAAGGCGCGCCGGGCGGCGACGCGGGGCGGGGGGAAGCCGGCGAACAGGAACCGGTCGGTCGGCAGGCCGGCCACCGTCAGGGCCGCCATCACCGCCGAGGCCCCTGGGATCGGGAAGACGCTCGACCCCTGCGCCACCGCCTCGCGCACCAGCCGATAGCCGGGATCGGAGATCAGTGGCGTGCCCGCATCGGAGATCAGCGCGACCCGCGCCCCACCGGCCAGGGTGGCCAGGATCCTCGGCCTCGCCCGGGCGCCGGCGTGCTCGTCATAGCGCTCCAGCCTGGCGGAGAGGCCGTGGGCGGCCAGCAGCTTGCCGCTCACCCGTGTGTCTTCGGCCAGCACCAGGTCGGCGCCGGCCAGTACGTCCAGGGCGCGCAGGGTGATGTCGCGCAGGTTGCCGATCGGCGTCGCCACCAGATAGAGGCCCGGCGCCATCACGTTGGGCTTGGTCGATCGCGTGGGCTCGGTCGCCATCAGCCGGCGGCCAGCTCGGCGATGATGCGGTCGAGCACGGCCCGGCCGCGCGGATTGACCGACAGCCGCCCTCCTTTCACCGCCACCAGATCGCCGAGATCGGCGATGCGCGCCGGGGGTATCCGCAGTGGCGCCAGATCGTCCATGGGCGCGCCCTCGGTCGTGCGCAGACCCATGAGCAGCCGCTCCAGGGCCGCGTCGCGGGCGCTCAGCGTTCCGAAGTCGGCGCCCAAGCCATGGTGGGCCACGCTCGCCACATAGTCGGCGATTCCGCGCGGCGCCGCGGTGGCGGCGCGCCCGCTCGGCAAGGTCAGGCGGCCGTGGGCGCCGGGGCCCAGGCCCAGATAGTCCTCGCCGCGCCAGTAGAGCAGGTTGTGGCGCGACCGCGCCGCCGCGCCCCGGGCATGGTTGGAAATCTCGTAGGCCTCGTAGCCGGCCGCCCCCAGGACGGCCTGGGTGACTTCGAACAGATCGGCCGCGGGGTCGCCCTGCGGCGGCGTGAACGCGCCTCGCCGCACGGCGCGCTCGAACGCGGTGCCCTCTTCGATCGTCAGCTGATAGGCCGACACATGCTCTGGCCCGAGCGCGGTGACCTGTGCCAGAGCGGAGGCCCAGGCCGCGGGCGTCTGCTCAGGCAGGGCGTAGATCAGGTCGATGGAGACGCGCGGGAACACGGCTAGCGCCTGAGCCACGGCGCGCCTGCCGGCCGCGGCGTCATGATTGCGGCCGAGGAAGGCGAGCGCCTCGTCGTCGAGGGACTGCAGTCCCAGCGACAACCGGCTGACGCCTGCATCGGCGAAGGCGGCGAAGCAGCCGGCCTCGGCGTCGGTGGGATTGGCCTCGAGGGTGATCTCCAGGCCGGGCTCGGCTTCCCATAGCGATCGCGCGACCTCGATGATCCGCGCGGCCGCTGCGGGGTCCATCAGCGACGGCGTGCCGCCGCCGAAGAAGATCGACACGAGCCGCCGGGGTCCGGCGAGGGCCGCTTGGCTGCGCAGGTCAGTCAGGATCGCCTCGACCAGCGCTGCTTTCTCCTCAGTGCGCCCCCGGTTGCGCACCACGTTGAAATCGCAATACGGGCAGATGCGCGCGCAGTAGGGCCAGTGGACGTAGACGCCCAGCGGGGGGATCGCCAGCACCGGCGCCGCGGGCGCGGGGCTCAAAACAGCGCCGCCTCCAGCGACCTGAACGCCCGGGCGCGATGGCTGATCGCGTCCTTGGCGACCGGATCCATCTCGCCGAAGGTGTGCGCGCCGCCGGCGGGGACGAAGATGGGGTCATAGCCGAAACCGCGCTGGCCCCGGCCCGGGAACGTCAGCGAACCGTCGGCGCGGCCCTCGACGGCGACCACCGGTCCGCGTGGCCAGGCCACCGCCAGGGCGCACACGAACCAGGCGGCGCGGTCGTCATCCCGCGTCTCGGCCAGCCGCCGCTCGACCAGATCCATGGCGTGGGCGAAATCGCGCCCGGGCCCCGCCCAGCGCGCCGAATGGATGCCCGGCGCGCCGCCGAGCGCCGCGACGCACAGGCCCGAATCGTCGGCAATGGCCACAAGGCCGCTGGCGTCGGCCGCGGCGCGCGCCTTGACCACGGCGTTGCCCACAAAGGTGGTCTCCGGTTCGTCCGGTTCGGGCAGGCCCAGATCGCCAGCCGCCACCACCTCGAAGCGCCCCGCGAACAGGGCGGCGAGTTCGCGCGCCTTGCCCTGATTGTGGGTGGCGGCCACCAGCCGGGTCGCGGGATCGAGGCGGAGCGTCATCCCCGTCTTCCTAGAGCCTGATGCCTGCGGACGGAACAGAATCCGGAGGCTGAATCAGGCTCGACACTTTTGAGCCCCGATCCGCGCCGGAACGGGATGATGTTGCGTTGCGAAAATGTAATATTGATAAACGATAATTAATTTGATCGAAAATCGATGCGGGCATATCGATAAACACAGAGGGACGGCGCTGAGCCACCCTCGGGCCAAACGGATCAACCCCCTCGCGCTGCGGCGCACAATCGGAGAGTTTCACATGACCACTTCCAGCATCATCAGCATCGTCGACCGTTTCGCCCTGAGCGTGATGAACGCCATGGTGTTCATCGGCCTGCCCCTGGTGGCCGCCGGCCTCCTGGTTCGTTGAACCGGACAAGGATGCGCTTTGTCGCGCGACCGGTTTCAGCCATCTTCACCGCCGCGTAGGGCCAGCCGCCCTGCGCGGCGGTCGCCATTTGGAGGCCAGGAGGGTTGGATGCGCGCCTTAGGACGCGGCTCGGTGTCGAGCTTCCTGAAAGTCATCCTCGACGTATTTCGCGTCGTGCTGTGGGTTGCCGTCGGCGGCGTGTCGGTCGCCATCGTCGCGGTGCTGCTGCTGAGCTTCAAGCCTGAACTGCTCGGCGAGCCCATCTACCTCGACCGCGTGCGAGTGGAGGGGCCCTGGCTCGGCCCGACGGCCGCGGCCGTGCTGCTGGCCGCCGACCTGTATCTGGCCGGGGCTATCCTCGTCGTCGGCCGACTGCGCCAGATCTTCCAGACCCTGATCGCCGGCGATCCGTTCGAGCCTCAGAACGCCCAGCGCTTGCAGGTGATCGGCGGCGCCCTGGCGGCGCTCGAGCTCGGTCGTTATGCGGCCGCGGCCCTGGCCCATCTGGTCTTCCACGGCCGCCTGCGCGTCGACGGCAGCCTGAGCCTGACCGCCTGGTTCGCCGTGCTGGTGATCCTCGTCCTCGCCGAGGTGTTCCGCGAGGGCGCGCGCCTGCGCGGCGAAGCGGAGCTGACGATCTAGGCCATGCCCATCCGCGTTCGCCTCGACCGGCTGCTGCTGGAGCGACGCATGTCGCTCACCGAACTCGCCGATCGCGTGGGCGTGACCATCGCCAATCTCTCGATTTTGAAGACCGGCAAGGCGCGGGCGATCCGCTTCTCGACCCTGGGCGCCCTGTGCCGCGAACTCGACTGCCAACCCGGCGACCTCGTTGTCTACGAGCCCGGCCTGGCGGACGACCCGGACGACGGCATGGGCGACGACTAGGCATCAGAGCCGGTGTGCTTCGAACGTGAATTCCCGCCGGGCGGCGCCCGGCGCCCGAGCGCGGCCGTAGTCGCCGACAAGGCTGATCTCGCCGAAACCAACCGCCTCGAGCGCAAGCCGGAACTCCTCGATGCCCCAGTGCCGCTGGACCATGATTTCCAGCTGGGTCTCGAGCAGACGTCCGTCTCGCCAGCGCTCGTATCTCGCCGCCGATTCCGTGCGCTGCGCGACCCAGTCGGTCTTCAACCGGTGTCCCTCCAGGGTCAGCAGGTCGCCGTTCACCGCTTCCCAGCGACGCCGATCCGCCCCGGCTTCCGCCATGGCCGAGAAGGTGGGGAGGTCGATCACCAGGACGCCGCCGACCGTCAGGTGATCGCGAAAGCGGCGCAGGACCTCCAGCGCCCGATCGAAGTCTTCGATCAGAGTGAACGAGCCCACGGGTAGCAGGATCGCGGCAAACGGCTCGCCGTACTGGAAATCGTCGAAGCGCTGCAGGCTGAGTGGCGGCGAATGGCCGGCGCGCGCGCATCGCTCACGACAGCGCTCGAGCATCTCCGAGCTGGGATCGAAGCCGGTGACATCGCAGCCGGCCTCCAGCAGCGGCAGCAAGGTGCGGCCGGATCCGCACGCTGGCTCGAGCATGCGGCCGCGAAACCCCGCGAATCGCCGCAGGTGGAACGCCGTATCCGGCAGGGCGCCCACCGGCTTGTCCAGGTCGTAGATCTCGCTGGCGATCGAGCCGTAGCGATTGGTCAGCGCTTCGTCGCTCATGCACCCCCCTGATCGGCTCGGCGATAGCGCGTTGGCGCTTGCCAGCTTAGAGAATTCCTGCGCGCGATCATCGCGCCGAGGCCGAGACTTCCACAATGGGCAGGGACATCCTTGTCGTCACCCACACCCAAGCGCGCCATCATGTCGAGGGCCTGGTCGGCGGATGGTATGACAGCGAACTGACGTCGCTCGGCCATCGCCAGGCGCAGCGTCTAGCCTCCAGGATCGGCCAATTGGCTGGAGATGGGCGGCCGGTCGAACTCTACGCATCGGACCTGCTGCGCACAGCCCAGACCGCCGCGCCGATCGCCGCCAGGCTCGGCGTCCCGGCCACCTATCTGGTGGACCTGCGCGAACAGAGCGCCGGGGTGGCCGGCGGCCGGCCCAACGCGTGGCTGCAGGCGCGGGAGATCCCTCCGCTGCGGGCTGCCGATCGGATGGATCACCGCAACGGCGTCGAGGGCGCCGAGACCAGGCGCGAGCTGTTCACCAGGATCTATCGCGCCATGGACCAGATCCTGGAAGGTCCGTGCGCGACCCAGGTCGTGGTCACGCACGGCATCGCGCTCACCGCCGTCGTCGCGGCCTGGATCAGAATGCCGCTGGAGAGCGCCAGTTGGGTGAACTTCCGCGCCGGTCCCGGAGGTCTCACCCACCTCAGCCAGGACGATCACCACTTCGATCGCGCCGTCCTTTGCCTGAACGATCGCAGCCATCTCGACGGGGTGGATGACAGCGCGGCCCAAGCCCGGTAGGTCCGGCGCGCACCGATCGCCTCGCCGGAGCCTGGACCTTGCATCGTTCAATGCAACACCTCTGGCGCGCGTTTCTCGGCCCGATGGCGGTTTTCGTCGCGGCGGCCGTCCTGGCTGGCGTCGCCAGCGCCGTGCGCGCCGAGATCGTCGAGTACGGCTACAAGGTGGTGCGCGCCTTTCCCCACGACACCGGCGCGTTCACCGAGGGGCTCTTCTACCAGGACGGCTTTCTCTATGAGAGCACGGGGCTGAACGGGCGCTCGACCATCCGCAAGGAGACCCTCGCGACCGGCCACGTGGTCCAGCAGCGCGCCATACCCGACCAGTACTTCGGCGAAGGCGTCGTCGCCTGGCAGAACCGCCTGATCGAACTCACCTGGCAGTCGCACGTCGGCTTCATCTACGACCTGGCGAGCTTCCGGCCCCTGGGCCAGTTCCACTACCCTGGCGAGGGCTGGGCGCTGACCCACGACGCCCGGCGCATCATCATGAGCGACGGGACGCCCTACCTGCGCTTCCTGGACCCGGCGACGCTCAAGGAGATCGGCCGCATCGAAGTGACCGCCGACGGCGCGCCGGTGGCCAACCTCAACGAGCTGGAGTGGGTCAGAGGCCTCATCTGGGCCAACATCTGGCAGACCAACTGGATCGTGCAGATCGATCCAGGCACCGGCAAGGTGGTCGGCCGGATCAACCTCAACGGACTCCTTCCGGCGCGGGATTTCGTCCCCGGCCAGACCGACGTCCTCAACGGCATCGCCTACGACCCCGCCGGCGACCGACTGTTCGTGACCGGCAAGAACTGGCCCGAGCTGTTCCAGATCCGCCTGGTGAAGCAGAACGCCGCACGGTAGGCGGCTACGGTTTGCGGCGCGGCGTGCTAACGACCAAGTCAAGCTGCCGTTTGCGAGGGCGAAGGCGACGTGGACGTACTGACCTACTCCGAGGCGCGCCGCCGCTTGGCCGATGTTCTGAACGGCGTCGTCGCAGATCATGCGCCCGTCGTCGTCACGCGCGGGAGGGGGGAGCTGGTCGTGATCGTCTCTCTCGCCGACTGGACCTCGATTGAGGAGACGCTTCACCTCACTTCGAGCACGGCCAGCGCCGCGCGCCTCGCCGAGGCCATCCGCGAATTGGACGCTGGAGGCGGAGTCCAGGCCGCTCTCCGCGATCCGTGAGGCCATTCGTCTTCCTCGCCCTGACGTTTGCGCTGGCCGCGCCGTTCTGGGCGGCGGGCGCTCTGGTGAAGACTGAGCTGATGCCGGGCTTGCCCGTGGCGGGGTTGATGTTCATCTGCCCGGGCGTAGCGGCCCTGCTGCTGCGCCGGCGCGAAAGCGGCGCCTCCGCCGCCATGGCGCTGGCCGTCCGGCCGTTCGATGGCGCGCGGATCAGGCGCTGGATCTGGTTCGCGCCGATCCTGCTCATCCAGCCGGCGATTACGGTGATCGCGTGGATGTCGATGCGGCTCGCCGGCGCCCCCGTCCCCGAGCCGCGGATATCGCTCGCGCTGGCGATATCGCTCTGCCTCGTGTTCTTCATCGCCGCGGCCGGCGAGGAGATCGGCTGGTCCGGCTACGCCACGCAGCCGCTGGAGGCGAGAGCCGGCGCTCTGGGCGCGGCCCTGATCCTGGGCGCGGCTTGGGCGATGTTTCACTATCCCGCGCTGATCGAGGCGCACCGCTCATTAGGCTGGATCGCCGGCTGGACCCTCTGGACCTTCGCCTTGCGCATCATCATCGTCTGGCTGTTCGACAACACCGGGGGCAGCGTGATGGCCGCAGCGCTTCACCACATGACCGTCAATCTCGCCTGGCAGCTGTTTCCGGAGCGCGGGTCATACTTCGACCCGGCCGTGCAAGGCGCGATGACGGCCCTGGTCGCCCTGGTGGTCATCGCGCTGTGGGGCCCCCGGACCTTGGCGACGCCGCTCGCGTGGCGTCGGCGGGGCTGACAGCCGTCGCCGGGATCGAGATCAGGGCTCTCAGCGCCGCGCCCGGAGTCTGCGAAGCGCTCAGCGAGATGCTGATCGAGGTGGTCGCGGATGGCGGATCGGTCAGCTTCATGCATCCGCTGGCCCCCGAGGCGGCGAACGCCTTCTGGACCGGCGCCCTGGCCGCGACCGATCGGGGGGAGCGGGTGATCCTGGGCGCGTGGGAGGGCGGCGCCCTGATCGCCACGGTGACCCTGCTGCTCGACTTTCCGCCCAACCAACCGCACCGCGCCGAGATCGCCAAGCTGATGACCCGGCTCGCGCATCGGGGCCGGGGCCTGGCGGCGGCGCTGATGCGCGCGGCCGAGGCCGTCGCCGTCGAGCGCGGGCGCACCCTGCTCGTCCTGGACACCGCCGTCGACGGCGGCGCGGCCGGCCTCTACGAGGGGCTTGGGTTCACTCTCACCGGCATGATCCCGGACTTCGCGCTCAAGCCGCACGGGGGCCTGACAGGGACCCTCATCTACTGGAAGCGGATCGGCGACGCGGCGCTTTGACCTCCGGAGGCGCGGCTCACGCGCCCCTGTGCGTGGCGATCTGCCACGTCACGCCGAAATCATCCTCCACCGTGGCGCGCCTGTCGCCCCAGGGCATGTTCGCGGGAGGATCGATCGCGCGGGCCCCCGCGCCGGTGGCGCGCCTGAACGCTTCGTCCGCGTCGGGAACATATACATAGAGGCAGGCGGGCGTGGCCTGGCGCACGCCGTCGCCATCGCTGACCATGATGGTGGAATCACCGATCTGGATCTCGGCCGGCGCCCCCTCGCGCACGTCGCCGCGGGCGTCGAACACGATCTTCATGAACCGCACCAGCCCGGCCACGTCGCGCGTGAACACGCGCGGGGTGACCGTATGCCGATCGTCTGGCTGAAATCCGCTCATTAGCACCGCCGCCGACCGCGTCTGAGGGCCACGTTTACACCGTCAGAAGGTGACGCGCACGCCGCCGTAGCCGGCGATCGGCGCACCCGGACTTGCCGTCCGCGTGTCGGTCACGTCGCCCGGCACGTTGGGCCAGGGCACGGCGCTCACCGGCCCGAACGAGCCATAGGTGTCGAAGCGGGCGTTGAAGGCGTTGTCGATCAGGCCGAAAAGGGTGATCCGATCAGTGGCGCGGAAGGCCGCATTGAGGTCCACGACGGCGTAGCCTCCCACCGACTTGGTGAGGTTGGCCTCGTCGCCAAATCGGAAGGCGTCGCTCTGGCCGATCACCGACCCGCCCAGGGTCAGGCAGGGGGTCAGCGTGTAGTCCACCACCAGGGTTCCACGGTGGCGGGGGACGCCCGGGATGCGGTCGCCTGGCTCGACCTCGATCTGGCCGGCGGGGTCGGCCGCGGGATTGCTGCCACTGTCGAGCAGCAGCGGCGTGCGGAAGGTGGCGTCGGTGAGGGCGTAGCCGAGGCTCGCGTGCAGGCGCGGCCCGTCATAGCGCACGCTCACCTCCACGCCCTGGCGCAGCGTCCTGCCGGCGTTGGTGTAGAAGGCCAGGTTCGGATTGTAGGGCGTCGACTCGTAGATGATGTCGTTGGTGTTTTCGGTGCGGTAGGCGTCGAGGCTCCAGCTCATCCTGCCGCCCGCCACGCTTGCGGACGAACCGCGGGCCCCGGCTTCGACGGTGTGGGCCACCACCTGATCGAGATTGGGGTCGCCGACGAAGAAGTTGAGCAGGCTGCACGGCGTGGCGGGGCTGGAGCACGACAGCTCCTCTGGCGTCGGCGCCCGGTTGGTCTCGGCATAGCGGCCGTAGACCTGCAGCCAGGCGGCAGCGCGCCAGGTAAGGCCGGCGGCGGGATCGAGCCGGCTGTAGTCGTGGCGTCCGCTCACCGGGCCGCCGAGCTCGTCCTCGAGATCGATCTGGGCGTCGTTGAAGCGGCCGGCGAGATTGAGTTCCAAACCCCGCGCAACCGCCAGCACGTCGGTGGCGTAGAGGCCCCAGAAGCGGGTCAGGCTCAGCACCCGCACCGGGTTGACCCCCTCGCTCGGCTGGTCCTGGACGACGCCCGGGCCGACGTATTCGCGGGTGTAGGGATTGAAGCCGCCGATGGACTGCGAGCCGGCGAACACGCTGTCGGATCCGTCGAAGCCCACCCCCACCAACAGATGGTTGCCGTGGCCCGCGGGCGAGGCGTCGTAGGCCGACTGAACGGACGCGCCATAGGCGTGCGTCACCAGTTCCTGCACGCTCAGCCCCGAATAGGTCGCGCCGTGCAGGAAGTCGGGGACCAGCTCGCCGCCGGGCCCGGTGACGTAGGTTCCATCGTCGTTGCAGAGCAGGCCGCTGCCGTTGTCGCAGGGCGCCACATCGGCCGTCGTGCCATTGGGAACCTGCTGGGTCAGCGTCTGGAAATAGGCAAGGCCCTGAAGGGAGAACGCGCGGCTCACTCTGTAGACGCCGTTGAGGTTGGCGGCGAAGTAGCGGTTGTCTACCGCGTTGGGCGCGGTGAAGATGTTGGAGATGTTGGCGTCGAGCGCCTGCACCGGGGTGGCGCCAGGGTTACCCAGGGTGTCGTGGTCGGCGGTCAGACCCAGATGCAGCTCCAGCCCCTCGCCGCGCCAGCCGAGATCCGCGAAGAGCCGCTGCAGGTCCGAAGCGTTGGTCTGCCGGAAGCCTCGGTCATGGGTGATGTCGACCGTGGCGTAGAGGGCGAACGCGCCGACTTCCCGGCCGAACTCGACGATGCCCGCCGCTCGCCCGTACGAGCCGCCATAGGCGGTCAGGCCTCCGCCCTCATAGGTGAAGCCAGTCTTGAGCCGCACGTTCACCGAGCCGCCCAAGGCGTTGAGGCCGAACAGCGGGTTCGAGGCGTCGACGTCGACGCTCTGGACGGCCGTGGGCGCGATCAGGTCCCAGTTCACCGTGTCGCCGAACGCGTCGTTGAACCGCGCCCCGTTGACGTAGACGGCGAGACCCTGGGGCGTGCCGGCGACCGGCGAGGCGGTGAAGCCGCGAAACAGGATATCCGGCTGGAAGACGTTGCCTTCAGTGTCGTTGATCGTCGCCGACGGCACGGTCTCCAGGATGGCGCCGGTGAGCGTGGGAACGCCGGCGCGATCGACGTCGCCGCGCCCCAGCACCTGCGTCGCGGCCGCGATCCGGTCGCGCTGGATATTAGCGCCGGGGACCGGGGTCTCGCCGACGACATCAAAGCCGGCGAGGGTCACCGGCGGTGACGCTGTCTGCGCCTGTGCAAGCCCAGTCGCACTCGCGAGCATCAGCGCCGCCAGCACCCCGCGCCGGCGCTCGCGACCCAGGATGCCGGCCCCCGATGACACTGTCTCACCCCCACGTGCTTTGGCTGTCGCCATATCAGATAGACGCGCCAGTCGTTGAACCTGCCGGACTTTGCGAACCCTTGACGGAGTGACGATTTCATAGTCCGCCCGTTTGGACGCGAGAGTGCGCGTCGCCAGAGGGCGGCTTGTGTCGATGGTGAGCGTCGGGCCGCCACTCATTGCCGCGGGCATTGCCCTTGCGCTCGCGTGCACGGCGGCGCCGTCGCCCCTGTTGGCTCAATCGCAAGGCGCCCCGAGCACGGTCGAAGGCATCGAGATCATCGGCCACAAACCGCCACCGAACGACCTCCAGGCGCCCGTGCCGATCAACGTCGTCACCGCCGAATCCATCGCCCTTACCGGCTCGACCACCCTGGAGCAGTTGCTCCAGAGCATCCCCTCGTTCGGTTTCCAGGGCGTGGGCGCCACGGCCAGCGGCGGATATGGCGTCTATTTCGTCGATCTGCGCAGCCTCAACTTCAATCGGACCCTTACCCTGGTGGATGGCCAGCTGTTCGTGCTCAGCGGCATCAAGACCGACGAGGCGGTCGACCTCAACAACGTGCCCATCGGCCTCATCGACCACATCGAAGTCATGCGCTCCGGCAGCGAACCGGAGTTCGGGCCGGACGCCGTGGCCGGGGTGGTCAATCTTGTCCTCAAGAAGAACTTCCAGGGCCTGTCCCTGACCGCCTACGGCGGCGAAACTATCAGCGGCGACGACACCACCGCCGAGGCGACGCTCACCTGGGGCCACAACTTTCCGCGCGGCAACGTGACGGTCAACTTCGGCTATTTCTACCGCGGCCCGATCCTGCAGTCCGATCGCGACTGGGCGCGCGACCCGATCACCCAGGCGACGATCAATCCCAACGGCACGGTGAGCCAGATCGTTGGCAGCCCGGCGACGCCCGGCGGCCACGCGATCTCCGCCGACGGAGCGATCAACGCCGCCGTGCTTGGCCCGGGCGAAGCGACGCCTTTCAACGCCGCCGCCGACAGCTACAACTTCTCCAGCGCCCAGGACCTGCAGGGTGGCCTGAAGCGCGCAACGGCGAACGTCCTCGGCCACTACGACGTCACCGATGCGCTGACCGCCTCGGTCGAGGTGATGTACAGCAACCGGGTGTCGGATTTCGAAGGTCCGCCGCAGAGCCTGGGGCTGGTGGGAACGATCAACAATCCCGACGGCTTCGTCATTCCCGCCGACGATCCCTACAATTTCCTCGGGCAGGCCGTCGAACTGCAGAAGGCGCTGACCCAGGTCGGGCCGCAGGAGACGGTGGCCGTCGGCAACATCTACCGCGTGGTGGCCGCGCTCGACGGCACGATCTTCGGCAAGGTCAAATGGAAGCTCTCCTACGACCACGGCGAGAGCGCCACGGACTACACCGTCTCCAATTCCATCAACTTGACCAAGGCCCTGGAGACGGTGACGCCCTGCGGCGCGCCCTTGCCGACCTGCATGTCCGCCGACTGGTTCGGGCCGAATTCGCTCAGCCAGCAGGCCATCGACTTCATCACCTACACCGATCTCTCACACTCGAAGTACACCGAGAACGTGGTGGAGCTGTCGGCCACGGCGCCCATGGTCAAGCTGCCGGGCGGCGTGGCGAGCGCAAGCGCCGGCGGAGAACTGCGCTGGGAGACCGGCTGGACCCACCTCGATCCGGTGACCCTGGCGG
>Ga0302314_10005254_pt1 | contig 23661 bp, 21 predicted proteins | sample III_Palsa_N2_3_FD_200533 | JGI IMG/M metagenome (GOLD analysis project Ga0302314, IMG submission 200533) | Peat permafrost microbial communities from Stordalen Mire near Abisko, Sweden - III_Palsa_N2_3 | ecosystem: Environmental > Terrestrial > Soil > Palsa > Peat permafrost | place: Sweden... | reverse complement strand
GCTCTCGCCGAGCCGGGCGGACAGCATGGTGGACGTCGCTGGTCCGTCGCTGCCGAGCAGTTCCAGGATGCGCATGCGAAGGGGGTGCGCGAGGGCTCGCAGGCTGCGGGCGTCGATGCTGCGGGGGGTGGGACCGGTCTCGGGCGTCGGTTCATCGGGCATGGCAACAGCGTACATTGCAGAGGAATCTCTGCATAGTAATCTCTGCAGAGATTCCTCTGCAAAAACTCGGCGCCTGCACCGGCCCGCGCCGGCGCGGGCCGCAACGGAGGCACGGTCTCTTTGTGAGAGTTCACTTGCATAACTGATGCGAGCGCCCTAGTCTCATGAGTGCCAGCCCTCATAACGAGGGCAAGGGATACTCACCCAGACGACAGGAACCCACACGCCATGACCGTCTCCGCCCCCACCAGCACCACTCGCACCATCACCCTCCGCGACGGCCTGGCCGTCACCCTCACCGAGTTCGGCACCACCACCGAGGGCACCGGCGTGCTGATGCTGCACGGCGGCGCCGGACCTCGCACGATGGCCGGCTTCGCGGCCGGGATGTCGCAGCACGCGTACGTGGTCGTCCCGACCCACCCCGGCTTCGACGGCACACCGCGCCCCGACACCACCGCCTCCGTCGCCGACCTCGCCGCCGCCTACACGGAGCTCCTGGAGGCACTCGACCTGAACGGGGTCATGGTCGCCGGCAGCTCGATCGGCGGCTGGATAGCCTCCGAGATGGCTCTGCGCGACACCGACAACCGGATCAGCGCACTGGTACTGCTCGGCGCCACCGGCATCACCCCCGAGCCGGGACAGATCGCCGACCCGGCGACGCTCGGCCCGGTCCGCACCGGCGAACTGGCCTTCCACAACCCCGAACTGCGCCTGAACCCGGCGACGCTGAGCGAGGAGCAGAAGGCCGGGATGGCCGCCAACCAGCGCACCCAGGCCGTCTACACCGACATCGGCCACAACCCGGCGCTGAGCGACCGCCTCACCGAGGTCACCATCCCGGTCCTGGTGCTCGCCGGCGAGCAGGACGGCATCGTCCCCCTCGCCTACGAGCGCAAGCTGGCCGACGCCTTCCCCCGCGCCACCTTCCAGCCGATCGCCGAGGCCGGACACTTCCCGCACATCGAGCAGCCCGGCGCGGTCTTCGGCGCCATCGGCGACTTCGTCGACACCCAGGTCAAGCCCAACGGCGAGTGACCCGCCCGCACCACCGCTCCCGCTCCACCCCCGCGCCCACCGCGCGTCGCAACCAACCTGCGACCCGGCGGGCGCGGTCTTCCACCACGCCCGCACGAGGACCTCCCCAACGGCCAAACACCAGGACCAACTTATCCAGGGAACTCGGGCTGGTCCTCGGCGGTGCGGGCCTGGCGCGCGTCGAGTTGGCCGATGGCCCACTCGGTCCACTCCAGGTTCAGGGCCATGAGACGGTGGCCGTATTCGAGAGCCAGGTGCCCGTAGATCGCGATGTCGTCGGCCTCCCAGTCGGCCGCCTCCTCGATATGGTCCAGCATCTTCTGCTTCTGCGTCGTCACCTCGGCCTCCTGGCGCAGGTAGTCGGTGGCCTGCTGGTGGGTCAGGTTGCCCAGGAAGAAGATCCGCAGCAGCGATTCGTTGCGCCTGACCCGGTTCGGCTCGGTCTCTGCCATCCAGTGTTTCAGTTCGCTGCGACCGGCCTCGGTGATCACGTACTCCTTGCGGCCCCGCGGCCCCTCCTCGCCCACCTGCAGCAGACCCTCGTCGCACAGGTGCCCGAGTTCCCGGTAGACCTGGCTCTGGTTCGCCGGCCACGCGTTGGCCAGCGTCGTGTTGAACGCGGCGATCAGGTCGTAGCCGCTCGCCGACTTGTTGTTGAGCAGGCCGAGGAGCGCATGTCGGAGACTCATGCCCCGAACTATACCTCCCACTGTTGACAGGTCATCAGTCGACCACCTACTTTTCACATGTCACAAGTAGGACGATCGAAAGGACACCGTCATGAGCCTGCTCCGCAGCGCCTTTCCGTGGATCTTCTTCACCGCGCTGGCCTCGACCAGCTGGAAGGCCGCCGCCATCGCCGCGGCCGCGAGCTCCCTCGTGATCGTGGCGCAGAAGCGCCGCGCCGGGATCGAGTGGGGGGACCTGATCCTCGACGTCGGCACGCTCCTCTACTTCGTCCTCCTCGCCGCCATCGCCTCCGTCTCGCCGCACTCCTCCCTCCAGCCCTACTCGGGAGCCGGGTCGCATGCCTTCCTGGGCCTGGTCGCGTGGTTCAGCATCGCCGTCCGCAAGCCGTTCACGATGGCCTTCGCCAAGCAGAGCACGCCCAAGGAGATCTGGGCCGAGCCCCGTTTCCTGAAGGTGAACATGACCATCACGACGTTCTGGGCCTCGATGTTCGTCATCACCGCGCCGCTGATCGCGCTGACCTACCACGCCACCCACAAGAGCCTCGACGCCTCGCTCGTCCAGCTGATCGGCCTGGCCGTCGCGGGCTTCCTGACCGCCCGCTACGCCTCGCACGCCCGCGCCAAGGGAGCCGCACTGGCCGCCGGCAACTCCGCCACCTGACCGGCGTCCGCCACGCGAAGCCCGACGAGCCCGCACCCGAGATAAAGAGGCGCTGATGACCGCCACCCTCCCCTACTTCCTCGCCGGCAACTACGCCCCGGTCTCCGAGGAACTCACCACCCACGAGCTACCCGTGACCGGCGCGATCCCGCCCGAGCTGGCCGGCTGGTACCTGCGCAACGGCCCCAACCCGCACGACGCCGCCAGCGGACACTGGTTCTTCGGCGACGGCATGATCCACGGCGTACGCCTCGACCAGGGCCGCGCCATCAGCTACCGCAACCGCTGGGTGCGCACCAGCGCCCTCACCCACGGCACCGAAGCGGGAGGCCCGCACGGGCAGGACCTGACCGCCGGGCCGGCCAACACCCATGTGGTGCGGCACGCAGGACGACTGCTCGCCCTCGTCGAGTCCTCGTACCCCTACGAGATCACCACCGAGCTCGAGACCATCGGAAGCTACGACTTCGACGGCCGGCTGCGCACCGCGATGACCGCCCACCCCAAGACCTGCCCGACCACCGGCGAACTGCACTTCTTCGGCTTCAGCCGACACGCGCCGTTCCTCACCTACCACCGGGCCGACGCCGCCGGCGACCTCGTGCTGACCCGGCCGATCGACGTCCCGGCGTCGACCATGATGCACGACTTCAGCATGACCACCGAGCACGTGGTCTTCCTGGACCTGCCGGTGGTCCTCACCCCCGTCCCGTCCGGCAGCGGCCTGATGCCCTACCGCTGGGACCAGACCTACCAGGCGCGCGTCGGCGTGCTCCGGCGTGACGACCCGTACGGCGAGGTGCACTGGCTCAACGTCAACCCCTGCTACGTCTTCCACACCGTCAACGCGTACGACGACGCGGACGGTCGGATCGTGCTGCACGTCATGCGCTACCTGCGGCGCTTCGACGACGAACAGGCCGGCCACCCGCACGCGGCCACACTCTGGCGCTGGACCATCGACCTGAACGCCGGGCGCGTCCACGAGGAGCAACTCGACGACCGCACCGGCGAGTTCCCGCGCATCGACGACCGCAAGGCGGGTCTGCCCGCCCGGCGAGGCCACATCACCACCACCCGCACCGGAGCCGACGGGCAGCACGGCGCGATCACCCGCTACGACCTGCACACCGGCGCGACCATCGGCAGCCACGAGTTCGCCGACGGCCAGGTACCCGGAGAAGCAGCGTTCATACCCGCCGACGACACCCCGGACGGACCCGGCTGGCTGGTCAGCTACGTCTACAACCCCGCCACCGACACCAGCGACCTGGTGATCCTGGACGCCGAGCAGCTCGACGCCAAGCCCGTGGCCACCGTGCACCTGCCGGTCCGGGTACCGTTCGGCTTCCACGGCAACTGGATCCCGGACCGGCCCACTGCCATCGGCTGAGCCGTCGCCGCACACAGCCAGGATGGAGCAGGAAATGCAAGAAGTCATCAACTACATCGAAGAGCAGCGGAAGCTGTACGAAACGCATGACTTCTTCGTCCAACTGTTGACCGAAGAATCGCTGTCCGGGGAGAGGCGCCTCGCATGGGCGCCGAGCGTGATCCCCTTCATCATGGGTTACTCCGACCTGAACAAATACGTCTTCCGCAAGGGCGAGGACGATGCTCAAATCGAGCACTTGCAGGTCCTGTTGAATGCCCACACCTATGAAGAGGACTTTCACTGGCAGTGGCTGCTCAACGACCTGGACAAGCTCGGAGCCGACAGTCGGATGCCGCTGTCGGACGCCACTCGCGTGTTGTGGGGAGCAGACTTCACGCACTCCCGACGCCTGTGCCTTGAACTGGCATCGCTTGCGTCCGAATCGCCGACATATGCCGTCTTCGCGATGGTCGAGTCCATTGAAGCCGTTTCGATCACGATCTTCAAGCACTGCCAGGGCATCACCATGCACGATGGGCGAGAATGTGAATTCTTTGGCACGAAGCACTATGCCGCGGAGGCGTCGCACAGCATCAAATCGCCGGAAGTGGCTGAATCGAGCCTGCCTGCACTCAGCGTGGCCCAACGCGAAGAATCAAAACTGATGGTGGACCGGGTCTTCTCGCTGTTCGACGACTGGTCCACGTCGCTCCTGCGGTTCGCAACCGAGAATGAGGTGCATGCCCTCACCTACGAGAGGATGGTGCAGCAAAGCAAAGACCTGTCGCCGAAGACCGCCGAGCCTCAGTTCGGGAGCGCGGGACGAAGCGCCGGATGAGGAGCCCAGTCACGCAAACATCCTGTAAACGCGGCAAACATTTGCGCTGACTGCACGTCAAGTCGTGAAATTGGTTGCACTTTGAGGCATGCCGAGCGCATGTCGTCCAAGATTGACACACGCACTCATTCACCAACGCTGGACTGAACACCGGCACGAACGCCCCCGCACCCGTCCCCACGGCTGAACGGAGCCCTCCATGAGCATGGTCTATCTCGCGCAACCCGAACAGCAGCAGCAACTCGAATGGCTCGACGGCGGCACCCTGGCGATGCTGCTCGACGGCAGGGCCACCGACGGCCAGCTCATGATGGGCCGCTTCGACGTCGCCCAGGGCGAAGCACCCCCGTATCACACGCACACCCGCGAGGACGAGGTCTTCCTGCTGCTCAAGGGCACCGCCCTGGTGTGGTGCGACGACCAGGAGTACGAACTCGCCGAGGGCGGCATCGTGTACCTGCCCAAGCAGATCCCGCACGGCTACCGCATCACCTCCAAGAAGGCCGACCTGCTGATGATCAACACCCCGGCCGGCATCGAGGGAATGTTCCGCGAGACCGGCCGCGACAAGTCCACCCCGCGCCCGCCCGGCTTCCAGGTCACGCCCGACCCCGCCATCGCCGACAAGTACGGCAACATCATCCTGGGCCCGCCGCGCTGACCGAGCCGCCTCCCCAGCCGGACGGACCCCGAAAGGCATCCGCATGACCCAGCAGCAGCGCCGAGCCCTCGACGAACTCCTGCGCCACGGACCGCTCGACGTCGGCGGCGACATCACCGAGCAGCGCGCGATCTTCCACGAGATGACCGCCTCGGCGCCCCTGCCCGAGGACGTCTCGGCCAAGCAGGGCGAGCTCGGCGGCGTGCCCGTCGTGACCGTCGAGACGCCGGGCGGCGACCGCCCAGTGGAACAGGACTACGTCGACCAGCTCATCGAGGCCGTCGCACGCACCCACGACCCGGCCGTGATCAAGCGAGAGCTGACCCCTCAGGGAATCGACCTGTGGGAGCTGGAACTGCTGGGCTGTCTGATCCGGACCGAACCACCGTCTCTCCGCGGGGCAGCTCATGACGCAGCTGCAACTGACCTCCGGCGCGATCACCAACCGGGTCGCCAGGCTCGAACGGAGCGGCTGGGTGACCAGGGACTTCGACCCGAACGACCGCCGCTCGGTCCTCGTCGCCCTCACCCCGGCCGGAGCCCAGCGCGCCCACGAGGTGTTCGCGACCAAGACCAACACGGAGTACACCCTGCTCTCACCGGCCACCCACACACCGCATCAACAACAACCTACGCACGCTGCTGATCTCACTCGAAGGCCCGGCCTGACCGGACGTACGCCCGAGGGGAACTCGTCGGCGGCCACACCGGGCGCCCACCAGTGTCGAGCGCTGCGCGCACTCAGACACCTTCGCGATCTTGCTGAAGCTCCCAGAGCTCCCGGAACAGGTTCGGGCCGTCCTGGGCCAGGAGCTCCTTGTAGGTGCCCTGCTGGAGGATGCGGCCCTTGTCCAGGACGTAGATCCGGTCGGCCATGGCGACGTTCTGGAGCCGGTGGGTCACGAGCACGACTGCGCGGTCCTCGGCCAGGCGGCGCAGGCCGGAGAAGACACGGTGCTCGCCCCGGGCGTCCAGGGCGGACGTGGGCTCGTCCAGGATCAGAAGACCGGCCGAGCGGAAGAAGGCCCTGGCGATCGTGATCCGCTGCCACTGCCCGCCGGACAGCTCCTGGCCTCCCCACCAGCTGCGGGCCAGCAGGGTGTTGAGGCCGTTGCGGAGCGAGGCCACCACGTCGTCGGCTCCCGATACCGCCGCGGCGTCGTGCACGGCCTGATCGCCCCGAGGCGAGGGCTGCCCGAAGGTGATGTTCTCGCGTGCGGTCAGCGGCCAGGAGACATGGGTCTGCGGCACCACGGCGGTGCTCTGCCACGCACCATGGGGATCAAGCTCGTTCGTGTCCGTTCCGTCCCACTGCACCGCTCCCCTCGAGGGAAGCAGCAGGGCCGCGAGGAGGCGGCTGAGGGTGGTCTTGCCGCTGCCGTTCTCCCCGACCAGGGCGATGATCTCGCCCTGTCGTACCTCGATGGACACGCCGTCCAGGGCCGGGTGTTCGGAGTCGGGGTAGGTGTAGGAGACCGCGTCGGTGCGGAAGACGGTGGGCCGGTCCAGGATCGTGGTGCCGCGTCGGAGCTGGTGGCCGCCGGCTTCGTCGAGGAAGCTGCTCCAGTCGTCGAGGAACATACCCAGGCGGAACAGGGTCGCGCCGTAGCCGATGATGCCCTGCATGCTCGAGGAGGCGTTGCGCAGTGCGAAGACCGCTGTTCCGGCGGAGGCGATGCCGATGTGGCCGGTGGCCACGAGCAGGCCCAGGGCTGTCCAGACCAGGCCCGAGGCCAGGCCGCCGCACAGCGCGCCGATCAGGCCGTACCGGGCGGATGCCATGGCTGCCTGGTCGTTCTTCTCATCCACCCGGGCGCCGGCCTTGTTGTAGCGGCCGAGCAGGAAGCCGCTCATGGTGTTGGAGCGGATCTGGTCGGCGACCATCTTGTCGGCCATGTACCAGCGCAGCATCGCCAGGGCCCGGCGCTCGTTCGATGTCTCGATGGTGGCGATGTAGGTGGCGACCGCGCCTTTGATGCTGGCGATGCCCTGCGGCACGGACGCCAGCATCAGGAGCGGAAGAAGCCCGGGGTAGATCAGGGTCACGACGGCGAACGAGGCGATCAGGGAGGCGAAGGAGGCGGTGACGTTCTGGGCGGTGGTGAGCAGGTCCTGTGCGCTCTGCGCTCCGCGGTCGGCCGCATCCCACCGGTCGTTGAAGCCGGGGTTGTCGTAGGCGGACAGCTCGGTGCGCATGACCGTCTCCAGCAGGAGCGACTCGGCTTGGCGTGAGACCTTCGGTGACAGGCGCAGCGAGAGGCTGGAGACCGCGATGGCCAGCAGGGCCCGTAATCCGGCGGTGCCGGCCAGGGCCGCGATGGACGGCAGGGCGTGCAGCAGCCGGGTCGTGAGGTGCCCGGTGGAGATCAGAGCCGTGATACTGCCGGTCAGCGCGAGCAGGCCGCCTGCCTGCAGCGCGCCGGAGAGGATCTGACAGGCCAGCAGGGCCTTGGTCGAGCGGGCGTCCACGCGCCACGCCAACGCGAGAGCACGCCGAACCAGCCGGGGCATCCGCAGGGCCATCGTCCTGCTGGACGACTTCATCTGTGCCAGCATCCGCTGGTCGGCGGAGAACTGGAACCTCAACTCCTCGTCGTGCTGCTCCTGGTCGTTCTCGGTCTCGGTCTCGGTCCTCACCAAACCACTCCCCTTCGCTCCAACCGGTACGGCGTCCCACCCACGGTGGGGGCAGCCAGACGCCCAGCCGCCGCATTCCGCCGCCCGTGCAGGCGAGGCCTGGAGCCTCCCTGCCGGGGCTGTCCACTCCACGGTCTTCCCGGCCAGGGAGGAGTTCACTGTTTCTGCTCAGGTTCGGCGCGCAGCGGTGGATGCTGCGCGCCGAAGGATCGCCGCCGTGCTGGGACTGCCGGTCGACACGGCCCGAGGGTGGTTACGCCGGCTCGCCCAGTGCGCGGAGGCGGTCCGGTCGCCCCACGGCCGAGTGACGCGCCCTGACCTGCAGGTCCTCGATTCATGTCCCCTCGGACGCAACCGACCTGCGGACGGCTGCGCGAGGACGCCAGCCATATCCAGGAGCCGGTGCATGTGTGCTGCGGCGCTTCTGGGCAGGCCGCCATCGTCGAGCATTCTGGCTTCACTTGATTGTCGCCCGCAAGAATCCGAATGATTTCAAATTCCAATGGATGAGAATCGTCCGGCGCCGGATCAACGGACGGGTTTTGGCCTGTCGCAAAATTCCGGCCAACACAGAAAGCGCTCCACCCGGAGGCGGAGCGCTTTCTGTGCACCATTTATAGAGATCCACCTACCCCACAAGAGTCACTGAACCGCTCGTCAGCACTTCGATCCGAAGTCGACGAACTTGGAGGGGGTGCTGTCATATACGGTGAAGTTCGACTTGACGTTGGCGCCAACGGTGTAGCAGGTGGCGGTGGAGCCGCCCCAGTAAACGCCGAGAACGTGCGTGGAACCACAGGTGTTGTGGTAGTAGACGGTCGTGGAGATAATACCGTCGGACCAGGACCAGCTGAAGCAGCCTGCCGTCCCACTGTGGTAGCTGTCAGGAACGATGGTTGCGGCCTGCGCCTGACCACCCGTTGCAATAGCTATGGCCGCGACAGTCGACACGATTGCAGCCTTTGCGATGTTACGCATGTCTGACTTCCCCTACGGGTTGACGGTCTGCATTGCCAAGCGGCATATGCTCCCCTGGACTCTATGCAGGCCGCGATTCCGGGGCAACTTGATTTCCGTTCTATCTTAAAAAGTCGCATGCGTTCCAAATGGGTGATGTGCGCGGAATGAGGACACTCCGAACGAAGCGTGCGGGAATCTCGAGCGCGCTCATTCGCGCAAGGTTGGCCGAAATCCATATGCCGTGACCTGCAGGTTCGCCGACTCCCCCACCGCACGGCCTCCCTTCCAAGCCAGGCCCGGGCGTACGCTCCCGCCGTGATACCTGAGGACAAGGCGGTGGCGAAGCTGGGCGTATGGCTCTCCACCACCTGGAGCCGCCGCGACAAACTCACCCCGGAGCGGCTCTCGACGCACCGCCGAACTCGGTCTCGACTGGTGCTGAGGCAGTCCACGGGCAGTTCCGGGCTGTCCACTGTCTCCCCGGATCCGAGGGTCACCTCGCCGAAGAGGGCGTCCGCACTGCCCGTCAGCAGGACGTCGCGGCTTGCGCGGACACCGCGTAGGAACCCCGCCCGAGACGTCCCGCCCGAGAGACCGGTCCTTGCCCCTCAGTGGTACTCGGGTATGGGGGCGGATGCGGCTCCGTGGTGCGATGCCGCGTGCCCGGTTGTCCTCCTAGGTTCGTCCCGACCAACAGTGACGGCGCGCACGTGGCGCGGGAGGGCGGATGCCGTGATCGAGGCACACGGATTGACCAAGAGATACGGGGACAAGGTCGCGGTCGAGGACCTGACGTTCACCGTCCGGCCGGGGATTGTCACCGGGTTCCTCGGCCCGAACGGTGCCGGGAAGTCGACCACGATGCGGATGATCCTGGGACTGGACGCGCCGACCAGCGGGACGGTGACCGTCAACGGCACCCGCTACCGGGACCGCCCGGCCCCGCTGCACGATGTGGGTGCCCTGCTGGAGGCTCGGGCGTTCCATCGCGGACGGTCCGCCTACAACCATCTGCTGGCGCTCGCGCAGACCAGCGGTATCCACCGCACCCGGGTGGACGAGGTGATCGAGGCCGTCGGCCTGCGCGCCGCGGCGCGGCGCCGGGCCGGCGGGTTCTCGCTGGGCATGGGCCAGCGGCTGGGCATCGCCGCCGCACTGCTGGGCGACCCGGGCACGGTCATCTTGGATGAGCCGGTCAACGGACTGGACCCTACTCTGGAGCGAGGATGAATGATCAGCTTCCCGCTCCCGCCGACGGCCGGCGCCTGACCGTCCGTCGCCTGCTCGGGGCACCGGCTACCGGCTGCGCCGTGCGCCTTTCCTCAGCGCGGCCGGCGGAACCGTTGTTCGGCAGCATCGGCCACCGCTGGCGGCGCCAGCAGCCCTATGCTGCCGCCGCGTTCCTGGCCGCGGCGCTCACGGCGCTGAACGTGCGGACGATGGCCCATATGTATGGCGTCGACCTGGCTATGGCTCTGGTCCTCGCCGTGGCCCAGAACGCGCCGCTGCTGCTGGCGGTGACTCGGCCGCTGCCCGCTTGGTTGGCCATGACGGCCGCCGATGTGGCGGCCGCGCCGCTGCTGCTGCACGCTCCGGGCCTGCCTGGCAGCAGTTGGCCGTGGCCGCCGGCTGTCCTGGTCGGCCAACTCACCATGCTGGCTGCCCTTACCCGACGTGCGCGGCCCGCGACCCTGATCGCGGTGTGGGCGGTGCTGACCGCGTCCGGCTACGCGCTCGCAGCGGCCTCCCCACACAACAGCGACGGCACCGACACCTTCCTGACCGTCTTCGGCGGCGTGGTCCTGCTCGTCGGCTGGATGGCACGCGAGCGGGCCTCGACACAGCGGCGCCTGGTCCAGCAGCAGTTGGCAGGCCAGGCCGAGCGGGCACAGCTCACCCTGTTGGAAGAGCGGGCACGGATCGCCCGGGAGCTGCACGACGTGGTGGCCCACCACATGTCGGTGATCACCGTCCAGGCCGACAGCGCCCCCTACCGGATCGGCGGGCTACCGGCCGAGGCCGGGCAGGAGTTCGGTGCCATCGCCGCGACCGCGCGCGAGGCCCTGGTGGAGATGCGCAGGCTGCTCGGCGTGCTGCGCAGCCAGGACGGCGCCGACCCCGAGCTGGCCCCCCAGCCCGGTCTCGACCGGCTCCCGGAGGTTGCCGACGCGGCTGTGCGGGCGGGCGTCCCGGTGGACCTGCACGTTGACGGCGCGGCGAAGGAGCCGGGACGGCTGGCGCCCGCGGTGGAGCTGGTGGCATTTCGGATCGTGCAGGAAGGGCTGGCCAATGTCGTGCGGCACGCTCCGGGGGCACGCGCCCGGGTGGACGTCACCTTGGCGGGTGGGCACCTGGGTGTGGTGGTCGCCAACGGCGTCCCGCCGGTGCCCGGTCTACCACTGGAGCACGCCGGCACCGGACATGGCCTGGTCGGCATGGGCGAGCGCGTCCGCCTGGTCGGCGGCTCGCTGGCCACCACCCCTCTGCCCGACGGCGGATTCCAGGTGACCGCGAGGATTCCGCTGCACGAGGTACCGCGATGTGATGTACCGCTGCACGACAAGGACGGCGTGCGATGACGATACGAGTGGTCGTCGTCGACGACCAGGCCATGGTCCGCGCCGGCTTCGCCGCCGTGCTCAGCGCACAGAGCGACATCGACGTGGTCGGCGACGCCGCACCCCGCAGCCAGGGCCGGGGCCGGGGCCGGACCGGGCGGCGCGGCCGTCCCAGCCGACGCAGCGCTGCGGCCCGCAGCGCTGGTGCGACGGCGGAACTCGCGGGACTGGCGGGACGTCTGATTATGCGACTGATCGACTGGCGGGGGAAAGCCCATGGGGCAGTACGTGACGGTGCAGGGCACGCAGACCTATTACGAGGTTGCGGGTGAGGGCGAGCCGCTCGTGCTGCTGCACGGCGGCGGGATGACGGTCGAGAGCTGGGCGCAGCAGATTCCGGCGCTTGGCGGGCACTACCGGGTCTACGCGCCAGAACGCAGCAGTCACGGCCGGACTGCCGATCGGGAAGGCGAGATGAGCTACGCCGGGATGGCCGAGGAGACCGGTCACTTCATGGACGCGCTGGGTGTGGGCGCCGCCAGGGTGGTCGGCTGGAGTGACGGCGGGGCGGTTGCACTCCATCTCGCGTTGCGCCGACCGGAATTGGTGCGACGTCTGACGTTGATCGGTGCGCGCGCCGACAACAGCGGTGGCACCGAGGACGGGTTGGCGCTGGTCGGTGGCAGTGAGGAGAACCTGGATGCCGTGCGGCAGATGTTCGGTGGCCTCTACTGCGCGCTGTCGCCCGACGGCCCTGCGCATTTCGAGGTGGTGCTGCAGAAGTGGCAGCGGATGTGGCAGCGGATGTGGCAGCGGATGTGGCAGCGGATGTGGCAGGCGGGTCCGGGTATCGAGCTGTCCGAGCTCGGGCGAATCACGGTCCCGGCGCTGGTGATGCAGGGCGATCACGACGGGGTCCAGGTGGAGTACAGCGCGGCGATGATGCGCAGCCTGCCGATGGGCCAGCTGGCGGTGGTGCCGGGCACTTCGCATGCGCTGCCGTTGGAGAAGCCGACTCTGGTCAACCAACTGCTGCTGGACTTTCTCCGCGAGGAAGCCCCCCTGCCATTGATGTTCGCCCTGAGCTAGGGCGCGTATCGACCACCGGCAGGTCGGCCGGCACGAACGCGAGGCGGGTGAGGAGCGTAGCTCGGTAGAACGCTGCATCAACAAGACCAAAGGGTGGCGGGGTTGCGCCACCGGATACGACAAGACCCCAGGACGGTGCCGATCCTGCGGCACCGCGACCGACGTGCTGCTGGCGCAGGCCGCGGCAATCGCGTCAAGAAGGTCGGATCGGACAAAGTCCGGCAATAACTGGACAGTTGACTACTTGTCATGGCCATCTTTCGCTCGGAGTTCGATCTCGTCTGCTAGTCGTAGGTACGGCTCTCCTTGGAGCCGACCCTCGAGCAGGAAGGCCCCACCATGCCTCTGCACAAGGCGATATCCCCATCCCGCGTCCTCGCCGCAGTCACCACTGCCGCCGCGGTGGCGCTCATGTCCCCCGGGGCGGCCAGCGCCACCATCACCCGCACCCCCGTCCTCACGGTCACCACGCAGACCATGCACGGGGCGCGAGCCGCGGTGCGTCCGGACGTCTTCTCGAACTGCACCATCGCCACCGGCGGGGACATCGCGCTCACCCCCGGCAGCACCGTGGGCCAGGTCACCAATCTCTGTTCCGGCAACTACGAGCTTGACATGCAGAACGACGGCAACCTCGTCATCTACGGGCCGTCGGGCGCGGCACTGTGGTACTCGGGCACGGCAAACCCGGGAACCACCTACCTCGCCGCGCAGACCGATGGCAACCTCGTGGTCTACTCGGGCGGCCGGGCTCTGTGGAATGCCGGTACCGGTGGGCATCCGGGGGCGTACACCTGCTTCCAGACCGACGGCAACCTGGTCGTCTACGCGCCCAACAGCTCGGGCACCCTCACCTGCCAGGGGTCCGCTCTGTGGAACAGCAACAGCTGAGCCCACGAACGCCGCGCTCTACGGAGGGTCGACGACGGTGATCGTCGAAGACCCGCTCGCAGAGCGCGGCCGGGCGCCCGGTGCGGCCTGCTCCAGGATCCTTCACCGGAGTTGGCACTGGGTGGCCGCTCGCGCAGCGCGCTACTCGGTCTGCGTGGTCGGCAGGTAGTACGGGTGGTTCTGGGCGGCGACCGGCGGCGGCTGGTGGGTCCAGGCGGCGACAGCCGGCGCCTGACCGATGAGCACGGTCAGATCGTCTGCGTCGGCGATAGTAAGCCGCACGCGTTCGTCATCGTTCTCCGCCAACGAGTCAACGAGTGGTACTGCTAGGGCTGGTAGACGTTCAGCGGGCCTGCCAGCGGACGTCCGGCGGAGTCGATGCCGTAGCCGGTGACGGGGGTGTTGTTGACAGGGACGCGGGCCAGGCCGGCCAGGTCGACGTCGCAGGAGAACAGGGTCTCGTCCCGGCGGGCGAGACCCGCGCCGTCCTCGGTGAGCACGGCGCGCTTGCAGGTCACGGACCAGGCCTCGCCGGCCGGGCCGTTGAGGGAGGGCATCGTGGCCTCGAACCAGGCCGGGTACTTGGGTTCTCCGTAGAGCTTCGTGCCGGCGTCGATGGCGAGCGGGTTGTCGCACACCACGTGCAGCCTGGCGATCCCGAGCAGCTTGGTCTGGTCGCAGCCGTGGGCGAACTGCTCGTACTGCACCCAATCGGACCATCGACCGCACCCGCCACCTCAAAGCAGCCCGTGCCCGCGAAGAGGGTGTTCGGCAAAGTAGGGGAGTTCTGTGGGAACCTTCCGTCGGGTGCCGGACACATGTAGGGCATGGAACTGAACGACGCTGGTCCCGCCGCACCGGTCGGACGGATGTCCGACCGGGAGTTGTGGGCGCGGGCCGTCGACGGAGACCGGGAGGCGTTCGGTCGGATCTTCGACCGTCATGCGAAGACCGTCTACAACCACCTGTTCCGGCGGACGGCCGACTGGTCCGAGGCCCAGGACCTCACGTCGACGGTGTTCTTGCATGCCTGGCGTCGGCGATCGGACACCGTGCTGGACCGTGACTCGGCTCTGCCGTGGCTGCTGGGCATCGCCGACGGCCTGGTGTCGAACACCAGGCGGAGGCTGCGGCGGGCGGAGGCGTTGCTGCACCGGCTCGTCTCGCATGCCGAGCCGGTGGGCGACCACGCGGACCGCGTCGCCGGCCTGGTCGACGACCAGCGTCGGATGTCGGAGATCCACAGGGCGCTGGCGCGGCTCCCGCGCCATGAACGCGAGGTCGTCGAGCTCTGCGTGTGGTCGGGCCTGGATCAGCAGGCCGCTGCGGCGGCGCTGGGGATCGCGGTCGGGACCGTGAAGTCCAGACTGCACCGGGCGCGGCGGAGGTTGGAGGCCGACCTCGTCGGCGAACACACGGTTGCGGCGTCATTCAGTTCGAAGAATCCCGTCAATGTGGAGGAGGTCGCACGATGAATGACATGCAGGGCATTCCCGCGGCTCCCCCCGATCGTGACCTGCCGAACCATCGGCGGATCCGAGAGGAACTGCTCATGAAGATCGATCCTGAGGACAAGCCCGCTTCGCTGCGCCGCAGCTGGGGACTGCCGCTTGGCGTCGCCGCCGCTGTCGCAGCGGTGAGCGTCGCGGCTGTGACCGCCCTCGGCGGGCACGGGACCGCCAAGCCGGCGCTCACCACCACCGCCCTCGGCGCCGGAATCCCGTCCAGCAGCGCCGCCGCGTCGCCGCCCAGTCAGAGCGCGACGCCGAGCCGCAGCGCGACGCCGGGCACCGGGTCGGCCGGAGGCGGCTCGGCGTCCTCGGGCCCGGTGACCTCCGCCCCCGTCTCGTGGACGTTCACCAGCGGGAAGACGACCCCGATCGACGCCGGGACCGTCGCCGGCATCCTCGCCTCCTGCCTGGGCTCGGACGCCTCGCAGTACCACGCGGTGATCGCCGTCCGCACTCCCGTCGCCTCGCAGGACTGGGACGGCGCGGTCATTGCCGTCAACTCCGCCGCCCAGTACGTGCAATGCGAGACGAAGGGAGACCGGGGCACCAGCCAGGACTCCCCGCCGACCTTCATCAACAACCGCCTGTGGAACGCGGGTCACACCATCGAGTTCTTCGACTCCATCGGTGAGCCGGCCGGCCAGGGGCAGTACCTCTCGCTGGGCGCCGGGCACTACACATCCGACGTCGCCAAGATCACCGTCAGCTACGGCTCCAACCCGACGGAGTACCCGGCGACCATGGCGGGGGGTGCGTTCTTCTACGCGTCGGACATGACCAACGCCACGTCCGGCTCCAGTTCCTCCGGCCCCGGCTCGTTCGTCGCAGGCCCGACCCCGTACATCCATGCCTACAACGCAGCCGGCCAGGAGATCTACAACCAGGTGAAGGACTCGTAAGCCGGCCTTCCCACCACCACCCTCACTGCTGCCCCGGCGATATGCCGGGGCAGCAGTGAGCAGACCGTGCCTGCCGTTGTCCTACGCCACAAGTGGTCCTACGGGAGGGACAGGCGCTTCCTCGGCGGCTGCGACCACGCCCCCTCGACCACTTCCCCCAAACCCTCGGCAACCGTCGTCCGACTCGAACCCCCCACGCCAGTCGTGGACACGCCATATCACAATGCGCCCCATTTAAGTCGATCTTCACTGAAAGACAGAGCGAGCCGATGAGGGATGCGCGAGCATGCAACAGCCGGTCCCGCTCGGCCAGTTCGCGCCGCCGCACCACCAAGGGCGCGGGCGGTCGGCCTGCGGACACGGACCTGCCGCACCAGTAGCCACCCGACCCCAGGAGCTCCCGTGTCGCTGCTCACCTTCTTGTCCAATGCGGGCGTCAAGAACGCCGATGTGACCGCCGCCCTCAGCGGCCCCGCCGACCAGGTCGCGGCCGACCAGAACGCCGCCGACTCGATCAAGGCCGGCATCGTCGCGTACGGCCTCAACGCCGACGGGCTGGACGTCGCCTTCGACGGGACAACCGCCACCGTCACGGTCTCCGGCGAGGCACCCGACACCGCCACCGCCGAGAAGATCGTCCTGTGCTGCGGCAACATCAACGGCGTCGCTACGGTCGACGACGAACTGTCTGTGGCTGCGCCCAGCGACCCCAGCCAGTTCTACACCGTCGTCGCCGGCGACAACCTGTCCAAGATCTCCCAGCAGTTCTACGGCAACCCCAACCGGTACCCCGTCATCGTCGACGCCAATCAGCCCATGATCGTCAATGCCGACAAGATCTACCCGGGCCAGATGCTGCGGATCCCCGCCATCTCAAGCTGACACCCGGCAGCGGCGCACAGCCCCGCTACCCCGGGGTGTACGCCAAAGTGGCAGACCCGGAGATCCGCAACTTCATCGCCAGCAACGTCGGCTGACGTGCAGGCCGAGGTCCGGGTCCACATCCCCGGCAAGGAGCCCCGGGAGGTCTGCGTCACCAGGGGCTGACGTCGATCAGCCCAGCAAGGCAGAGACACCCGGCGGCGAAGCCTGCTGCAGCAGTCGGCCCGAATTCGCCGACCTTGCCCGGAGCGCGACTGCACAGGCCAGAGGCCGGCGGGTCCCCGGCCCAGGTCCTGCAGGGTTCCGGGCGGCGGCGGCGCCGCCGTCGCGTCGAGCCAGGCTTCGCGCCGCTCGATGGTCCCGCCGACTCCCTCGTCGCACATGCGCTGCCGACCGCCGCCATCAGCTTCGGCACCGTGCTTCATCAGGTGCCACGAGCGGCGGGTGTGGCGAGCGTGTGGTCCGGCTCCCCCGGCGCGGCAGCTGCGCGGGACGCCGACCGACCGCGCGGGTGATGATCGCACTCCGAATGATTGTTGCTGCTATCCTAGGAACGACAACGTTGTCAATTCATGGCGGACGCCAGCCCGCCAGCATGCTCTGCTCCGGTCACCGACCGGGTGGCGGCAGGTACGACGGCAGCCCTGGATGAAGCGAGTCCGGCCATGACGAGCAGCAGTGCGAACCACCATGTCCCCAGCCCCGCGCCCGACCTCGGAGCCGTTGCGTCCGGCGGCTTCCTGCGACGGGATCTGATCGCCGCGCTGGACATCGGAGGCACGAAGATCGCGGGAGCTCTGGTGGACACCCGCGGCCAGCTGCTGGAGCAGGCGCGTCGTGCCACACCGGCAGCCGAGGGCGCGGAGGCCGTGATGGGGGCCGTGGCAGAGGTGCTGGGTGAGTTGGGGCGTTCGGTGCTCTGGCCGCGGGTCCGTGCGGTGGGCATCGGCAGCGCGGGGCCGGTCGACCGCCGCCGGGGCGAGGTCAGCCCGGTCAACATCCCGGCCTGGCGCGGGTTCCCCCTCGCCCGGAGGGTGGAGGCCCTGGTGGGGCCACTGCCGGTGGCTCTGGCCGGGGACGGGGTCGCCATCGCCGCCGCCGAGCACTGGCTGGGGGCGGCCCGGGAGGCCGAGGCGGCACTGTGCATGGTCGTCTCCACCGGAGTCGGCGGCGGCCTGATCCTGGACCGGAAGCTGTATCTCGGGTCCACCGGCAACGCCGGGCACATCGGGCACATCACCGTGGACCTGAACGGCGATCGGTGCCCGTGCGGCTCATGGGGATGCCTGGAGCTGTATGCCAGCGGGCCCTCCATCACCAGATGGGCCGTGGGCAGCGGTTGGCGGCCCGAGGCGGGGGCGGCTTCCGCCCAGGCGGTCGCCGACGCGGCACGATCCGGTGACCCGATCGCCGTGGCGGCGTTCGAACGGGCCGCACGTGCGCTGGCCGCGGGCATCTCGGCGACCGCGGCCCTGACGGAGGTTCAGATGGTCGTGATCGGCGGCGGGGTCGCCCAGGCCGGCGCTGTGCTCTTCGATCCGCTGAGGGAGCAGCTCGACGCCTTCGCGGTACTGGGCTTCGTCAGGGGCCTGACGGTCCATGAGGCCGCGCTGGGCACCCGTGCGGGGCTGGTGGGCGCGGCGGCACTGGCCGCCGCGGAGCTCGGCCTGGTCGTGGCGACCTGATTCCGGGCCGCCCACCGCCGGAGGCCTGGCCGGTCACCCCCTGCGCGGCCGCCGCCCGGGCACGGCGGTGGCCCGGGGGCGGCGGTGGTCAGGCCGACTGCTCTCCGGAGCCGCGTGGGAGCAGCCGGGTGGGCATCGTGATGGACTGGGGCTGGCCGCGGTCGCCTTCGATCCGCCGGAAGAGCAGCTCGGCCGCGGTGCGGCCCATCTGCGCCGGGTCCTGGGCCACCACGGTCACCGGGGTGCTCAGCAGGTCGGCGAGTTCGAAGTCGTCGAAGCCGACCAGTGCGGGGTGGCGGTCCAGGGCTGCCAGTTCGCGCAGGACGGCCACGGTGGTGCGGTTGTTGCCGCACATCAGGGCGGTGACCGGCCAGCGGCCGACGAGCATCCGCTCCAGGGCCAGCCTGATGTGCACCAGGTCCGGCGGCCCCATGGACACCCAGGTGTCCTGCACCGGGCTGCGGGCGTCGGCCATGGCTCTGCGGTAGCCCTGCAGTCGTTCGACGGCCGTGAAGATGTTCTCGGAGTCGCCGAGGTAGCCGATCCGGCGGTGCCCCTGGCGCAGCAGGTGCTCCACTCCGGCCCGGCTGCCTCCCGCGTTGTCGCAGAGGACGGTGTCGACGTCCAGGCCCGCGACCGGCCGGTCGACGGTGACGACACTGGTGCCCGCCGCCACCTCCGGGGCCAGGTAGCCGTGGTCCGCCGCGGTGGGCACGACGATCAGGCCGTCCACCCGGCGGGCGCACAGGGCCAGTGCGAGTTCGCGCTCACGGGTGGGGTCCTCGGCCGACGAGCCGGTGAACACCAGCGAGCCGTGCGCCCTGGCGACCTCCTCCACCGCCCGGCTGAGCTGGGAGTAGAAGGGGTCCGACACGTCTTCCAGGATGAGTCCGATGCTGCTGGTGCGACGCCCTTCGCGCAGCAGCCGGGCGCCGTCGTTGCGGCGGAATCCCAGCTGGTCGATCGCCTGGCGCACGCGCTCGGCCGTGGTCTCCTTGACGCCGGGCTCGCCGTTGACGACCCGGGCGACCGTCTTGAAGCCGACCCCGGCGACGGCAGCCACGTCCTTGATCGTCGGGCGTCCCGTGACTGCGGGCCGCTTTGCCTCATCCGGCATCGGATGCCGCCTTTCCGGATGCCGGTGACGTCGGCACGGTCTCATGAAGATGCGGGGGGACGCGCAGCAGGACTGCGGACAACGTGACCGGATTGTAGCTTGTTCCGCAGGTCACGGAGCCGGCCTCGACGCCCAGCGGCCGGTCTGCGACGGAGTCCTGACGCAGGGGCGCGGCACGGGTGCGGATACCGCAGCCATTGCTGACAACGTTGTCTATTGGGTCGGACCATCGCTGCGCAGGGCGGTGACGCCGTTCCCCGGCCAGGTACGGCGCGGCAGCGCGCGATGCCGCGCCGCCGGGCCTGCCCGGCACGCCGTAGGGGATCGGCGCGCCGGGCAGGAGTGCGAGGGCAACGGTGGGGTCAGCCGGTGACGGTCACCCCGTCAGGGACGTTGCCGACGGCGACGGGCGCGCCGACCGCGCCTGTGGCGACGGTGATCGGGCGAACGTCGTTGACGTTGCTGTCGACCACCCAGGCCGTGGTCCCGTCCGGGCTGAACCCCACCGCGTAGGCGCCGGAGCCGGTGGGGATCAGCGCGCCCGGGGCGTCGGTCGCGACGCTGATCGGCGTGACGCCGCCCGCGCCGCTGTCGGCGACGTAGACCGTCTTGCCGTCCGGGGAGACCTGCGCGTACTGCGGTCCGGCACCGGTGGCGACGGTGGCGGTGACCTGGTAGCCGGCGGTTTCGATCACCGAGACCGTGCCGGAGCCGTTGTTGGTGACGTAGGCGCGGCTGCCGTCGGGGGTGAAGGCGATGCCGAACGGGGCGGCGCCCACCTCGATGGTGTGGGTGACGGCCCTGGTGGCCAGGTCGACCACGCTGACCGTGCCGTCGCCCTGGTTGACCACCCACAGCTCGCCGCCGCCGGGCCGGACGGCCAGCCGTTCGGGCTGGGTTCCGACCTTGACCGGAGCACCCGCGGTGAGGGTCGCGGTGTCGATGGGCTGCACCGTGCCGTCGCCGAAGTTGCTCACCCACACCGTCGAGCCGTCCGGGGTGGCGGCGACGTCCGCGGCGGTGTTGCCGACCTTCACGGTGCTGGTCACCGCATTGGTGGTGGTGTCCACCACGGTGACGTCATTGGTGTTGTTGTTGGCCACGAACAGGTGCCCACCAACGGTGACCATGCCGTCGGGGCCGCTGCCGACCGGGATCGGCGGTCCGGCGTTGTCGGTGCGGGTGTCCACCGGGGTGACCGTGTTGTCGCTGTAGTTGGAGACATAGGCGGTGGGGATGGTCTCGCCCGGCTGCGCGACGGTGGCGAGCAGCGAGGTCCCGGCGATCACCGCGCCGTCGGAGGCATGGGAGCCCACCGCGACCTGGTAGTAGCCGGTGTTCATGGCTGCCGCGGCGGCGATGGTGACCGGTGTGGAGGCGGTCTTTCCGGCGGCGACGGTGAGGGTCGTGCTCGCCGGGGTCACCGTCAGACCGGTGGGCGCCTGGGCGTTCCAGGTGACGGTGGCCGGGGTGGTGCCCAGGGTGTTGTCGACCGTGACGTCGACGGTGGTGCTGGAGCCGGGCGCGGTGCGCACCTGTCCCGGGTCCACCGTGACGGCGGCGCGGGTGGTCGGCGGGAAGACGACCGGGCCGTCGCCGAAGGACCGCGGGGCGTCAGTGGCGGCGGTGCCCCAGTGGGTGTCGGGGGTGGTGCCCAGGATGAAGTCCAGGGTGCTGGTGCCGGTCGCGTCGACATAGGTGCGATTGGAGGCGCGTCCGTCGACGGTCAGGCCGTGGACGTAGGTGTCGCCCGCGCCCTGGGCGTCGATGGTCAGCGTGCGACCGCCGCCCTCGTGCACCACCGCCTGGGGGAACAGCGGGCTGCCCAGGACCAGCATCGGCACGCCCGGGGTCTGCGGGTAGACGCCCAGCGCCGCCCAGACGTACCAGGAGCTCATCGCGCCGAGGTCGTCGTTGCCCGGTTCGCCGCCGGGGGTCAGCGGGTAGAGCTGGTCGATGACGCTGCGGACGGTGGACTGCGTCTTCCAGGGCTGCCCCGTGCTGTCGTACACCCAGGGGGTGTCCAGGGACGGCTCGTTGCCCTGCCACTGGTAGGGCTCGTCGGGTCCGGCGTTCAGCTGGGTGAAGTAGGTGTCGAGCCGGGCGTCGGCGGCCTGGTCGCCGCCCATGCCCTTGATCAGGCCGGCCAGGTTCTGCGGCACCATCCAGGTGTACTGGGCGGCGTTGCCCTCCTGGAAACCGCTCTGCCCGAAGCCGCCGGTGGTCTGCACCGGCGCGCCGGTGGGGAAGGCCCCGGCCGCGTCGCGGGGGCGGATGTAGCCGGTGTCGGTGTCGAACAGGTTGGCCCAGTTCTGCGAGCGCTTGGCGAAGCGGGTCGCGGTGGAGTCCTGCCCCAGCGCGTCGGCCAGCCGGGAGACGGAGAAGTCGTCGAGGGCGTACTCGAGGGTCTCCGAGGCGCCGTTGGGCACCGGGCTGATGGAGTCCGAGCCGATGTTGGGCACGTAGCCGCGGCTGAGGTAGGCGGCGGCGTTGGGGCGCTCGACATACCAGCCCTGCCCCGGTGCGCCGCTGGTCGCCTCGGCGCCGTGGACCATGTCGGCCAGAGCCTGCGTGCTGTTGAAGTCCCGAGCGCCGAAGGCGTAGGCGTCGGCGAGGATCGCGTCGGAGGGGTCTCCGTTCATCACCCCGCTCTCCCCGTTGGCGACCGGCCACTTGGGCAGCCAGCCGCTCTGGGCGTCGTCGTTGAGCAGCGAGGTGGCCATGTCGCTGGTGCGGGCCGGTTCGATCACGGCCAGCAGCGGTATCTCGGAGCGGTAGATGTCCCAGCCGGAGAAGTTGGCGTACTGCACGTGCCCGGCCGCGACCCGGTGGATCTTCCCGTCGAAGCCGGGGTAGCGGCCGTCGGCGTCGCTGAAGGTGCTGGGGTCCAGCAGCGCGTGGTAGAGCGCCGTGTAGAAGGTCGCCTGCTGGGTGGCGCTGCCGCCGCGGATCTCCACCGTGCGCAGTTCCCTGTTCCAGGCGGCTTCGGTGCCGGCGGCGACGGAGCCGACGTTCCAGGTGTGGGCCTCGGCGTCGAGGTTGGCCCGGGCGCCCTGCACGCTGACGTAGGAGATGGAGACCTGCATGCCGACGACGGGGTTGCTGCGGGTGTCGAAGGTCAGCCAGCCTCCGGCCACCACGCCGCTGCCCTGCGTGGACGTGGGGGACGTTCCGTTGACCGCAGGCTCGCGCTCGGCGGGCTGCTGCCGGCCGGTGACGCTGATCCCGGTGCTTCCTGCAGTGACCTTGCTGGTGGCGGCGGTCTGTCCGCCCCAGGTTCCGGACGCGGTGAACGGGCGGTCGAAGCGCGCGTCGAAGTGCACCGTATAGGTGTCGGGTTGGCCGCAGAAGTGGCCGCTGGTCACCGTGCCGGTGATCTCGCGGTCGCCCACGGTCTGGAAGGACGCCGCGGAGCTGCCGTTGGCGCTGTCCGCCACCTTGACCAGCATCCTGGCCTGGTCGGTGCGCGGGTAGGTGAAGCTGCCGACCCCGGTGCGGGCGGTGACGGCCAGTTGCGTGCGCACTCCCCCGGCGGTGACCGCGTACGAGCCCGGGTGGGCGGTCTCACTGGCGTGGTCGAACGACGCGGTGGCGGATCCGGGGTCGGTCGGCAGCGCCCCGGTGACCGGCAGGAACGGGAAGTCGCCCGCCACCGAGCAGCCGGGCCCGGACAGGTGGGTCAGGCTGAAGCCCGTGGTGCTCGTGTCGGTGTAGTTGTAGCCGCCGCCCGGTGGGCGTGATGGTGTGTCAGGACTCCACTGGAGCATGCCGAAGGGCGCATCGGCGCCGGGGAAGGTGTCGACCTGGCCGACGACGGCGCCACCGCTTCCGGTGCCCACGAAGGTGTCCACCAGGGCGGCGGGGTCGGCCACCGCGGCCGGCAGGGCCGACGTGCTCTCGGCCCGGGCGGATGGTGACAGGGCGAGGGCCGCGAAGACGGCTGCGGCGAGCAGCAGCACGCGTGGACGCCGACGGGCGGCGCGGGTTGGGCGGGTGGGGCGG
>Ga0302314_10005253_pt1 | contig 23661 bp, 22 predicted proteins | sample III_Palsa_N2_3_FD_200533 | JGI IMG/M metagenome (GOLD analysis project Ga0302314, IMG submission 200533) | Peat permafrost microbial communities from Stordalen Mire near Abisko, Sweden - III_Palsa_N2_3 | ecosystem: Environmental > Terrestrial > Soil > Palsa > Peat permafrost | place: Sweden... | reverse complement strand
AGCTCGCGATGGCGGCCGTGGATCGAGGAGCGCTTGGCCGGCTCGATCGGCCGCCCCGCGAGCGCGCCGAGCGGCACCGTCGACCACGGTGGGCGCGCGGTGGTGGTGCCGACCTGCTCGAGGTCCTGGCCGGTCTCGAGGGCCATCAGCCTTACGGCGGGGAGCTGGCACATGCGCCCCTGGCACGGCCCCATCATCACGGTGGTGAAGCGCTTGCAGAGCTCGATCGAGTCGTAGCCCTCCTCCACGCTGCGGTGGATGTCCTTGGCGGTGACGTCCTCGCACAGGCAGGCGAAGGCCCGGCCGCGCCCTGCCCCGACCGAGGCCGGCGGCGTCGCGTCGGCCTGGGCGGGCGGGCCGCCGGGGCGCTCCAGCCTGGCCCGCAACTCGTCGCGCCGAGCCGCCGCGCCGGTGTCCTCCAGACCCAGCGCGAGCGCGGCTTCGAGACCGGCGAGCTCGCCCGAGTCGGCGGCGGCGTCGGGATCCCCGTGGCCGGCCACCTGACCGGCAGCCGCGACCCCGCTCGGCAGCTCGGTAACCCGGAAGTGTCCCCGGGTCCGGTCATAGCCGGTGCGTCCCCCGGCCTGGGAGATCAGCGCGGTCGATGGGGCCTCGCCGCCGCTCATCACGATCAGGTCACAGTCGAGCTCGAGCCGCATCGACGAGCCCCCCGGCGCACCCGGGAGTGGCTCGAGCACGGCACCGGTGACGGCTCCGCGGCCACGGGCCTCGAACACCGTCCAGCCATGGAGGATCGTCGTCCCCTGGCCGCGCAGGCGGACCTCGGCATCTGCCGGACCGGGGCGCAGGTCGGCCACCGCGAGGACCTCGACCCCGACCGCGCTCAGCGCCAGCGCCGCCTCGATACCCCGGTCAGACGTGGTGGCCACCACCGCCCGCGAACCCGGGCGGACGCCGTACAGGTTGGCCAGCCGCAACGCGCCGCCCGACAGCATCACGCCGGGCAGGTCGTTGCCCGCGAACACCAGCGGCTGCTCGATCGCGCCGGTCGCGTACACGTGCCGCTGGGCGCGCACCTGGTGCAGCGTGTCCCCCTGCCAGATCGGCACCAGGCCGTCGAAGTGCCCGAGGGCGGGAGCCGAGCTGAGGACCTCCACGCCCGCCCCGCGGGCTCGCGCCGCGAGCGCGCGCGCCCGCGCGTGCCCGCCCTCCCACAAGAGCCTCCCGCCGGGCTCGGGGCCCTCGTCGGCCAGCACCACGTCGGCCCCGAGCTCGGCCGCCGCGATCGCGGCCCCCAGTCCCCCGATGCCCCCGCCGACGACGAGCACGTCGGCGTGACGGCGCCGGTACTCGGTCCGCCAGGTCCGCTCGGGCTGGGTCCGGGGCAGGCGGCCGAGCCCGGCCGCGTGCCGCAGGACGAACTCGTAGACCGGCCACAGCCGGCGCGGACGCATGAACGTGCGGTAGTAGAAGCCCGGCGGCGTGAACGGACCGGCGACCCGATCGATTACCGCCATCGCGTCGTGCTCGAGCCCGGGCCACGCGTTCATGTGCTCGACCCGCGCGCCCTCGCGCACCGGCTCGGTGCAGGCCCGGACCCCCGGCGCCCCGTCGACGGCAACCAGGCAGTTGGGGCACTGGCCGGCGCAGCAGAGCAGCCCGCGGGGGCGGTGGTACTTGAAGCTGCGCGAGAACGTGCGCCGGCCCGCCGCATACAGCGCCGAGGCGATCGTGTCCCCGGCGAGCGCCGGCACCGGCTTACCGTCGAAGGTGAAGCTGAGCGCTCGCGTGCGGTCGATCCGCTCGCCCGGCCGCGTCGGCAGGCGGGTCACCGCTCGAGCCCGTCGGTCGCGGGCGGGCGCGGTGGGGCGACCGGCTCGGAGACGGACGCGTCCAGGTCGCCCGGGAGTCCCACCCGCAGCACCGCGTTGGTGCGGGTGTCGCGCTCGGCCTGGAACCAGGTGCGGCAGCCCGAGCGGTGGTACCACCACTCGCGCTGGACTCCCGCGACGTTACGGCGGAAGTAGTTGTATTCGCACAGCTCGCGAAACGATGGCTCGCTGTGCGGGCGCCGGCTGACCTCACCGCCGAAGGCGAAGTCCGTGACCTCGCGGACGCCGCAATGAGGGCAGGTCAGGACGAACGACATCGGCGCTCGATCGTAGACAACCATGGCGCAAAGCGCAATACTATTGCCTATCGCGCAACCATCAGGTCCAAGACCAGTAGCTTCCGTGGCGCGCGCCCTGGCGCTCCTCGACGAGCTCGCCGCCAGCGAGACAGGCCTCGGGGTCAACGAGCTCGCGCGCCGAATCGGCGTCAACCCGAGCACCGCGTCACGGCTGCTCGCCACGCTCGAGTCGGCGGGCATGGTCCAGCGCGACGGGCAGGGGCCGTACCGCCTCGGACTGCAGCTGGTCACGCTCGCCGACCGCGTCCTCTCCCGGCTCGACCTGCAATCCCTTGCGCGACCTGTGCTCGTCGAGCTGATGCAGAGCACCGGCGAGACCGCCACGCTCTCGGTGCCGGGCGAGCGCGAGGCGATAACCGTCGACTCCATCCCCTCGCGCTCGGGCGTCGTCAGCATGGCCAGGCTGGGGCGGCCGAGCATCTCCCACGCGACGGCGGTGGGCAAGGTGATGCTCGCCTTCGGCGGTGGCCAACTCCCCGCCGAGCGCGATCTCGTCGCATTGACCGATCGCACGATCACCGACCGCCGCGCGCTCGCCACCGAGGTTGCCGCGGTCCGCGAGCGCGGCTACGGCACCGTGTTCGGCGAGCGCGAGCAGGACGTCAATGCCATTGCAGCACCCGTGTTCGATAACACCGGCGCGCTGGCCGCGATCCTCGGGCTGCAGGCCCCGGCGAGCCGGCTCGAAGACCCCACGCGGCTGCTCGACACGCTGCAGGCCTCGGCCGCCGCATTAACCGCGGCGCTCGGCGGACGCGCCTAGCCGTGCCCGCGGCCGGGGGTCAGTTGACGCGCGCGCTCGCCGCGATCCCGCGCGTGCTCACGCCGCTGGCCCTTCTCGCCGCCGCCCTGGCGCTGATCGTCCCCTCGGGCGCCCTGGCCGCCCGCTCGGACCTGCTGCTCGCGCTCCTCGTGCTGGCAACGGCACTCGGCATCTCATTCGCCGATCTGCGCCGGCTGCGCGATCACGCCGCGGCCGTCGGGGTCCTCTCGGTCCTACCGCTGGTCCTGCTCGGCGCGGTCGCGTGGGTCATCGGCCGGCCGTTCGCGCCCCCCGTGCGCGACGGCCTGCTCGCCGTCGGCCTCGCCTCCTCCGAGGTCGCGTCGGTGGGCCTGGTGGCCCTCGCCGGGGCCGACGCGACGATCGCCCTGGGCGCGGTCAGCGGCTCACTGATCGCCTCCGCCCTGGTCGGTCCGGTGGCCGCCGGCGCGATCGCCGGTGGCGCCGGGCACGCCAACCCAGGGCACCTGCTCGCGCGCTTCGCGCTCGTGGTGATCGTGCCGCTCATCGTCGGCGTGGCCGCACGCAGCCGCTGGCCACGGACGGCGGCGGCCGACCCCGAGCGCGAGGGAGTCGCCGCGCTCACGGTCGCCGTGCTGATCTACGCCGCCCTCAGCGGAACCCACGGCGCGCACCACCTTGCCTCCGCGCTGCTCGCGAGCGTGGCCTTTCTCATCGTCTCGGGCGCGCTCGCCGAGCTGTGGCGCCGGCGCGCGGGCCCGGCGACCGCGGTCCCCGGCGCCTTCGCGATCGCCATGCGCGACTTCGCGGTCGCCGCCGCGCTCGCCACGCAGGCGTTCGGGACCGGCGCCGGCGCGGTGCCGGGGGTGTACGGCGTGGTGATGCTGGTGGGCGGCGCGGTCGCGGCGACCCGGCTGGCGGGGAGGGAAAAGGGGTGATGTAGGCGCGCCAGCGTCAAGGGGACGCCGGGGTGACGTGTGCGACGTTGACGACCCATGCGGTGCCGAACGTCGCACACGTCCGCCGTCAGAACCGCCTTCATGCGCCGGCCCCACACGCCCCGGCATACGCGCTGAGCGTGGCGCCCCAGGCGCCGGGCCCATCGAACAGCTCGCGCATCCGGTCGGCCTCGGGTCCGTAGCGCTCGAGGTCACGATGCTCGAGCTGCACGCGGGTCTGGTCCGGAGACTCGGCCAGGAAGCGGATCTCGATCGTGGTGACGAGCTTTGGGTCGTATTGCCAGTTGGCGCTGATCTGCCAGGTGAGGACGAGCCTCCCGGGGGGCTCCCACACAAGCACATAGCCGGTTGAGGTCTCGCTTCCGTCCTCGTGGCGGGTGTACCAGCGACCACCTTCATGGGGCTCGATCACGATCTCCTCGATCGGCGCGCTGCCGATGTGGTGATCGCTCGGCCACCACTCGGTCATCCCGGACGTGAAGATCGAGAACGCCTTATCCGCCGACACCGGCACGACCACGTCGCGCCGGATCGATTCAATCGCCTGGATCATCCTGCTCGCCTTTCTGCTCGTGGGCTGCTTTCTCGAACGCCGCCAGCGACCGTTGCCAGAACTGGTCCAGATAGGTGCGCAGAACGGCCAAGCCGGCGGCGTCCACCTGGTACAAGCGTCGCGTGCCGTCGCGGCGGTCGGTGACCAGGCCGACGTCCTTGAGCACTTTGAGGTGCTGGGAGACGGCGGGCCGGCTGACCGGTAGTCCGGCCGCAAGCTCTCCCACCGGCCGCGGCCCGTCGGAGAGCCGATCGAAGATCGCCTGCCGGGTCGGATCTCCCAGCGCGGTCATCATGGCTGCTGCGTTCATCACGACTAACGGTAAGCTATTGCTAACCGATACACGAAGTCAAGGCCGTCCCCTCACCACCTGGCAAGCTACGTCCGGCGGTGCCCGAGGGCGACATCTCGATCGACGACCCGCGAGCACCCGACGTTCGCGAGCTGCTGGAACGCCACCTGGCGTTTGCCAATCTGCACAGCCCACCCGAGGACGTCCACGCCCTGGACGTGGATGCTCTGCTCGATCCGGCGGTGACGTTCTTCAGCTTCCGCCGCGCGGGTGAGCTCCTCGGCGTCGCGGCGCTGAAACGGCTCGACGCGGGCCACGCGGAGGTGAAGTCCATGCACACCGCGCAGGCGGCGCGCGGACACGGGATCGGCCGGGCGATGGTCGAGCATCTGCTCGGCGTCGCCCGCGACCGCGGGTTTCGGCGGGTGAGCCTCGAGACGGGGTCGATGGCGGCGTTTGCGCCCGCGCGATCGCTCTACGCAAGCGCGGGATTCACCCTGTGTGGGCCGTTCGGCGACTACGGCCCGAGTCCGAACAGCACCTTCATGACAATGCCACTGGATCACCCCGAGCCGGGATGATCCAGCGGCGATTGTGACTGACCGGCGCTGGGCTGAGGCGCCCCCACCCGCGACTCGCTGCGGGCGGGCGAGCGGGGGCAAGCCCAGATGTCGCCGCAGTCAGCGCTGCTCGACGATCAGCAGCGTGTTGCCCTCGGGGTCGCGGAACCAGAACATGGGGGGAACTGGGTCGCCCATCCGCGAGACCTCGGCGTCAACGTCGACGCCGCTTGCCTGGAGCTGCGCATGGGTGGCATCGATATCGTCCGTGGTCAGGCCGATGCCGGTCTCGACCCCGCCGCGCTCGTCCCTCGGCCGCGGCGGGGCAAGCGCGATGCCCGTCGTGCCCTGAGGCGGATAGACCTCGACCCAGCGATACTGGCCGCCGCCGAAGTCGACGTCGGTGCGCTTCTCGAAGCCGAGCTTGCCCACATAGAACTCCACGCCCCGGTCCTGGTCGGCACAAGGGATCATCACCAGGTTGATGCCGCCGATCCGGCTGGCTGTCGTACTCACTGCGGGCCTCCTTGGGTAGTGGATTCAGAGGCTAGGACTCGTAGTAGCGCGAAAATTCATCGGTCTCCGCTCGGGCGGCGCGCCACCGCACGGGGCGGCGCGCCACACCGCTGGGAGGCGGTGTGGCGCGCAGCGAATCAGCGGCTCTACTTCGAGAGCGCCGCGAGCTGGAACACCAGCCGTGGCGCACTCACCGTTCCGAGTCCGCTGGCGAGGTCGTAGCCCGGCAACGCGTTGAATCCGTCGACGGTGTAGGTCACCCCGTTGGTGTTCGTGAAGGTCACCGAGTTGTTGCCGCTTGTGATGTCGGTGATCCCGGAGCCGGGCCCGTCACCCAGCTCGTACAGGGACGGGTTGATTTGCCCGATCGGATGCCCGGCCACCTGGTCGGCGAGCGAGACGATGGCCGACATCAGCGGCGTGGCCTCACTGGTCCCGCCGATGATGTACCAGCCAGGAGCAGTGATGCCCTCGGCCGCGGAGGTGAAGCCGAGGTACACGTTGACTCCACCGTTGACCGCGGCGCTCATGCTGATGTCGGGCACGCCGCGAGCGTCGCCGACGATCTGGCTGACGCCGTCCTGGTAGAACGGCCGCGTGAACACCGTGGAGAGACCGCCGCCGCCGGCCGCCGGCGACCCGAGCAGCGCGGTGTCGTTCCAGACATTGTCTGGCGCGGTGCGGTTGCCCTCGGCATCGAGGTGAAGCTGGGTGCCGCCGACCGCCGTGACCAGCGGATCGCTCGCGGGCCAGCTGGTGACCCGGTACGGATAGAGGTCGGTCAGGTTGTGCTCGTAGTCGGTCGCGCCGGCGTCGCCCGATCCTGCAAGCACGGTGATGTGGTGCGCCGCCGCGTCCTTGAACGCGAAGCGGAGCGCGTAGATCGCCTTCGCGCTCGGGAACGTCTGCTCGGTGGCGGTGAAGCTCTGGCTGATCACGTCGCCGAGGTGGTGGTCGATCACGTACTTCTCGGCCGCCATCATCGACGGGAAGCCATGCACGCCCTCGGTCTCGTCGACCGGCGTCTCGACGAGGAGGATGTTCGCCCCGGGGGCCATGGCGTGCGCCCACTCGACGTCGAGCGAGGTCTCGATCGCCCAGCCCCCGTCATCGAGGATGTTCCCGTTATACGGAGGGGGCGTGCCCACGGGCGTAATGATGTTGAACGACGGGGGAGCGGGAAGTCCGTTCTGGGCATCGAAGGTCGCCAGATCGCTCTCGATCGTCGGCGAGCCGTAGGAGTCGACGATCACGATCGTCTCTCCCCGGCCGGTGATCCCGAGCGCGTACAGCTTGCTCGTCCCGTACGCCCGGTGGAACTGGGCCGGGTTGTAGCACGCGATCCCTGCGGTCGCCTCGCACTCCGCAGTCGTCGGCGGCTGGGCGAAGCGATTGGGAACCAGCTGAAAAAGCGGCGCCGCGGACGCCGCGCCGGCTCCGACCGCCAGAACCGCGGCTGCAACCGCCAGGAACGCCGCACCCGCGGCCGCCGGGCGGGCGAGGCCACCCGTAACTCGAGCACTCATACGAAACCTCCCATTGAAAATGACCCGTATACCGGAAAGTGGTCCTTCTGCCCTGGATGGTGGAATTAAACACCTCGAACGCGCGCGGCCGGGGAACACCTTCTCGTGGGATACTTCCGCGCACGAGTAATCAGCGAGCGCGTGGTTCTCTAACACCTCAGGGCGGTCTTGGGCGGGGCGATTCGCCTCGGTGCTCATGACTCTCGTCCCGGGCGCGCGTGGACTGTGAGGGTGGCGGGGGTCCTGGTCATCCCGAGTGGGCTCCACGTCATGCCAAGCAGGCGCTGGTCGACGGTCGTCGCCGCCTCGACGTCCAGCTGGTGGTCGGTCTGATGGATCGTCGGGTCGAGCCTTAGTAGCACGCGCTCGCCGGCGACTTCGAGCTCACCTTCAACACGGAGCCGGTCCTCTTCGGCGTCGCTCACGCTGGTCGAGCGAAAGCGCACCTCTGGGTGATTCTGGGTGTCGAAGAAGGCGGCCGAGCGCAGGTGCTTGTCGCGCTTGCCGATGCTCGTGTGGAGGCTGGCGGCGTCGATCGTCAGCGTAATCTGGCGTTGTCCGTTCTCGTCGATCTCGAGCCAGCCGTCGAGGCGCTCGAAGTGTCCCTTGACGGTGACAAGGCCCCAAAAGTGCGGAACCTGAAACTCGGCGCTGGAAGCCGCCGGGTCGAGCCGCCAGCGCGTGACGGCGAGCTGATCCTGGGTCGCCGTGACGCGCTCGTCGACGCGCTCACCGAAACGCTCCCAGAAGCCGCCGTTCGCGGCGTCGCCGCCGGGCTCCATGTCACCGTCCAGCTGCCCGACGGCGTCGACGAGCAGGCGATCCGAGAGGAGGCCCACGACCGGCGCGTCGAGCTCGAGACGATGGCCGACTACCGACCCGACACCCGCGGGCGCCCACCAGTCCTCCTACTCGGCTACGCGCAAATGCCCGAATCCGCCATCCGCGCCGGCGTCCACGAGCTCGCCAAAGCAGTACGAGCAGCAAGAACCCGCGCCTGAGACACCAGCAGCGCCTGAGCCACAAGTCATAGCCGGCAGACAACGGCGTCGCGGCGCTGACCGCAGGCCAACCGGGGCTGGCGCCCCGTGCGGCTCCCGCGTCCTCAGGTGAGAGTGGGGGCCGCGTTCAGCTGGCGAAGGTGCGGCGACCGGTCGCGGGTTCCTCCTCGCCGGGTTCCTCCTCGAGGAACGCCCGCAGGTCGTCGTTGAAGCGGACTGGGCGCTCGACCATCGGCAGGTGGCCGGTGTCGGAGTAGATCACTTTGCGCGAGTCGGGGATCAGGCGCTCGAACTCGGCGGCATCCCTTACAGGCACCAGCCGGTCTTTGTCGCCCCAGACAATCAGTGTGGGGCAGGCGATGTCCTGGAGGCGGTCGCGGATCGGGTAATAGCACAGGGCATCGAGGGCATCGGTGAAGCCGGGCTTGCCGGCGCCGAGCACGAGCTCGGCGGTCAGCGGTCCCGGGAGACGCTCGGGGTGGGCGGCGACCAGCTTGAGGATCATCCGGCGCAACCGCGGTCGGGCGGTCAGAGCAGGTGAGCGGGTCGCGATCCACGCGACGTTGAAGAAGACGATGTTCTCGGCCCGACGCCGTACTCCCCGCGTGCGTTCGGTGCGGAGCTTTTCGATGCTCAGTCCGGCGGCGCCGACGAGGCAAAGCCGCTCGACTCGGGCGGGAAAGCGAATCGCGAGCTCGGCGCCGATGAACCCGCCCATCGAGTTGCCGATAATCACCCCGCCCTCGACATCAAGCGCTTCGCAAAGGGCTTCTACGATCCGGGCATAGCCGCTGATCGAGATCTGCTCGACGGGCATCGCGGACGCGCCAAACCCGGGCAGGTCCATCGCTATCACCCGGTGGTCGCGCGCGAAGAAAGGGATGTTCTCAAGCCAGTTTTGCCAGCAGCCGGCGAGGCCGTGGATGAAAATCAGCGCCGGTCCTTGCCCGATGTCAATCACGTTGAGCCAGCGACCCTCGACGCTGATCCAGCGACGGTGCGCCTCCCACTCGACGTCCTGCCATGCTGAGCGCCCCACCGCACCGTAAGCGTCCAGTTCCGTTGCGCTTGCCACGACGAAAATAATACGAGCGCTCGCGCTTGCGTCCGTCCCGGCCCTACCCTGACGCGGTGCTGCCGCCTGCGACCAGGCTACGAGAGCCGGCAGAATCGCAGAGCTCGGGGGTCGATGCTGGAGCGCGGACCCGACTGGGAATGGCCCGTTGCGACGCGTTTAGTTGTCGTGGCCGAACCGGAGTCCAAGGTATTACGCCGGTACCTGGCTCGCCGACAGCCGCTCGTCAGCAGCGCGCTCGCGCGCACCGAAGTCGCCAGGGCCCTGCTGCCCGCCGGCACCGCCGCAGTCGCTCGTGGTCAGGAAACGCTACGGCGCATTCAGCTGCTCCGCGTCAATGACCGCGCCGCCCAAGCGCTCGGCTGGTCGGTCGTCTCACCACGCTAGCCGCCATAGGTCACGGCGCCGGTCTCAGATACCGAGGACCACCGTGGGGCTGATTCAAGGGTTCGCGGTCTGTTGTCGATACGCTGGATGCGGGCGCATCCCGCTTATCAGGGCACGGTCGTGCATCGAGTGGTGACCGCGTGACCTGCAGCCACGCTGGCCTGGTAGGGATGCGCAGGCGATATTCGGAAGTGCAGCCGGGCCCCTCTAGTAGCCGCCCTGCGCCGCGTTCTTTCCGTTGGTGTCTCGCCGACGCAACCTCACCGACGCGCCGACTGACGCGCTCATCGCGCTGGCGTTCCGCGCCGTTTCCATTCCCAGGGCCTCAGATTCGAGGAATCGTGCCAACAAGAACCGTGCCCACTGACAACGAGACATTTGATCTCGAACTGTTCCTGGGAGTTCTGAGCGACGTGAACGCGGGCGATTTCACGGCTCGCATGCCGGTCCATTGGACGGGCATGGGGGGCAAGGCCGCCGACGGCTTCAACAAGCTCATCGGCGCCAACCAGGCGCTCGGCGCCGAGCTCGAACGGGTCAGCCGGGTTGTCGGCAAGGAGGGCAAGCTCTCCCAGCGGGTCTCGTTCAAGGGGACCGATCTGGTTTGGGGCGGCTGCATCGAGTCGGTCAACAGCCTGATCGAGGATCTCGTCCGTCCCAGCAACGAGATGCAGCGCGTCATCGGCGCGGTGGCGGACGGTGATCTGAGCAAGAAGGTGGCTGCCGACGTGCAGGGCGAGATGCTCGAGCTCAAGAACACGATCAACGGCATGGTCGATCAGCTCAACGGATTCGTCTCCGAGGTCACGCGTGTGGCGCGGGAGGTTGGCACGGAGGGCAAGCTCGGCCAGGCGGCCGCCGTCACGATCGAGGTCGGCGGCGTGTGGAAGGACCTGACGGACAACGTCAATCTGATGGCGGGCAACCTCACAGGGCAGGTGCGCGACATTGCCGAGGTGACGACGGCGGTCGCCAACGGCGATCTCAGCAAGAAGATCACGGCCGACGTGCGCGGTGAGTTCCTGCAGCTCAAGAACACGGTCAATGCGATGGTCGATCAGCTCAACCGGTTCGCGGGCGAGGTGACGCGTGTCGCGCGGGAGGTCGGGGTGGAGGGCAAGCTCGGCGGCCAGGCGCAGTCGCAGGAGGTCGCGGGCGTCTGGAAGGACCTCACGGACGACGTCAATCAGCTCGCGGCCAACCTGACCAATCAGGTGCGTGCGATCGCGGAGGTGGCGACGGCGGTGACCGAGGGCGATCTGACACGCCAGGTCAGTGTCGAGGCCAGCGGGGAGGTCGCGGTGCTGAAGGACAAGCTCAACGAGATGATCCGCAACCTGCGCGAAACGATGCGCCAGAACACCGAGCAGGACTGGCTGAAGACCAACCTCGAGCGCTTCACCCGCAGGCTCCAGGGCCAGCGCGACCTGTCGACAGTGTCAAACATGATCCTGTCCGAGCTGACGCCGCTGGTCTCGGCGCAGCACGGCGTGCTCTACGCGCTGACCGATCCCGGCGACGGGGACGAGCCCATCCTTCAGTTCCAGGCCGGCTACGGCTACAAGGAGCGCAAGCACCTCTCCAACTCGTTCCGCCTTGGCGAGGGGCTGGTCGGTCAGTGCGCGCTCGAGAAGGAGCGCATCCTGCTCACCAAGGTCCCGGCTGACTACATCCAGATCAGCTCTGGTCTGGGCGAGGCCACGCCGCTGAACATCATCGTGTTGCCGATCTTGTTCGAGGGGTCGGTCCGTGCGGTGATCGAGCTGGCGTCGTTCGAAACCTTCAGCGCGACCCACCAGGCCCTGCTGGATCAGCTGACCGAGAGCATCGGCCTGGTGCTCCACACCGTGGCCGCGACGTCGGTGACCGACAAGCTGCTCGAGCAGTCACTCTCACAGGCGCAGGAGCTGCAGTCGCGCCAGGAGCAGTTGGCCCAGTCCAACGAGGAGCTCGCTGGGCAGGCCGCGCTGCTGGCCGACAAGAACAGCCAGGTCGAGGGCAGGTATCAGGAGGTCGAGGAGGCGAAGCGGTCCCTCGAGGAGAAGGCGATGGAGCTCTCGGTCTCGTCGAAGTACAAGTCCGAGTTCATCGCCAACATGTCCCACGAGCTGCGCACGCCGCTCAACAGTTTGCTGGTGCTGGCCGAGCAGCTCGAGGACAACGCCGAGGGGAACCTCACGGCCCGCCAGGTGCAGTACGCCCACGTCATCCGCACGTCGGGCGGGGACCTCCTCAAGCTCCTCAACGACATCCTCGATCTGGCCAAGATCGAGTCCAACACCGTTCGCCTCGAGCTCGACGAGCTGTCACTGCCCGGCCTGCGCGACAGCATGCTGCAAACCTTCGAGCCGATCGCCGAGGCGCAGCGACTGGGGTTCTCGGTCGAGCTCGACGACAGGCTTCCGCCGACGATGACGACGGATCCCGTTCGGCTTCGGCAGATCCTCACGAACCTGCTCTCCAACGCGTTCAAGTTCACCGAGCACGGTGAGGTCTCGCTGCGGTTGGAGCCGAGGACGACCGGCTGGAGTGCGACCCACGACCGGCTCACTGCGGCCGACGGCGTTATCGCACTCGTCATCAGCGACACCGGCATCGGGGTCAGGGAGGACCAGCACAAGGTGATCTTCGAGGCCTTTGCGCAAGCCGACGGCTCGACCGCCCGGACGTACGGCGGTACGGGTCTGGGGCTCTCGATCAGCCGCAACCTCGTCGACCTGCTCGGTGGCGAGATCAGGCTGACCAGCGAGCCCGGACACGGAAGCAGCTTCGCCGTGTACCTGCCGCTGGAGGCGCCGCAGGTCGCGGCCACAAGCCGCGACGTGACCACCGAAGCCGCCGCGTTGATCGCCTCGCTCCCAGCGCCGCACAGTAACGGCGGCGCCGTGGCCGCCACCAACGGCAACGCGACGACCACGGCAGACCCTGAGGCTCCGGCGTCCACGCCGGCGGCCGCATCGACCCCGTCTCCGTTTCTGGTCGAAGCCAACCCAGAGGCATCCACGGACGACCGGCCGCAACCGCTCACCGCCCAGAACGGGCCGCGCCCCGCCGGCCGCGAGGAGTTCTACAGTGGGTCGGCCGCCGGCTCGACGGTGCTCATCGTCGATGACGACTTCCGCAACCTCTTCGCGCTGACCGCGCTGCTCGAGCGCGGGAAGCTCGAGGTCGTCGCCGCGGAGGGCGGCGCCGTCGCGCTGGCCGTCCTCGAGCGGCGCCACGACATCGACATCGTGCTGATGGACATCATGATGCCGGGGATGAACGGCTACGAGACGATGAAGGCGATCCGTCGGCGTCCCGAGCTGGCCGACCTCCCGATCATCGCCGTGACGGGCAAGGTGGTCGGGGGGGAGCGCGCGCGATGCCTCGCTGCCGGCGCGTCGGGCTACATTCCTAAGCCCGTGGACTCGGCGGAGCTCCTGCAGGCGCTGACCCCATGGCTCCCAGCCACGCCTCGGCGTTGGACCAAGACGTCGTGAGCGGGGTGGCCACCACGGCCCCGGCCAGCGCCGCAAACGACGCCCATGAGCACGCGGCGATCCTCGTGGTCGACGACAACGCGGGCAAGCGCCTCTCCATCATCGCTACCCTGGAACCGCTCGGTCACGAGATCGTCGAGGCCGAATCGGGCGAGGCCGCACTGCGCGCGGTGCTGCGCAGGACCTTCGCCGTGATCCTCATGGACGTCCAGATGCCGATGATGGACGGCTACGAGACGTGCCGGTTGATCCGGCTGCGGAGCGAGTCAGAGCAAACCCCGATCATCTTCATCACCGCGCACGCACAAGAGGAAGCGCAGATCCCGCTCGCGTACGCGAGCGGCGCGGTTGACTTCATCTTCGCGCACGTCGTCCCGACCATCCTGCGCGCGAAGGTCACGATCTTCGTCGAGCTCTTCCTCAAGACGCGGGCGCTGGAACAGTCCGTGGCCGAGGTGCGCGACAGCGAGGCGCGCACCCGGTCGGTGCTGGACAACGTCGCTGACGGCATCGTCACGCTAAACAGCGAAGGACTGATCGAGTCGTTCAATCGCGCCGCGGCACTCATGTTCGGCTACAGCGAGCAGGAGGCGATCGGGCAGCCGTTCTCGATGATGGTCGGTCCGAAGCAGCTCGAGTTCGCCACCGGCGCCGAGGCCACGCGCCGGAGCTTGCGGCTGAAGGCCGGTCGCTCGGCCGAGTCGGTAGGACGACGCAGGGACGGCACGACTTTCCCGGTGGAGCTCGATCTCAGCGATGTGCAGCTGGGCAACGGCGCAATCCACATCGGCTGCCTGCGTGACATCTCCGAACGTCAGAGCCACACCGACGCGCTTCAACACCAGGCGCTGCACGACATCCTCACGGGTCTCCCCAACCGCGTCCTGTTCGCCGACCGCGTCACCCACACGATCCGCATGGCGCAGAGAGCCGGCGAGTCGTTCGGTCTCCTCGTCCTGGACCTCGATGAGTTCAAGCAGGTCAACGACACGCTGGGCCACCAGCACGGTGACGTGCTCCTCAGACTCGTCAGCGACCGGCTTGTCGGCTGCCTGCGCGGCGAGGACACGGTCGCCCGGCTCGGCGGCGACGAGTTCGGCGTCCTCACCGGCGCGGGCATCGACCTGGCCGGCGTCGCGATCGTCGTCTGGAAGATCCAGCAGGCGCTCGAACCGACGTTCATCGTCGACGGCCACGCCATCGACGTGAGGGCGAGCTTCGGCATGACGCTTGCCCCCGGGCACGGTGACAACGTCGACGATCTGCTCCGGCGCGCCGACCTCGCGATGTACGACGCCAAGCGATCCGGCAGCGGCTACGCGCTGTTTGCCGCCGAGCAGGAGGAGGCCCCGGCCCGCCGCCTCGCCCTCCTCGGCGAGCTTCGCCGCTGCATCGAGCGCCGCGAGCTAGTCCTGCACTACCAGCCGAAGATCGACCTCGCCACGGCGCACATAACCGGCGTCGAGGCCTTGATCCGCTGGAACCACGAGTCGGGGCGCCTCTTCATGCCGTTCGAGTTCATGCCCGAGGTGGAGCGTAGCGAGCTGATGATCCCGATCACGGAGTGGGTGATCAACGAGGCGCTGCACCAACTGCGGATCTGGCGCGACGAGGGCTACGACCTGACCATGGCGGTCAACATCGGAGCCCGCTGCCTCGCTGAGGGCAGCACGCTCTTCGAGACCGTCGATGCCCTCACCGGAAACTGGGACATCCCGCCCGACAGGCTCACGTTGGAGCTCACGGAGAATGCGCTGTTCGACACCGCCGTTCCGGGCATCCTGGAGCAGCTGCAGAACATGGACGAGCGGCTCTCGATCGACGACTTCGGGACAGGCTACTCGTCGCTCGTCTACCTCCAACGGCTACCGGTCGTCGAGATCAAGGCCGATCGGTCCTTCGTCATGGCGATGTGCACGACCAAGGAGGACGCGGTGATCGTGCGGTCGATCATCGACCTGGCCCACAACCTCGGCGTGAAGGTCGTCGCCGAAGGAGTCGAGGATAGGGCCACGATGGATCTGCTCAAGGAATACGGGTGTGACGAGGCCCAGGGCTACTACTTCAGCCGGCCGGTGCCCAGCGACGCGCTGATGTCCTGGCTCGAGAGCTCGTCGTTCGGATTGCCGCGCCGGCCCGACCTCGCGGCCGTGGTCGACGTGGGCCGCCGGTCAGATTGAGGTGAGCTCCTGCTCAGACCCTGGAGCGCCTGCGGGAGATCGCCGTCGACCGCGCCGTTCAGCGCGGCGTGCTCTCGGCAATGCGCGAGCTAGCCGGTGCGGGGTCACACGGAGCGCACCGGCTTCCGCTCGCTGACCTCACCGTCGCGGTCGCAGCGCAGCAGTCCGGCCTCACCGTCCTCCACCACGATCGACATTTCGACCGTCTGACTGATCTTCTCGGCATCCACGCGAGCTGGATTGCCGAACCGACGGAGTGAGCCGGGTCCGAAACCGGGCAACGAGACGCCCGCCTGGGCCAGCACCGGCGTCCGATACGGAAGGTTGAGCGAACGGCGGCCCGGACCCAGACGACAGCATTGGGAATCGATCAGAGCGACAGCGCCACCGAAGGCTGGCGCAGCGCCGAGCCCGAGCATCCGTTCCCCGAAGGTCGGTCGCTACGCTCGCCAGAACGCTAGCTTTTGCGGCAGCCGCCGGCGGGTCGGGCCTGCCTGATTACGACGCCGGGGTGGACGGCTGCCCGGAAAGCCGGCGTGCCGTCCACGTGATCTTCGTAGTGCCGGTCTCGCAGACAGTGAGGGCTTCTATGATCACGCTTGAGGCGGTCGAACTGCGCGGCGAGCGACCCGACACCGAAGTGATCTTCATCTACACGGATACGCGGCACTCGGCCCAGCGCTTCGCGAAGCGAACGTGGCTGTGGAAAGATCCCTATCGATGGGCGCTCGACGACGCGCCTGGGTTCACTGATCGGCTCAGAGAGAGCATGAACCGATTCGCAGCCCTTGCCGTCTCGACGGTGGCCGTGGGGGTGGCCGCGGGCGCCCCCGCCGCGACCGCGGCGCCGATCTCGAAGGCGACCCAGTTCCACACCGGCAACCGGAGCGTCACCTGCGGGATCGAGATTCACGCTCCGAGCAAGCGGGCCACCGAGGTTCTGTGTGCCGCCGCCGGCATCCCCGCACCGAAGACGAAAGGAATCGGCGACCCGGGATTCGTCCAGCTGAACGTGCTCGGCAAGCCGCAGCTGCTGAGGCTCAGCCAGGACTCGTTCGTCGCCGGCTCCTCGGTCAAGCTGGGTCGCGGCCGCCTCTGGAACCAGCTCGGCGTGACCTGCCACGTAGCTCAGACCACGGTGATGTGCTTCAACGGCGACAACCACGGGTTCGTGATCGGCAACGGGCACTTCACGTCGTTCTGAGCGGCGTGACGCTCTCGACCCACGCGCAACGGGCCGGCGGAGCACGAGTTCACACCCCGAGGACATCCTCGAGGTAGGCATCGAACAGCGCCTGCGCGGCCGCATCCGCGGCCTCGTCGATGCGCCGCGTCTCGCGACGCAGTCCATCGATGTCGATGCCCAGTTGCGCGAGCTTTCGCGCATCGGTCCCCAGCCAGCTGTCGACCATCTCCCCCGTCGCCTCGGGGTGAAACTGGAGTCCGAGATGGTCACCCTGGCGGAACGCCTGCGGCGCGGCCTCGGTCCAGGCGAGGGCGGTCGCATCGGGCGGCCAGGCGAAGTTGTCCTCGTGCCAGACCAGCCAGGGGCCGGCGGGTAACCACGAGCTGGCGGCGGCCGTGCGCGTGAGCCCCTTCCAGCCCACCTCGGGCACCGCCGCGGGACGGACCTCGGCACCCAGCGCACGCGCGAGCATCTGGGCGCCGAAGCAGATCCCGAGTACGGGCACCCCAGCCTCGATCGCCCGGCGGACGTAGGCGAGCTCGGCGGGCACCCAGGCGAGCGAATCGTCGGTTGCCGACTCGTCGGAGCCGAGGCTGATCACCAGGTCGTACCCGCGGGGATCGGGCGGCGACCCCGCGTCGGCGGGGCGCGCGAGCTCGACGAGCATGCCTCGCCGGGCGATCGGACCCTGTAGCCGACCGAGCCCGCAGTCGCTCTGGTGCTCGAACACCAGCGCGCGCATCCCGGAGCGCTCGCCCCCCGAGGTCATCCCCCGCTCCCGGAGATCCAGCGCGCCCCCGAGGTCATCCCCCGCTCCCGGAGATCCAGCGCGCCCCCGAGGTCATCCCCCGCTCCCGGGGATCCAGCTCGTCCCCGCGAGCGGCACGCGCGCCATCGCCGCGGCCTCGATCGTGAGCGCGACGAGATCCTCGGGCTCGAGGTTGTGGACGTGGGACTTACCGCAGGCGCGAGCGAGCGTCTGCGTCTCGAGCACCAGCGTGCGCAGGTAATTGGCGAGCCGGTGCCCGGCCTGCACGGGGTCGAGGCGCGCGGCGAGCTCGTCGTGCTGGGTCGAGATCCCGGCCGGGTCGAGGCCGGCCTGCCAGTCGTCGTAGTAGCCGGCGGCGGAGCCGATCGCGCGGTACCCCTCGTCATGCTCGGGGGCGTTGTCGCCGAGCGCGATCAGCGCCGCCACGCCGATCGAGACCGCGTCGGCCCCGAGCGCGAGCGCCTTGGCCACATCCGCACCCGTGCGGATGCCCCCGGACACAATCAGCTGCACCTCGCGGTGCAACCCGAGCTCGACCAGGGACTCGACCGCCTGGGGGATCGCCGCGAGGATCGGGATTCCGACGTGCTCGATGAACACCTCCTGGGTCGCTGCGGTGCCACCCTGCATGCCGTCGAGGACGATCGCGTCGGCCCCGGCCTTGACCGCCAGGGCGACGTCGTAGTAGGTGCGCGAAGCGCCGATCTTGACGAAGATGGGCACCCGCCAGTCGGTGATCTCGCGCAGCTCCTCGATCTTGATCTCGAGGTCGTCGGGGCCGGTCCAGTCGGGGTGGCGGCAGGCGCTGCGCTGGTCGATGCCGGCCGGGAGGTCGCGCATCTCCGCCACGCGGGCGGAGATCTTGTGTCCGAGCAGCATCCCGCCGCCGCCGGGCTTCGCTCCCTGGCCGATCACCACCTCGATCGCGTCGGCGCGGCGGAGGTCGTCGGGGTTCATCCCATAGCGGGACGGCAGCAGCTGGTAGACGAGGGTCTTGGAATGCTCCCGCTCCTCGGGGGTCATGCCGCCGTCGCCGGTGGTGGTGCTGGTACCGACCTCGCTCGCTCCGCGCCCGAGCGCCTCCTTGGCTGTACCCGAGAGCGCCCCGAAGCTCATCCCGGCGATGGTGATCGGGATCTCGAGGTGCAATGGCTCGCGGGCGAAGCGGCCGCCGATCACCACATCGGTGGCGCAGCGCTCGCGGTAGCCCTCGAGCGGGTAGCGGGACACGCTCGCGCCGAGGAACAGCAGGTCGTCGAAATGGGGCACGGGCCGCTTGGCCCCGAACCCGCGGATGTCGTAGATGCCCTCGCGGGCCGCGCGCTGGATCTCGGCGATCACATTGCGGTCGAACGTCGCCGACTCGCGAAGCCCGGGGTGCCAGCCGTTCTCGGACACGGTCAGTAGCTCCCCAGGTGCTCGACCTGGAAGTGGTACAGCTGGCGGGCGGACCCGAAGCGGCGGAACTCGGCCGGCTCGACGTCGTCGATCTCGGCCCGCGCCAGCAGCCCGCGGAGCTCCTCCAGGTGCTCGGCCCGCAGCTCCTTCTCGATGCAGTCGGCGCCGAGGCTCGCGACCGACCCGCGCACGTACAGGCGCGCCTCGTAGAGGGAGTCGCCGAGCGCCTCGCCGGCGTCCTCACAGACGACGACCGCGCCCTTCTGCGCCATGAACCCGGTCATGTGACCAACCGAGCCGCGCACCACGATATCGGCGCCCTTCAAAGAGATCCCGCACCGCGCCGACGCGTCGCCGTGGATCACCAGCAGACCGCCGCGCGCGGTCGCCCCCGCGGATTGCGACGCGCTGCCCTCGACGATCACCGCTCCGGACATCATGTTCTCCGCGACCCCGACACCACAATTGCCGCGCACGCGGATGGTGGCGAGCTTGTTCATGCCGGCGCAGTAGTAACCGACGTGGCCTTCGATCTCGATCTCGTGCGAACCGTCGAGCCCGACCGCAATGCTGTGGCGACCGCCGGGGTTGAGGACCCGCAGGCGCTGGGCGCGAGTGGAGTCGTGCAGGCGCCGGTTCAGCTCGCGGACCGTGTCGATGGCGAGGTCGAAGGACTCGAGCGCGTCCCGGGTGGCATCCGGGGCGGCCATCAGGTCACCGGCGCGGTGCCCCAGCTGTAGACGCGGCCGGGCTCGGGCTCCCACAGCGTCGCGTCCTCCGCGCCCGGGAGCACCGCGATGGCCCGGTACTCGGACGCCATCGCCACCCACTCATCGGTCTCGGCCATCACCGCCGGCTTGCACGCGATCGGGTCGCGGAGCACGGCGAAGCCGTCGGCGGTTCCGACGGCGAACGTGTAGAAGCCGTCGAGGTCCTCGAGGCAGCCCTCGAGCGCCTGCTCGAGCGTCGCTCCCTCGCGCATCCTCCAGGTCAGGTAGCCGGCGGCGACCTCGCTGTCGTTGTCGGTCTGGAACTGGATCCCCTCGCGCTGGAGCACGCGACGCAGGCGGTTGTGGTTCGAGAGCGAGCCGTTGTGCACCAGGCACAGGTCGAGGCCGGTGGAGAACGGGTGCGAATGCTGGGTCGTGACCCGGCTCTCGGTCGCCATCCGGGTGTGACCGAGCGCGTGGCTGCCCGACATCTCCTCGAGGGCGAACCGCGCGATGAAATCGCGCGGCGGGCCGGCCTCCTTGTAGATCTCGATCGAGCTGCCGGCGCTCATCAGGCGAAGCTCGGGATGGTGCTCGGACAGCCACGCCTGGGCGTGCGCGGCGTCGGCTTCGATCACGAAGGTCGCGTGCGTGGCGCGCACCTGCGGCACCGATGCCTCGCCGAAGGCCAGCGCCAGCGATGCCCCGACCTCATCCCAGCCCGGGTGCTCGGCGGCGGAGTGCAGGGACACCTTGCACCATCCCGCGGGCGCTGGATCGCGGTAGAAGGCGACGCCGGCGCTGTCCGGGCCGCGGAACGAGAGCTGCTCGAGCATCCGCGACAGGTGCTCTCCGAGCCCAGCCGCGAGCGCGGGGGACTTCGTATACAGGCCGGCTATTCCGCACATGGTGGATATGAGCGTAGAGCTTGCCCGAGGGCGCCGTAATGGCATCGGCGGGCACACTTTGCCTTTCAACTGTGGTGGCTCGCGCTACAGGCCCCGGGGGGACCCAAGCGAGGCAAGCAGCGCGCTCGACGTCGAGCCGGCCCGCGCCGGGCCCGTGCCGCTCAGGCCGCGCCGGCCCGTGCTTCTCAGGGCCGCGAGCCTCGAAGCGACAGCTCTACGGAACGGTCGCCTCCACCGGCTCGTCAGTTACCAGGTCGATGTCGGGCTCCGACACGAGGTCCTTGAACACGGCGAAGCTCGACGGCTGCTCGGTGAGCACCGGGAAGTGGTAGGTGCACTTGGGGCACTGCTCCCGCAGCACGGCTTGCTCCTGGCCGAGGTCGTAGGCCTTGTCCTGGAACTCGCCGCAACACGGGCAGATCCTCAGCAACCGCGTGCTCTTGAGCTCGAAATTGTTGATGATGTCCTCCATGATCGCGCCGTTGGCCGCCCATGCCTTGGCGTACTTGTGGTACGTGTTCGTGTGCCAGTCCCTTAGCGCCTCCTTGCTGGCCCATAGGCTGCACTCGTTGAACCAGCCGGGATCGTCAGGGTGCTCCCACCACGTCAGGTGTATGAACCCGGGCAGGCCCATCAGGTGATGGCGCGTGTCGGCGAAAACTACCTTGAACTTCTCGTAGGCATCGGGGCTCGAGAAGCGTACGCGCTGCATGCTCAAGTAGATCGCCACTAAATCGTCCTTTCGCGTGTGGATAGCTCACTCGTCGCACCGGAATGAGGGTTATGGAACACTCTTGCCATCGTTCACGGTAGAGCGTGGCGGGCGGGCGACGCCACGGCCGTCCGGTCCAAATCTTTAGGACCGCCGGTCCGTGTATGCGACGGCCATAGATCGCCGCCCGATTGTGGACCGTCTCGCCATTGTCAGTGCCTGGCGCTGGCTTCAAGGTGACAGCCCGAGGTGCATCGACGTGGTCGGCACGGTCGATCCGAAACGAACGGGCGGAGGTATCAAGTGAATTCCGATCATGCGGCGGAAGGCGACACCCTCACCTACGAGCACGCAGGGATGCCGAAGACCGGCAACTGGTGGAGCGCATTCGTAATCGGGCTGGCGGGCACGATCCTGGTCACCGGCATCGGCCCGACCATGGTCGTCGCCTTGGGAGCTTCCGCGCTTCCGATCATGGTGCTGATCACCGCCTGCGGCTGGATCCTGTGCCTGCTGCTCTCCGAGATGGCGGCGATGATGCCCGAGCGGGCCGGCGGCCTGCCGTCGTACATCTACCCGGCCTACCGGGACCGCTGGCCCCGGGCCGCCCAGCATCTCGGCGCCTTCGGCGCGTGGGGCTACTGGCTGGGGTGGTTCCCGGTCGCCCCGCTGAACATGATCTTGGCCTCGTACTACATCGTCGACCTCCTCCACCTTTCCACCAAGGGCTTCACGCCGCTCGGCACGCCGATCTACTGGTGGGCGCTCGGCATCTCAATCGTCGGGATCCTGCTCCTGTTCATCCCCTCCTACCTGGGCCTGAAGTTCGGCACCGGGTTCGCGACGGTGCTCGCCGTGCTGGCGATGATCCCGCTGACCTTCCTGGCCATCTCGTGGGTCTTCCACCCCTCGGTCGTCCACTTCGGCCAGCTCTTCGGCTTCAAGCGGGTCGACGGCTCGGGCTTCTTCGCGCCCATCTACGGGCATAGCTGGTTCACGATCTACATCGCGTTCGCGTTCCTGTTGACCTGGAACGTGATCGCCATGGAGGCGGCCGCGTGCTACATCGGCGAGTGCAAGAACCCCTCCCGCGATGCCAAGATCGCGCTCAACCTCGAGGGTGGCTACGGCCTCTTCATCTACACGCTGATCCCGGTCGCGTTCGTGATCGTGCTCGGCAACCATGCGCTCGGCACTCCGGGCCTGGTCGACCCGAGAACGATGTTCGTGACCTTCTCCTCGAAGGTGTTCGGCGCCGGAGCCGCTTCGACGGCGCTGAACTGGATCATCGGCATCATGCTCATCATCGCACTGGTGCTGTCCTGCCTGAACGCGATCACCGGCACCGCCCGTTCGCTGCACCAGATGTCGACGGACGGCAACTTCCCGAAGATGTTCTCGCGGCTGAACCGGCACGGGGTGCCGGCCGCCGGGATGTTCTTCACCGTGATCTGCTCGATCGCGGTGGTGTTCATGGGCGGAGCGGTCCAGATCTACACGTTCTCCAACGTCGGCTACCTGATCATCATGATCCCGGTGCTGTTCGGCTACTACTACATGCGCCAGCACCGGCCCAACCTACCGCGGCCGGTCAAGCTGCCGGAGTTCATGAAATACGTGGCGCTGCTGATGATGGTGTTCTTCCTGTTCATCTACTTCTACGGCGGCCCCACCTACGCCTCGTGCTCGTGCTCGCAGGCAGGCAAATCAACCCTGCCGTTCTACTTCCTGGGCTTCGGCGCCCTCGCCCTGTACTTACCGCTGTATCTGTACCGCAAGCTCGTCGAGGACAAGCGCGACGGCGGCGGGGTGAAGGCGGAGGCAGACGCGACGATGCCCGCGGGCATCGCCACCGAGGTCAGTCCATGAGCCCGTCGTCGACAGAGGCGGTGGACGCCGGCCCGCGCCCGCGGCGGCGCTCGAAGGTGGTGGGCACGGTTGCCGGCGTCAAGGTCAAGGGCACGCCGGTACCCAGGGACCGCACCGCCTCGGTGCTGCTGGCCAGCGAGGGGCGCGAGTTCACCGCCGCCAGCATCGCCCTCGCGGCCGACCTCGCCCGCGACGATGACGGCACCGTGCAGGTGCTCTCGATCGCCCGCGTCCACGGCGTCGGCTTCGGGCTCCAGACCCCGGGGCTCGTGCCCACGAAAGCGGAATGGGACGAGCAGCGCGAGATCGTCCACCGCGCGGTGGCGAGGCTGCGCCGCCGCGGGCTGCAGGCCGAAGGGCAGGTCCTCGGCACGCGCAAGGCCGCCCAGCGCATCTGCGCGATGGCATACGAGGTCGGCGCCGGCGCCATCGTCATGGGTGCCGATCCCTCACGCACCCGGTTGATCGCAGGGGTGCTGTGGACGCAGGAGCCCCAGGCCGTGGAGCGCCGGGCGAAGATCCCCGTTCACCTGGCGATCGACGAGCCGTCCTGAGCCGACACGACGTCCGCACCACCTGTCCGCGGGACTGCTACGACGCCTGCGGAGCGCTCGTCCGCGTGCAGGATGGCCGCGTCGTGCACGTTCGCGGCGACCCGGACCATCCCGTCAGCCGCGGCAAGCT
>Ga0302314_10005252_pt1 | contig 23664 bp, 20 predicted proteins | sample III_Palsa_N2_3_FD_200533 | JGI IMG/M metagenome (GOLD analysis project Ga0302314, IMG submission 200533) | Peat permafrost microbial communities from Stordalen Mire near Abisko, Sweden - III_Palsa_N2_3 | ecosystem: Environmental > Terrestrial > Soil > Palsa > Peat permafrost | place: Sweden... | reverse complement strand
TGCCGATGGTCAGTCCGGCCATGAAAGTCGCTCTCTTTCCGAAGTGCGTCTTGAGCTTGGCAAAGCTCATGGCGCTAATGGCGGCAAACACAAAATTCACGCCGAGTACAATGGACACCGTTTGCGCAGCGCCATTTCCGTTGTCGAGCAACACGAAGGGGAGTTGCGCCATCGGGATCACTGTAAGAATGCCCATCAGCGTGGTGAGCGCGCATACCGGCGTTATGGTCCGCAAAAAGCCGCTGGGTGCGGCAGTGCTACGCACCGCCGCGGCGCCCTCGCCCGCCGCAGCGACCGGACGCACGCCGATCACGGCCATGCTCAACAGGGCCACCGCGAATGCGCCATAGAGCAAAAACGCGCCCCGCCAGCCCGTGATTTGCACCAATGCGCCGACAATGAACACCGCGCACACATTCACCACCTGCGAGGTGGCTTGCTGTAGGCCGATAACCCGCGAACGGGCCTCGCCGGAGAAGGTGGCCGCCGTCAAGGCCAGGGCCGCCGTACTGAAGAAGACGCCGCCCATCCCCAAGAAAAATCGGCTGACCCCCATGGTCACGGCGGTGGATAGAAACCAGCCCAGCGAGCCAAATATCCCATACATCAGCAGGGAGCCCAGCACAAAGGCGCGGATGCCCGCCCGCTCTAGCAGTCGGCCGCTGAACATGCCGCCGACGATCATGCCGAAGCCGGCCACCGAGGTAATGAGCTGAGCGCTGCGTTCGCCTCCGAGGCGAGCCGCAAGTTCCGGCAATATCGGCGGCATGGCCGCGAGCGTCAAGCCCACGGCCGCGTTCGGTGCAATCATCACGGCGTAAGCGCACCAGAAGCGGAAATCCCGCACCGGTGCGCCCGCCGAGGCCGGTTGAACCGACGCTACCAATTGACCCCCGCGCGAAGGCCAAAGGTACGCGGCGGCAGCAGCCAGTACACGCCACCGATGGTGCCGGCACCGACGTAAGCACCCGGTCCGATGACCGCCTTGTTCTCGAGGTTCTTGCCCCACAGGCCAACGTTCCACTTACCGTTCTGCGAGCGGTAGGTGACGTTCGAGTCCGTCATGGTGAAGGCCGGCTGATGCGTGGTCGGTGCATGGTTGAACGTCCCCCAGAACCCGTTTTCGTAGTGCGTATCCAAGTTGAACTCGACACCCGCGCCACCCGGAATAATCCAGTTACGTCGGTAACCCAAGTCCGTCACGATATCCGGTGCCTCGATCAGCTGCAAACCGCCGTAGTTCTCCGGCGGATCGCCGACAATGAAATCGATGGCACGTGCGTGATTATAATTGAAATTCAAGTGCACCTGATCGTTCGGCGTGAGGAGGTACTTCACGTCCAACTCGTCGCCGTAGATCTCCGTCTTGTCGGCATTGTAGAACGCCGTGCCATAGTGCGCCGGATTGTCGTCGAAGGGCGCGATGAGCAGGTTCTTATAGTTGTAGAAGTAAATCTCGTTGTTGACTTCGAGCTTGTTGTCGAAGAAACGAAACTTCGTGCCCGTGGAATAGGAGACCAATGTGGAGGGCTGCACCAGGGGTGCAGGTCCCGCGTTCGCCGCTCCGAGCAAGCCGGACGTGTTGTAGTACTGATAGGCACCGTTGTTGAAGCCGGTTTGCACCGTGGCATACCACAGACCATTGCTGCCGATGTCGGCTTCGAGGCCCGCTTTCCAATCCACTCTCGACCAGGTGTGATCGAAGAAGAAATACACGCCCTCGCCGCCTCCCGCCGAGCAATTGCAACCGTTCGCATCTTTATGATTGGAGGAGAAGCGCAGCCCGCCAGTGACCCGGAAACTGTCCACGATGGAGTACGTCACCTGGCCGAAGGCGGCGTAAGTGCGATCTTCGTTCCACAACTGCGGATTGCCGTCGGTCTGGGTAATGTTCTCTTCAAGCGTGTTATTGACGCTGAAGTACTGGTATTCGCGCTGCTGGTACCAGTACAGGCCGCCCATCCATTTGAAAGGCGCCTCCGAGTCGCTGGTAATGCGCACTTCGTCGCTGTACTGATGGTCAGCGATCACCTGGTAGTTCGGGAAAGGACTGAAGTATTGCAGCGTCGTGCCATTGTCGATCAAAGCACCGGGAATCATGCTCAAGGTAGCGCCCGGCAAATGCCAATCGAACTGACCGCCGAACATGTTGGTACGCACATCCTGCGAGGGCGCCCCGATGTAGTTAGGGTCGCAGGTCGGGTTCGCCCCCAAGGGCGCGCCCGCGCCTGAAGGTGCGCATGAATAGTCATTCCAGGGATTTTTTGGGTCGGCGAACTGGTGATTGCCCGTCAGGGTCACGGTGTTGGCCGGCTCTCCGCCCATATGGTTATAGCTGTACCAGCCATAGGCGGTGAAGTCGTCGTTCGGCTGATACAAGGCTGAAACGCGTAAGCCCAACTCATCCTGCGAGTCTGCACCGCTCGATTCATAACCGTCGTGATTGGTGGAATCCACCGCCATGCGTAGAAAGAACGTGTCGCTCATGGGCAGATTCTGCACCGCGACGACATGCCTCAAGTCGTAGTTGCCCACTTCGAGCATCAACGAGCCTTCCTGCGTCTTCGTGGGTCGGTTGTCCACTACCGCGACGATGCCGCCCGCGGCGCTGGTGCTGTACAGAGTACTCTGCGGTCCCGGCAGGACCTGAATGTTGCTCACATCGAACAGCTGATTGCCGGTGACCTCACGCGGCAACGGAATACCGTTCTCAGTCATGGCCGACAGAGGATCGATGGAGGCACGATCCTGCTCCGCGCCGATGCCGCGAATGTACAAGTGCGTCGTGCCGCTGATTTGCCCGAATTTAACGGACGGAAACACCGCCGTCGCGGCACTGATGTCGTCGATTCCCTGGGTCACCAAATCCGCGCCCGAGACCACCGAAATCGTCGTCGGCGCCTTTTGCAGATTCTCCGAGCGCTTCTCCGCGGTCACGACCACTTCTTCCAACTCGGTCGGCGATTCGACAGGCGCTGCCTCCGGCGCCGCGTGCGCAGCATGCGCTGCGCTCAAGAAAAATATTGTCAGAAAGGCGTTCGTCGAACGCGTATATGTTATTCGCATCTAACTCCCCCAAAAAAGGCAACTATCGATCTTAAGACTCGTACTCCAAAACATAGAGGCCGCCGTTGTAGTCGGTGACATACAGGAAGCCATCCCGTGTCACGTACACATCGGCGCTGTGAGAAATCAATTTGATACCCGGCCGCGGATCGACCAAGGTGTTAGGCGGCGGCGGTACGAAATGAGCGACATCACGTGGCCGGAAGGCATCGCTGATGTCATAAGCCCTCACACCGCCGCTTTGAAACGTCGCGAAAATCAGTGTATCGCTGACGAATGCATCGGGACGATTTTCCCAAAGATTGTGCGGGCCGAACGTGCCGCCTTCGGCCACGAAATCGAACTCGCTCGGCAACGGCAGGGTGGCGATACTGACGGGATTGGATTTCTCGCGAACATCCATCACCCAGATATAGCGCTGCGGCTCGGTCGAGATATCCGACATCGCCTCATCGGCCACGATGCACAGCCCACGCTTCGAGAGCGGCAGCGCGGTATGCGTTGAGCCGCCGAACGGCGGAAAGAGATTGCGCTTGCCCAAGAAAACGGGCGTCGCCGGATTCGATACGTCCACCACGACGAGGCCGGCGTCCCGCCAACCGCAGTAGGCCACGCCATCGGCAACAACAGGGTGATGTAAAGCGATCCGGCCCTGACCCGGATTGGTTTCGCCGCCCGCCTGCCACATGCCCGGTACCCACCAACGTCCGGCCTCGCGCGGGTGCGCCGGGTCCGCCAGATCGATGCACAGGAGAATGTGATCCGTGAAGCCATCCAAGATCGCGGAGGCGTACGCATAGCGCTCGCCGGTCCACCAAATGCGATGCAGTCCCAGTCCCTGCACCGGCATAAAGCCCATGGGCTGAGGGTTCGCAGGATCTTTGATGTCGTAGACGCGCAGGCCGGCGGAACAGTCCGCATCACGCCACTGCGACTTCGGCTTGCCCGCAATGAAATTGAATTCCTCGGCTACCAGCAGCAGGTCGCCGAAGGTTTGAAAATGCAACGACCAGGAACGCGGATGAGTCGGCAAAAAATTCACCGGCATCGGACGACGGGGATCGCGCACATCGACCACGGTGGCGCCACCGCCGGTGAAGGGGTGCCCTATAAAGGCATACCCTTTGTTGACCATGACCTGCACGCCGTCCGGCCTGCCGCCCAAATCCGTATGCCCCAACCAAGTTAGTTGCTTGGCGGATCGTGGGGTCAGTGTCTGCGGAGAATTCAAGAGATCCGGTTCCTAATGGTGCAGTCTCAACCAGTGAGACATAAGTTCATTCAATAAGACTACGACCTATACACAGCGCCGTCAAGCTGCGCATGTCGCCAACTCAAGGCGCTGTGTAAATCACGTTACGCAGAGGCAATGCCGAGTGCCGCCGCGTGAGATTGTCTGCAATCACGTCATAACGACGCTGGAACAGTTCTTCACTCCACCCCGACGAATGCGCGGTGCAGTGAACGCTCTGCAATTTGTAAAACGGAAAGCGCGAGGGTTTAACCTCGCCCGCCCCTTCGCGCGGATAGTCGTACCAAACGTCCAGTGTGGCGCCGGCGAGTTGCTTCGCTTCCAGCGCGCGATACAGTGGTTCCTCCTGGAGGATCTGCGCTCGGCCGATATTGATGAGCACCGCGGTTGGCTTCATCAGCGACAGTTCTCTCGCCCCCACCACGCCGCGGGTAGCCTCGGTGAGCGGACACGCAATGACCAGGAAATCCAGGCGCGACAGCATGTCGTGCAAGTGGGGCGGCCTGCCGACCCAGTCGGCTTCGGGTGCATTGCCGCTTTGGGAAATGACGTGCACCTGCATGCCGAAGGCACGCGCCCGCTCGGTCACTGCTTTGCCGATATGACCGTAGCCCAGCAGTCCTAAGGTCCTACCGCTGACCTCCCCATGAGGACGGCGCGCGGCGTATGTCTCGTTCCAACGATCGCCGTCAAAGCGGGTATGCATACGGCCATATCCCAACGTGTGGTCGAGAATCGCCGTCATCACGAATTCAGCCACGGGGGTTTCATGTTCGAAGACGTTGCACACCACGCAGCCGGGCTCCAGCACATTCATATCCACCGCATCCGCGCCGGCGCCGGGAAGATGCAGCATCGAGGTCCGGTATCGAGCGGCTTCCGCCGCACCGAAACGCAGGGCGATAACCGCATCAACGGTCTGCCGCGCCTCCGCCGGGCTGGCAAACTCGTGCGGAAACTTCAGTAGCTCGGCGAGACGTTCGCGCTGCGCCCGGGCGACATCGAGCATGGCAATGCGCATCGGCGGGTTTAACGGTTCCATTGCGATGTCTTCGCGATCAAAGCAGCGAGTAACGCCTCTTCCTCGGCATCGAAATCCACCAGCGGCGGCCGAACCGGACCGGCTGAGGCACCGACCACTTTCAATCCGGCTTTTACGATGCTGACCGAATAGCCGCGCTTGCGGTCACGCAAGGCCACGATGGGCGCATAAAACTCGTCCAGCATGGTTTGTACCAACGCCCGATCCCCAGCCCGCAGCGCTCGGAAATATTGGAGCGCGAGCCTAGGCAAGAAGGTAAACACAGCGGAGCTATACGACAGCACACCGGCATCTTGGAACTGCGGCGCGAACACCTCGGCCGTCGGAGCCCCATTGACGATGGCCAGCCGGTCGCCGATGTGGCTACGGATCAGATGAACGCCGGAAATATCCCCGGTTCCGTCCTTCAAGGCGATGACGTTGGGACAGGCCTCTGCAAGCCGAATCATGGTCAGGGGATGGATCACGGCGTTGTCTCGGCTATAGGGAATAACCGCCAACGAGGTCGAATCGCATACCGTGCGAATATGCCGGAACAAGCCTTCCTGCTCGCTGCGAATGAGGTAGGGCGGCAACAGCAAAATAGCATCGCCGCCGGCGCGCTCGACGGCCTGCGCCATTTCGCACGCCAATGGGGTGCCGTAGCCGACGCCGCCGATGACGGGTACGCCACCGGCCGCCCGAACCGTGGCGCGCAGGACTCGTTCGTGCTCCGCCAGGCTCAAGGAAAACAACTCCCCCGCGCCACCCGCGGCCACGAGGGCGGTTGGGGAGTGTTGCGTCAGAAGCGCAACGTGCGACTCATAGCCACCTTCGTCAAAAGAAAGGTCCGCGTGAAATGGCGTGGCGGGAAAGGCCATGATCCCGTCCGCGATCCGATCCCGCAACGCGTCGAATGCCCACATATACTTGTCTCACTTAATGGGACACATATCCCACCCAATGAAAGTATATCGCAGCGACTACCCCGTCAAGGTCTCCTAAGGCTCGATGAATCCGAGGCGAGCCGAGATGGCCCGGGCGGCGACGGCCACCTCCTCACCGATCCGATCGAACTTCGCGAGCACGCGCTCCGCGGGCCCCGACACACTGATGGCGGCTATGGGCACGGCCCGGTGATCGAAAACCGCAGCCGCACAACAGGCCAAAGTTTGTTCGAATTCGCGGCGATCGTCGGCGAAACCACGCTTCTGTATGGCCACCAAGCCCCGTTCCAGCGCCTCCTTGTCGACAATGGTTTCGGGGGTGTACCTGGTCAACTCCAGCCGCTCGATGAGGGCATGACGTTCATTCGGCCGCATCGCAGACATATAGGCCTTACCTAAGCTACTGGCGTGCATGGGTCGTCGCGACCCCAATCTGGAGCTGATGGTGACGGATTGAGGGCCTTGTTCCCGGAACATGAGCACCATGCTGTCGCTATCGAATACCGCTAAATTCACGGCTTCACGAGTGCCCTCGAGCAGCCCTAAGAGTATCGGCGGCGCGATGCGCATAATGTCGGTGGACTGCAGGGCAGCCACGCCCAACTGCGCAGCCTCGCGCCCCAGACGCCATTGGGCGGTGGTGGTGCTCACTTCGAGAAACCCTAATTCGCGCAGGCGTTGGGCAATGCGATAAGTGGTACTGCGGCTGAGATTGAGCGTTTCGGCGATATCGGCGACGCTCGCTTCTTGAGTACGCTTGAAGAATTGCAGTACTGCAAGCCCCCGCTCCAAGGTGCCCGTGGCGCCGTCGGCCGCAATCTCTGGTTTCTTACTCGACGCCTTCTTCGCTTTCAAACAGTCCTCCGAAATCCGGTAGTATGCCAACCCGTTCGAATCCCCGAATCCCAAAGGATGACCTATGAAACCGGTTGTCGCAATATACGCGCAGGGCACCATGGGCGCCGGCATAGCCGGTGTCCTGACCGCTAACGGGATATCCGTTATTACCTGCCTCGAGGGCCGTAGCGCAGAGAGCGCGAAACGTGCCCAGACGGCAGGCATGGAAGCGGTTTCCTTCGACCGATTGAGCGGAGCCGACATCCTGTTGTCCGTTCTTCCGCCCGGCGAGGCAATCGCTTTCGCGGAACGGATCGCCCCCTTCTTGAGAAAGGCTGCGCAGAAATCTTTGTACGTGGATTGCAACGCGGTGAGCCCGAAGACACTGGGCGCCATCGCAGCCGTCATCGCGACCACCGGCGCACCATTTGCCGACGTTGGCATTATCGGTATGCCCCCCGGTCAGGCCGCGATGCCACGCCTACACGCAGCCGGCGCTGAGCTCCCCCTCCTCAGCACGCTCAATCAGTATGGTCTCGACGTCAGGCCCATGGAAGGTCCGCCGGGCACCGCCTCTGCTTTGAAATTGGCCTATGCGGGCATCACCAAAGGGTTGATCGCGGTCGCGAGTTCCATGATTCTCGGTGCATCGCGCGCCGGTGTCGCCGATGCACTTGCCGCCGAGCTCAAGACGAACGAAGCACAGCTCTTTGGTTCACTGTCCCGTCGCATCCTCGACATGACGCCGAAGGCCTATCGATGGGTCGCGGAAATGCGGGAAATCAGTACCTTTCTCGAGGCCGAACCTGGCAGCGCGGAAATCTATCGAGGCGCCGCCGCCTTCTACCAACAGCTGGCGATTGATGCAGCCGGGTCTCATGAACGAGGCGATTTACTCGCGCAGTTTTTTTCAGAGTAACCCTACCAATAGGTGGGATAGCGCTCTTTGCGAACGACATTGTTGTAAACGAGAGCGATGAGCACCAGCAATACCGCCCCGCTCAGCACCGGAAACACAATGAAGCTCCAGGCGGGCTGCGCGAGAAAAACAATAACGGGATTCGACCCCGCGGGAGGGTGAGTGGTGCGTGTCGCCATCATCGCCGCAATGGATAGCCCAACCGCGAGTGCGAGCGACCAGGCGTGCGCACCAAAGCCATATAGAAGCGCCAACCCGATGGCAGTGCAGATCACGTGACCACCAATCACATTCGCCGGCTGCGCGAACGGAGCCTCCGGATAGCCGAACAGCAACACACAGGATGCGCCGAAGGATCCGAGCAACAAGATCACGCCCACTCCGGCTCCCAGCAGCGCGAGGGTGGCGATCGCAATCCCTCCTCCCAATCCCGCCAAAACGACGATGGGCAGCTTAGGATAAGGCGGCCGCTTGCCGCCGGCGCCCTTAAACCGACTCAAATGCTGAAACATGGGTGGGTTTCTGGTCTTGTTGAGAGGGCCGGCAGTGTGACAACGGACCCAAATCCGGTCTAAGTGTTTGGAAGAATCGGACCATAACCGGCGCTTATGAATAAGTAGAGTTTGTGGTCGTTCGGATCAGCCCAATTGAGCGAGCAATCCGCGACTATCTCGGCGCCCGCGGCGGCCGGTATTGACTAAAACTCAACAACCGTTGAATATTCCCGGACAACTAGTAAGCCCGGCTGGAATCCCTCATGCAAATTCGTGCGCTCGACCGTGCCAGCCCGCTGGCTTACCGATCCTATGTGCTCTTCGTGCTCGTCCTGGTTTACACCTTCAATTTCATCGACCGACAAATCATCGGAATCCTCGCCGTCCCCATCAAGACAGAGCTGTCGCTGACGGATTCACAACTGGGACTGATGGGCGGCTTCGCGTTCGCGATTTTCTATACCTTGCTGGGGATTCCGATAGCTCGGCTCGCCGACCGAGGCAGTCGGGTTCGCATCATGACGGCGGCATTGGCCTTATGGAGCCTCATGACTGCCGCGTGCGGTCTCGTGCATAGCTTTCCGCAGCTCTTTATGGCCCGATTAGGGGTGGGGGTCGGCGAGGCGGGCGGCGTCGCACCAGCCTACTCCCTCCTATGCGATTACTTTCCGCAACGGCAACGCGCCCGCGCCTTGAGCGTGTACTCCTTCGGGATTCCGATCGGCAGCGCGGTGGGCATCGTACTGGGCGGCTTTATTACGCACTGGATGAGCTGGCGCATGGCATTTTTTATCGTCGGCCTCGCGGGATTGTTCATGGCGCCCCTACTCCGCTTGACGGTGCGCGAGCCTGTGCGCGGCGCCCTCGACGAAAAACTTACGCCGCGCCCTAGCCCAAGCTTCTCGCAAGTCCTCGCCGTGCTCGCGCGAAGACCTAGCTTTTGGGGTTTATCCCTCGGCGCCGCGTCGGCGTCGATGATGGGCTACGGGCTGTTTTTCTGGATGCCGTCATTTCTGGTGCGAAGCTTTGCACTCACGGTGCTTCAGGCCTCCCTGGTCTACGGCGCTCTGGTATTGGTGGGGGGATTGACCGGAATTTGGCTGGGAGGCTTCCTCGCCGACCGCCAGGGTGAGCGCCGCAAAAGTATGTATGCGATTATTCCGGCGGTCGCCTTTCTGGGAACGCTGCCGTTCTATGTCGGAGGTGTGTTGTCTTCGAACATCGAAGCATGCATGCTGATTTTGTTGGTGCCCACCGCACTCGGCCTCGCGTGGCTTGGACCCGTTCTCACGGCCGTGCAACACCTCGTGCCCAGCGACATGCGATCCACGGCCTCCGCCGTGTTTTTGTTCATCAACAATCTCATCGGCATCGGCCTCGGTACGACCTTGATCGGCGTGCTGTCCGACGCCCTACGGGTCCGAGGTGCAGGTGTCGAGTCCCTGCGCTATGCCATTCTTTCCGGTACAGGCTTCTATGTCATCGCGTCGCTGCTATTTTTCTTCGCGGCCCGCCACCTTAAAAAGGATTGGGTCGGGGAGGCTTGAATGCGGCAACCGCACCGGTCGATGCGGCGTCCATCATCTCCGAGGAGGGGATGTGGCTGGTACGTCTGATAAAATCTCGCCCTAACCGCAGCAATGCGGAACTGCATGAACCGGGGCTGACATCCGGAATATTGAAATGCCCGTGCTCGACGACTGCGACCACCAGCAGAGCGAGGCTTATCTGTCGGGTGTGGAATAGCGAAGCGTTCATAGCCCGATACGATACGGCTAGGACTGTCAAAAGCTGGAATTGAATGCACCGGCTCGTGTAAACAAGATATAAACCTCAGCTCAACGGTCCAGTCTGTAGATGTCAAGCGACCGCACGACTTTGCCCAACCCACCGCTCGCCGACGTAGACTCTACGGAATTCCGCGCCGTGTGATCACGTCCCGACGACAACCTCGCTGATCTGAATCACGGGAGCTAAGTCGGTGTATTTCGGAATGTCGGCCATTATCTCTTCTGCATGCGGCCCAAAACCCGCTTGGAACGACTCCACTGAATCGCAGAATATGTGGCACATACCGATGTAGGTCGCAGGGGTACCTGGCGCGCCGCCCGCGAGGCCCTTATCCACGGTGTAATACTTGCAGCTCGCGCCCATTTTGGCTTTGACGAAGGGCATATGCTTATTGGCATAATAGGCATGGTCAAATCGAGCCCCCGGAGTGTTCGGGTACATCACGCTTACCTTGATCATCATTATCTCCTTACGTGACTGCTTTATTGCAGAACCAGCAAAAATCGGGCTACCTAACCCCTTCATCTAACAGAGTATCACCCTAACCGCCTCAAGGACGGCCGGCTATCGGACGCACACGTACCCTCACCCGCCGGCCTGGCTTGGAGCTAATGCGCCGCTAATGCTTTCTGGAACTCCGCGGTCCCCAACATGGAGCTGACCGTATTGACGATCGCGTCAGACAGCACCTCGTAATAGTTCTCGAGCTTGTAAGAGCGCCCAAACCGGGTGGCATCGCCCTGAACGATGCCGGTCCAGAGAGTCTTCCCATCGCTGCCGGTGACGGTTAGGTGCACCACGGCATTCGATTGATAGGTACTCTCCTCGCGGACGAAGAACTGTTTGACCTCGCCCTTGATCGTCACGGTACCGCCGCTGTCCACCGTCTTGAGCCCCGCCTTGTCGAAGAGCTCGCGCATGTGCATGCTCACGAATGCGCCGACATCATCGGTGGTGGTCACCGGTTTGGGGGTGCTGTTTTCGCGGTTTTCGCCGATGGCCTCTTTGTCGTCCCGAACATCGGTAAAGGTCTCGAATTGAATGGTCGTCAGCGCCATCTGCATGGTGCCCAGTTGCAGCTCCGAGGTTGGCTTCCACTTGAGCGGAACGTGCTCGAGAAGCGCGGGTTTCGCGCTCGCTCCTGCAGCCGCCAGAACGAACAGCATCGCAAGGCATCGTGATCGCATGAAGTTTCCTTTTCGTACGGGTGCTACCGGTAATCCCAAATCATACGTCGAAATGCGCCTGTGGGCCGAGTAAAGTACCGAATATGAACGAATCTCCCCCGCGCCAGGATAACAACGACGACGGTGACAGAGCAAAGACCCTCCTTGCCCTGGTCTTCGTCGCATTGCTCGTGCTCGGCGGCTTGTTTCTAGTGCATTATTTAAAGAAGCAATCGCAACTGCAAGATTGCTTCATGCAGGGGCGCACCAACTGCGCACCCATCGACCCATAGGGTAGCGCTGAACGTGGTTTTCGTAGCGCCTAATTGCCGCCGCGGGGCGTATAGGTAAACTTCTGACCCGAAATCCGAGCCGCGTACATGAGGCCGCCTTTGGCAACGGTGAACACGGCCATACCGTTGTAATAGCTGCCGCCGGTATTGGCATTCGACGAATCGCCGCTGGCTCCCGCGCTGACTCCGGTGGTGCCCGCGCTGGCGTCCGCCCCTACCGTAATCGCGATAGCACTCGCATCCGCTCCAAATTCGAAGTTGCCGGATTCGAAGGTATCAAGCGCCCGCTTGTCCTCGAAGAAGATAATTTCACTGTAAGCTTTCGCACCCGCTTGCAGTCCCGCACTGACCAGGGTCATCGAGCTGTCGCCGGTAAGCACCCCGGCCACATAGATCCGGCCTTTACCGTGCGCGGCACCGACGATGAAGCCGGCGTCGCCCACTGTTGGGAACACAGCGTAGGCGTAAGCCTTGGCAAAGAATGTGCCGCTCTTACCAGCTTCCTTGAAAGTGCTGACGGCGTTGTCGTAACTATCGGCCTGCGCCAAGGAGGTAAGAGCAAATGCGACCGCAAGGGAGGCCGCGATCGACGAGAGCAAGCGTTTCATATCTAGTCTCCTGACATGAGCGTTACGGAGCGCTGAACTGAGCAGCATCGGCGGCAATGCGATCGGCTAACTGACCCAAGAGATTACTCCAAGCGCGTGCGACTGCTGCGGGATCCGAGCTCGTCACAGGGGTATGCAGCAGCGCGACGTCGCGACGTGCCCCCTGCGACCCTTCAGCGGGTGTAATAGACCAACCCACCGACATGGACCCCTGCGAAGAGTCTAGGCTGAATTCCAAAATATCGACGTTGATGCCAAGCGCGGCGGCCGGCTTCGGAAGGTGGGGATAGACCACCATGCCCGGCGGCAGACGCGTCTCGAGATCCCCGGAAAGCACTTGGCGGACGAGTTGCGCCAGCGGAGCGGACCAACGGTCGAAGTCATCAATTTTGAGCTCACCCGCGCCAGTCGGAGACAGGATCTCCACGCGATCCCAGCCCAGCGGTATGTGTACGGCGTCAATGCGAAGCGGCGGCGCCCGATACGAGTCGACCCGCGCGGCGGGCGCGGCAAGCTCCAAGGTATGGATGCGGGTGGGAGCGCTTTGACAGCCGCACAGCGCCAACATCGCCGTACCCAACACCGCATGGATTAATGTCGATTTATTCATCATTGATCTGGCCTCTTGCCGCGTATCAAGGCCTCAGGATGGCGATCGAGATAATCGGTGAGCGTCTTGATGGATCTTGCCGCCTCGGTTATCTGCCGAATCGCATCGGGCAGGCTACTGTCTTCGCTGCCGCCCTGATTCTCCAGTATCTGGTGCATGGATGCCGCCGTGCCGGATAGCTCTGCCGCCGCGTCATTGAGTTTGCTGATCAACGGGCCGATCTGCGGCTTCACGTCATCCAAGACCTTGTCGAGAGAACTCAACGTCGAACGTAGGTGTCCCAAGCTGTCCTTGAGGTCAGGCGATGCCAGGAGCGCGTTGAGGTTGCCGGTGATTTGCTTCAAATTCTCGCCAATATTCTCGAGCGGTATATTGTCTAGCTTGTTGAGAAATTCATCCGCCTTGGTCGCCACATCGTCCAGGCTGCTCGAACCCGGTGCGGCCGGAAATCGCGGGTTAGCCTCCCCCTCGATGAGTTGCGCCACCGGCGCGCCTCGCATGCGCGTCAAATCAATCGACTCATCGCCCAGCAACGGCGGACTCTGTTGTAGCCGCGCGCGAAACCCCGCTCGTATGAGACGTTTGAGCACCACGTCCGTACTGGAACGCCAATCGTCGGGGGATTGGCGTGCGCCTAAATCGGCGGGTAATAGATTCATCTGCTCCGGATAGAGCAGCGCGGTGACGACGGCATACGGGGTACCAGTCCGTTCGTTGTAAGTCAGCCGGGTAGACTCCACCTCCCCTATTTGAAATCCCAAGAGCGTCACTGCAGAGGTCTCATCGAGCACACCAGCAGTACCGTCAAACGCGAATTCATATCTCACCACGGGGCCAGACAACCCCTGTTTCGCCGCATTGTGCGAGGAATACAACGTGAATTCGGCGTCCGCGGGACTGGGCGGTTCGCCGGGTTTCGCCGTGTCGACTTCGATGTCAATGCCGCCGGCGAATAGCGTACTTGCCGGGGCGAGATTGGCCGTGATGCCGCTGCCCGTGAAGGACAGACGCAAGGGACTTATTTTCCAGAAGCGCACCCCTGTGCGAATCAGCGAGTTGTAAGGCTCATAGATGAACACGCCCAATTGAAAGCCGCCATGGCCATCGAATTGGTCTTGGATGACTTTGCCGATGGGTTGACCATGGAAGAGCACAATGCTGCCTTCATGGATGGAGTTTAAGGATCGTGCATGCAGCGTATAGCGCGTACCTTTATCGCCCGGCAGTATGAACGGCGCGCGATCCAGTCCCGCGAATTGATCGGCAGGGGTGCCGCCCTCGCCGGGCGCATACCCGATGGCCACTCCGGACACCACCGCCTTGAGCGAACTCAAATCGGAAAAGTTGGGATCCGCACCGATGAGCCAAAACCGCGCGTTGCTATTGAGCCCGTTTTTCGCCGCAGGCACCAGACGCAGGAGGAAGTCCAACCGCCGTCCGTCGGCGTTGGGCACAATCTTGACCAACTGGCCCGCCTCGATGCCCTGGTAGAGCACCTTGGTCTGACCCGGCTTGGCGCCGGCAGCCTTGTCGAACGTGACCGTGATCAGTTCGCCTCGATTGATGATGGCGCGTATTCCTAAGAAGCCCACGACCAGCACCGCGGCAATGGGAATAATCCACACCAAGTTCGGCCAGATGGTGCGACGGCGCGCCGTTTGGGGCGGACCTTCAGAGGGGCGCGTTGCCTCGGTGCCTGCGCCCGGGTCATCCGTCGGCATATTCACGTATTCAACTCCGCCGCGTCCCACATTCTGCGCGGATCGAAAAACCGCACCGCGAGGGTGGTCAAAATCACCACGGCGGCAAACGGAACCACCGCAGGCTCTGCGCGACCATCGATGAGCGCATTGAACTGCAGTACGGGAACGAAGCAGGCAATGGTCAAGGGATCCACCATGGACCAACGCCCGATTTCCTCGATAAGACGGTAGGCACGGGTTTTACCGATGAGGAAGCGGCAGGAGCCACACATGGCGGATGACGCGCACCATGCGAGGGCCAGCATCTTAAGAAGAGGGATGGTGAAGCTCGCGGTGAAAACCAGGGCCGCCAACGCGATCAGGTGCGATTTAACCAGGTCTACCACGCCGCCCAGCACCGTATACGAAGTTGGCGTGATATCAATGGGTATGGTCGCAATAGGGTAGATATTGGCCGGCAGGTAGAGCAAGCCCGCAGCCATGAGCAACGCCATGGAGCGGGAATACGCATTCATTTTGCGCCTCGTGACGGTGGCTTGGCACCGCGGACAGGTTTGTGGCTCAGCTGCCCGCGGCAGCACCAGCTCGCAGCTGACGCAGAGCATGGTGGGACCCCTGATCGACCGACGGTCGGGGCCGATGAGCCGCCAAACCTGCGCCTTATCGAGCGTGGCACGCGCTACCATCGACAATATACCAGCGGCAATAAAGCAGTACGCGCCGGCTTCCAATGACACGATAATGGATGAGCGAAGGCGAATATAAGCCACCATCAAACCTAACAAAAATACATCGAGCATGGCCCAGGTTTGCAGCGCGCTGCAGATCCGAAAGACCAGCGATAACCACGGCGGACGATAGCCAACACGAAGCGCCAGCAGAACCACCGTGAGTGCGCTAAAACGAATGACCGGAAATGCCAACACAAAAAGCGCCACAATAGTCGCGAGCAACGGCGACCCATCTCGCCATACGACCGACACGCTCATGTACAAAAAACTCGTACGGGTCGCGCCGAGCGCGGAGGCGGTGAGGAAAGGCGCCGTGAAGGCCGGAATGAGCAGCACCAAAATGGTCACCGCACAGGCCAGCGAGGCGTCCAGACTCTTGCCCGCGCTATGTTCCAGCTGGGTATTGCAGCGGCTGCAGGTCACCAAATCGCGAGGACCCACTAGCGGCTGGACTTGAGTGAGACCGCAATTGCGACATTGAATAACGTGTTGCCCGGATGCCGGGCATTGCACATCCAGAGCACCTTTTTCGAATCCAATCCGCCAAAAGTCAGGCACAACTCGCATCGTGGGGCATGATGTCGGAAGCTCAGGGGTTAATTCAGGCCTCCATTGTGCGACTTTCTGTCAGTGGTTTCCGACTTTTTTACGTGCCAGGCTATTCTGCGTGGGCTTCGACGGTGATGTGGATTGCGATCTCGTCCCCCACCAGCGGCACATAGCGGCTCAAGCCGAAGTCCAATCTCCTCAAGATGCCATCGGCATCGAAACCTATCCAGGTTTGCTCACCTGTTCGAGTCGTGCGATGGGGTGAGAAAAGCCGCGATGAGTCCAGATAAACAATCCGCTCATGCCGCATCGGTTCCGCGAACTCTCATCCAATCTATACGAACTGGCCAGTTATGCGTATCGAGCCATCGGCGCGATGGCAGTAAAAGGCCGGCGGGATTTATTGCCTCACTGAGGCCGACAGCGAAGCAGCCACCGCCCGCGCTATCTCCTCCTGTACTTTTAATTTGTCCTGTGTTGGACGATCGCAGCTCTGTGACCAAACCACATAGAAGTAGTCGCCTCAGCGAGGTTACGGCTTGAAGGAGGCGCATGGCACGCGTGTCCACACGGACTACCTTGCCGCCGGGGGTGAGCGTGCCCCTCAGAGGGTCCACTCGCCAGACACCAATTAGAAATGCCTTGGGGGTAAGTTGGTCCATCCCGGAGTATAGGGATCAAGGTCGGACTCGGCGATCAACCCTATTATAATCAATTGGTTATTGAACTATACTGCAAACTCACTTAGCTCAATCGCCGCTAACCTCATGGCTCAAAAGAAGCCCGCTCTGAAGTCCCGCAGGCATGTGTGCATCCACGTGTCCAAGGAAGTCGTTGTCTCGGGCATTAGCCAGACAAGCCGTGATGCGAGGTGCTGCTTGGTTTTGGCGCACGGCGCGAGCGCCGGCATGCAGCACCCCTTCATGACCGCCATAGCCGATGGACTTCGAGGGCAATCGGCCGCGACAGAATCGCAATGGGAATGTGATCAGTTTCACGGGCGTTAGGGAAAATGCCTACAACGAGAGGCGTTTCTCAGCATTCGCGCAGGCCCTTAGGCTACCGTGACACAAATCAGGCTCGAAGGCTCCCGTGCAGAAATTTTATACGTCGTGGCTGGTGGCGCTATCCATCGGCGTCGCTATTCTCGTGTCATATACGGCCCTGCGCCTCGCGGCAAGGGTTGCCGCCGGCGAGCGAAGCAGCGCGCGCATTTGGCTGGCCGCCGGCGCCTTGGCGATGGGCGTCGGCATCTGGTCCATGCATTTCATCGGCATGCTGGCCTTGTCTCTAACGATTCCCCTCGCGTATCACGTTCCGACCACCCTGTTATCGCTGGCCATCGCCGTTCTCACCTCGGGATTCGCACTGCTGCTCACCAGCCGGAGCACCCTAACGACCGCCCGCCTGTCCGCGGGTGCTCTGATCATGGGAGCGGGCATCTCCGCCATGCATTACACGGGCATGGCGGCCGTCGCCATCGTTCCCGGCATCGACTATGACGTGGGTCTGGTCACCCTTTCCATCGCCATCGCGGTATCCGCGTCCTTCGTGGCGCTATGGTTGTTCTTTCGATTGCGCGAAGGACATTCCTGGCGGCAGCGACTGGCGCGACTGACGGCCGCCGTGGTCATGGGACTGGCGATCAGCGGTATGCACTACGTCGGTATGGCCGCGACCCGATTCGCCCAGGGATCGTATTGCCGTGGCGGGCTTACGCTGAACAACGGATGGCTGGCCGCCAGTATCGGGCTTTTCGCCTTAAGTTTGCTGATCGTGACGCTGATTACCGCGGTGTACGATGCGCACCTGCAGTCACGCACCCGCAGCCACGCACAGCGACTGGAGGCCGTCAATGCAGAGCTCCAGCACCAAGCGACTCACGATGCGTTGACCGCACTGCCCAATCGACTCCTGTACATGGACCGCCTGGGACGTGAAATCGCGCACGCTGAACGCAACGGCCATGCTTTTGCAGTGCTTCTGCTCGACCTGGATCGATTCAAGCTCATAAACGATACCCTCGGCCACGCCACCGGCGACAAGCTCCTCGCGTTGGTGGCGCGTCGACTGACGGCTAGCCTTCGCGAAGTCGACACCGTGGCGCGCACCGGCGGCGATGAGTTCCTGCTGCTGATTACCGATACTCGGGAGCAGTCCGCGCTGGCGTCGGTCGCCGCGAAAATAGGCAAGGTGCTCGCCCAACCCTACTCCGTGAACGATATTGAAGTTCATTCATCGGCCAGTATCGGCATCAGTGTCTATCCTGCCGACGGCACCACGGCGGACGCCCTCGTCGCCCACGCCGACGAGGCCATGTATTTCGCCAAGCAACGCGGCCGGAATGAATATCAGTTCTTCAACAAGCAGATGAGCGTCTTCTCTCAGGAGCGCCTGGATCTGGAAAATGATCTGCGAAAGGCCATAGTGCTGAACCAACTGCAGGTGCATTACCAGCCGAAGAACGACGTGGCGACGGGGCGAATCAGTAGTGTCGAAGCGCTGCTGCGCTGGCGCCACCCGATTCGCGGTCCCGTAAGCCCCGCTGAGTTCATCCCGCTGGCTGAAGAATGCGGCCTAATTCTGCCCATCGGCGAATGGGTCCTGCGTGAATCGTGCGCGCAAGCCAAGAAGTGGCAGCGCGAGGGCCTGCCCTTTCTGCGGGTGGCGGTCAACGTGTCACCGGTGCAGTTTCGCCAGACCAACTTCCTCCAGTGCATCCGAAGAGCACTCGTTGATTTCGATTTGGACCCTCAATACCTCGAGATCGAGCTCACCGAGACCACGGTCATGGTCGATGCCGAAAGCTCGGTGCAAATTCTCGAAGAACTGAGCCGCATGGGTGTGGTGGTGTCCATTGATGACTTTGGGACCGGCTACTCGAGCATGAGCTACCTACGCCGCTTCCCGATCGATAAGCTCAAAATCGATCGTAGCTTCATCAGCGAGCTGACCACGAACGCGGCGGACGCCTCCATCGTTCAGGCCATAATTTCCCTTGCCCACAGCTTGCGACTCAAGGTTGTCGCCGAAGGCGTCGAGACCTTGGAGCAGCTCGATCGGCTGCGTGAATTGGGGTGCGACCAGTACCAAGGGTTCTACAGCAGCGCGGCGGTGCCCGCCGCTGAAATCGAGGGGTCGGTGCGGTCCAGCATCGAGTCCGCTGAGCAACCCGAAGACTTCCGGTTCACCAAGACGCACAGTAAGCTGGCCTCGTTCAAAGTGGGCTGACGCCGCTACGCCGGGATGCGCGCCTCGAGCGCCCTATAATCCTGCTGTGCGGGGCCCGTGTAGAGCTGCCTCGGCCGACCAATTTTCATCAGTGGGTCCGAGACCATTTCGCGCCAATGAGCCACCCAGCCGGCAGTCCGCGCAATCGCGAACATGACCGTGAACATGGAGCGCGGAATGCCCAGTGCACGGTAAATAATGCCGGAATAGAAGTCGACGTTCGGATAGAGCTTGCGCGACACGAAGTAATCGTCCTTGAGTGCGATTTCTTCGAGTCTCAACGCCATCTCGAATAGCGGATCATGCGCGCTTCCGAGATTCGCCAGCACTCGGTGACACATGCCGCGGATGATGCGAGCGCGCGGATCGAAGTTCTTGTAGACGCGATGACCGAACCCCATGAGTCGCACGTTTGCGCTCTTGTCCTTGACCCGTGCGAGAAACTCATCGATCCGATCGGTCGAGCCAATTTGCTCCAGCATATCGAGAACCGCCTCATTGGCACCCCCATGCGCCGGTCCCCACAGCGCCGAGATACCAGCGGAAATGGCGGCATAGGGATTGGCGCTGGTGCTTCCCGCTAGCCGAACGGTGGAGGTGCTGGCGTTCTGTTCATGGTCGGCATGGAGGATGAACAGCAGATCGAGCGCTTGCGCCGCCACGGGGTCGACCGAATAGGCCTGCGGAGGAGACGCGAACATCAAATGGAGAAAATTCTCGCAATAGTCGAGATCATAACGGGGTTGAATGGGCGCCTCGCCGACGGCATGGCGGTAGGCCGCAGCCGCGATCGTCGGCAGCTTCGCGATGATGCGGCGAGTAAAAAGGTCCCGATGCGTCGGGTCGGTAATATCCGTTGCATCATGATAGAAAGCAGCCAAGGCGCTGACCGCGGCCGATACCATCGCCATGGGATGGGCATTGCGATGGAAGCCGCGCAATACCTGCATGATTTGATCGTCCAACGCCGAGTGACGCATGACGGAATGAGCGAACGCGTCGAGTTCCCCGCTCGTCGGTAGCCTGCCATGAATCAGCAAATCGGCGACTTCGAGAAAACTCGATTGTTCCGCCAGCTGCTCCACCGGATATCCCCGATAAAGCAGCAAGCCTAAGTCGCCGTCGATATAGGTGATCTTGCTTTCGGTACTCGCCGTCGCAACAAAGCCCGGATCGAAGGTGAAGACACCCAGATCCTTGGTCAGGTGAGCGATGTTCAACACATCGGGCCCGATGGTTCCCGACACCGCATCCAGTACGGCCGTCTTACCCGTGGTGAGATCCTTGAGCTCGTATTTCCTGAACATATGCCGGCCCACTGGTAGATCGTGCAGCAGTATAGGCAGCGATCGTAGGGAAACTTCACGGTAGAAATTTTACGAGGTGAACTTCACAGCCGCGATGACAGGTTCGCCCCGGTCGTCACATAGGCTATAATTGCAAATACGAATCATTCGCGTTAGCATTTGCATCTCTACTCGACTACGGTACTGGCTTCCGAGTGACTACATTTCGCTTCTCGCTTCTTTCGCTCGCTCTCTTTGGCGCCACCCCCACCGCTTTCTCAGCAGAGTCGCTCAATGACGCCACCTCCGGTGATACCACGCTGGAACAAGTCGTGGTCACGGGCACCGTGGATCCCGTGGCAGCGTCGGCGACGGGGCTTGCGCTGACGCTAAAGGAAACCCCTCAGTCGGTGACGGTCGTCGAGCAGGATCTTATCGAGGCTCTATCGCTTACGAATGTGAACGACCTGTTGGACCGGGTCCCCGGTATCAACGTCGAGCGCAACGAGACCGACCGGACGATGTATGACGCCCGCGGGTTCGACATCACGAATTTTCAGTTGCGTGGCTGGTCGCTGGCGCACACTTGGACCAGCCTCATTTGTACGCTGTTCCTCCTGGCGATTTGCGTAACCGGTCTACCCCTCATTTTCTCCAGTGAAATCGATCGCTTGGGCGATGAAGCGCCTTCCCCCAGGAGACGGTTCACTCGATATATTGGCCGGACGATCAGCCTGCCGCCATCGTGACGCTGGCCGCCGCCTGACATCCGCCATTCGTGCCGTCGAATCCCGAATGCCCGGCTGAAAAATCGAGACCGTGGACTTCCCGACCAATCATTTTGGCAATCCTACTCATTGGCGGACTGCCGCTCAAGATTCTGTGGGCGGTCTTTGACCTGCTGACCATTATTGTCTTGGCGAGCGGGCTAAAGCTTTGGATGGGCGGACGTCGCCTCGCCTCCCGGCGCCGGGCCAAACTCGATCAAAAAACATTGACACCGACCCGATGACCCCGCGTGGCACTCTGCGCGATATCTGGCGTCGGCCCTTGCAACTGGCGGCGCTAACCGCCGTCGGGCTTCTGGCTGCCCTGTTCGGAAGGGGGGCCTGGCGAGTGCTGGCCTGGACCTGCCTGGCCGCGCCGTTATCGACAGCGCCGCGTTATCTTTGCTCGCGGCCGCCGTCAACGCTCTCGAACACCGATACCATCAATAGTGCTGCGAGTCGCACGGAGAGCAGTTAGGTACAATAACGCTTGGCTCTCGGTCATTAACCTACCAACAGTCGCTTTCCACCGGGCCCTGTTGGTCTAAGCCTGCAACATCACTCCCTCATCCCCGCAGTGTGTGTACTCAACAGGGCCTTTTTTACCGCGGCGTCCGTAGGCAGCCTCTGACTCGTTCCGCCCTACTTTATCCTCTGGCAATCGGCCGATAGCCCATGCAAAGTAGACTCATGGCAACCTCCGGGAAACCCCAGCAGTCCGCATTCAATCCGCCCGAGGAGTCGGAGTGGCATCGTATGATTTCGGTTGCCGCCTACTATCTGGCGGAACAGCGTGGCTTCGCCGCCGGACAGAACCTCGATGACTGGCTACGAGCTGAAGAGCAAATTAAAGAATCTATAAAGCTGGTTGTCCCGGACCCACCTTGGGCATCCCGCTAGGCGCGACTCCCCAGCATGGGATTCAATCGCGCTAAGCGACTCGGAGCTCCGGTATGACCGCGGGCTTCAGCTGGCGACTGGGTTGCCCGTCGATGGCCACCGGCACATCGCCCGAGATTGTCACTCGCCTAACCACACGACGCTGATCACCGTAATCATCGATGGCGTAGTGTTGGGTGGCGCGGTTGTCCCAAATGGCCACGTCACCCTCGTTCCATCTCCAGCGCACGGTATTCTCGAGGCGAGTGATATGAGCTTGCAGCGTTTCGAACAGGTGGCGGGAGTCGCCCGAATTCAGACCCACGAACTGCTTGAAGAAGGCGCCCAGTACGAGGGTGCGCTCGCCGGTGACGGGATGCACCCGGACCACCGGATGCTCAGCTTCGTAAACCGTTGAAATAAATGCGGCCTGATAGGCGTCGGCCCCATCATCCTTTTGCGTGTGATTAACCGCGTAATCATAGTCGTTGCTATGAACAGCTCGCAGCGTGTCAGCGAGCGCTTGCAGCGGCTTCGGCAGACGCGCATAGGCCTCCGCCGTATTTGCCCACACCGTGTCGCCGCCGGCCGGCGGAATCTTCACCGCGCGCAAAATCGATGCCGAGGGATAAGACGCCATGAACGTGACGTCGGTGTGCCAGACGTTGGACTTGCCGCCGTGCTGCGAATCCAGCTCCAGTAGAAAGTCACCGACTTGAGCCGGCGCCGTCGGATGTCGGACGGGTGTGCCCCACCGCCGGCCAAACGCTTGCTGTTCGCGATCGTCCATGTGATGCTGCTTTCGAAAGAACAGCACTTTGTGGCGGCCCAGCGCGCGGCGCAGCGCGCTCACGGTACTATCATCAAGATCGCCGGTGAGTTGGATGTTCCGGACTTCACCTCCAATACGGCCCGCGACGAGAGAAATGTCGAGTTCACTGGAAAAGTCGGGCATATTGGACCTCGAGGCGAAGCAGAGAACACTCTCGAGGAATTTAGCATAGGAGCGCGGCGTGATCCAATTGGATGAGAACGCTCCGCAGCGTTCGGCAAGCATTATGTTCTTCGTCGGTGTCGGCTTCGCCACCGCGGCCGCTCATTTAGGCAACAACTTCACCACCTATCTCATCGGTGGCTTGATCGACCGGTTCCAGTTCTCCCCGCTCCAGATGGGCGCTTGGAGCATGGTTGAGATGCTGGCATACGCGGCAGCGATGTTTTTGATTGCGCCGAAGGTGTCGAGAGTCAGCCCACGGCGACTCGCTCTGATTGCCGGCGGCTTGGTCGCGATCGCTCAAATACTCTCTGCGGGGCTCAGCAGTTACGCCCTCCTCCTGTTCACGCGCATCGGCACCGGCATTGGCTTCGGCTTGGCCAACACCGCCCTCAACCTGGCGGCCGGACGAACGTCCCACCCTGCAAGAGCCATATCCGCGGGCATCGCCCTGCAAACCCTGCTGTATGCGCTCATCAATATTGTGCTGCCCATGGTTGGAGCGCGGTACGGTGTGGCA
>Ga0302314_10005251_pt1 | contig 23664 bp, 16 predicted proteins | sample III_Palsa_N2_3_FD_200533 | JGI IMG/M metagenome (GOLD analysis project Ga0302314, IMG submission 200533) | Peat permafrost microbial communities from Stordalen Mire near Abisko, Sweden - III_Palsa_N2_3 | ecosystem: Environmental > Terrestrial > Soil > Palsa > Peat permafrost | place: Sweden... | reverse complement strand
TCATCTATTCTCTCTCCGGGCGGACACTTGTGGACTGCTGAAAATGGGCTGAGGATGGGGCGTAATCAGGAAAAACTTTTGTCACTTGGAGCGCACCGCCGCTGGATCGGGGCACGTCTAAGTGACAAAGTTTTTTTGCTTCTTTTTGTTCACAAAAAGAAGACTTCTTCCGGTGTCTTTCACTATCTCCTACCCTGCGGGAAGCCCCAACAATGTGCTCAGCCCGTCCCACGCAATCTGCAACCCGATGCACAGCAGTATAAATGCCGACAGTCGCATGAACACATTCGTGCCCGTGCGCCCCAGCACTCTCACAATACGATCTGAAAACCGGTAGCACAGATAAACGCACACCGAGATCGCGGCCAGGCCGGTGACGATCGCGCCAATCTCCAGCAGCAAATGGCGAAATCTCGCAAGCTCGATCGGCCATTGGCTGCCGAGTGCAATAGCCGTGGCGATCGACCCCGGCCCCACCGTCAGCGGCATGGTGAGCGGGTAGAACGACTGATCCAGACCGCTGGTCTCGTGATGGTTCGGCTGGTCTTCGATTGGATTGTCGCCCTGGTTCAGCAGCCGCCAACCCATGATGAATATCACCGCGCCACCGGCGATCCGCACCACCGGCAGCGTGATGCCGAAAAACACCAGAATATGCGATCCCAGGAACAGCGAGACCAGCAACAGCAGAAATCCGCCGATCGCGATGTCGCGCGACATTACGTTGCGCACGCACGGCGCGTTGCCGTGCGTCATCTGAATGAAGATCGGCACGTTGCTGAGCGGGTTTACGATCGGGAACAGTGCGGCGAACACCAGGAAGAAGATATTGACGAATGTGGTCATTCGCCTGCTGCCGGGTCCGGTTCGGTATTCGGCTCCCCGGCCTCGTCCGGAATATCCTGGTGCTCGGTCAGCCGGTCTCCCTTCACCGCCAGCTGACGCCCGATCCACAACGCATCGCGCACATGATCGCGGCGGGGATTGGTGGTATTGGGATGGACCAGCACGCTCAGCCCCTGGTGATTGAGCATCAGCCAAGGCACCAGCTTCGGAAATATCCCCGCTTCGAACGCGATCTGGTACATCGCCCGGCTATGCGGCCCGACCTCGACATCGTGCCAGCGCCCCAGACGCACGCGAAACCGCGCCGCCACCAGATCGCGCAGCTTTGCGGCGTCTGCGCGCGTAGTCGCCGGATCGTAGTAGACATGCGCGTGATAGCTCGCGATCTCACCAGTGCTACGCGGTTCCATCACCCGTTCCATCCCCCGCCCAACGCCTTGATCAGCTGCACGCTGGTCTCCAGCCGCCGCGCCTCCACATTCGCCAGCGTAAGCTGCGCCTGCAATTCATTGGTCTGCGGCACCAGCACATCGAGGAACGTATCGACGCCGTTCTGGTAGAGGTTGCTGGCCTGGTTCAGCGCCTTCTTCTCATCGCGGGCCGCGATCGCGGCGGTCGCGTTTTCTTGCCGCAGTTCCTCCTCGGCGACGAGATTATCCTCGACATCGCGGAACGCGCCGAGCACGGCATTGCGATAATCGGCGATCGCCTCGTCACGCTGCGCCCGCGCCAAGGCGGTGCCGGCCTCCAGCGCGCCGCCCTCGAACAATGGCGCGGACACCGAGGGCCCGAACGCCCAAATCCGGCTCGGCGCGGCGAACAACTCCCCGAGCGAAGCGCTCTGACCGCCGAAAATGGCGCTCAGACTGATGGTTGGGAAAAACGCGGCCTTGGCGACCCCGATGTTGGCGTTGGCGGCGATCACCCGGCGCTCCGCCGCCGCCACATCCGGCCGGCGCTCGAGCAATTGGGACGGGATCCCCGGATCGATTGCGGGCACCGGGATCGCACTCGGATCGGCGGGGTTGAGCGGCGCCGCCGGGATGGTGAATTGCGCCGCCGAAACCCCGATCAGGATCGCGATCGCATGTTCCATGGCGGCGCGCTGCAAACGCTCGTCGGCGTCCTGGGTCTCGGCATTGGCGAGTAACGCCTGCGATTGATCGAGGTCGCCTTCGGCCGCGTCGCCGTTGTTGAAGCGATTCTGAACGATGTCGAACGCCTTCCGGTCGGCCGTCACGGTCTGATCCAGCACCGAAATCGAGGTATCGTCGCCACGGAGCGTGAAATAATCGGTGGCGAGGTCGGCGTGGCTGTCGAGATCCATGGTGGCGAGATCCGCCTTGCTGGCGGCCTCCAGCGCGCGCGCCTGTCCCACTGCGTTGCGCACGCGCCCCCACAGATCCAGTTCGTAGCTGAAGTCGCCGTAGGCGGTGTATTCGTTATAGAGGTTCTTGGGATAGACGTTGGGCACGGTTTTCGAATTCTGGGTGCGATAGCCGGTGGCATTGGCGGTGACGGTGGGAAACAGTTGCGCGCTAGCCGCTTCGACCTCCTCGCGCGCCTCGTCATAGCGGGCAACCGCGGCCGCGATGTTCTGATTGGCGCTTTCCACCCGCGCCTCCAGCGAATTGAGTCCGGGATCGTTGAAAACTGTCCACCAGTCGCCGCGCGGCGCCGCGTCGTTGGGTGCCGCAACCTTCCATGCGCCCGGCGCCACCGGTTGCGCATCCTGATAGGTGCCCGGCACCACCATCGCCGGCCGGTGATAGGCGGGCGCGAAATTGCATCCCGCCAAGGCCGCCGGTAGCGCCGCACCAAGCATCCAAGCCAAACGTTTCATGAAGTAGGCCGTTTCACGACGCCGCCCCGGCGTTGCTGGAGCGATCGATCCGCACGGTTTCGCCGTCGAACGCGCTATCGGGAGGATCGAGAATGATGGTCTCTCCCGGCCTAATTCCCGTGGTCAGTTCAAGCGAGGTCCCATAATCCTGTCCGATGGTCACTCGCTTCAGCACGATCTTCGCCGTATTGCCGTCTGCATCCGCGGTCACAGTCGCGACATGCAGTCCGTCCGCCCGGAACAGCAGGGCGCTCACCGGAACCCGCGCATAGTTGGCCCCGGTTTTGCCGGAAAAATGCACATCGGTATAGCCGCCCGGCAGCAGCGTACCGTCGGTATTATCAATCCCGAGCTCGACCATCAACGTTCGTGTCGACGGGTCGAGCGCATCCGAGGTGCGCACGATTTTCGCCTTGAACACCCGTCCGGGATATTCGCCGAAGGTAAGATCGGCGGTACCGCCCTCGACGATGCTGCCGGATTCGATTTCGGGAACCTCGGTATAGATCCTGAGCCTGCTGGTATCGGCGACGCGGAACAGCACGGTGCTGGTGCCGTTGGTGATCAGCGCGCCGACGTCGGTGAGCCGCGCCGTCACCACGCCGTCGAACGGCGCCACCACGTTCTTGAAATCCTGCAGCTGGCGCAATTGCGACACGTTGGCTTCCGCCGCTGCCACCGCCGCGGATTGCGCCCGGGCGGCGCCCACTCGATCGTCAAGGTCCTGCTCCGAGACCGAATTGGTCTGGCGCAGCACCTGCCAGCGGCGGGCGGTGATCTGGTCGAGTGTATTGGTCGCTTCGGCGGTGCGTAGGTTCGCCTCGGCCTGGCGCAATTCGTCATCGACGTCGGGGGTTTCGAGCTGTGCGAGGAGTTGTCCCGCCTTCACGCGTGTGCCGATATCGGTATACCATTGTTTCACATAACCATTGGTGCGCGCATAGATCGGCGCCTCGTAATACGCCTGCACCGTTCCCGGCAGCACGAAGGCCTGGAACACCGCTTCGGCGCTGGCTTTCCCCAACGTCACCTCCGGAATTGCTGCCTGATCGGTCGAGGCGCGGAGTGCCACCAGTGTCCGGTGCCGCGAGTACAGCCCCCAAGCGGCCAGCAGCGCCGCCACCACCAGCGCCCCGATCACCACATTGCGCGTAGTATGGCCCGATTTCGGCTCCGCGGTCGGTTTCGTTCGGGTTGGCGCTGCCAATTCAATCTCCAATCAAACAGCAAGTGAAATCAGAAGGTTGCAGCAAGGGTAGGAAGCATCCTTTTTGAAGAAAAGAAGCAAAAAACTTTTATCACCTGGAGCACACTGACCACCGCCGCAGCGCCCCAATCGACAAAGTTTTTTTGCTTCTTTTTGTTCACAAAAAGAAGACTTCTTCCTTATGTGAAAGGTTATCATGCCGCGGGACTTTTTTGTTCCGGCGCAGCGCCTTCCCGGCGTCCATGCAGGTACGAGAACACCAGCGGCACAAAGAACAACGTAGCCGCGGTAGCAAACAGCAATCCCCCGATCACCGCCCGCCCCAGCGGGGCATTCTGCTCACCGCCCTCGCCCAACCCCAACGACATCGGCAGCATGCCGATAATCATCGCCAGCGCCGTCATCAGCACGGGACGAAACCGGGAAAACCCTGCCGCCAGCGCCGCGGTTTTGGCATCGTCTCCCGCCTCCATCCGCTCGCGCGCAAAGCTCACCACCAGGATCGAGTTCGCGGTCGCCACGCCCACGCTCATGATCGCCCCGGTTAGCGCCGGCACGGAGCGGGTCGTGTCGGTGAGAAACAGCATCCACACCTCACCGGCCAACGACGCCGGCAGGGCGGTGATGATGATGAACGGATCGAGCCAGGACTGGAAATTCACCACGATCAGCAGATAGACCAGCACGATCGCGAATAGCAGACCTTCGAACAGTCCGGTGAACGAGGCCTGCATGGTCGCGACCTGACCCCGCATCACCACCACGCTGCCGCGCGGCACGCCAGATTTGGTGCTCGCCAGGATCTTGTTGATGTCCGACGCCACCCCGCCGAGATCCCGCCCCGAAACATTGGCATAAATATCGATCAACGGCTGCACGTTGTAATGCGAGACCACGCCCGGTCCGACCCCGCGCGTGATATCCGCGACCCCGCCGAGGATCTGTGTCGGACCGCCGGTCAGCGGATCGATCGGTATATTGCGCAACTGATCCAGCGTCGTCAGCCGGTACTGCGGCGTCTGCACCACGATCGGATACTGCACGCCGGTGGTGGGATCCTGCCAATAGGTCGGCGACACCACGCCGGTGCCGGACAGCGACACCAGCATGTTATTGGCGACGTCGCGCTGCGCGAGACCAAGCGCCTGGGCGCGCTCGCGATCGACCGTCACCTGGAACTGGGGATAGTCATAGGCCTGCTGGATATGGGGATCGGCAATCCCCGGCACCTTTCTGATCCGGTCGAGCAACTGATCGGCGTATCGCAGGTTGGCGTTCTGCCGCTGCCCGATCACCTGGACATCGATCGGCGCCGGCAGGCCGAAATTCAGCACCTGGCCCACGATATCGGCGGGCAGGAACGAAAAAGTAACCCCCGGATAAGCCGCCGCCAGGCTGCGCCGCAGTTCGTCCCTATCCTTGGCGATCGCCTGATGGTCTTCTGCCAGCGAGATGTTGATATCCGCGTCGCCGGGTCCGATCGGTGCCGAGTTGCTGTAGGAAAGATTGATGCCGCTGTACGGTATCCCGATGTTGTCCGTAATCGTGGTGATATCGCCCGCCGGCAGCGTCTTGCGGATCGTCGCCTCGACATGATCGCACAGCGCCGCGGTTTCCTCGATCCGGGTGCCGGTATGCGCCCGCAGATGCAGTTTCAACTGCCCGCCGTCGACCTGCGGAAAGAAGTCGGTGCCCAGGGCGGGATACAGCAGCGCCAGCGAGAGCACGACGAACCCCATCACCACCGCCGCGACCAGGCCGCGCCGCTCCAGCGACGCCTCCAGCAGATCGTGATAACCGTCGCGGATCTTCTCGAAACGCCCTTCGAAGGCCATCTGAAAGCGCCACCACAATCCGGGGTGCGGCGGCCGCTGCTCATGTCCCGGAGCCCGCTTTTTCAGCCAATATTTGGCCAGCGTCGGCACCAACGTGCGCGACAGCACGTACGAGGCCAGCATCGCGAACACCACCGCTTCGGCCATCGGCACGAACAGGTACCTCGCGACCCCCGAAAGCAAAAACATCGGCATGAACACGATGCAGATGCACAACGTCGACACCAGCGCCGGCACCGCGATCTGCGCCGCGCCGTCCAGGATCGCCGTCTCGACCTCCTTGCCCTGTTCCAGATGCCAATTGATATTCTCGATCGCCACCGTCGCGTCGTCGACCAGAATCCCCACCGCAAGCGCAAGCCCGCCGAGCGTCATCAGATTGATGGTCTCGCCCAATGCCGACATCGCCATGATCGACGCCAGCATCGCCAATGGGATCGAGATGGTAATGATCACCGTGCTGCGCCAGCTGAACAGGAATATCAAAATCATCAAGCCGGTCAGCGCGGCGGCGATCACCGCTTCGCGCACCACGCCGGTGATCGCCGCGCGCACGAACACCGACTGGTCGCCGATCGCCGCGATCTTGAGCCCCTCCGGCGCCTGAGTCCGCACCAGCGGCAGCCGCTCCTGGATCTTATCGACGATATCGAGCGTCGATGAATTGCCGGTTTTCTGGATCGTCATCAGCACCGCGCGCTGGCCATCGACCCGCACGATGTTGGTCTGGGGCGGAAAACCGTCGCGCACATGCGCCACGTCACCCACCGTAACGGTCGCCCCATCCAGGTATTTCACCGGCACCGCATTGAGTTCGGCGGCCAGCGTCGGGCTGCCATTCAGCTTGATATTATATTCATAGACGCCGATTTTCTCGGTGCCGGCGGGGATGATCAGATTTTGCGCCCCGATCGCGTTGCTCACATCCTGTGGCGACACCCCATGCGCCTGCATTTCGTCCGGATCGAGATCGACCTGGACCTGGCGGATCTTACCGCCATACGGGTAAGGGATCGAAGCCCCTTCGACCGTTGCAAGCTGTGTTCTGATGAAATTATTACCGGCATCGAAAATCTGCTGTTCCGATAGTTTACTGCTGGAAAGTGCCAGTTGCAGCACCGGTACGCTCGATGCGTTATACGCCAGCACCAGCGGTGGCGTGGTGCCGTTCGGAAAATTCTTCAGCACGGTCTGCGAGATCGCGGTCACTTCCGCAATCGCGACCGGCAGCTGAACGTCGGGCTGAAAGAAGATCTTGACCACGCCGATACCGTTCAACGATTGCGACTCGATATGTTCGATGTTGCTCACCGTGGTGGTAAGCGTGCGCTCGTATGGTCCGACGATGCGGTTGGCCATGTCGTCGGGGGCGAGGCCGGCATAGCCCCACACCACGCTCACCACCGGAATGTCGATATTCGGAAATATGTCGGTCGGCGTGCGAAGGATGGTGAGCGGGCCGAGGATGAAGATTAGAATCGCCAGCACGATGAAAGTGTACGGCCGGCTAAGGGCGATTCTGACAATCCACATATGCGCTCCGAACCGGCCCCGGGCTGGCGCCCGGCCGGACTACATAACGGCCTGCGCCGCGGAAAGTTCCCCAACCGGCTTCGCAGTGACGGGCGTGACAGTTAGCACCGAGGCTCGATCCGCCAAATCCGCTCACCGTCATAGCAGACTTGCATCCGGGTTCGAGTTATGAGCATCGCCGGAACGGTTGTTCGCGCCGTTAATGTTTGCGCGGAATTAACATGCGTGAAATCAATAGGTTGAGATGAAGGACGAATCTTCTTTTGGTGAACAAAAAGAAGCAAAAAAACTTTGAAAATTAGCGGAGACACCGGCCGATGACGGTGCGCTCCAACAGAATAAAAGTTTTTTTGCTTCTTTTTTTCCAAAAAAGATGCTTCCTGCTTCCCTTCAACCAATTGATTTTACTCACTATCTCCCCGGACCGACGCTTCCCTTCCCTAATAATGACGCTTGGCGAATGACACCGATTGCTCGCATCATCGCCGGCGCCACCTTACGTCAGGGAAACGATGACCACGGCCTGCATCGAAGAAGCACGTTTCGGCCCATTCCGGCTTTCGGTCCGGCGGCGCGTGCTATCGACCATCGACGGGCCAATCCCGCTCTCGAGCCGCGCCTTCGATATCCTCGCCACTCTGATCGAGCTCCGCGAAGCCCCGGTGTCGAAGGACGAGCTGATGCGGCGGGTGTGGGCGAACGTGGTGGTCGAGGAAAACAACCTCCACGTCCAGATCGCCGCGGTCCGCCGGGCCTTGGGCGAGCATCACCGCTACATCGTGACCATTCCCGGCCGGGGCTACCGCTTCATCGGCGACCTGATCGCGGAAGACGGCCTCCCCCCCCGGGCCGACGCGCCTTCCCCATCGCGTGAAGAAAAGGCCGCCAATATCCCGGGCCCGACCAATCTTCCGGCGGAAGTAACCCAGCTCATCGGGCGCGAGCACGAACTCGCCGCCACCCGCGAGCTTTTGGACCAAACCAGGCTGATAACCCTGGTCGGGCCCGGCGGCGTCGGCAAGACCAAGCTCGCGCTCGCCGCGGCCCGCGCCGTGGCGGAAAATTCCTCCCCCCGGTTGGGCGGCTGCTGGCTGATCGAACTCGGCACCATGTCCGACCCGGCGCTGGTCCCCAGCGTGATCGCGGCAACCCTCAAAATCGAGGAACTGCACGGGCGGGAGCTGATCGACAGTCTGATCGCGGCCATCCGCCAGCGGCCGATGTTGCTGATCCTCGACGGCTGCGAGCATGTAGCGCCCGCGGTGGCCGGCCTCGCCGAACGGTTGCTGCGCAACTGCCTGGAGTTGCGCATACTCTGCACCAGCCAGGTGCCACTCGGGGTCGACGGCGAGCACATCCGGCGCATCGCCCCCTTCTTGGTGCCTGAAGCGGCGTCGGTTGCCACCGCCGCGGCGGCACTCAGCCACCATGCGGTGAGGCTATTCGCCGACCGGGTGGCCGCCGCCGACGGCCGCTTCGAGCTCACCGACAGCATGGCGGCCAGCGTGGTCGAAATCTGTCACAGCCTCGACGGCATTCCGCTGGCGATCGAGCTCGCCGCCGCGCGCGTGCCGTTGCTGGGCCTCGAGCCAGTCCGGCTGCGCATCGCCAACCGCCTGGCGCTCCTCGGCGACGAGCGCAGCGACGGCCTCGACCGCCACCGGATGCTGCGCGCCGCGATCGAGTGGAGCTACAATCTGTTGCCCGACGTCGACCGTCAGATCCTGCGCCGGCTCAGCGTCTTCGCCGGCGGTTTCACCTTGGCGGCGGCGCAGGAGGTCGCCGCCGGCGCCGGGTTCGCCGAGTGGGACATCGTCCGCGGCGTCGGCAACCTGGTCCGGCGCTCGCTCCTCACCACTGGCCCCGACCTGGTGCAGCCGCGCCACCGGATGTTGGAATCGACGCGTGAGTTCGCACTGGAAGCGCTCGCAACCGCCGAGGAGCACGCCGTCATCGCGCGCCGGCACGCCGAATACTATTGGGATCTCGCCGAGACCGCGGTCGGCGGCGCCTCCGGTGACGAAAGTGTCTGGGAGACCAGCGGCGATGCCGAGTGGATGCAATCGCTGGTGCCGGAGCTCGAAAACCTGCGCACCGCCCTCGGTTGGAGCCTTGGCGCCGGCGGCGACGCGGCGCTAGGCGCCCGGCTGGCGGCGGCGACCGCGCGCTTCTGGTTTGAAGCCGGCCTCTTGAGCGAGGGCCGCAACTGGCTCGCCCGAGCGCTCGACCGTGCCCCGCCCGATCTGGAAACCAGCACTCTGATCCGGCTAAAGCGCGGTTTCGCCGATCTCAGCATCGACGCCACAACCGCGGTCGCCGCCGCGCGCGAGGCGGTGGCGCTGGCCTCGGTGTGCGGCGAGCCCGCGACGGAAGGCGTCTGTCTACGCATGCTGTCGGCGGCGCTCTACCGTCTCGGCCGCTACGACGAAGCCGAGCGCGCGGCGTTGCGTGCGTTCGCATTGTTGCGTGATACCAGCCACTTGCGCACTTTGGCCAAATGTGTCGCCGACCTCTGCATCCTTCGTGGCGTGGTGGGGGACCATGCCGAGGCCCGGCGCTACAATGCCGAAGCCCAGGCGCGCCTGAAAGCATTGGGCGACGATCGCGGGGCCGCGATCTGCCTGCAATACGCCGCCGAGTACGAATTCGCCGCCGGCGAGGTGGGCGCCGCCACCACCCTCGGCGAGGAGTCGGTGGCGGTATTCCGCAATTTGAACAGTCTCTATTATCTGGAAATCGGCCTCGGCAATCTGGCCGCCTACCGCCTCGCCGCCGGCGATGCCGAGGGCGCCCGCGCCAGCGCCCGTGAAGCGCTATCGATCGCGTATGAAATCGAGGACTTGCCAGGCGTTGCCATTATCGCCGAGCATATCGCCCTGGCGTCGGCTCGCCTCGGCGCCTTCGACACCGCCGCAAAGCTGCACGGCTACGCCGACGAAGCGCACCGCAAACTGGGCCTGGAACGCCAGGGCACCGAGCAGACGATTCATTTCGGTTTATTATCGATCCTCGCGGCCGAGCTCCCACCGGAGCGCCAATCGAGCCTCACCGCCGAAGGCCGGCTTCTAGCCACCAAATCCGCCGTCGCGCTGGCACTGCGGGCATGAGAACGAAGGCGAAGGGAGGAAGCATCTTTTTTGAAAAAAAGAAGCAAAAAACTTTTGGTGAATTAGATCGGAGTGCACCCCCGCAAGACAATGCACCCCTAATTGACAAAGTTTTTTTGCTTCTTTTTGTTCACCAAAAGAAGCTTCTTCCTGCAGCTCAACCTATTGATTTTACTTACCATCTTTCCGGACGGAAGGTACTTCATGAGCGTTACCTCTACGATGACGGAATCGCTGAGGATGGTGCGTAATCAGGAAAACTTTTGTTCGAATAGACCGGGGCGCAAGTCTCGCAGGACAGCGCGCCCAAATCCCTAATTGATACCAGCGGCCCTATCTCTTGACCGCTGGTATCGCGCGCGGGTTGGCGGGTGGCGCGCGCAAAACAAAGACTCATGACCTGCCGCCCAAACCGCCGATCACGAGTCAAAACTTTGGGCGGCTGGCATGACAAAGTTTTTTTGCTTCTTTTTGTTCACAAAAAGAAGATTCTTCCTTCTCCTCAAGCCATTGATTTCACTAACTATCGTTGCGGACGAACACTTAGATTCCGGTCCGCGGCACTTGGTCGCTTAGATGCCGCCGAGATAGTCCATCTTGCCGATTGCCAAGCCCTGGTGGCGCAGGATGTCGTAGGCGGTGACGACGTGGAAGAAGAAGTTGGGCAGCGCGAATGCCGACAGATAAGACGCGCCGGTCAAATGGATCTCGCCGCTGGGCATCTTCAGGACGATGCTGCGTTCCTCGGCGCCGTCGAATGCGCCGGCGTCGATGCCGCGCAGAAACGCGACGGTCTTTGCTATGCGATCTTGTAATTGCGGGAATGTGGTTTCGGTATCCGGAAAGCTCGGGACTTCGAGGCCGCCAAGACGGGCGCCAGCGCCTTTCGCCGCGTCGCTGGCGACCTGGACCTGACGGGCGAGCGGATACATGTCGGGCGCCAGCCTGGCGTCGATCAGGACTGACGGGTCGATGTGTTGCGCCTCGGCATGGGCGGCGGCCTTTGCCAGGATGCTGGATAGCTGGCCGAGGGTACGCAGGAAGATCGGGATCGATGCTTGATAGATGGTGAAAGACATGGGGGAATTCCTAATGGGTAATTGCACGGCGGGGAACCGCCCCGCCGGCGTGGGGGACTTGTAGATGGTGACGAGGAGGGGAAGCGGTAGATTCTTATCCCTTTTGTGACAAAAAAACCCGAAAAGCTTTGTCACATCAAACGTTCAAAGTTTTTTTGCTTCTTTTTGTTCACAAAAAGAAGACTCTTGTCTATTTTCGCCCCTGCCTGAGCCTGGTTTACTCCCAGATCATTTGTCGTGGGCCCTTGGAAGGCTAGCTCCGCCGTCTATCTAAAGGGTTGGCGAACGACCGATGGCATCCAACTCCGAGGTGACGTGATGAAAGCGACCGGCAGTCTTCATGAGCTTGGCCAGAGTCTTTGGCTAGATAATATCACGCGTGATCTGCTGAACAGCGGCACGCTCAAGCGCTACATCGACGAGCTTTCGGTGACCGGGCTCACGTCGAACCCCACCATTTTCGATCAAGCGATCAAGAAGAGTGCCACCTATGACGACACCATTCGCGCGCAGGCGCCGGGGTCGAAGTCGGTTGAGGATCTGTTCTTTGGTTTGGCGCTGGAGGATCTGACCCGGGCGGCCGATCTGTTTGCACCGGTGTTCGAACGCACCGATGGCGTGGATGGGTGGGTGTCGCTGGAGGTTTCGCCGCTGCTCGCGCGCGATACGGCGAGCACGCTTGCGGCGGCGAAGGACCTGCATGCCAGGGCGGGGAAGCCTAATTTGTTCATTAAGATACCCGGAACCGAGGAAGGCTTGCCGGCGATCGAGGAAGCGATTTTCGCCGGCATTCCGGTAAATGTGACCCTGCTGTTCTCACGCGAACAATATCTGGCGGCTGCGGAGGCTTACTTGCGCGGCGTCGAACGGCGGATAGAGGCCGGGCTTAATCCGGCGGTGGGTTCGGTCGCTTCGGTGTTTGTTAGCCGCTGGGACGTCGCGGTGGCGGCGAAGGTGCCGGCGGATTTGGTCAACCGGCTCGGCATCGCGATTGGTGGGCGTATCTATAAGGCCTATCGCGAGTTGCTCGCGTCGCCGCGCTGGCTGCGGGTGGCCAACTCTGGCGCACGGCCGCAGCGCTTGCTGTGGGCGAGCACCGGCACCAAGGACCCCAAGGCCTCGGATATTCTCTATGTGAAGGCTCTGGCCGCGCCGTTTACGGTCGATACCATGCCGGAGGGGACGCTCAACGCCTTCGGCGACCATGGCGAGGTCGGGGATGCCCTGCCGATTGACGGAGGTGACGCTGAGGCGGTGCTGGCGAATTTTGCGAAGGCCGGGATCGATGTCATCGCGCTCGCAGCCCAGCTACAGGAGGAGGGGGCGGATTCGTTCGTGAAGTCCTGGGATGATCTGATGGGCCAACTTACCTCCAAGTCCGCGGCCATTCGCAAGGCGGGCTGAGAGTCCGGTTCCCGGTTCCGCCGGGAGTAATCGCTGGTATTCGCCGAGGATCACTATCATGAGCACTCTACCGTTGCGTAAGCGCCCAGCCTGGTCCGCCTTGGAAGCCCATCACGACAAGATCAAGGGGCTGCAATTGAAGCAGCTCTTCGCGGAGGATAGCGCGCGGGGGGAGCGGCTGACGGCTGAGGGCGCGGGGATCTATCTCGATTATTCGAAGAACCGGATTACTGACGAGACGCTGAAGCTGCTCGTTGGTCTGGCTGAGGAATCCGGGCTGCGGGCGCGGATCGATGCGATGTTCCGCGGCGATCACATCAATGTTTCGGAGGGCCGCGCGGTGCTGCATGTGGCACTTCGTGCGCCGCGTGATGCTTCGATTGAGGTCGATGGCAAGAACGTGGTGCCGGAGGTGCACGAAGTTCTCGATAAGATGGCGGGGTTTGCGAACCGCCTGCGCGACGGGACATGGAAGGGCCATACCGGCAAGCCGATCAAGAATGTGATCAACATCGGCATCGGGGGTTCGGATTTGGGGCCGGTGATGGCCTACGAGGCGCTGAAACATTACTCCAAGCGGGATATGGTTTTCCGCTTCGTGTCTAACGTCGATGGCACTGATTTCGCGGAGGCCGTGCAGGACCTTGATGCGGCCGAGACGCTGTTCATTGTGTCGTCAAAGACCTTTACGACGCTTGAGACCATGACGAATGCGCACACCGCGCGCGACTGGGCGCTGGCGGGGTTGAAGGACGAGGCGGCAATCGCGAAGCACTTCGTCGCGGTCTCGACCAACGCCAAGGAAGTCGCCAAATTCGGCATCGATACGGATAACATGTTCGGCTTCTGGGACTGGGTCGGCGGACGCTATTCGATGGACTCGGCGATCGGCCTTTCCACGATGCTGGCGGTCGGGCCGGAAAATTTCCAAGCCATGCTGGACGGCTTCCATGAGATGGACGAGCACTTTCGCACGGCGCCATTCGCGGGCAACCTGCCAGTGTTGCTCGGGCTGCTTGCGCTCTGGTACAATAATTTCTTCGGCGCGCAGTCGGTCGCGGTGCTGCCCTACGAGCAATATCTCAAGCGCTTTCCTGCGTATCTCCAGCAGCTCACCATGGAGAGCAATGGCAAGCACGTGACCCTGGACGGGGTCCGGGTGGATTACGACACCGGTCCGATTTATTGGGGCGAACCGGGCACGAACGGCCAGCATTCGTTCTACCAATTGATCCACCAGGGCACTCGGCTGGTTCCCTGTGACTTCATCGGCTTTTCGGAAACCTTGAACCCGCTTGGCCGGCATCATGACATTCTGGTGGCCAACGTTCTGGCGCAGTCCGAGGCGCTGGCCTTTGGTAAAACCGCTGAAGAAGTGAAGGCGGAGGGAACGCCCGATTGGCTGGTGCCGCACCGGCTGTTCGAAGGCAACCGGCCGTCCAATATCATTTTCCTGGATCGGTTGACGCCTTCGGCGCTCGGCAAGCTGGTCGCGCTCTACGAGCACAGCGTGTTTACCCAAGGCGCGATCTGGCAGATCGACTCCTTCGACCAGTGGGGCGTGGAACTGGGCAAGCAACTCGCCCAGCGCATTATTCCGCAGCTCGAAAGTGCGACCGAACCCGAGCTTACGCACGACAGTTCGACCAACAATCTGATCCGGCGTTATCGCAAGTTCAAAGGAACCGTGTGATGCCACGAGGATATGATCAGGCGCTCTATATCCAGCCGTTCGATCACCGCGCCACCTTCGAGACCAAGATGTTCGGCTGGACGCCGCCGCTCGACGCAGATCAAACCGCTCAGATCGCGACGGCCAAGCGAGTTATTTTTGACGGCTTTAAGGCCGCGGTCGGAGGCGGGGTACCGAAGAAAAAAGCCGGCATCCTGGTGGACGAGCAGTTCGGCGCCGCCATCCTGCACGATGCCTCGGCCGAAGGATTTATTACCGCGGCACCGGCCGAGAAGAGCGGGCAGGACGAGTTCGATTTTGAATACGGTGACGACTGGGCCAAGCATATCGAAGCCTTTAATCCGACGTTTTGCAAAGTGCTGGTGCGCTACAACAGCGAGGGTGACGCGGCCCTGAACCGGCGCCAGGCCGCGCGGCTGAAACAGCTTTCGGATTATCTCGGCGAACAAGGCAAGAGCCGGTTCATGTTCGAACTGCTGGTGCCGGCGGAGAAGGCTCAGCTCGATCAGCTCAAGGGCGATAAGAAGGCTTATGATCTCGAGGTCCGGCCGCGCCTGATGGTGGCGGCGATCGAGGAACTCCAGGCCGCCGGGGTTGAGCCCGATCTGTGGAAGATCGAGGGCCTCGACCGGCGCGAGGATTGCGAGAAGATCGTGGCCGTAGCGCGGGCCGGCGGACGTGAGCGGGTCGGCTGCATCGTCCTCGGGCGAGGCGAGAGCGACCAGAAAGTGACGGAGTGGTTGGAGACCGCAGCGAGCGTGCCGGGGTTCATCGGATTCGCCGTCGGCCGGACCGATTTCTGGGATCCGCTGGTCGCTTGGCGGGCCAAAAAGGAGACCCGCGAGGAGGCGGTCGCACAGATCGCCCGGCGCTACCGGGAGTTCGTGGATATCTTTGAGAAAGCCCGGAATTCAACCACAAAGGGGAATTAGCGCATGCAATTGGGAATGATCGGCCTCGGCCGGATGGGAGCAAATATGGTGCGCCGCCTTATCAAGGGCGGGCACCAGTGCGTGGTTTATGATAGGTCGGCCCAGGCGGTTTCGGACCTCGCGAAGGATAAGGCGGTCGGTGCTGGGTCGCTTGCCGAGTTTGCGAACGGCCTGACAAAACCGCGTGCGGTCTGGCTGATGGTGCCGGCGGGCGTGGTCGATCAGACCATTGCGGACCTGTTGCCCCATCTCGAGAGCGGCGATATCCTGATCGATGGCGGCAATTCGTACTACATCGACGATATCCGCCGCGCCAAGGAGCTTAAGGCCAAGGGCATCCATTACGTCGAGGTCGGGACCAGCGGCGGTGTTTGGGGATTGGAACGCGGGTATTGCATGATGATCGGCGGCGACACCGACGTGGTGAAACATCTCGATCCAATCTTCGTCACCCTTGCCCCCGGCCGCGGCGACGTGCCGCGCACCCCTGGTCGGGAAAACGATACCGGCACATCCGAATTGGGCTATTTGCACTGCGGACCCAATGGCGCCGGCCACTTCGTCAAGATGGTACATAACGGCATCGAATACGGCGTGATGGCTGCCTACGCCGAAGGCCTGGCCATCCTGAAGGAAGCCAACATTGGCAAGAAAACCGGCGAGATCGACGCGGAAACCACGCCGTTGCGCGATCCCGAAATCTATCAGTACGACCTGAACCTGCCTGATATCACCGAAGTCTGGCGCAGGGGCAGCGTGATCTCATCGTGGCTGCTCGATCTTACCACCGCAGCGCTGGTTCATGATCCAGATCTGTCGAGCTTCGGAGGGCGAGTCTCGGATTCGGGTGAAGGCCGCTGGACCATTAAAGCGGCAATCGATGAGGGCGTGCCAGCACATGTGCTGACGTCGGCACTGTATGAACGATTCAGCTCCCGCGGGGATGCGGATTATGCCGATAAATTGCTGTCGGCGATGCGGTTTGCGTTTGGGGGGCACTTGGAGAAGACGAAGTAAGGCAAGGAAGTAAGCATCTTTTTTGAAAAAAAGAAGCAAAAAACTTTTGATAATATGGGGCCTGTGCACAAATTTCTTGGTTACCGCAGGAACTAAATTGACAAAGTTTTTTTGCTTCCTTTTTCTGTTTCTTGGGGGTTTACCGGCATGACCAACGACGAACTCGACGAATTGGCGATCAATACCATCCGCACGCTGTCGATCGACGCGGTCCAGCAGGCCAAGTCCGGACATCCCGGTACGCCCATGGCACTGGCGCCGCTGGTCTATTGGATCTGGAACCGGACTCTGCGGTTCGACCCCAAAGACCCGATCTGGCCGGCCCGGGACCGCTTCGTACTGTCCAACGGCCATGCCTGCATGCTGCTGTGGTCGGTGCTGTTCCTGTCGGGAACTGTGGCGGTAAACGCCGAATATGAGCGCCTGGGAGAGCCCTCGGTCACGCTCGATGCGATCAAACACTTTCGGCAACTCGGTAGCAAGGCGCCTGGACATCCGGAATATCACCTGGTGTCGGGAGTGGAGTCCACCACCGGTCCGTTGGGCCAGGGGATCGCCAACAGTGTTGGGATGGCGATCGCGCGGAAGTGGCTGGGCGCGCGATATAACCGGCCGGATTTTCAGATCTTCGATTACAACATCTATGCGGTCTGCGGCGATGGCTGCTTGATGGAGGGCGTCGGTTCCGAGGCTGCGTCGCTGGCGGGACATCTTGGTCTTGATGACCTGTGCTGGATCTATGACAACAACCACATCAGCATCGAAGGCAATACCAATATCACCTTTACCGAGGATGTCGCGGTGCGCTTCCTCGCCTACCACTGGAACGTGCTGCGGGTCGGCGATGCCAATGACCTTAAGCGGATCGAGGACGCGCTGGCAGTGTTCCGGGCGACCACCGGCCGGCCGACGCTGATCATTCTCGATAGCCATATTGGCTACGGCTCGCCGAACAAAGTCGATACCGCGGCCGCCCACGGCGAACCCCTGGGCGAGGACGAGGTGAAGCTCGCCAAGCGCGCTTACGGTTGGCCGGAGGATGCCAAGTTTCTTGTTCCCGACGGGGTTCGCGAGCATTTCGATGCCGGGATCGGTGTGCGCGGCGCCGAGGCGCGCCACCGCTGGGAAAAGCTGTTTGCCGCGTATCGCGAGAAGTATCCGGAGCTTGCGACCGAAATCGACCAGATGCAGCGGCGCGAGCTACCCGAAGGCTGGGATCGCAATCTGCCGAGCTTTCCGGCCGACGGGAAAGGCATCGCCGGGCGCGATGCTTCGGGCCAGGTATTGAACGTGCTGGCGCAGAACATTCCGTGGTTGCTGGGCGGTGCGGCGGACCTCGGGCCTTCAACCAAGACGCCGTTGAAGTTCGAGGGCGCCGGCGATTTCGAAGTCGCGACGCCATGGGGGCGGAATTTCCACTTCGGCGTTCGCGAGCACGCGATGGCATCGATCGTGAACGGGATGTCACTGTCGAAGTTGCGTGCGTTCGGCTCGACTTTCTTCATCTTCAGCGATTACGCGCGCCCGGCCATTCGGCTTTCGTCGCTGATGGAAATACCCACGATCATGGTCTTTAGCCATGACGCCATGGGGGACGGCGAGGATGGGCCGACGCATCAGCCGGTGGAGCAACTGGTTTCGCTGCGGGCGGTTCCCGGCCTGGTAGTGTTACGGCCCGCCGACGCCAATGAGGTGGTCGAGGCGTATCGCTATATTATGCAATTGCGCCATCAGCCGGCGATTATCGTGGTGTCGCGCCAGGCGTTGCCGACGTTCGATCGCGGCAAGTATGCTTCGGCGGCCGGCGTGGCGCAGGGTGCTTATATCATGGCTGACTCGCCGGATGGACCACCGGAGGTCATTCTGATCGCATCGGGCAGCGAGGTTGCCTTGGTGGTGAGTGCGCATGAGGTGCTGGCGGTGCAGGGGATTCGTTCCCGCGTGGTGTCGATGCCGTCTTGGGATATTTTCGAGCATCAGCCGAAGTCTTACCGGGATCAGGTATTACCACCTGAGATCACCGCGCGCCTGGCGGTGGAGCAAGGATCGGTATTGGGTTGGGATCGTTATGTAGGTTCGGCCGGTAAAGTGATTGGCATGGAAACCTTCGGGGCGTCCGCACCGTTGAAGGAGCTGCAGGAAAAGTTCGGTTTCGAGCCGGAGCGGGTGGTAGCTTTGGCGAAGGAGCTACTCGGACACTAATTGCCAAAAGTTTTTGCTTCTTTTTTCAAAAAGAAGACTTCTTTCTCACTGGAAGCGAGGCTGGAATGGCGGACAAGCACGATCAACCGACGGACGACGACAATGCGCCGGTGGCGCCGCCATGTGCGATGGTAATTTTCGGTGCGGCTGGGGACTTGACCAAGCGTCTGGTGGTGCCTGCGTTATATAATCTGGTGAACGCCAAGCGTTTGCCTGAGGATTTCCGGTTGGTCGGCGTCGATTTGGCGGCCAAGTCCACTGACGAATGGCGTCAGGGTCTCACCGATATGATGAACGAGTTCGTCGCCAAGGGTAACGGTGAGTTCCAGGCCGATCACATCGACCAGGATTCGTGGCGTTGGCTCACCGACCGGATGAGTTACCTTCAAGGCGATCTCAACGATCCAGGGAATTACCAGCGGCTAGGCGAGCATTTGGCGGCGCAGGACAAATCGACGGGCACCGCGGGCAACTATTTGTTTTATCTCGCCGTGGCGGATCGTTTCTTTAGTGTCGTGGTGGCGGGGCTGGGCGCTGCGGGCTTGGTTGCGGAAAAGGACGGACAGTGGCGCCGGGTGGTGATCGAGAAGCCGTTCGGCCACGACTTGGCCTCGGCTAAGGCGCTCAACGCCGATATTTTGAAGGTTCTGGACGAAGGTCAGATCTATCGGATCGACCATTTCCTGGGCAAGGAAACGGTGCAGAACATCATGGCGCTGAGATTTGCCAATGGTCTGTTCGAGCCGATCTGGAATCGCTCGCATATCGATCATGTTCAGATCACAGCTTCGGAAACCGTGGGCGTGGAGCGCCGCGGCAAGTTTTATGAGAAGACGGGAGCACTCCGGGATATGGTGCCTAATCATATGTTCCAACTGCTGTCGATGACAGCGATGGAGCCGCCGATCTCGTTTGATGCAGACGCCGTGCGGTCGAAGAAGGCCGAGGTGATCCAGGCGATACGGCCGTTTACGTCCGAGGGCGCGCTCGCGGACTCGGTGAGGGGGCAATATGACGCCGGGACGGTTTTGGGAAAGCCCGTGCAGGCCTATCGGCACGAGCCTGACGTGGCCGCGGATTCGGTGACCGAGACTTATATCGCCGCCAAGCTTGCGATCGATAATTGGCGCTGGGCGGGTGTGCCGTTCTATCTGCGCACCGGCAAATATATGAAACGCCGGATGACGGAGATCGCGATCAGGTTTCATCAGGCGCCCTACACGCTGTTCCGGGGCACCGATGTGGAGCATATGAACCCGAACTGGCTGATCCTGCGCATCCAGCCCGACGAGGGAATTGCACTCGAATTCGCGGCGAAGCGACCGGGGCCGGTGGTGAAGCTTGCAAACGCCAGCATGGACTTTGCTTATGAGAAGTTTTTCGGCAAGGCGCCCAATACCGGTTATGAAACGCTGATCTATGACTGCATGATCGGCGACGCGACGCTGTTCCAGCGCGCTGATAATGTCGAGGCCGGCTGGCAGGCGGTGCAGCCGATCCTGGATGCGTGGGCGAATACGCCGCCGAAGGATTTTCCGAATTATGTCGCGGGCGGCAACGGTCCTGCTGCAGCCGATGAACTATTGGCGCGCGCGGGACATGCGTGGCGCTCGCTCGACTGATCTCAGGAGCCTTGACATGTCGCAAAAGCGGAAGATCTCACTGGTGCTGGCGGACGTCGACGGCACGCTGGTGACCGAGGACAAGGTGCTGACCGAGCGGGCACAAGCCGCCGTGCGGGGCTTGGCCGATGCGGGCATCCGGTTCGCTATTACCAGCGGGCGGCCGCCACGAGGTATGGCCATGCTGTTCGACGCGTTGGCGCTCGATACCCCGATCGCGGGGTTTAATGGCGGGCTGTTCGTTCACCGCGATCTCTCGATCATTGAACAGAAAACGCTGCCGGTGGATGTCGCGACCAAGGCAATCGATTTGATCCGTCAGCATGGACTCGATGCCTGGATCTATCGTGGCAACGACTGGTTGATCACCAAACCCGGCGCTCCCCACGTTGACCGCGAGGCCTGGACGGTGAAGTTTCAGCCGACGGTGGTGGCGGATTTCGCGGACAAGCTCGACGGTGTGGCCAAGATCGTCGGCATCAGCGACGATCGCGACAAGGTGCAGCAGTGCGAGGCCGACGCCCAGGCCGCGTTCGGCCATCGCGTGACGGCAGCCCGCTCGCAGCCCTATTACCTCGACGTCACCCACCAGGACGCGAATAAGGGTGCGGTGGTGGCGTATCTCTCAAGCCACCTGGGTATTCCGGCCGACGAGATCGCGACCATCGGCGATCAACCCAACGACGTGCTGATGTTCAAGGTGTCGGGCTTCAGCATCGCAATGGGCAACGCTTCCGATCAGGTCAAAGCGAATGCCAGCGCGACGACGGATTCATACAATGACGAAGGTTTCGCCAAGGCGATCGAACGTTTCGTTCTCGGCACATCGTAGAGTCAGTCCCGAGTGATGATAAATAGGTTGACGCACAGTAGAAGTCTTCTTTTTGTGAACAAAAAGAAGCAAAAAAACTTTGTCAATTGGAGTGCGCCGGCCATGGTCGGTGCATTCGAAAGTGAACAAAAGTTATTTGCTTCTTTTTTTCAAAAAAGATGCTTCCTTCCTTCGCTACAACCTATTGATTTTGCTTATTCGTTCGGCGGGGAGACAACGACATGATTGGACGTATCGAGGTACTTCCGGACCCGTTGGCGCTGGCGCGACACGTCGCGGAATGGATGACGACGGCGGCGATCGCGGCCCCCGGTCCATTCCGCGTGTCGCTGTCCGGGGGGTCGACTCCCAAAACGCTTTATGGGCTGCTGGCCTCCGACGAATTCCGCGAGCGCTTTCCGTGGCAGCGCGTGGTTTGGTACTGGGGCGACGAACGGTTTGTTCCGTACGATAACCCGGAGAGCAACTACCGGATGACTCGTGAAGCGATGTTGTCGAAGGTGCCGGCGCCACCAGAGAATATCCATCCGGTGCCTGCCGACGGCACGCCGGACGAGGCCGCGTTTAGCTATGAACGGACCCTGCAGGAAGAATACGGGTCGAGGGTGCTGGACCCGTCGAGGCCGCTGTTCGATATTACGCTGCTGGGACTTGGACCCGATGGCCATACCGCGTCGTTGCTGCCGGGTGATCCGGTGCTTGAGGAGCGCAAACGCTGGGTGGCGGCGGTGTCGCATGGGCGGCCCGAGGTCCGCATTACGATGACCTACCCGGTAATCGAAAGCAGCCGGTACGTCGCGTTTCTGGTGGCGGGGAAGGAAAAAGCAGCGATGCTCGGCGCGATCCGGGCGGGGAATAGCGACGTGCCGGCCGCGCGGGTAGCACCAGTGGGCGAGCTGATCTGGTTCGTTGATAAAGCGGCCGCGGGCGAAGGATGAACAGCCCGAGCTCTGAGGCCTCTGCCTCGCCGCAGACCGCGCCTTCCGACGAAGCCGCGCGTGACAATTTGAAGCGTGCAGCGGCGGAGGCGGCAGTCGAGCTGGTCCAGGACGGCATGGTCGTGGGGCTGGGGACTGGATCGACCGCGGCGTTCGCTGTCGAGGCCCTCGCCCGCCGGCATCGCGACGGCCTGCGATTCGCAGGCATCCCGACCTCGGAGCGAACCGGGGCGCAGGCGGCGGCCTTGGGTATTCCGCTTACGAATTTCGCGGAGCACCGGCAGATCGATCTCACCATCGACGGCGCGGACGAGGTCGAGCGTGGCACGCTTAATCTGATCAAAGGGTTGGGTGGCGCCCTGCTGCGCGAGAAGATCGTCGCCGCCGCCAGCAGGCGCCTCGTCATCGTTGTGGACGGTGCCAAACTATCGGATCGGCTGGGCACGCATGTGCCGGTTCCCGTGGAGGTCGTCGTGTTCGGGCTGGAGGCGACCAAAGCAGCGTTGGAGGTGTTGGGCGCCGAAGCGGTGCTGCGGGTTTCGCCCGCGGGCGAGCCGTTTGTCACTGACGGCGGAAACCACATTCTCGACTGCCGCTTCGGCGCGATTGCCAATCCGGCGCAGTTGGAGGAGCGCATCGGGCAGGTCGTGGGAGTGGTGGAAAGCGGGCTGTTTATCGGGCGGGCCGACAAAGTGTTTGTCGCCGATGCCGCTGGCGTCGAGCAGCTGGATGCGCCGCCAGCGCGTCCGCTGGTGTTGGTGGTGATGGGGGTCTCGGGCGCCGGCAAGACGACGGTGGCGCAAGAACTTGCAGCGAAACTGGGGTGGGGTTTCGAGGAGGGGGATGCGCTGCATTCGGAGGCGAATATCGCCAAAATGCATGCGGGCATTCCGCTTACCGACGCCGATCGGCGGCCTTGGCTCGAGGCGGTCGCAGCGTGGATCGATGGCCGGCTTGCCGCGGGGACGCCTGGCATTATCACTTGTTCGGCGTTGAAACGCACTTACCGGAAGATCATCATCGGCGACCGCTCGAGGGTTCGGCTGGTCTATCTTCGCGGCAATGCGGCGCTAATCGCTGATCGCTTGGCCGGGCGACAGGGTCATTTCATGCCGCCGAGCTTGTTGGATAGTCAGCTCGACACTCTGGAGGAACCGGGAGCTGATGAGGATCCAGTGACGGTGGACATCGGCCCATCCCCCGGGGAGATCGCCGAGGAGGTTATCCAGTTGCTTGGTCTGCCGACGGGGCGCTGAAAATAGGCGCAGGTTGAAGGGGAAGAAGAAGCATCTTTTTTGAAAAAAAGAAGCAAAAAACTTTTGCTGATTGGAGCGCGCCGGCGAATGGCGGTACGCTCCAAGTGACAAAGTTTTTCCTGATTACGCACCATCCTCAGCGATTCCGTCATCGTCGAGGTAACGCTCATGAAGTACCTCCCGTCCGGAAAAATGGTAAGTAAAATCAATAGGTTGAGCTGCAGGAAGAAGCTTCTTTTGGTGAACAAAAAGAAGCAAAAAAACTTTGTCAATTAGGGGTGCATTGTCTTGCGGGGGTGCACTCCGATCTAATTCACC
>Ga0302314_10005250_pt1 | contig 23665 bp, 24 predicted proteins | sample III_Palsa_N2_3_FD_200533 | JGI IMG/M metagenome (GOLD analysis project Ga0302314, IMG submission 200533) | Peat permafrost microbial communities from Stordalen Mire near Abisko, Sweden - III_Palsa_N2_3 | ecosystem: Environmental > Terrestrial > Soil > Palsa > Peat permafrost | place: Sweden... | reverse complement strand
TCAGCCGCCGGTTGAGCTCCTCGCGGTCGAAGATGTCCGCGCCCGCGTCGCCGTGCTCGCGCAGGGACTCCTGGTACTCCCACAGCCCGCCGCAGTCCTCCGGCGGCGCGGCGCGGCGCCCGCCGATGCAGCGCGGGTAGTGCACCTCGGGGTCGCCCTGGTACGTCCGCTCGACCCGGACCACGTGCTCCCAGTAGTCGCCGTAGTCGTACACGTAGGTCAGCTTCGCGCCGGGCCCGGCGAGGATCTGCTCCACCGTCACATCGCCGTCCAGGCCGTGCCCGAGGTCCACGTCGCCGTCGCCGAAGTCCCCGAAGCCGGTCTCGAAGACGTGCAGGTGGTAGCCCTCCCACTCGAAGACCGTCTGGATGACCTCGTGCAGCGCGGCCAGCGTCAGATCGCCGGGCACCTCGACCCGGCGCCAGATCGGCGGCTTGGCGCCCTTGAGGTCGATGCGCAGCCGGTAGACCGGCGCCGCGCCGTCCTGCGGGCCGCGCCGCGGCGGCAGCCCGAGGCGCTGCAGGCCCGCCTCGCGCCGCGGGGCGTCCTGGTGGCCGTAGTCCGCGACGAACACCCCGGCGCCGAACGCGGCGGGCAGTTCGGGGAACGCGGCGTCGAAGTCGAACTCCAGGCCGTCGGCCGGCTCGCCCTCCCACAGCTCGTCGATCGGCAGCGCGCTCGGGACCGGCGGCAGCGAGTCGATCCGGTTGCGCAGCGCGGCCACCATCGTCGGGTACGGCGGCGCGCCGAGCACGTTCGGCGTCGCGGCCTCGTCCCACTGGGCGAAGCGCGCCTCGAGGTCCAGCCGCGAGTCCTGCACGGCCCGGGTGCGCACCGCGGTCTCCAGCAGCCGGCGCATCTCGACCGGCTCGAGCACCTCGATGGTGACTGCTGCGCTGTCGAGTTCGTCGCGGGGCACCAGTTCCCCGACGAGGTCTTCCAGGTGCTCCGGCAGCACCTCGGCGGGCAGCGGCGCGATGGCCTCGGCCGGGCCGTGCTCCTCGTCGCCCACCACGACGGCGAACGCGTGCGGCCGTCCGGCCCGGCGGAAGGAGAGCAGGAACAGCAGGTCCCCGTCGAGCTCGCGGCGCACGCACAGGCACTGCTCGACCACCAGCGAGCGGTCCAGCTCCTCGAACCAGTCCGGCGGCAGGATCCCGGCGCGCCACATCCGGGCCGCCCCGCGCGCCGCCGCGGCGCCCGCCTCGCCGTCCGCCAGGAGCGCGAGGGTGGCCAGCACGGCCAGGGCGAGCCCGTCGCGCCGCGCCTCGAACTGGGCGACCAGCATCGGCACCACGTCCGGCGGCAGCGAGCCGGTCAGGGCAGCGGCCTGGGCCATGTCGAGGATCCCGGAGAAGCTCGAGACCATCATCTCGAATTCGAAGGGGTCCTGCTGGTCGGCGATCTCGGCCAGGTCGGCCAGCAGGGCTCCGGCGAGGTCCGCGGGATCGAGGCCGATGGGCCCCCCTCCCGCCGCCGCCGTCTGGTCCGGCCCGGCCGCGGGCAGTGCGGGCTGAGCGGGTCCCGACCTGCGCCGGGCCCGCCGCACGATCCGCGCCGGCCGGTGCAGCCGGTCGGCCGCCTCGCCCTCGGGAAAGTCTGTGCTCACGCGGCCAGTCTGGCACAGCGGCGGCCGGGGCGAATCCGCTTTGACCAAGCTTCGACGGGGCCTGAGAACCGGTCCGCGCGGATTCTTAGCGATACTCAGCGAAAACCCAGCATTCGCCGCCGTATGCGCGCACGGTCGGACGACCTGTCAGCAGTTGGCCGACCCTGAGCCCGTCTCAGCCGGGCAGCGCCGCCGGGCTGTACTTCTCGATGTGCTCCAGGCTGAACCGCGCGTCCACGGCCGCCGCGTGCCGCAGCGGATTCGAGCCGGTGTACGAGCCGGACTCGGCCAGCGTCGCCGCGACCTCCCGGTGCGCCCGGGCCAGCAGCGCCGGCTGGTCGAGTCCCTCCGGGTTGGCGGCCATCAGGTACTCGCCGGTGCTGCAGCCGAAGTTCCCGGCCGTCAGGCTCACCGCGTCGTCCTCGATGCGCTGCGAGAGCAGGTGGCCGCCGAGCAGGTCGAGCACCTGCTGGTCGAAGTCCCCCGGCAGCCGCGGCTTGACCAGCCGCAGGTCGCAGACGTACAGCTCGGCGGCGCCGGTCTCGGTGAAGGACTCGACGACCCGTTCGGTCCCGTCCGTGGCCGCCAGGGCGAGCTCGATCAACTCGAGGGCGGCCTCGGCGGAGTGCAGGTTGTACTGGCCGCACTCCTCCGGAGTGGAGAACGGCACCGGCTCGCCGGCCAGGAACTTCTCCCGGATCAGTTCGAGCGCGGCCTGGTAGGCGCCGAGCAGCAGGTAGGTCGGCAGCGGGCTTTCCGGGCCCTCGGTGACGCCTTCGAGTGCGACGAAGGTGGAGCGGAAGCCCAGCGGCAGGCCCTGCGCATCCACGACGTCCAGCAGACCTGGAATATAAGGGCTCATGTCGATCAGCCGGGCCGCGAGGTCCGCTCCGGCGCCGGTGACCCGCGCGACCTGGGCCCGCAGGTCCCCGCCCTCCGGGGAGGCCAGCGCGTGCTCGATCGAGTGGATGCCGGAGAACAGCCGGTCCCGCGCGGCGCCCGGCTCAGCCGGGTCGACGGTGGTCACCGGGAAGAAGTCGTGCTGCAGGCGCAGCGGCCCGGCGGCGGTGATCCGCTTGTCCGCCCCCAGCGTGCCGCCGGTCATCGCGATGTGGTCCTTGCCGGAGGAGTGCTTGGACAGCAGTTCCACCCGGATGGCCGCTCCGTTCGCCGCGGTCATCGCGCGACCCCCGCGGGCTCGCCGACGACGCCGCGGACCTGCAGGATCTGCTCGGCCACGATGGCAAGCTTGCCGAGCGCGAACGGCAGGTTCTCGTCGAAGGCGTCAGGCGAGTCGCTGTCGCAGTAGTCCGAGGGCGTCTTGTAGCTCTCGAGCTGGTCGAGCTTGCCGTTGCGCAGCAGCGTGTGCGCGACGGCGGTCAGTTCCATGTCCACGAAGTCCGCGTCGAAGCCCGCGAGCTCCGGGTGGAAGCCGTCGCGGCCGGTGACGAACGTGTCCCCGGACAGCAGCCGGGCCGTGGGCAGCGGCACCGCGCTGTTCGGCTCCAGGTGGTACTCGTGCACCTCGGTCTCCGGTATCTGGCCGATCTTGTAGCCGAAGGCGGTGACGTCCACGTCGAAGAACGCGCAGGTGGTCACGGCGTGCACGGCGCCGATCGCGATCTCGTGGTTCAGGCAGCCGACCACGCCCATGTTCACGATCCGCTCCGGGTGGAAGCGGTCGAGCACGTGCTGGGTGGCCGCAGCGGCGTTGGTGGTCCCGATCCCGCTGATGATCACCACCGCCTGCGCCTCGTCGTTCCCGCGCCGGTAGACCGGGAAGGGCGTGAGGCCGAGCTCGGTCCACGAGGAGTCGAGGTCGAAGATCCCCTCGGCCTCCTCTGTCATCGCGATCACGAACGCCACCTGTGTCTCAGTCATGGGGATCATGTTACCGGTCGGCACCGACCGGCCGCCGGGCGCGGGGTCCACCGGTCCCCGATTGGCTCTCGTGCACCCGGCGCGACGAGCCGTAGGCTGCTGACTCATGACGCTAACTGTGCTGGTCGTCCGGGTTTTCGCGGACGAGGACGGACGCTACGGCAACGAGCTCGGCGTGGTGCTGGACGCGGCCGGCCTCGAGGACGAACTGGGCCCGAAGCTGACGGCGCACCTCGGCTTCAGCGAGACGGTGTTCGTGGACGCGATCTCGGACGAAGGCGCGGATGTGCGCATCTTCACCCCGGCGACCGAGCTCAAGCTCGCCGGCCACCCGCTGGTCGGCACCTCCCAGGTGCTCGCCGAGGTGACCGGCACCCAGCCCGCCGTCCTGCGCCCCCGGCTGGCCGAGCCGGTGCCGACCTGGCGCGACGGCGAGACGACCTGGATCCGCGCGAACACGGCGCACGCACCGGAGTTCACGTTCGTCCAAATGGCCTCCGCCGCCGAGGTCGAGGCCCTGCCGGTGCCACCGTTGGAAGCGCAGCTGCACGACCAGTACTGGGCCTGGATCGACGAGAGCGCCGGGCTGCTGCGGGCACGCACGTTCGCCGGAGCCCTCGGCATCGCGGAGGACGAGGCGACCGGCGCCGCCGCGCTGCGCCAGGCGCAGTTGCAGGGCCGCGAGGTGACGATCCGCCAGGGACTGGGCTCCGTGCTGCGCACCCGACCGGCCGCGGAGGCGGGCTGGTCCGAGGTCGGCGGTCGCGTCGTGGCCGAGCCGACACGCATCGTCGAGCTCTGAGAGCTGCTGCCTCGGTACGCTTCCGTCATGATCCTCGAATCCGTCGAACGCGCCCCCGACGCCTTCCAGCAGCCGCTCGCCGCGGAGCAGATCACTGCCCTGGCTCGGCGGACGTTCGGCGAGGCGACCGAGGTGCTCTCGGCGATCGAACTCGGCGACGGCACGTACAACAGCACGTACCGCGTCGCGCTGGCCTCGGGCCTCGAGTCGATCCTGCGGGTCGCGCCCGAACCCGCGCGGCAGTTGCGCGCCGAGCGGGCGTTCATGCGCAACGAGCACGCGGCGCTACCGTACTTCGCGCCGATCGCCGCGCTGCTCCCGCGCACCCTCGGCGTGGACTTCACGCATGACCTGATCGGCCGGGACTACATGTTCCAGACGATCGTCCCCGGCGTCCCCGCGCGCGAAGGACTGGAAAAGTACCCGAGGGAGCGCTGGACCTCGTTCTTCCGCGACCTCGGCGCGATCACCAAGCGGATCCACGCGGTGCGCGGTGAGCGCTTCGGCCCGCTCGTCGGCCCGAGCTTCGCGACGTGGAGCGAATCGGTCATCGCGGCGCTCATCGATATCGTCGCAGACCTCGATGACGCTGGCCTGGACGCGGAGGACGCACGCGAAGTGCTCGGGGTCGCCGTCAGCGGCCGGGCGATCCTGGACGAGGTGCGCGAGCCGAGGCTGCTGCACGGCGATCTGTGGACGATCAACGTGATGCTCGAGCCGGACGCCGCCGAGCCGACCGTCTCAGGACTCTTCGACTGCGACCGCGTGACCTGGGGAGATCCCGAGGCGGACTGGGCGATCTACCGCGCGGCGGGCCGGCCGGGCACCGAGCGCGACGCGTTCTGGGAGACCTACGGCCCGCTCGAAGACTCGGCCGAGGCGCACTGGCGGCGCCTGCTCTATCAGGCCAGGAACATCGCAGCCACCCGGCTCGAACGGCACCGCCTCGGCCACGACCTCTCAGCCTCCTACGAAGAACTCGACGTTGTGCTCGACCGGCTCGCCGAAAGCCCGCTGATCTCGCTCATTTAGCGTCCGCGTAGCAGGCGACCGTCGCCACGTGCAGCGGAAAACGCACCGGACTCCGCCCGAACACCAGCCGCGCGGCCTCCAGCGCCGACTCGGTCACCGCCGCACGCACTCGTTCGGCCTCCGCCTCCACGCAGTGCAGCACCACCTCGTCGTGCAGGAAGAACACCAGTTCGGCGCTCGTGCCCACGAGCTTCTGGCGCAGCGTCGCTATCAGCGCCAACGCCCATTCGGCCGCGCTGCCCTGCACGACGAAGTTCCGGGTGAACCGGCCACGGTCGTGCCGCACCTGGTCCGCCCTGGCCTCGCCCTCCGCACCGCCGACCAGCCGCAGCCAGCGCGGCGAGGGCGGGGGACAGGCGCGGCCCAGCTTCGTGTGCACGACGCGCCCCTCTATCCCGGCCTTCGCCGCGTCGTCAACCAGGCCGATCGCGCGCGGGAAGCGGCGGCGCAGCGTGACCAGCAGCGGGCCGACCTCGCCGCTGGTCTGCCCGTACATCGCGCCGAGCAGCCCCAGCTTGGCCTTCGCCCGGTCGCCGCCGAACACGTCGCTGAGCTCGGTGTACAGGTCCTCGGCCCGCGCCGCCTCAGCCAGGCCGCGATCGCCGGAGATCGCGGCCAGCACGCGCGGCTCGAGCTGGCCGGCGTCCGCCACGACGAACGTCCAGCCCGGATCGGCGACCACCGCGCGGCGCACGATCGTGGGCAGTTGCAGCGCCCCGCCGCCCCGGCTCGCCCAGCGGCCCGTGACGACGCCGCCGACCACGTACTCCGGCCGGAACCGCCCTTCGCGCACCCATGCGCGCAGCCAGGTCCAGCCGTTCGCCGAGTAGATCCGCGCCAGCTCCTTGTACTCCAGCAGCGCCGGCACGCCGGGATGCTCGAAACCGCGCAGCTCCCAGGCGCGGGTTGTGTGCGCGGGCAGGCCGTTCGTCGACAGGGCCTTGAGCAGCTGGGACGGGGAGTCGGGGTTGAGCGCCGGAGTGTTGAAGGCCTCGGCGACACGTTCGGCGAGATCCTGGAGCTTCGCCGGGCGCGCTCCCGGTCCGCCGAACGCGGGCATCGGCCCGAGCGCCTCGGTCAGGTGCGCGGAGTGCAGTTCCGGATCGAGCGGCAGCCCGGCGTGCGTCATCTCGGCGGCGGCCAGCGCCCCCGCCGACTCGGCCGCGGCGAGCAGCCGCAATCCGGATCCCGCGGACCCGGCGGCGTCGAGCTCGGCGAGCTGCGCCTGATAGACCTCGATGAGCGCGGAAAGCGGATCGACCTCGGCAGGAAGCCCCGTCTCGTCGGGGGAGAACAGCGCCTCCTGCTGCGGCCCGCCGCCCCCGACGGCCTCGGTCGCGGAGGTCATCCGTCCCACGTCCGGCACCGGCAGGTCATGCAGCCGGGCGTAAGCGGCCCCGAGCGTACGCGGCGCCCCGAACAACCCCGCCCGCGCGGCCAGGATCTCGTCGACCAGCACCACGTCGTGACACCGCGCGATCCGCACCCCGGCGCGCAGCAGATCCGGATACAGGCGCGCCGTGTCCACCCAGATCCACCGCGGCCCCTCGGCGGCCTCGATCTCGCCGATCGCCCCGACCAGATCCGCGACCTGCCTGACCTCACCGACCTCTTCCGTCGCGACCTCGGACTCAGATACGGCGTCCGCGAGCAGCGCCAACCTGCCCCCGCCGTCCTCGTCCGCGTGCGCGACCCATCTCATGGAAATGAGTGTGCACCGCCCCACCGACAAAACCCGGATCACACGTGGGGAACTGTGCGGAATGTCCGAAACGTTGAGTGGGCATGGCGACACTCACCGCACCGATCAGATGGCTCGGCCACACTGTGCGCAACGTTCGCAGGAAGCCGGGTAGCAGAGACAGCAGACCGTGGCCGTGGTCGCAGCCCGGCTGGGGCGAGGAGGGCGAAGGCTGGGGCGGCGTCCGCGAACCCCGCCGCCCCAAGCGCACTCCGCCCGCGGGCGCGATGGCCCTGCCCGAACCGACCGGGGAAAACGAGTCGGCCGGAGGCGCCCTTCGCTAAGACCTCGGCCCGTGCGCCTCACGTGACCCTGATTCGAGGAGAACGTCAGGAGAACTGCCCGCGGCGCTGTTCACGTGCTCCCTTAGCGTCCCAATTGCAGTAGTCCGGCGATCACGAGTTGCAGGTTTCTGCTGAGGGCGGACGCGAAGTCGATGTGCGAGGAGGCCAGACGGGGGTCGTCGATGGCCTCCAGCACGGCGGGGGACGGGTGGGCGAAGGGCCAGAGGCCTGCGATGAGCACGACTGAGGTGGCCGCGAGCTCTTCGGCGGCGGCCTGCGTGAGGGCGGGCACACGAGTCTGGACCATGATCGCCAGGCGTGTCAGGTGCTCGCGATTGCCGAGCTTGAAGGCGCGGATCGAGTCGGCGGAGACGTTGCGTTCCAGTACGGCGGCCAGCATGCTCCACAGCTCGCACAGCATGGTCCGCTCCGCCAGCGATTGCGCCCACACATCGGTGATTTCGTGCAGCCCCGGCCCTGACGCGTCTTCGTCGGTCGCTGCGGGCAGTCGTGTTTGCAGCTCGTCGAGCCACTCTCCGCGTGCTCGCTGCAGGATCTCCAGGAAGACCGCTTCGCGGGTCTCGAAGTAGCGCACCACGCTGGACTTGGACTGCCCGACCCTCCTGCTGATCTCCCGCAGGCTGACGTCGGCCGCCGGCATCTCCGTCAGCAGCGCCTCGGCCGCGTCGAGGATCGCCTCCTTGCGCTGCTCGCGCTGCTCGGGTCGGCGGGCGCGCTGAAACGCGGTCGTGTCGCTGGAGTGCATGGATCCACGTTAACAGCCCAGCGGTCGCTTGTTATGCGTCCACTGGGCTGTTAATGTGGGTCGAGATAACGACCCACTGGACGCATAGATGGGAAGCGGTCCACCATGAACGCTGAAGACTCCTACGAGCGCGGCCTGCGGGCCACGGAGCAGCTGCTCGGCACGCGGCTGGAACTGCCCATGGGCCGGGGCGAACCGGCCTCCGGCCTCGACTTCCGCAAGCTCGCAGTCGCCCACACCTTCGGCGACTCGTGGACCCGCACCGCCCTCGATCAGCACGCGCGCAGCCTGGTGTCCGTCGCGATCGCCGCCACGCTCGGAACCCGAGAGCCGCTCCGCGGACAACTGCGCATCGCCATGAATTCGAAGGTGGCCAAAGACGAGATCGTCGACCTCTTCATTCACCTGGCCGCGTACGCCGGCGCGGCGCGCGCCTTCGAGGGCTACCAAGTCGCGCTCGAGGTCTTCGCCGAAGCCGCGGAACCGGGCGCGTGACCTGCGGTCTACCTGCCGTACCAGGGGAGACGCCGCGCTCGCAGGACTATGTCGTTGACGTGGCGAGCGCCCTCGGGTGCGGGGGCGGTCCTCGGGCGGGTCTCGTTGATGAGGACGGCCCAGTCCTCGCCGAGAAGCTTGGCGATTTCAGCGGGCTGATAGAAGTCGCTCGGGTCGAAGGCGTGTCCGTGGTTTCTGTCGCCTGCGTGGTGTGACGACAGGTCGGCCAGGTCGTGGCTGACGAACAGGAGCGTGCCGCCGGGGGCGACGGCGTCGAGCAGCGCGCGCACGGCGACGTGGTCCGGCTGGCGGAGTAGCGGGAAGTACTGGACCGAGACCAGGTCGAATGAGCGGGCCGGGGGCGGCGTGGCGGTCAGGTCGGCGCGCGTCCAGACGATCCGGTCGGCGACGTCGGTGGACGCGGCGGCGGCGCGTTCCAGCGCGGTCCGGGAGATGTCGACCGCGGTGACCTGCCAGCCGCGCCGAGCCAGCCACAGCGCGTCGCCGCCCTCTCCGCAGCCCGCGTCGAGCGCCTGCCCCGGCGGCAGGTCGGCCGCCTCGGTGACGAGCGCTCCGTTGGGATTTCCGCTGAACAGTTGGTCGCGGCTGCCGTACATCTCGTCCCAGAACTCTGCGTCCACTGGCCTCTCCTCGGTGGTGGCGGAGCTGTCCGCCGCTGCCTGCTGAGGCACCAACCTGCCCGCATGGCGGCACCACGGCAAACAATCTTGCGGAAACGGCAAAGTGTCAGGTTTCCTTGACAAGGGCGCGCGTGTCAGGTCATCCTGACGTCATGAGTGATGCGGAAACTCCGGTGACCGCGCTCGCGGCGCAGGTCACCGACAAGGATCCGGCCGTCGGGCTGCGCGCGGTCCTCGAGCTGCGGCGGCTGCTCGAGGAGCTCGAGCGTCTGCACGTGGACAGCGCCCGGGCCCAGGGGTGGTCCTGGCAGAACATCGCGACCGCGCTGCAGGTGAGCAGGCAGTCCGTGCACGAGAAGCACGCCGCGCGGCGCAAGGCCACGGGATTGGAGAACTGATATGACCGAAGTGACGACCGTGTACGACCGGTTCACGGAGCTGACCAAGCGAGCAATGGTCGCTGCGCGGGATGCCGCGACCTCGCTCGGGCACGACTTCATCGACACCGAGCATCTGCTGCTGGGAGTCCTCGCGGAGACCGATGGCGTCGCCCTGCGCGTGCTGGCCGTGCTTGGAGTGGACGCCGAAGCAGTACGCCGGTCCGCGATCGAGCGCGCGTCAGAGGCCTGAGCCACGCGGACACGACGCGACGTCCGCGTGGCACAAAAGGCTGGCTGTGATCAGACCTTTGGCACGCCCTCCAGTCCCAGCTGCCGCACGAAGAACGACAGCTCGTCGAGCGCGAGGGTGACCGCGCGGGAGACGGAGCGGGCGCTGTGCCCGACGTTGTGCTCCCGCCGGACCATCACCGGACATTCGGCGATGTCGGCGGACGTGGCGTGCTGGAGGGCGGCGGCCAGCTTGCGCGCGTGCAGCGTGTCCACGCGGGTGTCGCCCTCGAAGATCGTGAACAGAGTGGCCGGGTACGCGGCGCCCTCGTGCACGTTGTGGTACGGCGAGTAGGCCAGCAGCCACTCGAACTCCTCGGCGACCTCCGCCGAGCCGTACTCCACGTTCCACGAGGCGCCGAGGCCGAACAGTTCGTAGCGCAGCATGTCGAGCAGCGGGGCCGAGCAGATCACGGCGGCGTACGCGTCCGGTCGCTGGGTCAGCGCCGCGCCGACCAGCAGGCCGCCGTTGGAGCCGCCGAAGATGCCCAGCTGCTCGCGCGTCGTCCAGCCCTGGTCCACCAGCCAGTCGCCCGCCGCGTGGAAGTCGTCGAAGACGTTCTGCTTGTTGCCGAACATGCCCGCGCGATGCCACGCCTGCCCCTCCTCGCTGCCGCCGCGCAGGTTGGCGATCGCGAAGACGCCGCCGGCCTCGACCCACGCCAACTGGAGGGCGCTGAACGCGGGGGAGAGGGAGACGTCGAAGCCACCGTAGCCGTAGAGGATCGTCGGGCGCGGGCGGTCCGGGTCGGCGGCGGGCGCGATGATCGACAACGGGATGCTCGTGCCGTCCTTCGACGGATACAGCACCCGCGTCACGTGCACCTCGCCGAGCTCGACCGCGCCCGGCGACCCGGCCCACGTCTCAACCTGCCGGGTGTTCGCGTCGAAGGCCAGGACCTTGGGCGGTGTCACGAAGTCCGTGTAGCCGAACCACGCGCGCGGACCACCGTCCGGGTGCTCGTGCAGCCCGGAGGTCGTGCCCGCTCCGGGCGTTGCCACCTCGGTCAGCAGCTCACCGGATTCGAGGTCGAACAGTCGCAGCTCGCTGACGCCGTGCCAGGAGTAGAGCGCCAGCACGCGCTCGCCGGCTCCGTCTTCGCCTTCGAGCAGCGCGTAGTCCCCGAAGAGCGCCTTCGGGTTCTCCGGCAGCACGTCGCGCCACTGCTCGTACCCGAGGTTGTCCGGTTCGACCACGCACAGGCGAGCGTTCGGCGCGTCACGATCCGTATAGAGGTAGAACCTGCCGTCGCGGCCGAAGCGCAGGAAGGTCTGCGCGTCCACGTCCTCCTGCACGGCCACCCAGCGCGGCTGCTCCAGACCTGAGGCCTCGAGGTCGGCGACGTGCAGATCGTTGCGCGGGGCCGTGCCACGGTTGCTGATCACCGCGAGCCAGCGGCCGTTGCGTGAGACGGAGACCTCGTAGTAGTTCGTCTTCTCCAGGCCCTCGCCGAACACCAGCACGTCCTCGGCCGGGTCCGCGCCGATCCGGTGTAGGTAGACGCGCCGGTGAAACTGGGACTCGCCCTCGGGTGCGGCCTCCGGGGCGAGCCTGCGCACGTAGTAGAAGGCCTTGCCGTCCGGCAGCCAGCCGACCGACGAGTACTTGCTCCGATCGATCGGGCCGTCCACGAGCTCGCCGGACTCGACGTCGATCACCCGCAGCACCGACTCCTCGGTGCCGCCTTCCGAGAGCTGGTACGCCAGCAGCCGCCCGTCCCGCGACGGGGACCAGTCGTCGAGCGTCGTCGTGCCCGCCGGGTCGATCGCTCCCGGGTCGATCAGCACGTGCTCGACTCCGTCCTGACCGGCCGTCAGCAGCACGGCGTGCTCCTGGCCCGGATCGCGCCGCAGGAAGAAGCGCCGCTCCGCGCGCCAGACCGGGGCGGTGACCGTCCCCGCGTCCGCGAGCTGGGTCAGCCGGGTACGGAAGGCCCCGGACCGCGCCTCGTCCCGCCCGGCCGCCTGGAACGCCGCGTACAGCTCGTCCTGCGCGGCCGACCAGGCCACGGTGTTCTCGGCGGCCGGGTCTTCGAGCCACCGGTACGGGTCGGCCACGCGGTGGCCGTGCAGCTCTTCGACCAGGTCCAGCCGTGCGGCCCGGGGGTACGCGGACGGCGGGAAGGCCGGAGGGATCGCCCCGAGGCCGTCGGCTGCGGTGCCGGAATCAGTTGTCGACATGCCTGTGATCGTAATCTGCGAGGGCTGTTAACGTCATGCCATGGGGAACGGGATGGGGAGAGAAACGGACTGGGGCTCGTTCGGCGGGGCGGTGTCGGTGTTCATCGACGGCGAGCCGGTGTACGAGCGCGCCGCGGGCCTGGCGAACGCCGCCGAGGGCACTCTGATCAGCCCGGATACCTGCTTCCGCAGCGCTTCGGCGAGCAAGCAGTTCGTCGCCGCGTCGGTGCTGCTGCTGGTCGAGGCGGGCGAGGTGGAGCTGCACGCGCCGATTGCGCGTTATCTCCCGCGATGCCCGACGGAGTGGGGCGAGATCACCGCGCACCAACTCCTGACGCACACCGGCGGACTCGGCCACTGGAGCGAGGTCGAGGGCTTCGACCCGGTCCACCCGCCCTCGCCGGAGGAGATCCTCGAACGACGCGCGCGACGGCCGCTGGTCAGCGCGCCCGGTGGTGAGTTCGCGTACAGCGGCGTCGGCTACCTGCTCGCCGCGCGCCTCGTCGAGCACGTCGCGGATCAGCCGTACGCGGAGTTCACCACCGAACGCGTCTTCGCGCCCCTCGGCATGCGCTCGACTCGCGCCGGAGCGCGCGCCCCCGGTCCCGGCCCCGAGGCGCTCGGGTACCGCGCCGGCGAACCGGTAGACGCCACGGGAATCAGCGCGATCCCCGGCACCGGCGAGCTGTGGACCACGGTCAGGGATCTGAATCGCTACGCCATCGCCTTCGCGGCGGACGCGCTGGTCAGCGCCTTCTCGCGTGAGCTGATGTGCGCCCCGCACACGGCCGTTCCGGCGGCCGAAGGCGCATTCGGCGAAACCACGGGTTACGGATACGGGTACTGGATAGGCACAATCGACGGGCTTTCGGCGCATTACCACCCCGGTGACATCATGGGCTACCGGAGCATGTACGTAAGCGTACTGAATGCGCGCGCCTCCATTGCGATCCTGAGCAACCGGGATGAAACCGACGCTTCGGCGATTGCCGGACGCCTGTGGACTGAGCACTGCGCGGGCGCACGGTCCGGCGGCGCGGCGGGCCGGGCGGGAGCCGAGTCCGCGAGCGAAACCTGGGAACTGTGGCGTCAGGACGACAACGGCAATAGATACTTGGTTTCAGTACACCCCGACGAGGCCTCGGCACGCGACCGTATGTTCGTGTTCGAATCCGGCACCGTACACAAACAGAACTACTGGATCCAGAAATTGTAAATCCCCCGATCCGGTGGATTTTGCGAATTTCCGGGGGGCATCTCCGACCGAGTAGTCATCGGTTGGAGGGGAAGCTCTTTATGGCCATCTTTGTCCTAGTCTGTCTCGTGCTGGCCTCCGTGGTCGCGCTGGTGATCACCGAGCACGTGCGCAAGGAGCACAAGCCGGAACGGAAGGACGCGCCAGCGCTCGATTATGTCAATACATTCATCTCGACGCTGTATATGGTGCTGCTGGCCCTCGTCGTCGTGGTGCAGTGGCAGAACGTCGACCAGATCAACTCGGACGTGCGCAGCGAGGCCACGACCCTGACGGCGTTGGTGCAGACGGCGGATCGGATGCCGGCCGCCGAGGGCGCGACAGTGCGCGCGTCCGCCATCGACTACGCCAAGGCCGTGCTCGCCCACGAGTGGCCGCCGCCGTCCGACGCCACCGACGACGCCGCGGCGAAGGCGCTGAACAGCGGGCAGGCCGCGGTCACCCATCCCGTCGCGGACGACGTCTCGCTCGGCACCATCGAGGACCAGGCGATCAGCGAATACCAGGCCCTCGCCGAGACGCGCGCCGACCGGCTCGCCGCCTCGTCCTCGCAGACCTCGCCGATCCTGATCGTCGCCCTGGGCGTGCTCAGCCTGATCACGGTCCTGACACCGCTGGCGCTCGGCCTGCGCGCGGACGCGATCGCCTTCGCCGGACTGATCGTCTCGACGCTGCTGGTGTGTCTGTCCTTCTGGTTCGTGCTCGACCTCAACTCGCTCTATCACGGTCTGATCCACGCGGACTCGAGCGCGCTGAGCCAGTTCCTGGCCTCGCCGGGCTCGAACTGAGCCGCGCGGATCGCGGCGGACGAGAAGGGTTGACAGCAGGGTGCGTACGGGAAGCAGAAGATACATCGCGCGGCGCGGAAGGGTCCCGGCCCGAGGCCGCGCCGGGCGTTCGAAGCGTTCGAACCGTTCGAGCCGCCGGTTCGCGGGACGCAGGGTGGTCGCGGTCTTCGGGGTCTGCGCGGCGGCCGTCGCGTTTCCGGCGATGCTGGCCGAGTCCGCGACGGCTTCGACCTCGAATTCGGGTTCGAATACGTCGGTCTCGGTGACGGCCTGCGGGAGCGGCCTGAACCTCGGCGTCAGTCTCGGAAGCGTGGGAGCCACCGTGTCGGTGGGGCAGACGTGCCAGGCCGCGGCCGGTTCGTCCACGGCCGCGCCGGAGCCGAGCGCCACCTCGACCGGCTCCGGCGGCGGTTCGCTGCCGCAGCCGTCACTCGGGCCGACGGACTTTCCGCCGCCGACCGAACCGACCGCGGTCGACATCTGCACACTGCCGCCGCCGCCCACGTCAGCGGCGCCAAAGGTGGTCAAGGCGGTCGCGGCGACCGCGGCCCCCACGCCGGCCGCGGTCGTCATCCCGGCGCCCACGACGCCGACCCCCACCCCGACGCCCTCGAAGGCGAAGCCCAAGCCGACCCCGAAACCGGCGCCGAAGCTGACGCCGACGCCGTTGGCGATCGTGCAGCTGCCCCCCGAGTATCACGCGGTGCCGTTCCACCGGATCAGTCCGGTGCTGCTCATCTTCGTCGTGGTGATCGTGCCGATCAGCATCGCCCGGATCCGCCACCGCTGACCCGCGCCGCCCCGCGATCCCGGGGACCGGCTACGCGGGCTCCCCGTCGCCGGTCACCGGGATCCGGGCCAGGATCCGGGCCAGCTCGCCGAGGTCGTGTTCCGGAATCTCCGCCAGCACGTCGGGCGGCCGGTTCAGGATGTCCTCCGCGCGCCGCGCCGCCTCGAGCCCCGACTCGGTCAGCGAGACGATCCGGCAGCGCCGGTCCCGCGGGTCCACCGCGCGCACCACCAGGCCGCGCTCCTCGAGCGCGTCCACGATCTGGGTGGCGTACGGCTTGTCCATCACCAGTTCGGCGGCCAGGTCCCGCATCGGCATCGGCCGCACCAGCAGCCGGCGCAGAGCCTTGATCTTCACGAAGCTCAAGCCGATCGCCGCGGAGACCTCGGCCCGCCGGTTGTCGTTGTAGACCATCGTCCTGAGCCGATCCCAGACCAGCCGCAGCTCCTGATCCCGGGTCAGCGGCCCGGTCGTGTCCGTCGCCATCGTGTCGGTCATGATGCCTGCACCACCGCTACCTTCGTCGCCGCGTCGGCCGTCGTGAACAGCGCCGCCGTGCGCGCGGCGCTCGCCTTGGCCGCGCGGCCGGTGGTGATGATACCGAGCAGACCGATGACGATGGCGCAACCGAGGGCCACGTACCAGCACACGTGGCTCGCGTGCGTGAACGAGCCGCCCGAGGCGAGGATCGAGCCGAAGACCGCGACGCCGAGCGAGCTGCCGACCTGACGGCTCGTCGAGGCGACCGCCGCCGCCACGCCGGCCTGCGTGCGCGGCATCCCGGATACGGCCGTGTTCGTGATCGGCGCGTTGACGAAGCCGAAGCCGACGCCCATCATCACGTAGGCCAGCGCGACGACGTACAGCGAGGTCGTCGGCGTGAACGTGGCCATGATCAGGGCCGCCGCGATCAGGCAGGCCGACGCGGCGAGCAGCGGCAGCCGCGGGCCGCGGGTGCCGACGATCCTGCCGGACAGCGGTGAGAAGATCAGGCTGGCCAGGGCCATCGGCAGCGTCAGCAGGCCCGCGTGCACGGCCGAGTAGCCGCGCGCGTCCTGCAGGTACAGGGCGTTCAGGAACAGGAAGCCGGACAGGCACAGGAAGGCGCAGACCGCGATGACCGTCGCGCCGGCGAACGGGGTGGAGCGGAAGAAGCGCGGGTTGATCAGCGGCTCGTCGCGCCGGCTCTCATAGGCGACGAGCGAGACCACGGCGACGAAGGCGAGCGCGAACAGGCCGATGATCACGCCGTCGCCCCAGCCGCGCCGGGGCCCCTCGATGATCGCGGAGGTCGCGCCGGCCAGCGTGATGATGACCAGGATCTGTCCGACCGGGTCGACGCGGCGGGCGTGCGGGGCCTTGGACTCGGGCACGAACAGCGTGGTCAGCACGAGCGCGGCGATGCCGATCGGGACGTTGACCCAGAAGATCGCGCGCCAGCCGATCCCGGAGACCAGCGCGCCGCCGATCACCGGGCCGAGCGCCATGGACAGGCCGAAGACCGCGCCCCACACGCCGATCGCGCGGGCCCGCTCCCTGGTCTCGGTGAAGGTGTTGGTGACGATCGAGAGTGCGACCGGGTTGAGCATGCTGCCGCCGAGCGCCTGCACCACGCGCGCGACCACCAGCCAGCCGAGCGAGGGCGCGATCGAGCACATCAGCGAGCCGAGCGTGAACAGGATGAGACCGATCCGGAATATCCGGCGCCGGCCGAGCCGGTCGGCCGTGGACCCGGCGAGCATCAGGAAGGAGGCCAGCACCAGGGTGTAGGCGTCCATGATCCACTGCAGGTCGGAGAGCTGGGCGTGGAAGCCGTCCTTGATCGTGGGCAGGGCGACGTTCACGATCGTCACGTCGAGCCCGACGATGAACAGGCTCATGCAGCAGATCGCGAGGATGAAGTAGCGCCTCTTCGAGGATATTTCCGGCATAGGTGGCCCCCAGGGTGCGGAAGAGCGGCAGGTGCTTAGTTAAGCTATTAGAACTATTAACACCCTACAACTAGCTTCCGAGACGGACAAGCCGGGGGAGGGGCGTGATGCGGGCGGCTAATCCAGTTGAGCGGAGGTGGCCGCGCGGCTAGCCTCACGACTCGTGACCAGCCCCGCTGAGAGTTCCCTGCAGCCGACCGCCCTGCCCGAAGGGGCCGACTGGCTCGCGCTCAACCGCGCCAACTGGGACGCGCGGGTGCCGATCCACGCGTCGAGCCGCTTCTACGACGTGCCCGGCTTCGTCGCCGGTCGCTCCTGCCTGCGTGAGTTCGAACTGGCCGAGGTCGGCGACGTCGACGGGCGCACGCTGCTGCACCTGCAGTGCCACATCGGCACCGAGACGCTCTCCTGGGCCCGGCTCGGCGCGACCGTCACCGGCCTCGACTTCTCGGCCCCCGCCCTGGACACCGCGCGCGCCGTCGCCGAGCAGATCGGCGCCACGGACGCGCGCTTCGTCGAGTCGGACGTCTACGAGGCCGCGACGGCGCTCGAGGGCCAGACCTTCGACATCGTCTACACCGGTCTGGGCGCGCTCTGCTGGCTGCCGGACCTCGAGCGTTGGGCGAGGACCGCCGCGTCGCTCGTCAAGCCCGGCGGATTCCTGTACCTCGCCGAGTTCCACCCGTTCTGCGACATCCTCGCCGATGACGGCAAGACGATCGAGTTCGACTACTTCAGCACCGAGCCGCGGGTCTGGGAAGAGGACGCCACCTACACTGACGGCGCGTCGCTGAGCGAACACGCCGTCAGTGTCGACTGGCAGCACGGGATCGGGGACGTCGTCAGCGCCCTGCTCGCAGCCGACCTCCGCATCGAACTGCTGCACGAGCACGACTACTCGCTCTTCCCGCGCTTCCCGGACATGCTGGTCGAAGGCCGCCGCTACCTGCTGCCGCCCGGCCGGCCGCGCGTCCCGATGATGTACTCGATCCGCGCGTCCAAGCCGGTGTAGGAAGGACTGGTCAGGCTGAGCGGGTCTCGGACCTCTTCACCGCGACCTGCTTCGCGGCGGCCGGGACCGCCTTCTGTACGGCCGGGGCGGCGGGCGCGGCATCGACGCTCTGGCAGTCGGCCGAGACGAGCTCGTCCGCGGGCTTGAGCCACGGGCGCGACCAGACGTCGACCAGGCAGTCCTTGCGCGCGCCGAGGATCTCGCCGTCGAGCTGCGCGATCCGCAGCTTGAACCGGATGTTGACGCCCTCGACGACCTGCATCTCAGGAGCGTTGATGTTCTCGACGACGTAGTGCTTGCCGAGGGTCTGGCTCAGGCTCTGCACGGCGAAGGTCGCGGCGCCAAGCACCTCCGGTGAGCCCGGGTTCGCCGGGCTCCAGCCGCCGGGCCAGCCCGAAGTCGGGGTCGCGGTCTTCTCGGCGGCGACCTCGGCGACCGGGTGCGCGACCGGGTGGACGGTGAGCCGAACCGCTCCGGGCAGCTTCGCCTCGAGGACCGGACGGACCATCGGGTGTACGAGCGGATGGATGGCCGGGCGGATCAGCGCGTGCGGTAGGGGGTGCGCGGCCACGTGCGCGACTGCCGGGTGGCCGACGACGTGGCGAACGGCGGCGTGCTGCGCCATCGGGCGGTGCTGTGGCAGGTGCATGTGGGCTGCCAGCGGTGCCACGCCGGGTACGGCGGAAACGGCGAGAGTCAGGGTCGCGACGCTGCGCGGAAGGAGATTCATACCAATTGTCTAGCTCGCCTCGCCCGGATCCCGGCCGAGCGCCACGCCCCGCCGCCGCCGTTCGAGGGAGCTGCCGGCCGAATATCCATCAATTGCACCAATGGCCGCGCTGATTGACCGGCCGGTTATCATCGTGAGTATGCAGTCAGTCCGTAGTCGCCCCGTGCCGCTGGTCCGCCGCGGGCACATCGACTACGGCCGGGTTTGGTCGGCCTCCTGTCCGTCCGGGCGATGAACCACCGCGCCCCGCGCACCCGCGTCGGCTTCCGCACCCCGCCAAACCCTTATCTGCCTGCATCGTTTCCCCTGGACGGACACCGTGAACCCAGGTCTGCTCACCGCCCTGATCGTGCTGCTCGCCGCGAGCGCCTTCGGCGTGTGGCGCAAGCGCACGGACGGCGTCATGCGCTCGCGTGACCCGCGACCGGCCGCCGCCGGGAGCGCGGCGACCGCCGACGCGCTGACCGAGCCGTCGCTCGGCGGCCCGCTCGGTCAGCGGGCCACGCTCGTCCAGTTCAGCTCCGCGTTCTGCGCCCCGTGCCGGGCGACGCGCGTGGTGCTCTCGAAGGTCGCCGAGGACGTGGACGGCGTCGCGCACTACGACCTCGACGCCGAGTCGCACCTCGAGCTCGTCCGCGCGCTCGGCATCCTGCGCACCCCGACGACGCTGGTGCTCGACCCGGCCGGCCGCGAGACGGCCCGCGCCGGGGGAGTGCCGCGCCGCGAGCAGGTCCTCGCCGCCGTCGGCGCGGCAGCCGACGCGGGCTGAGCCGTCCGCAACACCGTCACCTCAGCGTCACGATCGTCACGACGCCTGCCCGCACAGATCCCCTCACTCTCCCCGAAGGACCCGTCCTCGCCATGACCCAGAACTTGCAGGCTCCCGATACCGCGACCGACCCCGCAACCGCCCCGCAGAAGCCCTTCATCGACCCACGCGGCCCGCGCTTCGGCGCCGTGATCACGACCGTCGTGCTGATCGTCGTGCTCGCGACCGGCTGGGGCTGGCTGCTCGCCGCGCAGGCCCTCGTCTTCGCCCTCAGCGCCTTCTCCGACCTGCGGCTTTCGCCCTACGGCGCGATCTACCGCCGCTTCGTGCGGCCGCGCCTCGGCCCGCCGACCGAGCTGGAGAACCCGGCCCCGCCGGTCTTCGCGCAGTTCGTCGGGCTCGGCTTCGCCGTGGTCGGCGCGTTCTCCTACCTCGCGGGCTGGGACGTGCTCGCGATCATCGCCACGGCGTTCGCGCTCGCCGCGGCCTTCCTGAACGCGGCCTTCGATTTCTGCCTCGGCTGCGAGGTCTACCTGCTGATGCACCGCGCGGCGCCGCGGCGTCGTCCGGTCGACTACCGGCCGGCCGCGTAGCCCTGCATCGTGCGTGGATTGGCGCCCGCGCGCAGCACTCCAGCAGCGGGGTCGCGGCTGACGGCCGAGAGCCGGCCGAGCGACCAGGCCCCGGAGCGCACGAGGCGGTGCCCGCGGCCGATCAGGTCCGTGAAGACCTCGTGCGAGAACCGGTCCTCGATCACGATGTCCAGCGGCGCGCGCTTGCGCGGGGTGAACGAGGCGGGCATCGCGGAGCTGTGCCAGGCCGGGGCGTCGATCGCGGCCTGCAGGTTCAGCCCGTCGGCCACGTGGTTCAGCAGGAACAGCAGCTGCCACTGGTCCTGCTGGTCCCCGCCGGGCGTCCCGAACGCGGTCACCGGCACCCCGTCGCGGGTGAGCATCGAGGGGGTGAGCGTGGTGCGCGGACGCTTGCCGGGCGCGAGGCTGTTGGGCAGGCCGGGCTCCAGCCAGAACATCTGCGCGCGGCTGCCGAGGCAGAACCCGAGTTCGGGGATCGTCGGGTTCGACTGCAGCCAGCCGCCGGAGGGCGTGGCCGAGACGAGGTTGCCCCAGCGGTCCACGACGTCGATGTGGCAGGTGTCCCCGCGCGTGCGGCCCGATTCGTCGACCTTCTCGACCTGCGCCATCGCGTCGGTCAACTCTCCCGAGCCCGCGATCGCCTCGGGCAGCGAGAGCAGCCCCGGCAGACGCGGGACTCGGCCGCCGGGGTTTCCGGGCCGTAGCTCGTCCGAGGCCTCGTCGCCGACCAGGGCCGCTCGGGCCTTGAGATAGTCGCGATCGAGCAGGTCGCCCATCGTCGCATAGGCCTCGGGCGCGTCCCCGTAGTACGCCTCGCGGTCCGCGAACGCGAGTTTCGCCACCTCCACCACGCGGTGGATCCGCTCCGCGCTGCCGTGCGGCGGCAGTTCGCCGAGCGCGTCCAGCATGCCGAGTTGCTGCAGCAACACCGGACCCTGACTCCACGGCCCGGCCTTGTGCACGGTCACCCCGCGCCAGTCCAGACTGATCGTCGGCTCATAAGCGGGGTTCCACGCGGCCAGGTCGCCGCCGGTCAGCAGGCCACGATGCGCACGGCCCGTCTCGTCGTACACCTCGCGCGCGGCAAAGGCGTCCACGGCCTCCGCGACGAAACCCTCGTACCACGCCCGATAGGCCGCCTCGATCTGCGCTTCGCGGTCCGAGCCCGCCGCCTCGGCCTCGCTCAGCAGCCTGCGATACGTGGCCGCGAGCGCGGGCAGCCGCAGCAGTTCCCCCGGCCGCGGAACCCGACCGTCCGGCAGCCACTGCGCGGCCGAGTCGTTCCAGTGCGTGCGGAAGAGGTCCGCGACGGCGCCGATCGTGCCGACCACGCCCGGGACCACCGGATGGCCGTGTTCGGCGTAGCCGATCGCGAGGTCGAGCACGTCGCGCAGTGGCAAGCGTCCGTGGTCGCGCAGCAGCGTCAGCCACGCGCCGACCGCTCCGGGCACCACCGCGGCGAGCTGGCCGCTGCCGGGCACCTGCGTCAGCCCGAGCCTGTCGAAGTGCTCGATCGTCGCGGCGCACGCGGCCGGGCCCTGGCCGCAGAGCACCCTCGGCACCGGGTCCGCGGCCGTCGCCAGGATGATCGGCACGTCGCCGCCGGGCCCGTTGAGGTGCGGTTCGACCACGTGCAGGGTGAAGGCGACGGCCGCCGCCGCGTCGAACGCGTTGCCCCCGCGCTCGAGAACAGCCATGCCCGCGGCCGTGGCCAGATAGTGCGTGCTCGCGACCATCCCGAAGGTCCCCGCGAGTTCCGGACGAGTGGTGAACGAGTCAGCCGCCATGCTGACGATCATAACTTTCGGAGCCGACTAGGCTAGAGCACTCCCCATTCGAACACGACGACGAGGAGCATCTCTGTGCCCAGATTCCCCCTTTCCGAGCCCTTCGACTCCGGCCTGCTCGAGGTCGGCGACGGCAACCAGGTGTACTACGAGCAGGTCGGCAACCCCGAGGGCATCCCGGTGCTGATGGTGCACGGCGGCCCGGGCGCCGGGTGCGGCCTGAACGGGCGCGGCGCCTACGACCCGAGGCGGTTCCGCACGATCCTGTTCGATCAACGAAATTGCGGCCGGAGCCTGCCGCACGCCGCCGACCCGAGCGTGGACCTGAGTGCCAACACCACCCGCCACCTCATCGCCGACATGGAGCTGTTGCGCGAGCACGTCGGCGTCGAGAAGTGGATGCTCAACGGCGGCTCCTGGGGCTCCACGCTCATCCTCGCCTACGCCGAGCGTCACCCGGAGTGTGTGAGCCGCGTCGTGATCACCGGCGTGACCACGATCGACCACGCCAGCGTCGCGTGGTGGTACGAGGGCACGAGCCGCTTCTTCCCCGAGAAGTACGAGCGTTTCCGCGACTACATCCCGGCCGAGGAGCGCGGCAAGGACATCTTCGATCTCATCAACGCCTACGGCCGACTGATGACGCACCCCGATCCCGAGGTCCGCGCCCGTACCACGCAGGAATGGCTGATCTGGGAGGACGCGATCATCTCGATCGAACCGAACGGCACCCGCGACAACTACAGCAACCGCCCCGACGCCGCTGCCGCCTTCGTCCGCATCTGCGCGCACTATTTCGCCAACGGCGCGTTCCTCGAGGACGGGGAGCTGCTCCGCAACGCCTGGAAGCTCAAGGGCATCCCGACCGTGCTGGTTCACGGCCGCCACGACCTCGGCGGACCGCCCAAGACCGCCTGGGACCTGGCCAAGGCCTGGCCCGGCGCCGAGCTCGTGATCATCGAGGACGCCGGCCACACCGGCAGCCCGACCTTCGCCACCGAGGTCCGCAACGGCATCGACCGCCTGACCGCCGACCTCTGACGCCGCGTCGAGTCCGCGGCTCAGCGACTCAGATCGTCGAGGCAGGGCGGGGGCTAGCGGCGCAGGCTGCCCCCGTCCACCTCGACGTCCACATCGACATCGGCGTCGGCATCCAGCTCGGCGTCCTCGTCGAGCGAGTCGTCGGCCTCGTCCTGGTCCTCCGGCTCCTCGGCCAGCGCCGTCCTGATGTCCCGGATCAGCCGCGGCATCGCCGCCTCGACCAGATCGAACACCTGCTCGAACTCGGCGTCGCCGCCGTAGTACGGGTCCGGCACGTCGAGCCGGGTGCCGGCCGCCGGGTCGTAGGAGCGCAGCAGCCTGAGCTTGGCCGCGTCCTGCGGGCCGCGCGCGAGCTGCCGCAGTTGGCGCAGGTGGCCGGTGTCCATCGCGAGGATCAGGTCGTAGCTGTCGAACCACTCCTGGCGGAAGCGCCGGGCCCGGTGCGCCGAGGTGCAGCCGTGCCGGCGCAGCACGCGTACCGTCCGGTGGTCGGCCGGGTCCCCGACGTGCCAGCCGCCGGTGCCGGAGCTGTCCACCTCCACGCGTGCGCCCAGACCCTCACGGCCGAGCCGGCCGCGCAGCACGTGCTCGGCCATGGGGGACCTGCAGATGTTGCCGGTGCACACGAACGTGACGCGGTACGTCATGCCCGATCCTTCCGTTGACGTCAAACCCCAGCCTAAATGCAGCCTCCGCCGGCTGTGAGCCAGGGACACACCGTCCCCGGCACGGTCGCGGCACGGCGATCTCGGCCGGGGAGAACGGCGTGGCGATCGGCGTCCCCGTAGGCTACCGCGATCCCACCGGATACAGGTGACCACTCGGCGCGGCGAGTTCACCGTCCAGCGTCGACCCGGCGCCGACGAGGC
>Ga0302314_10005248_pt1 | contig 23674 bp, 23 predicted proteins | sample III_Palsa_N2_3_FD_200533 | JGI IMG/M metagenome (GOLD analysis project Ga0302314, IMG submission 200533) | Peat permafrost microbial communities from Stordalen Mire near Abisko, Sweden - III_Palsa_N2_3 | ecosystem: Environmental > Terrestrial > Soil > Palsa > Peat permafrost | place: Sweden... | reverse complement strand
CGAACCCGTTGCCGGCAATGCCTGCTTCTACGGCGCCCGCGGCGGCGAGGGCTTCATCCGCGGCGGCGCGGGCGAACGCTTCGGCGTGCGCAACAGCGGAGCGGAGCTCGTTGTCGAGGGTACGGGCGACCACGCCTGCGAGTACATGACCGCCGGTTTCGCCGCGATCCTCGGCCACGTCGGGAAAAACTTTGCGAGCGGCATGTCGGGCGGAATCGTCTTCGTCGCGCTCGACGCGCCGTTCGATTCGAACGCGCACGGCTTGTCGCTTGGTCCGACGAATCTGCAGCTCGGCGCGTGCCCCGAGGACGACCCCGACGTCGCCGTGCTGCGCGGCCTCCTCGAACGGCATGCCGAGGCGACCGGTTCGCCGCGCGCGGCGAAGCTGCTCGCGGATTGGCCACACGCGCTCGAACGCTTCGCGAAGCTCGCCGCGCCGCGCGAAATCGCCGTGTCCGTACCCCCGGCGAAAAACGGCGCGCGCGCCGCTATTCTGGCTTCTTCGAAATAGCCTCGCTCGCGGCTTCGACGATCTTCCGCGACTCCTCGACCATCTTGAGCGCCGTCTGACGGGTCTGCTCGGCCGATTCGCGCATGGCGTCGCCCCCCATGCGGATAAAATCGTTGAGGTGGGCGCGCGCCGTCTCGGTGCTCTTGGCGGCGATCTCGCCCGACTCGGTCGCGTGCTTGCCGAACGTCGCCTGCAGCTCTTTGGCCTTCTCGATCGACTGCTCCAAATGCGGTTTCATCTGCTCGGCCGCGTCGCTCGCCGCAGCGCTAACCTGCTTTTGGAGTTCCCGCGCCTGCGCAAGCGCTCGCTCCATTGCGCTGTTAAAGTCCATCGCTACTCTCCTTTTCTAAAGAGCCCGGCACGTTGCGGCGCGGGCCCCAAGTTAACGCCCTTCGTCTACCGTCATGACCCAGCGGACGGCGCGGGCGTACTGCTCGAGTTCCCGGATCGTGCGCTGGAGCCAGCCGAAGCTCGCATCGTACACGGCGCGCTTGCCGCGCGCGTCGTCGTGCTCCTTGACGTAGCGGCGGGCGAGCTCCAACTGGCGCTCTACGCGCTCCCACTCGTCGCGCAGGGTTCCTTCCGAGGCGTCGGAGAGCCGGTCGATGAGCGGCGGGGCCGTGGACTCAGGGTGGCGCATGGCATACTCGAGACGAGCCAGGCTGTAGGCGCTTGTCGTCGAGATAAACGACCCCAGGAGTTGCACCAGGCGAACTTCCATACGTAAGATCACATTTCCATAGAAGGCCGCGTCTAACCCACCACCCCCAGCGGGTTGCCGGTCACAATACCGGCGCTGCGGGTCGGGCCGGCCAAGGAGGACATGACCAACAGCGACCAACGTCGATATGCGATCGTCGGTAACGGCTTTGCAGGGACGACCTGCGCCGAGCAGCTTCGAAAACTCGATGCGGCCTGTTCGATTGTGCTGTTCGCCGACGAGCCCTATCCGCTGTACAATCGGATCGCGCTCCCGCCGCTGTTGCGCAAGCAGGTCACGCAGCAAAAGGTCATCATGCGGGATCTCGCTTGGCACGAAAAGCACGCGATCGAACTGCACCTCGAGACGACGGTCGAAAAGATCGACGCCGCCGAGAAAGTCGTCTACGCCGGCGGCAAGGGCTACCGCTACGACGCGTTGCTGGTCGCCACGGGGGGCCGCCCAAATCGTGCGGACGTCGCCGGCGCCGACGCGCGGAACGTCTTCAACTTTCAGTACATGGACGACACGCTTGCGATCTCGCAGCAGCTGGAAAGCGCGAAGGCGGCCGTGGCGGTCGGCGGTTCGTTCATCGCCTACGAACTTGCGGAAGCGTTCGCGTCGCGCGGGGTACAGACGCATTGGCTGCTGCGCGGTCCGCGGTTCCTGCGGCGCATGATCGACGAGATTGCGGGCGAGATGATCGACGATGCGGCTCGCGAGGACAACGTCCACGTCCACTACGGAGAGGAGCTGCACCAAATGATCCGCTCCGACGGCGTCGTCAAGCGAGTCGTTACGAAATCCGGGCTCGAGATCGCGACGGACTGCGTTGGGATTGGCCTTGGCTTGACGATGAACACCGAGCTCGTCGCGGGCACGGGCGTAAAGACGAAAACCGGCATCGTCTGCGACGACCGCCTCGAGACCGACGTGAAGGGAATCTTCGCGGCGGGCGACGTCGCGGAGTTTTACGATCCGATCGCGGAGATGAACTATCGACTCGGAACGTGGAACAATGCCGGTGCCCACGGCAAGGTCGCGGCGATCAACATGGCGGGTGGAGACGACCGCTATCACGACGTCCCCGAATATTCATCGAAGCTGTTCACCAACCAAACGATCACGCAATTTGGAATCTCCCCCGAATATCGCAGCGACCTCGACATGGTGCGCAAGATCGATCGCGACAAGCGCCACTACCGCGCGCTCTTCTTTTGGCGCAACCGGCTCGCCGGCGCCGTGCTGATCGGTAAGGGCAATCGCGCCGGCAAGCGCAAGTACCTCGACGCGATCAAAACCAAAGCCGAATTTCCCCCATCCGAATGGGAGTCGCTCCTAGACTGGACCGCCGATTAGCCACCCGCGTGTCACGATGACAAGTGTAATATGGAAGCAATGTCACCCTGAGCGGAGCGCCGCAGGCGCGCAGTCGAAGGGCCGCCGGGATTTGGCGATATCCCGTTTGCGCTTCGACAAGCTCAGCATGACAAAGCGACGAGAAGCTCACGTGCATAACAAGCGGCGAGAAGCTCAGCGTGCATGACAAGCGACGAGAAGATCGAGGTGCTTGTCATCCTGAGCGGAGCGCCGCAGGCGCGCAGTCGAAGGGCCAACGAAGCGTTGATCCGGTCGGCGCTTCGACGAGCGTGACATGTGGTGACAAGCTCAGCGAACCATTTCACCCGTGACATGTGACGAGAAGCTCAGCGAACCGTGTCCCGTGACATGTGACGAGAAGCTCAGCAACCGTGTTACCCGTGAAATGTGACGAGAAGCTCAGCGAACCGTGTCCCGTGACATGTGACGACAAGCTCGGCGTGATTTAGCTTGCGGCGGGGAGAGAGAAGGCGACGGGGGCGGCGTGTGCGAGGTGTGCTTGCACGGCGCGGCTTAGGCGATCGATGCGGGCGCGCAAAGGCCCAAACCACTTCTCCGGCTTTAAGGTCGGCCGGGCATCGCGCAGGTCTCTCTCAAAACGGTGCAGCTCCGCGAGCTGCGTTTTGGAGAGCGGAAGCGTGCGCGGCAGGCGTGCGACGAACGTTTCGATCATCGCAAGATCGATCGTGGCATGCGGGGCGAGGGAATAGCCCCGCACGCTCTGCACGATCGCGCCGGCGCCGAGCTTGGCGCGCAAGCGCGCCATCGCGGCGTAGAAACGGCCGGCCTTCCAATCGGCCTCGGGCCACAAGGCGCCGAGAAACCACGCCTCGTCGAGCGGGCCGGACGCCGCGGCAAGGGCGGCGACGATCGCGAGTTCTCTGGGCGCAAGCCCCTCGGAGCATCCGTCGATCGCTACCGTCCCGTCGAGGAGCTCCACGTGGACGGCCGGGAGGCGGCGCCGTTCGCGCCGTTCGGCGCGCTCGAGCGACGCCGCGAGCATCTCTCGGTCGGAGGCTGCAAAATCGGCGCGGCTGACGAACCGGGGGAAAGCTTCGGTGTGGATCACCGCACGACGCTCGGGATCGGAACCAGCCGGATGCAATCTTCGCGATGCACGTCGTCTTTGGCATTGCAGCACCACTTGATGCCGCTCGCCGAAGCGTGCAGCCTGCCCTCGGCAATATGTGCGTGGTCGAGGATGCAGTACGTCACGCGCGATCCGAAGTAGTCGAGTCGCGCGTTGCAGATGTCGAGGTGTTCTCCGCGCGTCGTCAGGGGGCGGTCGTAGCGGTTGACGAGGGTCTTGGCAAACTGGTTTAACATCGGCTTCTTTCTCGTGACTCAGGAGGTCGGGTCTCGTCCGTGCTCGTCGAACAGCAAAGCTGCCAGCAGGACAAGGAAAATCAGTGCCAACATGTGCGGGTCTCTCTTCCGGCGGGGCTTGGCTCCAAGAGAATGATGCCGCCGCGAGGTGCCGGCCGGAACGCACAACTCCACAAGTTGCCTACACAACAGGAAGGTGTATTGGTGAGGGGGCACCGCCGGCCGGCTCGAACACGGCCCGCGGTGGAGGACGCAGAGCGGTCGCCGGCTTCGCCCGCCTTCGGGATGCTCTTGCGGCGCTATCGGCTCGCCGCGGGACTCTCGCAAGAGGCGCTCGCGGAGCGCGCCCGGATGAGCGCGAACGGCGTCGGAGCGCTCGAGCGCGGGGATCGGCGCACCCCGCAGCGCGAGACGCTCATCCTCCTGGAGGAGGCGCTTACGCTTGGCCCCGAGCAACGCCGCGCGTTCGAGGCTGCAGCGACGCGACCAGGGGCGCGGCGCCCGGGCATTGACAACGAGGCCACACGCCGGCCGAGCAATCTCCCCTTAGCGCTGACGAGCTTCGTGGGTCGCGATTCCGAACTCGGTGAGATCGTGGCACTCGTGCGAGGGCAGCGGATGGTCACCCTGACCGGGACGGGCGGGGTCGGCAAGACGCGCACGGCGTTGGAGGTAGGAACGGCCCTGGGCGACATCGCGGACGACGGCCTGTGGCTCGTCGAACTCGCACCGCTCGCCGACCCCAAACTTGTCGTCGCTGCAATCGCGACGGCGCTGCGCGTCCAAGAGTTGCCGAACCGCCCGCTCATCGAGACGCTCACGGGGTTTCTGCGACAAAAGAGAGCGCTCGTGATTCTCGACAATTGCGAACACGTCGTCGCCGAAGCCGCGAATGTCGCCGATGCACTCTTGCGCGGCTGCTCCGAGCTTCGCATTCTCGCGACGAGTCGCGAGGCGCTGCGCGTCGCCGGCGAGCATACGTACCGGCTCCCCTCGCTGGATGCTCCGTCGCCGGAGGCCGGCCACCGGTTGCGTGCAGCCGACGCCGGAACGTTCGGAGCGATCACCCTTTTTGCCGAGCGCGCGCAGAGTGTCGATCACCGCTTCGCGCTCACCGATGCGAACGCGCCGATCGTCGCGGAGATCTGCCGGCGTCTCGACGGCATTCCGCTCGCGATCGAACTCGCCGCCGCCCGCGTACGGATCATCCCCGTCAACGCGCTGTCGCAGAAACTCGACCAGCGGTTTCGGATTCTCACCGGCGGCGACCGCACGGCGTTGCCTCGCCAGCAGACCATGCGCGCACTGATCGACTGGAGCTACGATCTGCTCGCGCCGGCAGAGCAACGGATGTTCGAGCGCCTCTCGGTGTTCGCCGGTGGCTGCACGCTCGCGACGGCGACCGCCGTTTGCGGTGCGTTGGAACCCGAAGGCGCGGAACAGGACGTCTTCGAGCTGCTCGCGTCGCTCGTCGACAAGTCGCTGGTGGTCGCCGATTTCGTGCCCGACGAGCCCCGCTATCGCCTCTTGGAATCGTCACGCGAGTACGTTCGCGAGAAGCTCGCCGCGCGCGGTGAAACGGATTCGATCGCACGTCGCCATGCCGCCGCGTTCCTGCGGCTCGCCGAAGAGCTCGAACGCTCCTACGAGACGGATCTGGATCCGGTTTGGCGGCGCAAAGCCGAAGACGAGTTGGACAACTGGCGGGCGGCACTCGAATGGGCGTTGGCCGGCGGTGCCGACGTCGCGCGCGGACAGCGGCTGGTGGGCGAGCTGAGCCTCGTGTGGACGCACTTCGCGCGCGTCGAGGGCCGGCGCTGGATCGCTTTGGGGCTCTCGCTTGCCGGCGATGAAACGGCCCGCCACACGGTGGCAACGCTCCGCTACGCGGAGGCGTGCATCGCTCGCTGGCTGAGCAATCTTGACGTGCAACTTGCGAGCGGCGAGCAGGCGTTGGCGCAGTACCGGCAGCTCGGCGACCCACGCGGGGTCGCCCGCGCTCAGGGCGTCGTCGGCCACGCACTCGTGTCGCTGCGACGCTCGGCGGAAGCCGAACCGTTGTTGCGTGAAGCGCTGGCTGCCGCACGGCAGATAGGCCATCGCCCGCTGGTCGCTTCGCTCCTGCGAACGGTTGCCTTCGCTCGCGCCATGGATGGCGACGTCGACGCGGCGCGCGCCAACGATGCCGAAGCGCTCGCGATCTACGAAGAGCTAGGCGCCACCGCGTCGGCGGCGCGAACGCTCGCGCAGGATCTGTGCGCGTACGAATATGCGGCGGGGAACTTTGAAGTCGCGCTCCGCCACGCCGCCGATGCGCTGGCCATGTTTCGCAGGCTCGGTGACGCCGACGGCGTTGCCCGGGCCCTCGTCAACGTGTCGATTTGCCTCGTAGCGTTAGCCCGCTACGACGAGGCCGAGAGGGGCGCCATCGAGGCGCTTGATCTCACCCGATACGATGGCGAAATCGCGTGGCCGTTGCAGCAACTCGGTACGATCGGTGCGTTGCGCCGGCACGCGACCGCGAAACGCGCGCTCGAGGAGCAAACGCGAGCCGCGCGCCTGATGGGATTCGTCGACACGCGCATCGCCGCGCTCGGCATCGTGCGATGGGCGACGGGTCAGAAGGAGTACGAGCGCGTTATCGGCGCACTTCGCGAGGCGCTGGGCTCGAAGCAGCTCGAGAGCTTGATGGCCGCAGGCGCGGCGATGACGGACCGTGCGGCAATCGACGAAGCCCTGCGCGACTAGGGGACGCCCCGCAGGCCGCGACGCTTATGAGAAGAACGCCGCAGCGAGGTGCGTAGATGGACCTGCTCATCCACAATCCCGTTGCCGATTTATCGGGGCCGGCGTTCCTGGTACTGTTCGTGTTGTTCGCGGCCGCCGTTATTGTCGTCTCACGCATGCAAGTCGCAGCCGCGGATACGAGCCTTTCGCGACCGCTAGGACCCGTTTCGGTCGACGACGATCCGTATGAGGTCGCCTACCTGCGCGGCGGCGGCAACGAACTGCTGCGTTTTGCGATTTTCGACTTGACCCGGCGAGGCTATCTGCGCATCTGCGATCCGCCGCAGAAAGGGAAACCCCCCACCGGCATCGTGCAGACGGGGCTTGCCGGAACGGCGAACCTTACCGGCTTTCAGCGAGAAATCGTCGCGTGGTACGCCGTGCCGCACACGCCGCCGGAGCTTTTCAAATCGTCGTTGCCCGCCGCCGCGGCGGCTTTCGGAGCGTCGAACTTTCAGCCGCGGCTCGAAGCCGAATCGTTTTACTCGACCGCGCAGGCGTGCTCGACGGCGACGCTCGTGCGCCTCTACGGGGCCCTCGGGCTCACCTTGCTCGTCGCCTATCGGCTTTACGTCGCGATCCTCAAGGGCCACAACAACGTCTGGTTTCTTGCCGCCCTAACGGTTCTCGCGCTCGTTCTGCTGCTGATGTGGACGCGCGTTCCGCGGCTCAGCCGGCGTGGGCGCACCTACTTGCAACGCTTGGAGACCGCGCTGCGTCCGGGGCAACTTGCGCCCGCCGTCGCCGGGGCGGCGGTTCTGCCGATTGCGATCGCAGCGACCGGCCTCGCGGCCCTTGCCGGCACCGAGTACGCGCCGATGGGTCGGCTCTTCCCACAGCGACGGTCGACCGCGTCGAGCGGAAGTTGTTCGGGCGGCTGCGGCGGCGGTAGCAGCGGGAGCGGCGGAGGCAGTTGCGGGAGCGGGTGCGGTGGCGGCTGCGGTGGCTGAACGTTCACCCCTTCGGATCGGCGCGGGCTACAGCTTCCGGCGCGCTTACGCGGCGCAGACCTACGCGAACCGCGCACGCATCGACGTGCTCGAGATCGTCGCCGATCATTTCTTCGACAACTCGAAAGCCTGCCGGCGCGAACTCGATCTGCTCGCGGAGCACTTCATTTTGCTTCCGCACGGGCTCGATCTTTCGCTCGGGAGCGCCGATGGGCTCGACGAAGCCTATCTCGCGCGTTTTGCGGAGGTCGTGCGGCGGGCGCGAGCGCCGTGGTGGAGCGAGCACGTCGCCTTCACCCGTGCGGGCGGCATTGCGATCGGGCACCTTGCGCCGTTGCCGTTCACACGCGAAGCGCTCGAGGTGCTCGAGCGCAACCTCGATCGCGCTCGCCGCGTCATCGGCGATCTCCCCTGCGCGCTCGAAAACATCGCCGCACCCGTCGTGCTCGGCGGCGCCGAAATGGAGGAGCCGGCATTCTTGCGGGCGCTCGTCGAGCGCACCGGTTGCAGCCTCCTCCTCGACGTCGAGAACCTGCACGCAAACGCGCTGAACTTCGGCTTCGACGTCGACTGCTATCTCGACGCGCTGCCGGCTGGGGCGGTCGTGCAGTTGCACGTGGCCGGCGGGGAATGGAACGGTGCGACCTACGTCGACTCGCACGCACGCGCCGTGCACGCAGACGTCTGGCGCCTGGTCGAACGCGTCTGCAACCGCTTCGCGCCGAAGGCGATCGTCGTGGAGCGCGACGAAGCCCTGCCGCCGTTCGATGAGGTGCTCGCCGAGATCGAGCGCGCCCGCGTAATTTTGATGCAGGCTGCGGTATGCCGCTAGCGGCGTTGCAGCGTGCGCTCGCGCAGCTGTACACGCGCCAAGACGCGCGCGACCGCTTCTGCGCGGATCCCGCAGGGTTCGCGCGGGACTTCGCCCTGCGACCGGCGGAAGCAGCGCAGCTCGCCTCGATCGGTGAAACGCGTCTGCACGCTTACGTCGACTCGCTCGATCGCAAACGCGCCAACGAGGCGGCGCGCTTGTTGCCGCTCGTGGCCCAAGCGCTCGGCCCGCGCTTTCGCGCGGAGTTTTTCCGCTACGCGCGCCGCGTACCGCTGGGCCGCGGTCCGCGTCGCTACCGCGACGACGCGCGCCGTTTCGCCCGCCATCTGCGAGGTCTGTAAGGCTTCCATCGTCAACTGACCGGGTTGTGAGCACCGCCCAGGTCCACGGCGCCGAAGCCGAGCTCGCTGCCGTTGTCGGCGGCGAGTATTGCCTGACGGAACCGGGCGATCTGCGAACCTACGAGTGCGACGGCCTTGACGCACTGCGCGTACGCCCGCGCGTCGTCGTCCTACCCGCGACGACGGACGAGGTCGCCGCCGTGGTACGCATCGCGCGCCGGTATGGGATGCCGGTCGTGCCGCGCGGTTCGGGGACCGGACTCTCCGGCGGCGCGCTGCCTGCCGAGGGTTGCCTGCTCGTCGTCCTTTCGCGGATGAAGCGCATCCTTGCGATCGATCTCGAGAATCGCCGGATGCGCGTGCAGCCGGGCGTCATCAACCTCGACGTCACGCGCGCGATCGCGGCGCACGGCTATTACTATGCGCCGGATCCGAGCTCGATGAGCGTCTGCTCGATCGGCGGCAACATCGCGGAGAACTCGGGCGGCGCGCACTGCCTGAAGTACGGATTTACCGTCAACCACGTCGTTGCCGCAACGATCGTGCTCGCCGACGGTAGCGTCGTCGAGATCGGAGCGCCGGCGGTCGACCCGCTCGGCTACGATCTGATGGCAGCCGTCGTTGGGAGCGAAGGGCTCGTCGGCATCGTTACCGAGGCGGTCGTGCGCATTCTGCGGACGCCCCGGACGACGCGCACGTTGTTCGCGACGTTCCCCTCGACCGACGAAGCCGGTGCGTGCGTCTCGGAGATCGTTGCGGCCGGGATCGTTCCGGCGGCGATCGAGATGATGGATGCGCTCGCAATCGAAGCGATCGTCAAAGCCACCGGCGTCGACTGGCCGCTCGACGTCGGAGCGGCGCTTTTGATGGACGTCGACGGCCCGTCCGCCGAGGTGGACCACACGGCGCTCGCCGCCCTCGAGATCGCGAAGGGCACGGGCGCCATCGAGGTCCGCGAGCCGTCAACCGCCGCGGAACGGGCGCTGATGTGGAAGGGCCGCAAGAGCGCATTTGCGGCGGTGGGCCGCATCAGCCCGAACTACTACGTTGCCGACGGCGTGATCCCGCGTTCGGCGATCGGCCCGGTGCTGCGCGAAATCTCCGAGCTTTGTGCGCGGGACGGTCTACGGGTCGCAAACGTGTTCCACGCCGGCGACGGCAACCTGCATCCGCTCGTGCTCTACGACGTGCGCAATGCCGGTGAATTGGAGCGCGCCGAACGTTTGTCGGGCGACATCCTGCGGATTTGCATCCGGTACGGTGGGACGATTACGGGCGAACACGGGGTCGGCGCCGAGAAGGCCGTCTACATGGGCGAGCTTTTCGGGGATGCGGATCTCGAAACGATGAACTACGTGCGCTGCGCGTTCGACCCCGAGCGCTCGTTCAATCCGGGAAAGGTCTTTCCGACGCCGCGCCTGTGCGGCGACGTACCGGGTGCCTACCGCCCGCACGAATCGGAAGTCGCCGGGACGGCCGGCCGCGGATGATGGAAGTACGCGCCGCGCAGGTCGCGCCGGGCGATCTCGGCGAGGCGGAGACACTGCTCGCGGCTGCTGCGTCGCGCGGCGATGCGGTGGCATTCGTCGGAGGCGCAACCGAGCTTGGCTTCGGGTATCCGGCCGAGCGCGTCGACCTGCTCGTCGACACGAAGCGGCTCGCGCGCATCCTCGACTACGCGCCGGCCGACATGGTCGTCGAAGTCGAGGCGGGCATCACGCTTGCCGGCCTTCAGAAAGCGCTCGCCCCCAATCGCCAGCGGCTCGCGCTCGATCCGCCCTATCCCGAGCTCGCGACGATCGGCGGCTTGGTCGCGACCAATGCGTTCGGCCCGCGTCGCACGCGCCACGGAAGTCTACGCGACCTGATCGTCGGCATCTCGCTCGTGCGTGCCGACGGCGTTCGCGTGCGCGGCGGCGGCAAAGTCGTTAAGAACGTCGCGGGCTTCGACCTGCCGAAGCTCGCCGTCGGTTCGCTCGGAACCCTCGGGCTGATCGCGAGCGCGACGTTCCGGCTCCATCCGCTGCCGGAAGCGGCGCGGGTCCTGCGCATCGAGGCCGCGTCCGGCGAGAAACTGCGCGTCGTCGCGCGCGAGATCCTCGCGCGCCAGCTCGAACCCGCGGCTCTCTCCGCCTTTCGCGCCGCAGACCGTTACGATCTGTACGTGCTCTTCGAAGGCTTCGAAGCCGGCGTGACGGAGCAGGTGAAGCTGTTCGCCGCGCTCGCGAACGATGCCGGTTTGAGCTGCACCTCGGAGGGCGGCGCCGGCGGGTTCGAAGCGCGCGACGAAAGTGCGCGCACCCACGGAACGTTGCGTTTACGGATCGCGGTCCCGCCGGCGTCGCTCGCCGAACTTCATCGCGACGCACTCGACGTGCTTGCCGCGGCCCTCGACGAGCCCCGGATCGTCGTCTACCCGATGCTCGGCATCGCCTTCGTCGCGGCCGACGTGCGCGACCCGGAAAAAGTCGCGGCGGCGGTGATCGCCGTCCGGACTTCGGCTGAAGCGCTGCATGGAAATCTCGTCGTTCTCGCTGCGCCGCCGTCGCTGTCCGCCGTCGACGTCTATGGGACGCTGCCGCCCTCATTCGGCTTGATGCGGCGCCTAAAAGAACGCTTCGATCCCTCGCGCCGCCTCAATCGCGGCCGCTTCCTCGGCAGACTCTAGTGAGTGAGACGCGAACGACGAGCGAGCTGCTCGGGGACTGCGTTCACTGCGGCTTCTGCTTGCCCGCCTGCCCGACGTACGTCTCGTGGGGGCTCGAGATGGATTCGCCGCGCGGGCGCATCGATCTCATGAACGGATTGCATCAGGGGACGATCGAGTTGACCGATACGGTCGTCGCTCACTTCGACCGCTGCTTGGGCTGCATGGCCTGCGTGACGGCGTGCCCCTCGGGCGTGCGCTACGATTTGCTGATCGAATCGACGCGCGCGAAGGTCGAAGCCGCTTTCCCACGCTCACCTGCGGACCGCGCGCTGCGCGCCGCGATCTTCGCGCTCTTCCCGTACCCCCAACGACTGCGCGTGCTCGCGTTGCCGCTCCACTGGTACGCGAAAAGCGGGCTCAAGCGGCTCGTGCACGCGAGCGGGTTATTGCAGAAGCTGCCCGCACGCCTGCGCCAACTCGAGGCGATGGCGCCGACTCTCTCGCGGGACGACGTGCATGCGGCGTTGCCCCCGTACACCCAAGCTCGCGGCCGCAAGCGCGGCACCGTGGCGCTGGTCGCGGGCTGCGTGCAGCGCACGTTCTTCCCGAACGTCAACCTCGCGACGATCCGGGTTCTCGCAGCCGAAGGTTACGACGTGATCGTGCCGGCCGGCCAAGGCTGTTGCGGCGCGCTCTCGCTTCATGCCGGTCGCGACGACGAGGCTGCGCGGTTCGCGCTCGCGCTCACCGATTGCTTCGGCGACCCGGATGCGCTCGAGGCCGTCATCGTCAACGCGGCCGGTTGCGGCTCGACGCTCAAGCAGTACGCCGACTTCGTTCCGGGCGAACGCGCGGCGCGCTTCGCCGCGAAGGTCAAGGACGTGAGCGAATTCTTGGCCGGCGTCGAACCGCTCGCCGAGCGCCGGCCTATTCCGTTGCGCGTGGCCTATCACGATGCGTGCCATCTCGGCCACGCGCAGCGCATCCGCGAGCAGCCCCGAGCGCTGCTCTGCGGGATACCGGGCCTGGAACTCGTCGAGATCCCCGACGGCGAGCAATGCTGCGGCAGCGCCGGCGTTTACAACATCTTGCAGCCGGGCAGCGCGGCTGAAATCGGCGCGCGCAAGGCGGAGAACGTTCGCGCGGTGGCGCCCGACGTCTTAGCGAGCGCCAACCCCGGATGCACGTTACAGATCGCGGCGGCGCTTGGCGACGATCGAAAGGCGATTCGAATGGCGCACCCGATCGAGCTGTTGGACGCTGCGATCTCAGACAAATCTGTCGGTAGCAACGCGGTTCGATAAGAATGCGTAAAGCGAGCGTAACGGCGCGGTTTACAAAGTCCCCCGTCGAACTTTTGGACGTTCACTTTTTTCCTCGTTCGACCCGAGGGACGGCTCGCTGCAGGGAACGGAATTCGAACGCGACGGACTCTTAGAGCTCATCGTTGAGGCGATGCCTGCTGCTTTATGGAGCGTCGACCGGAACCTCATCCTCGAGTCGTCGGCCGGGATCGGGCTCTCGGGATTGCGATCGCCTCGTAACGAGTTCTCGGGCCGCACGCTCTACGAACTCTTTTCGACGTCCGACCGCTCGCACGCCGCGATCGCGGCTCATTTGCGCGCGCTGAAAGGCGAGTCCGCGACGGTCGAGCTCGCGCACGGCGAGCGCTTCTTCCGCGTGTTCGCGCGTCCGAACCGGGACCAGACGGGCGAGGTCGTCGGCGCGACCGCTCTCGGGCTCGACATCACGACCGAGCGTCTGACGTGGGAGTCGCTGCGCCGTACGGAGGAAACCCTCGCGCTCGCGCAAGCCGCAGCGCGCCTTGGTACTTGGACGCACGATTTGAAGCGCGACTGGGTTACGTGGTCCGAAGAACTCTATGCCTTGTGCGGATTGGCGCCTTACTCGGTGGACCCGACGCCGGAGCTCTTGATGCGCTTCGTTCACGCGGACGACCGTGTGACGCTGCAAGCGGCAATCGATTTCGCGCGCGAAGAGCGAAAACCGTTCGTCCTCGATACGCGCCTGATAAGCCGGGACGGCGCCGAACGGTGGGTCCAGCACTGCGGCCGCTACCTTTACGAAAGCGCCCGCTCCGCGCGGCTGATCGGGACGGTCCTCGACATCACGCCGCGCCGGCAGGCCGAAGCGCGCTCGGAGTACCAGGCGAACTACGACGAACTCACCGGATTGCCCAACCGCAAGCTGCTCGCCGACCGGCTGGAGCGCTCGATCTTGCAGGCGCAGCGCAACGGAGCGCAGCTCGCCGTGTTATACGTGGACCTCGACCGCTTCAAGACGATCAACGACACACTCGGGCACGCAATTGGCGATCGGTTCTTGAAGACCGTCGCACCGCGCCTGTGCGCGGCGGTGCGCGAGACCGACACCGTGGCTCGCTCGGGCGGCGACGAGTTCATCGTCGTGCTGCCCGAGATTGCGTCGATCGGCGAAGCGGGCCGCATCGCGGAGCGGATCGTCGAAAGCTTCGCGCAGCCGGTCGACATCGAAGGCCGCGAACTGTACTCTTCGGCAAGCGTCGGGATCAGCGTCTATCCCGACGACGGAACGACGCCGGACGAGTTGATTCGAACGGCCGACGCGGCACTGCATCGCGCCAAGCAAGGCGGTCACGGGACGTTCCGCTTCTACGCCGCCGCGACCCATGCGCGCGCGGTGGACCGCCTCGAGCTCGAAAACGCTCTACGCCGCGCTTACGAGCGCGGCGAGTTCATCCTGCACTACCAGCCGATCGTCGACCGTTTCGGCGGAGTCGTTGCGATCGAAGCGCTCCTTCGTTGGCAGCGTCCGGACGGGCTGGTCGGGCCGGATCATTTCATTGGGCTGTGCGAAGAGATCGGCCTGATCGTGCCGCTGGGACGCTGGGTGATGCGGCGCGCGTTCGAGCAGCTGGCCGCGTGGTCCGCCGCCGGCTTGCCGCCGATTCGTTTAGCCCTGAATATCTCGGGCCGCCAGCTGATCGATCCGCACTTCGCGCAATCGCTCGCCGAAGCGCTCGGCGCGACCGGCATCTCGCCGCGCCTAGTCGAGCTCGAAATGACGGAGAGCGTTGTGATGGGAGACATCCCGGGAGCGCGCCGGGTCATCTGCGAGCTGAAGGCGCTGGGCGTCCGGGTCTCGCTTGACGATTTCGGTACCGGCTACAGCGCGCTGTCGTATCTCAAACATTTCAACGTCGACGCGCTCAAGATCGACCGCGCGTTTCTGCACGATCTCCCGCACGACCGCGGCGACGCCGCGATCGTCTCGGCCGTCGTCGCGCTCGGCCACGCGATGGGCCTGGGTGTCGTAGCTGAAGGCGTCGAAACCGCCGAGCAAGCCGCTTTCGCGCGGCGCTTGGGCTGCGACGAACTGCAGGGCTTCTACTTCGCGAAGCCGATGGACCTCGAGCGGCTCGAATGCGCCGTGCGCGTCTGGAGTGCCTGAAGACTGAAGACGCCGCCGTACCCCGAACTCGTCGCCGCCTGGAAAGCGCTGCGCGGGACGCGTGGCCTCGGCGTCCGCGAAGTCGCGTGCGTCGGAGCGCAGCGCACGCTGCTCGTGGCGGAAACCGCCGCGCGTGCGGGCGCGCCGCTCGTGGCCCTGTCGGCCGGCGTGCACGGCGACGAGCCGGCCGGACCGTGGGCGTTGCTCTCGATCGCGCGTGACGGGCTACTCGACCCGCGCTTCGCGTACCGCATGTGGTGCTGCACGAACCCGAGCGGCTACGCATCCGGCACGCGCGAAAACGCCGAAGGCGACGACATCAACCGCAGCTTCAATTCGGGCGGCACGACGCCCGAAGCGCGCGCGATCGTCACCTCGAATCGCGACCGGCATTTCGTGCTCGCACTCGATCTGCATGAAGATTTCGAAGCCGAAGGATTCTATTGCTACGAGCCGCTCGTCGGCGGCGCAGCTTTGCTCGGCGCCGGTATCGTCCGCGCGCTCGACGAAAGCGGCTTTCCGATCCAGGAACTCGGCGACGAGTTCGAGCTTGGCTACCCGCCCGAGGCCCATCATCTGCGCCGGCTCGAACGCGGCCGGGTTCTGCCCGATCCGGCAGGCGAGCGCGCCTTCTTCAAAGGTACGCCGTACAGTCTGTATCTGATGCGCCGTGCGGCCGAGCGAGCGATCACGCTCGAGACGCCGCGCACGCGGACTTGGGACGACCGCATCGCGATGCATCGAACCGCGGTCGTCGCGGCGCTCGGGGGACTCGCCGAGCTGCGCGCGGCCGGCTAGGGGCGGCGGACAAGAGATAGCCGGCCGCCTGAGGAAAGACCGCGACCTTATGGCAGAACGCGATCAACTCGAAGTCGACGTCCTGATCGTCGGCGGCGGTCCCGCCGGGCTCGCGGCCGCGATCAAACTGCGGCAACTTGCGAAGGGGCGCGGCAAGGACGAGTTCTCCGTCATGCTCGTCGAGAAGGGCGCCGACATCGGCGCTCACGGCATCTCGGGCGCCGTCGTCGATCCCAAAGGCTTCGACGAGCTGCTGCCGGGATGGCGCGAGACGGCACCGCTCGAGGCCCCCGTTTCGAGCGACCAGATGTGGTATCTCACCAACGGCGGGAAGATGGCGGTGCCCGGCTTCGCGATGCCGCCGATGATGAAGAACCACGGCAAGTACGTCGCGAGCCTGCAGAGGCTTACGAAGTGGCTCGGCGGGATAGCCGAGGAGCACGGCGCTGACGTTTTCCCGGCGTTTCCCGGTCAGGAGCTGCTTTGGTCGGATGACGGCAACGTGATCGGCGTGCGCATCGGCGACAAGGGCGTCGATCATAACGGAAAGCCGAAATCGAACTACGAGCCGGGGCCCGACTTGCTCGCCAAGGTCACGATTCTTACCGAAGGTCCGCGCGGAACGCTTGCGAAGCAGGCGATCGAGAAACTCGACTTGGCCGCCGGGCGCGATCCGATGGTGTACGCATGCGGCGTCAAAGAGCTGTGGCAATGCAAGCCGGGCAGCGTGCAGCCGGGCAGCGTCATTCACACCTTTGGGTTTCCGCTTCCGAACGAGACGTTCGGCGGCGGCTTCATCTACGGGATGAAGGACGACGTGCTCGACATCGGGATGGTAACGGGACTTGACTACGCGGATCCGACGACCGATCCGCACGACAACATGCAGCGCTACAAGCAGCATCCGGCGCTGGCGAAGATGCTCGAAGGCGCCAAGCTCCTGCGCTACGGAGCGAAGGCGATCCCGGAAGGCGGACTCTACGCGATGCCGCGCGCGTACGCCGGCGGTTTGCTGATGGCCGGCGACTCGGCCGGTTTCCTCAATGGGATGCGCCTCAAGGGCATCCATCTCGCCGTCAAATCCGGCATGCTCGCAGCCGAAGTGGCCTTCGAGGCGGTCACGGCGGGGAAGTGCGACGCGGAAACCCTCGGGCTCTTCGAAAGCCTGTTCAAAGAGTCGTGGGCCTACGACGAGTTGCGGGTCGCGCGCAACTTTCACCAAGGTTTTAAGAAAGGTCTGTTTGCCGGGATGCTCAACGCGGGGCTCGCGATGTACACGGGCGGCCGCGCATTCGGGGTCGTGGACAAGCTGCACGGCGAAGAGGGCTACGCGCAGCTCGAGAAGCTGACCGAGCGCGCGCCGCGCGCGATCGATCGCCGCGCGAAGATCGACAACGTCCTGACCTTCGACAAGCTGACCGACGTCTACAACAGCGGCACGCTGCACGATGAGGATCAGGTGCCGCATCTGCACGTCGCCGACACGAACATCTGCCGCGACCGCTGCACGGTCGAGTACGGCAATCCCTGTCAGTTTTTCTGCCCCGCAAAAGTCTACGATCCGCTGTTCGAAAAGGTAGGCGGCAACGGCGAGGCGACCTACGAGGGCCGTTTGCAGATCGACTTTTCGAACTGCGTCCATTGCAAGACCTGCGACATCATGGACCCCTACCAGATCATCACGTGGGTCCCGCCGCAGGGCGGCGAAGGGCCGGTTTACACCGGCATGTAGCTCGAACCGATTCTTAACGCGTTCGTAAACCCGTCTTAATGTGAGGCCTCCATCATCGAGGCCTCACGGCTGTTTTCGCTCGTCCTGACGAGGTAACGTGGACCACGTTTTCGGTGAATCGCTCAGTGTTGCGAGCCTGATTTTCCTCGTGCTGGCGCTCGCCCTCGCGCTCGGCTTTGAATTCGTGAACGGGTTTCACGACACCGCAAACGCGGTCGCGACCGTCATTTACACGAATTCGCTGAAGCCGACGTACGCCGTGGTCTGGTCCGGGCTTTGGAATCTGACCGGCGTGCTGCTTTCGGCCGGCACGGTCGCGTTCGGCATCCTCGCGTTGCTGCCGGTGGAACTCGTCATCAACGTTGGGACCGGTGCCGGGTTCGCGATGGTGTTCTCGCTGCTGCTCTCAGCGATCATTTGGAACGTCGGGACGTGGTACTTCGGTCTGCCCGCCTCGAGTTCGCACACCCTGATCGGGTCGATCGTGGGCGTCGGGCTCGCGAATTCGCTCATCGCGAAGGGGCACACGTTCGGCGACGGCGTCAACTGGGGCAAGGTGCAGGATACGGGCGCCGCGCTCTTGTTTTCGCCGATCATCGGTTTCGTCGTCTCGGCCGCGCTCTTATTGGTGATGAAGTTCGTCGTACGGCGCGCCGAACTCTATTCCGAGCCGGTCAAGGGTCATCCGCCGGCACCGTGGGTCCGCGCGCTCTTGATCCTCACCTGCACGGGCGTCAGCTTCGCCCACGGCTCCAACGACGGGCAGAAGGGCATGGGGCTCATCCTCCTGATCCTCATCGGCGTCGTTCCGAGCGTCTACGCGCTCGATCTCGGACTGAACGCAAAAGACTATCAGGCGATCGTCACGCAGGGCGCCGCCGCCGGCACGGTGCTCCACAAGCTTGCCGGAACCGATCCCATCTCGGCGCAAGAGGCTTCCGATACGCTGAACGCGTTTTTGAAGGGCAGCGGAAAGTTGACCGCCGCGACCTTCCCCGCACTCGAAGAGAAAAACAGCGAGATTACGACGCAGCTCGCCGGGCGCTCGAAGCTTTCCGACGTTCCGAAAGAGCAACGCAGCGCGCTGCGCAGCGACATTTACTTGGTCTCCGCCTCGATCGCGAAGCTGCAGAAGAAGAATGCGATTGCCGACCCCGATGCCTCGAAGACGCTCGCCGGCTACAAGAAGTCGCTCGACAAGGCGACGAACTTCATCCCCGTCTGGGTGAAATTCGCGGTCGCGTTGTTCCTTGGCTTCGGGACGATGATCGGCTGGAAGCGCATCGTCGTTACCGTCGGCGAACGGATCGGCAAGTCGCACCTCACCTACGGGCAAGGCGCATCCGCAGAGATCGTTGCGTACGGAACGATTCAAGCCGCCGACATCTTCGGGCTCCCGGTCAGTACGACGCACATCCTGTCGTCCGGCGTCGCGGGCACGATGGCCGCGAACCATTCTGGTTTGCAGGCCGCGACCTTGCGCAACATCCTGCTGGCCTGGGTCTTGACGTTGCCGGTTTGCGTGTTGCTTGGGTCGATGCTGTTCGCGTTCGGTCTGCGGCTCGTCGCGGCCCTGGGTATGCACTAAGCGCTCGAGCGTCGAAGGTGGCCCGGTGCACCGTGAACCCGTCGTTATCGTCGGTGCGGGCTTAATCGGCCTGGCCATCGCGTACGAGCTTGCGCGCCGCGGCGCGACCGTGCACGTCATCGACGCGAACGAGCCGGGGCGCGCCGCTTCGTGGGCCGGCGCAGGGATGCTCGCGCCGTACACGGAGACCCCGGCCTCGCCGGCGTTCGAAGCGTTCTGTATCGCGTCGCTCGAGCGCTATCCGGGTTTCGTCGCCGGCGTCCAGGGACGTAGCGGCGTCGACGTGCGCTTGCAGCTCGACGGCGTCGTCGAGGCAGCCTACGGCGAGGCGGACGAAGCGCGCTTGCGCGCGCGGCCGCGAACGCGTTGGGTCACGCGCGACGAGGTGCGGTTGATGGAGCCGGTGCTGGGTGCGGGGGTGCGAGGCGCCGCGATCTGCGAGGCCGAGGGGCAGGTCGACAATCGCCGCCTCGGACGTGCCCTGCTCGCCGCGTGCGCGGCGCTCGGCGTCCGCGTCGACGCGCGCGCGGGGCCGGTCGCAATTGAAGCCAATGCGCGGCGCGTCCTCGGCGTGCGCGGACCGCTCGGGTTCATCCCCGCGGGAGCGATCGTCAATGCGACGGGCGCCTGGGCGGGAATGCTCGAGGGCGTTCCGGAGCACGCGCGCGTTCCGGTGACGCCGGTGAAAGGGCAAATGCTCGCACTTGCGATGCCGCGCGGGCTCGTGCGGCGCGTCCTCTGGATTCCGGGGGCATATCTCGTGCCGCGCGACGACGGGCGCCTGCTCGTTGGTGCGACCGTCGAACCCGTGGGATTCGACGTCCGTGTCACCGCACGCGGCCTGGGCTCGATGCTCGAAGCGGCCCTGGCCGCGGTGCCGGCGCTCGGCGACCTTGCGGTGGCCGAGACGTGGGCCGGGCTGCGGCCGGGATCGGCCGACGGGTTGCCGTACATCGGCGGCACGTCGCTCGGCGGCTATTACGTCGCAACGGGACACTATCGCAACGGAATTTTGCTGACGCCGGCGACCGCGGAGCTGATCGCGGACATCCTCGAAGGGCGTGCGGACGGAATCGCGGCGTTCTCGCCGCTGCGGGTACATGAGGGTTCTGCCGCGGCCGAGAAGTAACGGCCCGTGGATGCAACGGTGAACGGCAAACCGACGGAGCTGGCAGACGGGACGACAGTCGCTCGCTTGCTCCTGGAGTTAGGAGTCCCGAGCGCGGGGATTGCGGTTGCCGTGAACGAGCGCGTCGTGCGGCGCGGGGCCTTTGAGTCGCATGCGCTGTCGGACGGGGACGCGGTGGAGATCATCCGCGCCGTCGCTGGTGGGTGAAGCTCCATGATCCCGGACGCGACGCTTCGGATCGGAACGTATGAGCTGCATTCGCGGCTTATCGTCGGAACGGGGAAGTATCCGTCGCTCGACGTCATGCAGCGGGCCCATGCGGCTTCGGGTGCCCAGATGGTGACGGTGGCGATTCGGCGGATCTCGCTCGACGACCCGAGTGGGAAGACGTTGCTCGATTACATCGATCGCACGAAGTACACCGTGCTTCCGAATACGGCGGGGTGCACGACGGCTAAGGATGCGATCCTGACGGCGCAGCTTGCGCGAGAGTTGCTCGACACGGATCTCATCAAGCTCGAAGTGATCGGGGATTCGCGGACGTTGTATCCGGATACGGTGGAAACGATTGCGGCTGCGCGGGAGCTCGTGCGCGACGGGTTTACGGTGCTGCCGTACATCGTGGACGATCCGACGGCGTGCAAGCGGCTCGAAGAGGTTGGGTGCGCCGCGGTAATGCCGCTGGGGGCGCCGATCGGGAGCGGGCTTGGGGTTTGCAATCCCTATTCGATTTCGATCATCAAGGAGAACGCCGGGGTTCCGGTCATCGTCGACGCGGGGGTTGGGACGGCGTCGGATGCGGCGATCGCGATGGAACTGGGGGTCGATGCGGTGCTGATGAACACGGGAATTGCAGCGGCGCGAGATCCGGTTGCGATGGCGCATGCGATGCGCCTCGGCGTCGAGAGCGGGCGCATGGCGTTCTTGGCCGGGCGCATGGAGAAGAAGCGCTACGCGAACGCGTCGAGTCCGCTCACGGATCTGATCGGAACGGCGAAATGAGCATTCCGCCCGAGATCTCGGTTACCGAACTCAAGCGGATGCACGACGAGAACGAGCCGTTCATGTTGCTCGACGTCCGTGAAGACGACGAGATTGCAACCGCGAGCCTCGACTTTGCCCGGCACATCCCGATGGCCAACGTCCCGGAACGTTTGACGAGCCTTCCCAAGGATCGGCCGATTATCGTCATGTGCCACGGCGGGACCCGGAGCGGCCGGGTTGCGAAATTCTTGCGGGAAAATGGCTTCCCCGACGTCGCCAACCTCACCGGCGGCATCGACGCCTGGTCGGTCGAGATCGATCCGGGCGTTCCGCGTTACTGAGCCGGTTCGTTATGATCACCGGCATCCACGCGATCTTCTACACGAAGCACTCCAAGGAGATGGTCGACTTTCTCAAGGACGTGCTCGATTTGCCCTACGTCGACGCCGGCAACGGGCGGCTCTTCTTCGCCGCACCGCCGACGGAACTCGGCGTCCACGAAACCGAAGAGGAAGACGACCCCGAGCATGAACTGTGGCTGATCTGCGACGACATCGCTGCGACGATGCGCCAGCTCGAGGGAAAGGGGATCAAAACGACACCGGTCGCCGACCGCGGCTGGGGTTTGGTGACGACGCTCGAACTCCCCGGCGGCGACACGCTCGGCCTCTACGAGCAAAAGCATCTCTCGCCGCTCACGTAACTCTTAGTCGCGTCGTGCGCGGACGAACCAGTGGATGATTGCGGCGGCTTCGTCCGGCGCGTGGGCCCAGGAACCGGGCGCGACGTTTTCCTCGATCCGGTCAAGAACGAAGCCCTCGAGTAGCGCGCGGGCGGCGGGCGCATCGAAATAGCAGTGGGGGACGCCGGCTTCGGATCCGGACTCGGGTGCGTAGGTGTCGTCCTGGAGGCGGCGGCCCCGGCCGAAGCGCGGGTCGCGTTTGCTGCCGAGGGTGAAGAAGAACGGGGCGTTTGGGGCAAGGCGAAAGCGGACGGCTGCGAGGGCGGCGGCGACCGATTGCGGGCTGCCGTGGAGGAGTGCGTGCGTGCTTAACGCGGCGTCGTATGGGCCGGTGAAGGGGTACGGCCCGGCGTAGGACGCGCGGACGATGCGGACGTGGGCGTCGGCGGCGAAGCGGGTCAAGGCGGTGCTGGCGCGAGCCGGGTCGTCTTCGATTGCGTCGACGTGCGCGCCGGCGGCAAGCAGCGGCGGGACGTTGCGACCGTTGCCGACGCCGAGAAGCAATGCGCGCGGTACGGCGAGGCTCGCGAGCGCGGCGGCGAGTTCGAGCGCGAGCGGGTGCGGCGTAGGCTCCGGGGAGGCGGCCGGAGTATCGGAACGGGTCACCTCTTCACGCTGCGACAAAGGGGCTTATCCGCATGCTCGAAACCGGCGCCACGCTGCCGGCGGAACAACTCGCCGACGACACCGGTCGGGAGATCTCGACCAAAGAACTGATCGGGAAACCGCTCGTCGTGTACTTCTATCCCAAAGACGATACGCCGGGGTGCACGAACGAGGCGACGCAATTTCGCGATCTCTCCGATGATTTCGAGAAGAAGGGGACGGTTATCGTCGGCGTGAGCCGCGACTCAGTCGCCTCGCATCAGAAATTCAAGGAGAAGTACGAGATCCCGTTCCGGCTTCTTGCCGACGTCGATTCAAAGCTGTGTGACGCCTTCGGGGTCATCGTCGAAAAGGTCAATTACGGGAAGAAGAGCATGGGCGTGCAGCGCTCGACGTTCCTCTTCGACGCAAAAGGCCGGTGCGTCCACGTGTGGCCGAAGGTAAGCGTCGACGGCCACGCCGAGGACGTGCTGTCGAAAGTCTAGGCTCGAAGACCGGCGCATGGCGATTGACGGTCGTGGGCTCGAGTTGCTCGATTCCGCGACCCGGTCGCGCGTGCAGTTCGTATCTCGTTGAATACGGCGGCACCGCCGTGGTCGCGGACCTCGGAAGCGGCGCGTTTTCGAATCTGCTCGTGCACCGGGAGCTCGGATCGATCGACGCGGTCGTTATCAGCCACATGCACGCGGACCACTTTATCGACGTGATTCCGATGCGCTACGCGCTGAAATACGGCGACGCCTATCGCGGGGTCAAGATCGCGCTGTACCTGCCGCCCGGCGGCGAGGCGCTCTTGCGCCGGCTCACCGACGCGTTCCCGCGTGAAGCGCAGGGCGATTTTCTCAGTGACACCTTCGACGTCCGCAGCTACGATCCAGAGCAAACGCTGCGTATCGGCGAAATTGCCGTTCGCTTCGCGCCGACGGCGCACTACGTTCCGACGTTTGCGATGCGTTTCGAAGCGGACCGCAAGAGCGTGACCTACAGCGCCGACACCGCCCCGGACGAGCGCGTTGCGCGGCTCGCGCGAGAAACGAGCATCTTCGTGTGCGAAGCGACCCTGTCGACGGCCGCAGAGAACGAGACGCCGCGCGGCCACTCCTCCGCGCGGGAAGCCGCCGAGATGGCGGCCGTCGCCGGCGTCGAGCGCCTGCTCCTAACCCACTAC
>Ga0302314_10005246_pt1 | contig 23680 bp, 24 predicted proteins | sample III_Palsa_N2_3_FD_200533 | JGI IMG/M metagenome (GOLD analysis project Ga0302314, IMG submission 200533) | Peat permafrost microbial communities from Stordalen Mire near Abisko, Sweden - III_Palsa_N2_3 | ecosystem: Environmental > Terrestrial > Soil > Palsa > Peat permafrost | place: Sweden... | reverse complement strand
CGATCAGGCTACCGCGCCGCCGACAGGCTGCCGCAGCCCGCGCAAGATAGGTACATGGTCGCTGATCTGCTGACCCACCGTGGTGGACAGGGTGAGCCGGTGGTCTTGGTGCACGGCCTGATGGGTCGCGGTAGCACCTGGTCGCGTCAGCTGCCGTGGCTGACTCGGTTGGGTGCTGTCTACACCTACGACGCTCCATGGCATCGCGGCCGCGACGTCCTCGATCCGCACCCGATCAGCACCGAACGCTTCGTCGCCGACCTCGGTGACGCCCTGACCGCGCTGGGAACACCGGTCCGGCTCGTCGGGCATTCGATGGGCGGGCTGCACTCCTGGTGCCTGGCCGCCGAGCGTCCCGACCTCGTCTCGGCGCTGGTCGTCGAGGACATGGCACCGGACTTCCGCGGCCGCACCACCGGACCATGGGAGCCGTGGCTGCACGCACTTCCGGTCGAATTCAATTCTGCTGAGAAGGTATTCGCCGAATTCGGGCCGCTCGCCGGCCAGTACTTCCTGGACGCCTTCGACCGCACCGCATCGGGATGGCGGTTACACGGTCACACCTCTCGATGGATCGAGATCGCCGCCGAATGGGGGACCCGCGACTACTGGGCGCAGTGGCGTGCGGTGCGGTCAGCCGTGTTACTCATCGAAGCAGGCAACTCGGTCGCCCCTGCCGGGCAGATGCGCGTGATGCACGAAACCGGTTATCGGACAGACTATTTGCATGCCGAAGATGCGGGCCACCTGGTACACGACGAGGCACCCGAGGTGTATCGCCGTGCGGTGGAGTCGTTTCTGACTGCGATTTAACCCTCTTCGCCGACCAAGGCGAATCGTCCGTCGCTGGTCTTTGTCACCAGACCGTCTGCGAGCAGGGAATCCAGCGCGCGATCGCGTTGCACGGTGTCGGTCAGCCACGCCACGTCGAGCTGGGCCCGGCTCACCGGTACCTCGTTGGCCCGCAAGACATCCATCAACCGACCACGGACCTGCCGGTCGGTGCCGGCGTAGCCCTGTGGTTTACGCGCCGGGCCTTCCGACGGCGGAAAGCCGGCCTGTCGCCACTGGCACACGCTGAGTGGACACAGCCCACACCGCGGCGAACGCGCGGTGCACACGGTCGCTCCCAACTCCATGAGCGCTGCGGAAAACCGATGCGCCGACGAATCATGGGGCAGCAACGCTGATACATCCGCTTGATCGCGGACGGTAGCGGCCGCTGCCGCATCGGCTCGGCCATGCACAACCCGAGCCACCACCCGTCGCACATTGGTGTCCACCACCGGCACCGACTGCTGGTAGGCGAAGCACGCCACCGCCCGCGCGGTGTAAGCGCCGACCCCGGGCAGCGTCAGCAGGATCTCGACGTCGTCGGGAACGCTGTCGTCGTGGTCACGGGCGATCACGGTCGCACATTCGTGTAGGCGTTTGGCGCGCCGTGGGTAGCCCAGTTTGCCCCAGGCGCGCACGATCTCACCCGGGCTGGCCGCCGCGGTCGAAGATGGAGTCGGCCAGCGCTTAATCCAGTCGAGCCATATCGGCACCACCCGTGAGACCGGCGTCTGCTGCAGCATGAACTCGCTGACCAGGATCTGCCAGGGCGTCACCTCCGGATCCCGCCACGGCAGTTCGCGTCGATTCAGGTCGTACCAGTCGAGAAGTTCACTCGGCGTTAGGAGGGACTTCATAGCCCCCTGCGGCAGAATATGCGCCATGCCTAATACGAGTCCGGTGTCCGCATGGAAGTCACTCAAAGAGGGTAACGAGCGGTTCGTCGCCGGCCAGCCCGAACACCCGAGCCAGAGCGTCGCGCATCGGGCCAGCCTGGCCAACGGCCAAAAACCAACCGTCGCGCTGTTCGGCTGTGGCGACAGCCGGGTCGCCGCCGAGCTCATCTTCGACCAAGGCCTGGGCGACATGTTCGTGGTCCGCACCGCCGGTCATGTGATCGACTCCGCGGTCTTGGGTTCGATCGAGTTCGCGGTCGCGGTGCTCGGCGTGCCGCTGATCGTGGTGCTTGGCCACGACAGCTGCGGTGCGGTCAAAGCAACGCTGGCCGCCCTCGACGAGGGTGTACTTCCCGGCGGTTTTGTACGCGACGTGGTCGAGCGGGTGACACCGTCGATCCTGCTCGGTCGCCGCGAAGGTCTGACCCGGACTGATGAGTTCGAGGCGCGCCACGTGAAGGAAACCGGTACTCAGTTGCTGGCCCGTTCCACGACGATCGCCGAGAAGGTCGCCGCCGGCGAGCTGGCCATCGTGGGCGCCACCTACCATCTCGCCGACGGTGAAGTGGTGTTGCGCCAGGTGATCGGTGACGTCGGCGATAGCCCCGCCGCGCAGGCCTAATCGGTAGCTAACTGGCGACACGCCGAATTATGTCGCCCAAGTCGACGTGACCTGGCCTTACCGTGGGAATGTGCTGGATCTGGAACCGCGGGGCCCGCTATCGCCGGAGATCTACTGGCGACGCCGAGGATTGGCGATCGGCATCGCGGTCGTCGTGGTCGCCATTGTCATCGCGATCATCGTCGCCGTTGTGAGTGGAGGCTCCGGCGCCAACACCTCCGGCACCGCCAAAAAATCTGCGGCACAAGGCCAGCAGAACCCCGGACCTGAGGTCAAGACGCAGATCGAGCCGCAGGCTGGTGACAACACCGATCCACCTGGCGAGACGCCGACGGCCGCCGTGCAGCCGCCGCCGATCCTCAAAGAAGGCGATGACTGCCCCGATTCGACGCTGGCGGTCAAGGGCCTGACCAACCTGCCCCAGTACGCGATCGGCGACCAACCGAAATTCGTCATGGTCGTTACGAACATCGGGCTGGTGGCGTGCAAGCGCGACGTCGGCGCCGCGGTGCTGGCCGCTTACGTCTATTCGCTGGACAACAAGCGGCTGTGGTCCAACCTGGACTGCGCCCCGTCCAACGAAACACTGGTCAAGACCTTCGCGCCGGGCGAGCAGGTGACCACCGCCGTGACCTGGACCGGCATGGGGTCGGCTCCGCACTGCCCGCTGCCGCGGCCGGCGATCGGACCGGGCACTTACAACCTCGTCGTGCAGCTGGGCAACCTGCGTTCGCTGGCGGTGCCGTTCATTTTGGCTCCGCCAGGAGCTCCCGGTGCTGTGCCGCTGCCGGGGCTGCCCGGCCCGCAGGCGCCCGGACCGCTGCCCGGTCCTCCGCCTGCGCCCGGCGGCTAGTTCCCCGGCCTAGCTGAGTGGGTCGGCGATTGTCGACTCGGCCAACTGCGACAGGCCTTCGCGCACGTGGCGTGCCCAGATTTCGCCGATCCCTTCCACGGCCTCCAGGTCGCCGGCGCTGGCTGCCAGCAGGCCCTGCAGCGAACCGAACTCGCGGACCAACCGGTCGGCGTGGGCGAACTGCAGCCGCGGGATCTCCGACATCGCGCGGTAGCCACGCGAGCTCACCGCCGAGTCCTGGGCTTCGGCCGTCGACGGATAGCCGAAAACCTTTGCCATCGTTGTGAAGTCGAGCAGCTCGGCGTCGGACATGGTGTCCAGCTCTTCGAGCGTGGCCGCGAGCTCGGCTTTGGACAGCGGCTCGGGGTTGGCGTGGTAGTCGCGCACGATCAACTCGCGGGAGGCCTCGTTGCCGCCAAGCAGCTCTTCGAGCTGCAGCCGCAGCTGACGTCCGTCGGTGCCCAGTTCGACGACTTCGTTGTCGAGCTCGACGCCGATCCGGCGGACCAGTTCGAGCCGCTGTACGACCGTCATCACGTCGCGCAGCGTCACGAAGTCTTCGATCTCCGCCCTGGACAACTGCCTGCTGACCTCGTCGAGCCGGGCCTTGTAGCGTTCCAGCGTGGCAATGGCCTGATTGGCCCGCGACAAGATGGTCGACGAGTCGGCCAGCACATGTCGTTCGCCGCTGAGGTAAACGGTCACGATGCTCATCGAATGGCTCACCGAGATCACCGGATAGCCGACCTGGGTGGCGGATCGCTCGGCCGAGCGGTGCCGGGTGCCGGACTCGTCGGTGGGTATCGACGGGTCGGGAACCAGTTGCACATTGGCCCGCAGAATTCGGCTGCCGTCCGTGGACAGCACCACCGCGCCGTCCATCTTGCAGAGTTCCCGCAGCCTGGTCGGCGCGTAACGCACGTCGAGTGAGAAGCCACCGTCGCAGATGGCCTCAACGCTGTCGTCGTAACCCAGGACTATCAGCGCACCGGTCCGGCCCCGCAGGATGCGTTCCAGGCCGTCGCGCAGCGCTGTGCCCGGCGCCAGCCGTGCCATCGCCTCACGCAAGGTGGGACGTGCTGGGTGCGCCGCGCCGTTGGTACTCGATTTGCCCGTGGTCATCACCATTCATTGTGCTCTGTTGGCGATACGTCCAGTCGATGCGGTGGGGTCGGACCTTTGCTGCGGTGTTCGTTGAGGGTGAGCATGTGTTCCAGCGCGGCGACGATGGTGGGTGCCTGCAGGACCCGCACGCCGGGCGGTACAACGTCGCAACCCGATGGGACCAGCGCGGTCGAGAAGCCTTGACGGGCGGCTTCGGCCAGCCGGCGTTCCATACCGGCGACCCGTCGCAGATCACCCGCCAATCCGACTTCGCCGATCATCACGGCGGTCGCCGGCATCGGCAGGTTCGCGTAGGCCGAAGCCAGCGCGACCGCGACCGCCAGATCCGACGACGGGTCGGTCAGGCGCATTCCACCCACCGTCGAGAGGTACACGTCATTGACGGCGATCTTGAGGCGGGCATGCTTTTCCAGCACCGCCGCGATCATGGCGGCCCGCGCATGGTCGATCCCGCTGACCGCGCGCCGCGGTGAGCTGGCTGTCGGAGTCGCCAGCAACGCCTGGATCTCGCCGATCAGTGGACGTTTGCCATCGAGGGTGACCGTGATCGCCGTTCCGGCGACCGGCTGCGGCCGTTGATCCAGGAACAGTCCGGACGCGTCGGCGACTCCTTCAATCCCGCTGTCCTGCAACAGAAAACAGCCGACCTCGTCTGCCGCGCCGAAGCGGTTCTTCACCCCACGGACCATGCGCAGCAGCGAGTTGCGGTCACCTTCGAAGTGCAGGACCACGTCGACGAGGTGCTCGAGTGAACGCGGGCCGGCGATCGCGCCGTCTTTGGTGACATGGCCGACCAGGATCAGCGGCACACCAGTGGTTTTCGCCACCGCGGTCAGCGCGGAAGTGACGGCCCGAACCTGCGTGACACCCCCGGTGACGCCGTCGGTGTCCGAGCTGTACATGGTCTGCACCGAGTCGACGACGACCAGCGTGGGCTGCACCGCCTCGATATGGCCAAGGACCGCATGCAGATCCGACTCGGCGGCCAGATACAACTCGTCATCGCTGCAGCCGGTCCGGTCGGCGCGCATCCGGATCTGGCCCCGTGATTCCTCACCTGAGACGTACAACGCCCGCCGCCCCGCCGCTGCCCACTGGTGGGCGACTTTGAGCAGCAGCGTGGACTTGCCCACTCCGGGGTCACCGGCGAGCAGCGTGACCGAGCCCGGTACCACGCCGCCACCCAGTACCCGGTCGAGTTCTTCGATGCCGGTGGGGCAGTGGCGGGTTCCGTCGGGTTCGATGGAGGTGATCGGGACGGCGGCCGTCGAAGGACTGACCACGGCACGAGTGCTGCCCCGGACTGCGCTGAGCACGGTCACTTCATCGACGGAGCCCCACGTGCCGCACTCCAGGCAACGTCCCACCCATTTGGCGGTGACATGGCGGCATTCCGAACAGCGGTACTGGGAGCGTGCCTTGGCCACCCGGTGACGGTATCCGGCTGGTCCGACAGATCAGGGGAGGTTAGGCCGGCTTCGGCGGTTCGTAATGCCGCGGACCTTCGGGAGCTGAAATCGGCACCGCCACGCTGACGCTGCCGGCCTTCTCGAAGGTGAAGGTGAAGTTGTAGTTCGGCCCATTTGTAATCGGTTTGGTGAGTGCGACGGTTGCCTTCACCGAGTCGCCCGCCTCGATGGCGTGGTCGGCATTCCTGCTCTGGCCGTTCTGATTTCCGAAGAACAGCACGCCGCTGGGGGGCAGGGTCGGATCACCGGTCACCGTCACCTTGCCGATGTCGGTGGTGACGCCGACCAATTTGTCGGCGACATCGGGCGATTGGTTGATCGCGACCAGTACCAGGTCCACCGTGGCGCCCGGACGCAGGTAGTCACCCGTCTGCAGCGCCTGGATGTGGACGTTGCGCAGCGCGACGTTCTGCACCACCGCTGCGTTGCCGTCGACGGCAGACTGCTGCATTGAGGTCTGGGAAAGCTGTCCGGCGCTGCAGCCGGTGAACGTCACGGCCGCGATCACCGCACCGGCGGCCAACGCGGCGCCCCGTGCCGAGCGACGACTCAAGCGAGAGTTCGAGTCGCGGTAGTCCAAGCGATTCACTCAAAGCCTCCTGCTCGGCCTTCGACCGCTACTGCGGTTCGACTATGCAGAGTAGTAGGTCGGTCGCACCGGCGGTAGCTGAGGGCGTCACAGCCGGATCGCGGCAGCGCAGCGGCGTCCTGACCGCCTTAAACGCCGGCTATCCACAGGCCCGCAGGCAGCGCCGAAGAGGTTCCAGATACCCCGGGACGTTGCACGAAATTCCCGGTCTGTCAACCCCCTCTCCGCACGTGCGGTGCCCCTGACCTGCACCGTTGTTCCGCATGTGTTTGCGGGGCGTGTTACCATGGAGGAACGAAAGGGGCTCGAATCTGATGAATTTTGCGGTCGGAGACACCGTTGTCTATCCACACCACGGTGCTGCGTTAATCGAGGCGATAGAAACCCGGACCATCAAAGGGGAGCAAAGAGAGTATCTCGTCTTGAAGGTGGCGCAGGGAGACCTCACAGTTCGAGTTCCCGCCGACAACGCCGAGTACGTCGGCGTGCGCGATGTGGTCGGCCAAGAGGGCCTCGACAAGGTGTTCCAGGTGCTCCGCGCGCCGCACACCGAAGAGCCCACCAACTGGTCGCGCCGTTACAAGGCCAACCTGGAGAAGCTCGCGTCTGGCGACGTCAACAAGGTTGCTGAGGTCGTCCGCGACCTGTGGCGCCGTGACCAGGAGCGTGGCCTGTCCGCAGGCGAGAAGCGCATGCTGGCCAAGGCCCGTCAGATCCTGGTCGGCGAACTGGCGCTGGCCGAGAGCACCGATGAGGCTAGGGCCGACATCATCCTCGACGAGGTTCTGGCCGCCGCTTCCTGAACTTCCTGACGCACGAGGACTGGGGTTGACCGGAACGGTCGCCGTGGTACCGGCTGCCGGATCCGGAGAACGGCTGGCAGCTGGTGTGCCGAAGGCTTTCTATCAACTCGACGGGCGAACGCTTGTCGAGCGTGCCGTTGAGGGCCTGCTCAATTCCGGTGTTGTCGATCGTGTGGTGGTGGCAGTGCCCGCCGACCGCACCGACCGGGCCAAGTTGATCTTGGGTCGCGACGCCACCGTCGTCGCCGGCGGCGCCAATCGTGTCGAATCGGTCGCGCGGGCACTGGAAGCCGTCGCCGATCCAGAAATTCCCGACTTTGTGCTGGTGCACGACGCCGCACGCGCGCTGACTCCCCCCGATCTGGTGATTCGCGTCGTCGAGTCGCTGCGAGCGGGCCATCTTGCCGTCATCCCTGTCCTGCCCCTGTCGGACACCGTCAAGGTCGTCGACGCCAACGGCACCGTGCTGGGCACACCCGAACGAGCCGGCCTGCGGGCCGTGCAAACCCCGCAGGGATTCGCCACCGGCCTGCTGCTGCGGGCCTACCAGCAGGCCGGAAGGGCCGACTTCACCGATGACGCGTCCCTCGTCGAACACATCGGCGGTCACGTGCAGGTAGTCGACGGTGACCCGCTGGCGTTCAAGATCACCACCAGGCTGGACTTGTTGCTGGCGCAAGCGATCGTGGCCCAGTGAGCTCTCGAGTCGGCGTGGGCACCGACGTACATGTCATCGAATCCGGCAGGCCGTGCTGGCTGCTGGGACTGTTTTTCCCCGACGTCGACGGCTGCGCCGGGCACTCCGACGGTGACGTCGCCGTCCATGCGCTGTGCGATGCGCTGCTCTCGGCGGCCGGGCTGGGTGACATCGGCGGCGTATTCGGTGTCGACGACCCGCGCTGGGCCGGTGTCAGTGGGATGACGATGCTGCGCCACGTCGCGGATCTGCTCGCTGAGCACGGCTACCGGGTCGCCAATGCGGCGGTCCAGGTGATCGGTAACCATCCCAAGGTCGGCCCGCGCCGCGCCGAGGCGCAGGCAGCGTTGTCGACGGTGCTGGACGCGCCAGTGTCGGTGTCGGCCACCACGACCGACGGGCTCGGGCTGACCGGGCGTGGTGAGGGTCGGGCCGCTATCGCGACAGCTTTGCTGACCGCGACGGAACCGGCCGCGGGCTAGTGACGGCGCTTTGGCATCGCGATGATCGTTTCCCTTGCCGGCGGGCGCAGTCGTTGGCCACGGCGCGACGGCACCGCGGTGGTCACCGGCGACGTACCCGGCCCGGTAAGCTGGCACGTCGTGACCGATAGCGCCGGCCTGCGGCTACACGACACGGCAGCCGGTGCCGTGCGTGATTTCGTGCCGTTGCGGCCTGGCCACGTCTCCATCTACCTCTGTGGCGCCACCGTTCAGGGTCTGCCGCACATCGGCCACGTGCGCAGCGGGGTGGCCTTCGACATCCTGCGACGCTGGTTGGCGGCGCGGGGCTGTGACGTCGCGTTCGTCCGCAACGTCACCGACATCGACGACAAGATCCTGAACAAGGCCGCTGCCGCTGACCGACCATGGTGGGAATGGGCCGCGACCTTTGAGCGCGCGTTCTCCGCCGCCTACGACGCGCTGGGCGTCCTCCCGCCGTCGGCCGAGCCACGGGCTACCGGCCACATCACGCAGATGGTGGAACTGATCGAGCGGCTGATCGAGGTGGGCAGCGCCTACCCGGGTGTAGGGGGCTGCGGCGACGTCTACTTCGACGTGCTGAGCTACCCCGAATACGGCCGGCTGTCCGGCCACAAGCCCGATGACGTCCACCAGGGCGAGGGCGTGGCGACCGGCAAGCGCGACCAGCGCGACTTCACGCTCTGGAAGGGCGCCAAGCCCGGCGAGCCCGCATGGCCCACACCGTGGGGGCGCGGACGTCCCGGCTGGCACCTGGAGTGCTCGGCGATGGCCCGCACGTATCTCGGCCCAGAGTTTGATATCCATTGCGGCGGTATGGATTTGGTATTCCCGCATCACGAGAATGAGATCGCTCAGAGCCGCGCCGCCGGCGACAAGTTCGCCCGTTACTGGCTGCACAACGGCTGGGTCACCATGGGCGGCGAGAAGATGAGCAAGTCCCTGGGCAACGTGCTGTCGATCCCGGCCATGCTGCAGCGGGTCCGGCCCGCCGAGTTGCGGTACTACCTGGGCAGCGCGCATTACCGTTCGATGTTGGAGTTCTCCGAGACGGCATTGAAGGACGCGGTCAACGCCTACGTCGGCATCGAGGAGTTCCTGCACCGGGTGCGCACCCGGGTGGGCGCCGTCGAACCCAGCCATTGGACACCGCAGTTCGCCGCGGCGCTCAACGACGACTTGGCCGTACCGACCGCGCTCGCCGAAGTGCACCGCACCCGCGCGGAGGGCAACCGCGCGCTCGACGCCGGTGACCACGACGCCGCGCTGAGCCGCGCCGGCGAGATCCGGGCGATGATGGGCATTCTCGGCTGCGACCCGCTGCACGAGCGTTGGGAATCACGCGACGAGACGTCCGCCGCGCTTCAGGCGGTCGACGTGCTCGTCCGCTCCGAGCTGCACCGACGAGAGCAGGCTCGCGTGCAACGTGATTGGAAGCTGGCCGACGAGATCCGCGATCGGCTCAAGGATGCCGGCGTCGAGGTCACCGACACCACCGACGGCCCGCAGTGGTCGTTGGGAAGTCACGCCGATGGCCGGTAACTCACAGCGTCGCGGAGCGATACGCAAAGCCGGTAGCAAGAAGGGGCCAACGGTCGGGTCCGGCGGCCAGCGACGTCGCGGTCTGGAAGGACGCGGCGCCACGCCTCCCGCGCACATGCGACCGAATCATCCGGCCGCCCAGCGGGCCAAGGCGCCGGCTCGGCGCACCACGAAGCGCAAGGAAGACGAGGTCGAGACCGTCCTGGGCCGTAACCCGGTGCTGGAATGCCTGCGCGCCGGTGTTCCGGCCACGGCGCTCTACGTGGCGCTCGGAGCGCAGGCTGACGAGCGGCTCAGCGAATCCGTCACTCTGGCAGCCGATTCCGGCATCGCGATCTTGGAAGTGCCGCGTAACGATCTGGATCGGATGACCACCAACGGTCTGCACCAAGGCATCGCGCTGCAGGTACCCCCGTATGAGTATCTGCATCCGGACGAGTTGCTGAGGCAGGCTCTGCAGACGCCGCCCGCCCTGCTGGTCGCGTTGGACAACATCTCCGATCCGCGCAACCTGGGCGCGATCGTCCGTACGGTCGCGGCGTTCGGTGGCCACGGGGTGCTCATCCCGCAGCGGCGCTCCGCATCGGTCACGGCGGTGGCCTGGCGAACCAGCGCCGGCGCGGCCGCCCGGGTACCCATCGCACGAGCCACCAATCTCACTCGCACGCTGAAGGATTGGGCCGATAACGGCCTACAGCTCATCGGGCTTGACGCCGACGGCGACACCGTCGTCGACGACTTGGATGCGAGCGGCCCGGTGGTGATCGTCGTCGGATCCGAAGGCAAAGGCCTGTCCCGGTTGGTGCGGCAGGCCTGCGACTCGGTGGTGTCGATCCCGATGTGCGGTGTGGGCGAATCGTTGAATGCCTCGGTTGCCGCCGGAGTGGTGCTGGCAGAAGTCGCTCGTCAGCGTCGGAGCTAATTCGAACCAGGATCGGTTGCGGTATCCCCGTGGCGCTCGCGGACCCTTCTGACAACGGATGGGCCATTAGTGACGAAGCCATGGCACTCCCCGCCGTGGGGCTGCAAGGAACTTCAAGTAGTGCACTACGCGTGTCACCGGCATGGCATCGGCGGAGCATGAGAATCGTTAATTCCAGGCTCGCGGTGACAAGCAAAGGAGACCAATAGACATGACGACACTGAGTTTTCGCACGGGCCCTTACACCTTGAATGAGGCTTCCGAAGATATCGGCGAGATATACGCAGAGGTTGCGAACGAGCTGCCGAAGCTCGGTTTCAGCGGCGTGAGCAACGAAGGCGGCCACGTGTTCGCCAGTAACAATGGCTACGCGCTCGATGTGATTTTTCTTTACAACTCCGGCCGTAGTTTCTGGCAGGTGGTGATATGCGCCGGCGATGTCCAAGCGACGAATGATCAGTTGATCGATCAGGTCAAGACATTGATCGCCAACATCAAGACCCTATGATCGTCGCCTCTGTCGAGGCGCCTCGAGTCCACCTGCCAACCCTGAACCGACAGGCATGTATGAAAATAATTGCCGGCCTTGCAGTAACGACGGCCATCATTTGTGTCCTTGCCGGATGCTCGTCAGGCAACGGCACTAAGCCCTCCACCACTGTGCCCAAGCAGGGGCAGTACGGTTCGTATACGCAGAGCTACACCCTGCCGTGGGTCGGCTCGCCGAACTTCTCCGACCTGACGAAGACGCTCAAGGTCCAGGCGTCCGTCAATGGCGGTCCGCCCTCGTCTTACGCGGTGGATACCGGCTCGGTAGGAGCGGTTGCGCCCGAATCCGAAGTGCTCAACATTCCGCCGGACTCGCCCCGCGGCACCCTGACCTACAGTTCGAGCGGGTTGGAGCTGACGGGCGTGTGGGCGACGCTGCCGGTGAGCTTTCCGCAGGCTGTGAATGCCGGCGGCGCGACCGTGGCGGCGCAGGCGACGGTGCCGGTGCTGGCGGTGAAGCACTCGAGATGCACGCACTCCGGAGTCAATTCGGTCAAGTGCACGGGCACCATCCCGCACATGCTGGGTGTGGGTTTCGGGCGCGATACGACGGTGCAGACCTCGCCGGCTGACAACCCGTTTCTGAACCTCACAGAGATGGTCGCGGGTACGATGCGGCGCGGCTACATCATCGGCCGAAGCGGCTTGTCGTTGGGGCTCACCGGGTCCGACGTCACCGGAACATGGAAAATGCAGCAGCTGACGAATGCGGGCCCGCCGGCGGCTGGCGCTCACAATGACTGGACGACACCAGCAGGCGGCTTCCAGCTGGGCTCGGGCTCGGCGTTGTCGGGTACCGCGCTGATCGACACCGGACTGCTGGACATGATCATCGAGGACAGCAGCCTGCGGTCCGGTGGGCCGGTCGCCGCCCGCACCGCCATGACGATCACTTTGGGCAGCAATAGCTACCACTTCAGTGTGGGCGACGGCGGCGCCCAGACACCGACCACCGTGAATTATGCGCCGGCGTCGCACGGAACCTACGTGAACACCGGCCTTCGAGCCCTTGGCCACTACGACCTACTCTTCGACGCCGACGGCGGCTACCTAGGGCTGCGCGCCGCGTAGCTCATCATCCTTCAGCACGTCAATTCAACTGCCAACCAACGATCTAAAGTGCTCTGCTATTCACGCAGGGCTCTGTCGGTACGCACCGTCGAAGGGCACATCTACAACTGCCGCAGCAAGCTCGGTCTGGCAGACCGAACAGCACTCGCCGAGCTCACATCACCGATCCGAGATGACAATCACCCAGAAATACCAGCGATATCCCTTTCGAAGGCCTCGCAGTGCATCCGAAGACAAACACCAAAACGCAGTTCTAAGCGTCCCGGCGATATGTTGCCACCGAACAGTTCAGCGCTTCACATGCCTAGTAGTCGAACGCCGGCCCACAGCGCAAGGACGGACGTCACCAGCGCGGCAGGCACCGTGCACAAGCCCAGCCGGGTGTACTCACCGATACTGGTCGGGACGTCGTAGCGACGTAATACGCTGCGCCACAGCAGATTCGACAGCGATCCGACATACGTCAGATTGGGTCCGATGTTCACCCCGATCAGTACGGCCAACACCGCCGCCGGCCCGGTCGACGCCACCAACGGCACCAACACGAGCGTGGCGGGCAGGTTGTTGACGACGTTGGCCAGCACGGCGGCCAGCGCCGCGTACCCCAGCAACGCCACGAAGCCCGTGCCGGACGGCAACACCGCACCCATCCGCTCGGACATGCCGTTACGCATCACCGCCTGCACCACAACGCCCAACGCCAACACGAAGACCAGGAACGGAACGTTCGCGGCGTGCAGGATCTCCACCGGAGAGGTGCTTCGACGAATCAGGCCGCGAACCGCCAACACGGCGGCCCCGGCGAGCGCTGCCCAGGCCGGCGCCACCCCAACTGCTTCGGCGACCACGAATCCGACCAGCGTCAGCGCCACCACGACCAATGCGAATACCGGTGTCGGAGGTGCCGTCTCGTCGTGCTGCGGCTCGGGTTGCACGCTGAGGTCGCGTCGGAAGAACACCCGGAAAACCACGTAGACGGTGCCGATCGCGGCGAGCCACGGCAACGTCATAACGGCGGTGAACTTGATGAACGACACATTCGCGGCGTGAAAGGCCAACAGGTTGGTCAAGTTGGACACCGGAAGCAGCAGGGACGCGGCGTTGGCCAGGTGCGCGGTGGCATACGCGTGCGGTCGCACCGGTGCCCGAAGCCGCCGAACCGTCATCAGCACCACGGGCGTCAGCAGCACCACGGTGGCGTCCAGGCTCAGCACCGCGGTGATGATCGAGGCGATCGCGAACACCTGCCGCAGTAGACTGCCGGAGCCGGAACTGGCGCGGGCCATCGCCGCGCCGGCCGCCTCGAACAGGCCCTCGTCGTCGCACATCTTGGCCAGCACCAGTACCGCACCCAGGAACGCGACTACGCCCGACAACTGGGCCGCCTCGCCGCTCGCCTCGTGCAGTGAGATGGCCCCGACAGCGATGAGCAGCACCACAGCCGGGACGGCGGCGATCGCCTCCGGCCACCCCCGCGGGCGGGCAACCGCGAACGCGAGGATTGCCGCCAGCGACAGCAGAGAAAGCAGGAGCATCAAATTGTGGTCCACGGGTCTTCGCGTCGCCACACTGTCGGCATATCCAGCGCGACGCCGTCGTGCATGGCCAATCTCGACAGCACACTGAGCGACACATCCAGGTCGTCAGCCACATACGGCAACGCCCGCAACGGTTTTGACAGCGGACGGAAGAAGTCGTCCCAGTGGATCAAGATCACGCGTCGGGCATGGACGGCCCGGACGGTCTCGGTCCAGTAGTCGACGAGGTAGGACTCGGGCTGCACGCCGAGCTGACCCACGCCGAGATAGACGACGTCAGCGCGCCGCCCGGTCAGCGAGCCTTTGACGAAACCGGCGCTGCCCTGGATGAGCAGCCGCCGATCGGACGGCTGGTGATGTATGAAAGCCGACCAGGCCTCGCCGCACCGGTAGGCCGCTGCTCTCGCCGGCGTCACCACCGGCTCGGTGATCGTGCCGGGAAACCGGTCGGGTGGGCTGTGGTGCGATTCGATCAGCGTGATGTCGAAGTCGCCCAGTCGAATTGACACGCCGGACTCGGCGATCACCAAGCGCTCCTCGTCGAGGCCGTAGCCGCGGCCGATGTTGGCTGCGGATTCGCCGCCGAGCAACGGCGCGCCGGTGCGGTCGGCGACCAGCGCGGAGTCCAACGCGTGGTCGAAGTGGGTGTGCACCGGGATGACCGCCGCCAACCGTGACACGTTGACGCGCGCCAGGCACCCGTCGACCCGGGCCGCCGACGGCGACACCTTGCCCAAGCCGACGCGGGCCAGGCTGGGGCGGGAGAAGAAGCCGTCGGTCATCAGCGCCGAAGACCCGTCGTCGATCAGCAGCGTCGTGACGCCCAGCCAGGTCACCGTCAGCGGCGCACCGGACTCGGCGACCGGCACGCTGAACCGGTGCGAGTGCCGCGCGAGGTCGGGACGGCCGGGCCGGAGCCGCATCAGCCGAACGCTTTCACGTCGATGCCATCGGCCTGCAGCCGATCTCGAACAGCAGCCGCGATTTGCACCGCACCAGGTGAATCACCATGCACGCAAACCGATTCCACGTGCACGTCAACCGTCGATCCGTCGATCGCGGTCACGGTACCCATCGTCACCATCGACAGCACCCGCTCGGCGATGGCCGCCGGGTCATCCAGCACCGCGCCGGGCTCACGCCGCGACACCAGCTGACCGTCCGGCTGATACGCCCGATCGGCGAATGCCTCGGACACCCTGCGCAGGCCACGCTGCTGCGCTTCGTCGAAAAACGCCGAGCCGGCCAAGCCCAGCACCGGCAATCCGGCGTCTACCGCGCGCACCGCCTCCGCGACGGCGGCTGCCTGCTCGCGGTGGGTGACGATCGTGTTGTACAGCGCGCCATGGGGTTTGACGTACGACAACGCCGAACCGGCTGCCTGGGCCAACCCCTGCAACGCGCCGATCTGGTACACGACGTCGGCGAGGAGATCGTCCTGCGTCACGTCGATGAAACGGCGGCCGAAACCGGCCAGGTCGCGATAGCTCACCTGTGCCCCGATGCGCACGCCGCGTTCGGCGGCCAGCTTGCACACCGTCAACAGACCGGCGGGATCGCCCGCGTGGAAACCGCACGCGACGTTGGCACTGGTGACGATGCCGAGCATGGCGTCGTCGTCGCCGAGCCGCCAGACGCCGAAGCCCTCACCCAGGTCGGCGTTGAGGTCGATGCTGGCCACGGTCGATAGCTTAGGCGCGCATCCGCGCGTAGCTTCGGGCCAGTGACCATTGACGGCAAAGTAGTGGCGATCACGGGTGCCAGCAGCGGGATTGGTTTGGCGGCCGCGGCCCTGCTGGCCGAACGCGGCGCCAAGCTGGTGCTCGGTGCACGCAGCCCGGACAAGCTCAACGCGGTTGCGGCGCGGCTGACCGAGTCCGGTGCCGACGTGATCACCAAGCCGACCGACGTCAGCCGTCGAGCGGATCTGACGGAGCTCGTCTCGACGGCCACCGACACCTACGGTCGGCTGGATGTGCTGATCAGCAACGCCGGCGTCATGCCCGTCTCGCCGTTCGACGAGCTCGATGTCGACGGCTGGGAAGCGATGGTCGACGTCAACCTCAAAGGCGTGCTGTTCGGTATCGCCGCGGCGCTGCCGTTGTTCCGTCGGCAGGGGTTCGGGCATTTCATCAATACCGCCTCCACGGCCGCGTTCCGGGTCACGCCTGGTCAGTCTGTTTATGCAGGCACCAAGATGGCGGTCCGTGCGATTTCGGAAGGGCTGCGCCAGGAAGCCGGCGAGAAGTTGCGAGTGACCGTCATTTCGCCCGGCATGACGTCGACGAACTTCGCTGAATCGGTGACCGATCCGGCGACCCGCGCCGGATTGGAGCAGCGCCGCGACGAGATCGCGATGCCGCCCGCGGCGGTAGCCCACGCGATCGCCTTCGCGATCGACCAGCCCCCGGAAGTGGACGTCGGCGAGATCGTCGTGCGGCCCACAGCCCAGGCCTAGCCGAGTACACCTAGCCCTTCGCTAAAACCCGGCGACGACACGCTCAGGCGCGAAATGCCCGGTAGCCTCACACCATGAGCCCCCTGCCGCGACGCCGGGCCGAGCTCGATGGCCCGGTTCCTCAACGGGCCGCTATCGGCCCGCATCGTCGCCGGGCGACCCTGGCCTCGCTGGCGGCTGAGCTCAAAGTGTCCCGCACCACCATCTCGAATGCGTACAACCGGCCCGATCAGCTATCGGATGCGCTGCGTGAACGAGTGCTCGCGACGGCCAAACGACTGGGCTATGCCGGTCCCGACCCCGTGGCGCGATCGCTGCGCACCCGCAAGGCGGGTGCGGTGGGTCTGGTGATCACTGAACCACTGACCTACTCGTTCAGTGACCCGGCAGCGCTGGATTTCGTTGCCGGACTTGCGGAATCGTGCGAAGCACGTGGGCAGGGGCTGCTGCTGGTCGCGGTCGGCCCCAATCGCAGTGTGGCAGAAGGGGCATCGTCGGTGCTGGCTGCGAGCGTCGACGGATTCGTGGTCTACTCAGCGGCCGGCGACGATCCCTATCTGCAGATCGTGCTGCAACGACGACTGCCGCTGGTAGTCGTCGACCAACCCAAGGACGTGCCCGGCGCATCCCAGGTCGGCATCGACGACCGGGCTGCGATGCGTGAGATCGCCGACTATGTGATCGGCTTCGGGCATCGCGAGATCGGGCTGCTGACAATGCGTTTGGTGCGCGACCGTCGCCAGGGTGTGGCCGACTCCGCGCGGCTTCGCGCCTCGACCTTCCACGTGCAGAGTGAACGTATTCGGGGCGTGCGCGATGCGATGGCCGCGGCCGGCCTCGACCCGAGCTCGCTGACCGTGGTGGAAAGCCACGAGCACACCCCTGAGACCGGTGGCATCGCCGCCGGGGTTGCGCTGCAAGCCGATCCGCGAATCACCGCGTTGATGTGCACCGCCGACGTGTTGGCCTTGTCGGCGATGGACTATCTGCGTGGCCGCGGTGAATATGCGCCCGGCCAGATGACCGTCACCGGCTTCGACGGCGTGCCCGAGGCGATGAGCCGCGGCCTGACCACCGTCGCGCAGCCGAGTCTCCAAAAAGGGCGTCGCGCAGGCGAACTCCTACTCAGGGGCGATATCAACCCGATCGTCGAGGTGCTCGGCACCGAGCTGATCCGCGGACGCACCGCGGGTCCGCCGGTCTGAGCCGTCAGAGCTGGCCGGCGGCGTCCCCGTTGCCGATCAACAGCCGCACCGCGAGATCCAGTCGCTTGCTGACATCAGTGGCCGACGCCCGTCGGGTCAACCAGGCCAGCAGATTCGACAGCCACACATCGGAGATCACCCGGGAGATGTGGTACTGGTCCTCGGTCGGTTCGCCGTCGCTCATCGCGCGCGCGAACATCGAGTCGATGAGCTTTTCGACGTGATCGACCTCGCCGGCTGCCGACGCGTCGGCGAACACGTAGGCACGGGTCATGGCCTCGGTCAGCAGCGGGTTGCGCTGCATCGCGCGGTTGAGCTTGCTGACCATGAAGTTCAGCCGCTGATACGGCGTTCCACCGGTCAGCGTAGAGCGGTCGGTCTTGGCGTCGATCCGTTCGAACTCGCGGCCCAGGGCGGACACCAGCAGGTGCACCTTGGACGGGAAGTAGCGATAGAGCGTTCCCACGGCGACGTCGGCACGGTCTGCGACCGCTCGCATCTGCACCGCTTCGTAACCGCCCTTGGAGGCGATGGCCATCGTCGCGTCCAGAATGCGCTTGCGACGTTCGCGCTGTGCCTCGGAGCCGAGCTCGGACTCGGCGAGTACCGCCACGGTCATCACCTCACGAGGCTGCGCAGGAGACGTACCCGGGCGTTGACCCGGATTCGTGTTGGCTGGCCCCGAACCAGAAGGGGTCATCTGACGGACTGCTCCTTTTCTTGCGTCCTCGCCCGAAACGATACGCATGCCGAGCGCGAATCTCTCACCTCCAGGCCGCCGGTACACCGTGATGTCCTGCTGCGATGGCATTCGACTTGACGATCGAACACTGGCACTATTAGAACACGTTCTAGTGTTGCACGTGGCGTCTCGGGCAGCACCTTTCCCGTCGACCGAGGAGTTCAGGTGGCCATGACTTCTAGCACCATTTCCTCCGAACAGTTTGCGGCGCGGGAGTTGGTGCGAGACTGGGCCGCCGGATCCGGCGCGACGGCGGCGGCTCGGGATATCGAGCAGGGTGAGCCAAAAGCCTGGCAGCCGGTCTTTGACGGCCTGGCCGGGCTAGGCCTCTTCGGTGTCGCGGTGCCCGAGGAGCACGGCGGTGCAGGCGGCAGCATCGACGACCTGGCGGCGATGGTCGAGGAGGCCGCCAAGGCCCTGATCCCCGGCCCGGTGGCGACGACCGCGCTGGCCACGCTGGTGGTGTCTGATCCGAAACTGCGCGAGGCGTTGGCGTCGGGGGAGCGCACCGCCGGTGTGGCACTCGTTGCCGATGTGGAATTCGACGAGGCGGCGTCGCAGGCTTCCGGAACCGCGCCGTGGGTGTTGGGCGGGCTGGCCGACGGTCTGCTGCTGCTGCCGTCCGGAGACAAAGCTCTGCTGATCGAAGCCGCTGCTCAGGGTGTGGCCGTCGAGTCGCTGCAGGCAACCGACTTCTCCCGGCCGTTGGCGCGGGTGGTGCTGACGTCGGCGCCGGCCACCGTGCTGGACGTGTCGGCGGAGCGGCTGGCGGATCTGGCCGCGACGGTGCTGTCCGTCGAGGTTGCGGGCATTACCCGGTGGGCGTTGGATACCGCCGTCGCCTACGCCAAGGTGCGGGAGCAATTCGGAAAGCCGATCGGCAGTTTCCAGGCGATCAAGCACCTGTGCGCCGAAATGCTCTGTCGCGCCGAGCAGGTGGCGGTGGCCGCGGCCGACGCCGCGCGCGCCGCGGGCGAAGGCGATGACGGTCAGCTGTCGATTGCCGCGGCGATCGCCGCCGGCATCGGAATCGACGCCGCGAAGGCCAACGCCAAGGACTGCATTCAGGTGCTCGGCGGCATCGGCATCACCTGGGAACACGACGCTCATCTGTACCTGCGACGCGCGTACGGCATCGGGCAGTTCCTCGGTGGGTCCGCGCCCTGGCTGCGCCGCACCGCCGAGCTGACCCGGGCCGGTGTCCGCCGCAACCTCGGCATCGACCTGAGCGAGGTCGCCGACCTGCGGCCCGAGATCGCCGCGGCGGTCAGCGATATCGCCGCGCTACCCAAGGAGAAGCGTCAGGTGGGCCTCGCAGAGGCGGGCCTGCAGGCGCCGCACTGGCCGGCACCGTATGGCCGCGGCGCCGGGCCGGCCGAGCAGCTGCTGATCGACCAGGAATTGGCGTCGGCCGGCGTCACCCGACCCGACCTGGTGATCGGCTGGTGGGCGGCGCCGACCATCGTCGAGCATGGCACGCCGGAGCAAGTGGAGCGTTTCGTACCGGGCACGTTGCGTGGCGAAATCCTCTGGTGTCAACTGTTTTCCGAACCGGGAGCCGGCTCGGACCTGGCGTCGCTGCGGACCAAGGCGGTGCGGGTCGACGGCGGCTGGGAGCTCACCGGGCAGAAAGTGTGGACGTCGTCGGCGCACAAAGCCCAGTGGGGTGTGTGCCTGGCCCGGACGGACCCAGCTACCCCAAAACATAAGGGCATCAGCTACTTCCTGATCGACATGAGTTCGCCCGGCCTCCTGATTCGGCCGCTGCGTGAGATCACCGGAGACAACCTGTTCAACGAGGTCTTCCTCGACGGGGTGTTCGTTCCCGACGAGCTGGTGGTCGGCGGCATCAACGACGGCTGGCGGCTGGCCCGCACCACGCTGGCCAACGAGCGGGTCGCGATGGCCGCCGGCACCGCGTTGGGCAACCCGATGGAAGAACTGCTAGCGATGGTCGCCAAGCTGGATATCGATGCGGCCCAACAGGATCAGCTGGGAAAGCTGATCATCACCGCCCAGGCCGGCGCGCTGCTGGACCAGCGGATCGCGCAACTCGCGGTGGGCGGCCAGGACCCGGGCGCGCAATCCAGCGTCCGCAAACTCATCGGGGTGCGCTACCGGCAGGCGCTCGCCGAGTACCACATGGACCTCTCAGACGGGGCAGGCATCGTCGAGCACGACAAGCTTGTGCACGATTTCCTCAACACCCGCTGCCTGACCATCGCCGGCGGCACCGAGCAGATTCTGCTGACGCTGGCCGCCGAGCGGTTACTGGGCCTGCCGCGCTGACTGCGGTCAGCGTGGCGGGCCGAGAATGACCTGTCCGAACCTGTCCGCTCCCTCTGCCATACGTTCCGGTGAGATCTCGAAACCCTCGGGGCGCGGCGTCGCTTTGTCACGACCGGCGTAGCGGAACATGCCCTCGATTCCAGCGGGCGTGTTGATCATCAGCAGATCGGCCTTCTTGGATGTGATTCGGTATGCGTGCGGAATGTGCTTGGGCAAGAACACGATTCCACCTTCCGACATCTCCATCTCCTGATCGTCGAGCCACAGCAGCGCGGTCCCTTTGATCAGCATGAAGACTTCGTCCTCGCGCGTGTGCTTGTGGTACGGAGGTGCTTCGCCTTCGCTGACGTCGAAGCGCCCGACCATCAACTGACCATCTGTGGTTTTGCCGTCGAGCAAGATTGCCAGTGTGCCGCCGTCGAGCCATTCCAGTTGTTGTTGCTGCTCCGGTTGCGCCAGGTATGCCATGCTCATGAGTCATCCCTATTCGTTGGATCTTGAAGGTGCGGAGAGACGCGGCGCCGACGAGGGTTCTTGCAAAAGTCGCTTGCGTGGTAGCCGCCATCGTCGCGTTGTTTATAAGCTACCTAGCGGCCGGAGATCTGTACCTGGCCGGTTTTCCCGACGGGCATCTCACCGACTACGACAAGGCGGTCGACGCGCCTAAACGGATCCTCATGTGGGTGGAGTTCCGCTTCGTCCCGGTATTTCTGGTCTTTGCCTTTTCCCGGATCGGTACTCGGGCGCGTGGCGTTGGATTGCTTGCCGCCCTGATCGTGTTGGCTCTCGTCGTAGTACTCCAGCTAGTCGGCGTCCCTTGGTATTTCGGAAGCCATCTCGGTCTCGACAACGGAATCGGCGGCTAAATGGGACACCGCATACTGGTAGGTCGTAAGCTCAGGGCTTAGCCATGGGTACAGTGCTGATCCCGATTCCCGATCGCGACTTCGACCCGACCGAGGTCGCGGTCAGTTGGCAGGTGCTGCGGGCCAACGGTCACCGCGTCGTGTTCGCCACCGAAAGCGGTGCGCCAGGCGTCGCGGACGGCATCATGGTCAGCGGCCGGGGCCTCGACTTATGGTCTGGGGTGCCGATATTGGGCGCCCTCACCATGGTGGGCCGGACGCTGCGCGCCAACAAAGACGCCCGCCGCGCCTACTACGATATGCGGCAGTCGGCGGAGTACCACAACCCGTCCAGTTGGGCGCAGGCCACTCTCGACGGTATCGACGGGTTGCTGCTGCCGGGTGGCCACCGGGCTCGCGGCATGCGCTCCTATATCGACAGTGAGATCCTGCGCCGCCTCGTCGTCGACGCCTTTGCCCGCGGCGTGATCGTGGCCGCGATCTGTCACGGTGTGCTGCTGGCCGCCCGCAGCGTCGATCCCGCGACGGGTCGTTCGGTGCTCTACGGGCGCCGGACGACGGCGCTGACCTGGGCGCTGGAACGCACGGCCTGGCGTCTGACCCGCGTCACCCGGTTCTGGGACCCCGACTACTACCGCACGTACAGCGAGGAATCCCGCCAGCCGTCGGGATACATGTCGGTGCAGTCCGAAGTCACTCGCGCACTGGAACACCCGACCGATTTCTGTGACGTCGAACGCGGCTCGCCGCACTGGCGAAAGAAGACGTCCGGGATGGCGCGTGACACCGCAACAGATTCGCGGCCGGCGTTCGTCGTCGACGACGGCTCCTACCTGTCGGCACGCTGGCCGGGTGACACCCACGCATTCGCAAACGCGTTGTCGCAGAAGCTTTGACGACGCCCGGTCAGACTTTGAGGTTTTCCGATTTGATCAGCCACGCAAGCTTCTCCAGCCCGTCGATCTGCGCATGCAGGATGTCGGCAGTGGTGGGATCTGCTGCGTCAACCGCGTCATGCACCCTACGAAGCGTCTCGACAGTCGCATAGATGCGGTTCGTGATGCGATTTACGACGTCCGTGGTGTTTAGCTCGTTGGCCGGAAATCGGGGCAGGCTGGTCGTGGCGACGATCGTGTCGGACCGGCCGTCCGGCACCGCGTCAAGCGCGCGCATCCGCTCGGCGATGGTGTCGCTGCCCTCGCGGGCGAAATCGACCAACTCGTCGAGTTGAAGATGTAAGTCGCGGAAGTTGGTTCCGACGACATTCCAGTGGGCCTGCTTGCCCTGCAGATGCAGCTCGATCAGGTCGACAAGGATTCCGTTGGAGGTTCTGGATCAGCTGCTGTGACGGCTGGAAGCCGCGCAGCTGGTCCTCGCGGCGCCGGCTACGGCCGTTTGTGTGAGCGGTCGGGTGTAGGGCTGTTGTAGTCATGCCTCGATGATTCCGGCCAGAGCAACGCGTGTCTGTGCGGCTGACACCAGTGTGGGATTACCGTCAACCGGAATACTTGGCTACCGGCGCGATTGTCGATCGCGAACGTTCAGGCACGTGCGGAACTGATCGCCTCGCGGGGGCGGATCGTCGCGGCCGCCGATCACACCCGGCGGCGTATTGAACGGGACCTGCATGATGGCGCTCAAAAGCGGCGTGTCTCCTTGGAACTCAGGTTGCGGCTGGCAGAAGAGTTCTGTCCAGCCTGAGCAGATGGCGCTTCGGGAACGAGTTTGCGATGTCGTTACTGGCCTGGGCGATGTCTCGGACGAACTGCGCGAGATTTTCTCGCGGTATTCACCCGGCGATCCTGTCGAAGGGAGGGCTCGCCCGGTCACAATGGCGACGTGGAGTCACGGGTTAAGCCGATCCGGGTTGTCATCGTCGATGACAACCCGGAGTTTCTCGACTCAGCCAGACGGCTGCTTGAACACCAGGGGGTCCGCGTCGTCGGTGTGGCGTTAACGAATGCTGATGGGTTGCGGGATGTCCACGAATTACGACCCGACGTCACGCTTGTCGATGTGAATCTCGGCGACGAGAGCGGCTTCGATCTTGCTGAGGCACTTCAGGAGAGCGACAAAGGGGCACCGGTCCCGGTGATACTGATATCTACACACGCGGAGCCGGACCTGG
>Ga0302314_10005243_pt1 | contig 23684 bp, 18 predicted proteins | sample III_Palsa_N2_3_FD_200533 | JGI IMG/M metagenome (GOLD analysis project Ga0302314, IMG submission 200533) | Peat permafrost microbial communities from Stordalen Mire near Abisko, Sweden - III_Palsa_N2_3 | ecosystem: Environmental > Terrestrial > Soil > Palsa > Peat permafrost | place: Sweden... | reverse complement strand
CCGGCGCGCCGACCCTTGGCGCGATACAGCGCCGCCTTGGCGCGCGAGTATGAGCCCATGCGCGCGAAGACATCCGCCAGGTCGCGGAAGCTGTAATGGGCGATCGAGCCTGGCAGCTCGAGCACCGGACCGTGTGCGACCACCGATTCATGCACCGGCAGGTCGTTGAAGCGCGCGTGCGCGCGGTGGAAGAGCCGCAGGCTGAGATCCGGTGACCAGACCCCGTAGCGCACCTCGCGCTCGGCCACGAAGCTGCGCCTGCGGATGCGCCACGAGCGCGTCGGATCGCTGAAGTCGAGCGCCTCGATGGCGCGGCGCGCCTCGCCATCGAGCACCTCGTCGGCGTCCACCACCAGCACCCAGTCATGGCTGGCGAGGTCGACGGCGCGCTGCTTCTGCGCACCGAAGCCGAGGAAGGCCTGGGTGTGGATGGCGGCGCCGAAGGCCCGGGCGATCTCCAGGGTGCGGTCGGTCGAGCCTGAATCGAGGATCAGGATCTGCTCGCAGAAGGCCACGCTGGCGAGCACCTGCTCGAGATGCCGCTCGGCATCGAGGGTGATGAGCACGGCCGAGAGCGGGACCTTGGCACTCATGGGCATATCCGCGCGTAGACCGCCTCGTAGGCCTCGACCATGCGCGCCGCAGCGAAGCTGCGCTCGGCCTTGGCCTTGCCGGCCGCGCCCAGGGCGCGGGCCCGCGCGCCATCGCGGCCGAGCGCGACCAGGGCCTGGCTGATCGCCGCCGGGTCGCGGGCCGGGACCAGCAATCCGGTCAGGCCGTCATCGACCAGCTCCGGCAGCCCGCCGACGCGGGTCGCGACCACCGGCAGCCCGGCGAACATCGCATCCATCACCGACGAGCCGAGGCCTTCGTGGTGCGAGGTCAGGACGAAGATGTCCAGCGCCCCGAGGATCGCCGCGACATCGGAGCGGAAACCCAGGAAGCGGCAGTGGTGCAGGCCCAGCTCGTTGGACAAGGCGGTCAGCTCCGTGGCCAGCTCCCCCTCGCCGGCGATCAGAAGCCAGGCCTGAGGCAGGGCGCGTTCGACCTCCTGGAAGGCGAGCAGGAGCGAGCGGTGGTCCTTGTGCTCGCTGAGGAAGGCGATGATCCCGTAGACCACGGCACCGGCCGGGATGCCGAGCTCCGCGCGCAGCGTGCTGGCGCCGGCCGTGGCGACGCGCGCCGGATCGACGCCATCGTGGATCACGTCGATGTTCGCAGCCAGGACACCGCCGGCGATGAGCACCCGGCGCACCCCCTCCGAGACCGCGACCACGCGCTTGGCGCGGCGGTACTTCCAGCGCCCGATGGGGTTGCCGCCGATCGCGAAGTCGACGCGCCGCGAGACCAGCAGCGGCACCTTCGATCCGAGCAGCGCCAGCACCGAAAGCGAGTGCGCATGCGAGGCGTGGGCGTGCACCAGGTCGATGGCGTGCTCCTTGATGACCGCGCGCAGCCGGCCGATGGCGCGCAGGTCGAAGGAGCCGCGCGCGCGGATCGGCAGGGTCACGGCGCCGGAGGCGTCGAGGCGGTGCTCGAGATCGCCACCCTCCTGGCAGGCGGTGATGGCCTGGTAGCGGTTGCGGTCCAGGCCGCACACCAGCAGATGGATCTGATTCTCGCCACCGCGCCAGCCGTGCTCGGTATTGACCATCAGGATGTGCCTGGGCGCGGGCATGGCGGCAGGGTACTCCCGCTGCGGCTATTGCCCAGGGCCAGCAACGCCCGGCCCGGGTCGGCGGTTGGTATTCCACGCGCCCAATCTACTGTGTCCGGCCGTCGGCCGTGCCATACCGGCAGCTGGCCAGAGCCGGATGGACTCCCTGCCGTGGAATGGATGCCGATGCCCCATGAGGCGATGGACCAGGAGCCCAGCCCGGGAGCGCCCGGACGCCTGGGCGCGGGCGGACGCGCGTGCTGACCCGCTACCTGTTCATGGTCTTCGGCGATGGCGACGAGCATTATGCACAAGCGCATCTTGCCGCGCTCACCGTCCTTGCCTATGCGCCCGCGCCCTGCGAGGTGGTGGTGGCGACCAACAGCCCGGCGCGCTGCGCGTGGCTGGCCACGCATCCGCTGGTGCGCATCGTCACGCTCGACGAGGCGACCCTGACGCGCTGGCGCGGTGCGAGCGGCTTCTTCTGGCGCGTGAAGCTCGAATGCATCCGTTCCCAGCTCGATCCCGCGCAGGCGCTGGTCTACCTCGATTCCGACACCTACGCGCGACGCGACCTCGGCGAGCTGGTCGCAGCCCTCGCACAAGGCGCGGTGCTGATGCATGAGCCGGAGAACCAGCTCTCCACCAGCCGGCGCAGCGGCGACCGGCGCCTCTACCGCCAGCTTGCCAGCCGCTCGTGGTCGGGATTGGCGGTCGATGCCCAGACGCGCATGTGGAATGCCGGCGTGGTGGCGGTCGGTCCGGGCGGCCGTGACCTCATCGAGCGCGCCCTTGCGCTGTGCGACGAGCTCTGTGCGACGATCGGCAACCATTCCCTCAATGAGCAGCTGGCGCTGAGCCTGTCCCTGCAGGCCACCGGCCGCCTGGCGCCGGCCCGGCCGTGGATCGACCACTACTGGGGCAACAAGCGCGACCACCTGCCGGCCATCCATGCGCAGTTGGGCCGCTTCCTGCTGTTGGGGGTGACGCCCCAGCAGGCCGTGCTCGAGGCGCGCGAGCGGCCCATCCTGCTGCCGTTGCACGTGCGCCGTCGCCGCTGGGAGCAGTGGCTCGGCCGGGTCCTGCACCTGCACTGAGCGCGCCGCAGGCGCTGCTCAGTGGCCCCCTTGGGTCTGGAGCGCCGGCCCCTCGCGTTAGACTCATGGACCGTGAGCACCTCCCCCATCATCCAGCGGCTCGCCCAGCTGCGCTTCCAGGGCACGCTCACCGCCGCCGAGGCCACGGCCCAGGGTGCGACCCTGGTCGCTACCAGCCATGGCGCCGAGACGGCGGCCGACCACATCCAGCTGGCGCTGCTGGTCGATGCCCAGGGCGTGGTGCGCTCGGCCCGCTATACGACCACCGCCAGCGGCGAGCTGCTGGCGCTCTATGACGGGATGAGCGAGCTGACCATCGGCCAGCCGCTGGCCGGGCTGGGCACCATCACGCCGCGCCAGGCCGCCAATCTCCTGTGCAACGCTGCCGGCGGCGCTGACGGCGGCATCGTCCTGGGCGCGGATGCGGACGTCCCCTTCTATGTCCTGACCAAGGCCGCCGAGCGCGGCCTCGGCAAGGCGCCCGCTGAGAGCGCCTCCCTCGCCGGCGACGGCTCCGCGGTGCTGCCCTGGAGCGAGGTCGGATTGTTCGAAAAGGTCCGCCGCATCGAGGGTGTGCTCGACCAGCACGTGCGTCCCGCCCTGGCCTCCGACGGTGGCGGCATGGACCTGGTCGACCTCAAGGCCGACGAGCTCTTCGTGCAATACCATGGCGCCTGCGGCTCGTGCTCCTCGTCGATCGGCGGCACGCTGCAGTTCGTCCAGGATTCGCTCAACAACCACCTCGGCACCGCGCTGCAGGTCAAGGTCTCCGGGGTGGACGAAGCGGGGCCCGACTTCATCCATTGAGCGCTGCCCGGGGTCCGCCCGGTGCCTGCACAGCGCTCGTCACTTGTCTGGAGCGGCGCGCATGGTACAAGTCCTGCATGATAGCGCGCGTGTCCATCCGAATTACCAGCGGCACCTGACCGCGGAAGCACTCGCAATCCCACAGTTCACGTCCATCCGCGATGTTCGACTGAGGGCACGCCGAGCCGGCAGGTGCCCCTGAGATCGCCACGACGGCGCTCGCCCCCCACTGAGCGGACCTGGACAAGCCCATGACCCTGGAAATCTACGACTCGACCTTGCGCGACGGCAGCCAGGGCGAAGGCGTCAATCTCAGTGTTGCCGACAAGCTCAACGTCACCCGCGACCTCGACTGGCTGGGCGTCGCCTTCATCGAAGGCGGCTGGCCCGGCTCGAACCCCAAGGACGAGGAGTACTTCCTGCGCGTCCAGGAGCTGACCCTGGTGCACGCCAAGATCTGCGCCTTCGGCTCGACCAGGCGCGCACGCAGTGGCGCCAAGGACGACGCCAACCTCAAGAAGCTGGTCGAGGCCGGCGCCCACGTCACCACCATCTTCGGCAAGACCTGGGACCTGCATGTGCGCGACGCGCTGCGCGTCTCGCTCGAGGACAACCTGGCGATGATCTCGGACTCGGTCGCCTATCTCGCCAGCGAGACCCGCCGACCGGTGTTCTACGATGCCGAGCACTTCTTCGATGGCTACAAGGCCAATCGCGACTACGCGCTCAAGACCCTGGCCGCGGCCCATGCCTCCGGCGCCGAGCGCCTGGTGCTGTGCGACACCAACGGCGGCAGCCTGCCCGGGGACATCACTGCCGCGATCGCTGCGGTACGTGAACTCCTGCCCAGCGCGAAGCTCGGCATCCATGTGCACAACGATGGCGGGCTCGCGGTCGCCAACACCCTGGCCGCGGTCCTGGCCGGCTGCATCCAGATCCAGGGCTGCATCAACGGCCTGGGCGAGCGCTGCGGCAATGTCGACCTGACCACCGCCATCGCCAACTGCGAGCTCAAGCTCAAGCTGCGCTGCCTGCCCGAGGGGCACCTGCAGCACCTCACTGAGGCCAGCCGCATCATCTGGGAGCGGGTCAACCTCACCCAGCCGAACAACCAGCCCTTCGTCGGCCGCTCGGCCTTCGCCCACAAGGGCGGGATCCACGTCTCGGCGGTGCAGCGCAATGCCGCGACCTACGAGCACATCGTCCCCGAGCTGGTCGGCAACACGCGCCGCATCCTGGTCTCCGAGCTCTCCGGACGCGCCAACATACAGGCCAAGCTGGCGACGATGCATCCGCAGATCGCCGATCCGGCCACGGTCGCGGCGATCCTCGAGGATGTGGTGCGCTACGAGCACATCGGCTACAGCTACGAGGCGGCCGACGGCAGCTTCGACCTGCTGGTGCGCAAGCGGGTCGGCGCCTTCGAGCCGAAGTTCACCCTGCACCACTACCGCATCCACGGGCTCGGCACCGAGGGCGACGACCATCTGGTCGAGGCCACGGTCAAGGTCACGGTCGGTGCGACCACCCACCTGGTGGTGTCCGAGGGCCATGGTCCGGTGGACGCGCTGTCGCACGCCCTGATCAGCGCCCTGCTGCCGGCCTATCCGGCGCTCAAGGACCTGAACCTGGTCGATTACAAGGTGCGCGTCGTCAACTCCTCCGACGGCACCGCGGCGCGCGTCCGGGTGCTGATCGAGCACCACTTCGGCTCCGAGTCCTTCGGCACGGTCGGAGTCAGCGAGAACATCATCAAAGCCAGCTGGATCGCGCTCGAGGATGCGGTCCAGTACGTGCTGAACGTCCAGGCCGAGATCCAGGCCCGGGGCGCGGTCGCCAGCGGCTGAGGCTTCACCGCGACGTCCGCTGGGCTAGGCTCGGGGTCCCGAGGACCTGACCATGTACCCAGCCGCCATGACCGATCCCATCCGTCTCGAAGTCAAGGACATGGGCCTGACCGAGCTCAAGACCCCCGCCGAGGTCGATGCCGCCCTGGCCAAGACCGGGACCACCCTGGTCTTCGTCAACAGCATCTGCGGCTGCGCGGCGGGCGGAGCCCGGCCCGGGCTGACCATGGCGATGGACAAGGGCGGCAAGCGCCCGACCCAGGCCACCACCGTCTTCGCCGGGGTCGATGGCGAGGCGACACGGGCCGCGCGTGCGCACTTCGCGGAATACCCGCCCTCCTCGCCCAGCGCCGCGCTGCTTAAGGACGGCGAGGTGGTGTGGATGCTGCACCGTCATCAGATCGAAGGACGGCACCCCGAGCAGATCGCGGAAGCCTTCACCAAGGCCTTCGAAGCCAACTGCTAGGCCATTAGCCAACGCCGCTGCCGGTCCGCTCCTTCTCCGACAGGGACCGGTGTCAGTTCATCCCCACATGGATGCTGAGGTCCGAGCCTGCCTGCGAGCAGGCCACGGCTGTCGGCCTCGCTCCCCATCCCGCGTGGCGGATGCAGCCATCGACCCTGGGCCCCGGTTTTCGGTGCATTCAGACGGGCTATTTACAACCCAGCAGTCGTTGATCGACCAAGAGCTTCCGTGACCGGCCATCAATGCAGATCATGTAGTTGCTCAAAATGTCCTGTCCTATCACTCCTATGCACTGCCAGAGCACCGCGTAGTCCGCATCGGTCCTCTTCCACACATTCGGTCCTGAGATCTCCTGGAGATGGAAATGCCCCTTCCCTGAGAGATAGTGCGCCAGCGGCGCCGGATCCTGGCCGCTGAAAAATGCAGAGGTGCTCGCGCCGGTATCTATGATGGCCAGGTGCGTGCCATCCAGCGATACGACGGGGACCGGCAGGAGTTCGATCGCCCGGAAGATGCATGTGCCGATCTCGGGATCTGAATCGGCACATATCCTGCTTCCCTTACATGAACAAGACTTCGCCGCAGTCACAGATCGGGGTGGTGCCGATGAGTATGAAGTCATTGCGGGCGTACAACGCGACCACCGTGCCAGGACTGCGGTGCACGGCATCAAACTGCACAGGCAGAGTGGATATCAGCATCCGCTCATCCCCCCATGCGGTGTGGGCGGCCTGGGGGCTGCCCACCGGCACATGCAGCTCCCTGCTGAGCTCGACCGGAAGGCAGAGCATGTCACAGCCCGAATCGATATTTCCAGTAAGCATGACGCCATTTACCTGGATGTTGGTGCGCGGGAAGACGGCCAGTGAAATCACATGCCGATGAGGGATCGCGTAATACAAGACGAGCGACGTCAGGGCCAGAAACAGCAGCGTTATCGCTGAAATCCGCACTATTTTCACCACCGCCGATTTCCGCACGCCCTGTTGCGAGATGTTACATGAAGATCCCGCTCAGGGATGCGGATGCAGCCGGCAGAAGTTCCAGATCACCTGGCACGCGTTCAGGCTCTGGCAGGTGCGTCCGACCTGCGACTGCAGCAGCAGCTGGCGGCCCCCCGGCCAGGTATGGCCGCCGCCGATGATCTCGTAGAAATCGACTTCGCACTGGTTCACGCCATAGGCGCGCGCCCGCCAGGTGGTGGTGCCGTCGGAGACGTGCTCGCCTGAGGGCAGTTCGCGGTTCTGGTCCACGAGGTGGTCCTGGGCGAGGATGAAGGAGATGGTGTCGGTGACCGAGAGCACCTCTCCACGTGGCGAGTTCGCCGAGCCGACCACGCCGCCATTGTACGGCATGAGCGGATCCTCGGTGCCGGCGAAGAGGATCACCGAGACCGGCTGCGGCCAGGGCAGGGTGCGCGCCTCGACCGGCAGCAGTCCCGCCACGGGCGCGATCACGGCGATGGTGTCGGGCATCTCCCTTGCCAGCCGGTAGCACATCATCGCACCGTTGGAGATGCCGGTGACGAAGATGCGCTTGGGATCGATCGGGGTCTCATTCTCGGTCTGGCGGATGACGCTGCGGATGAAGCCGACATCGTCGATGTTGCCGGTCACCGCGGTCGAATCGATGCTGGCGCGGTCGTCATGCCAGTTCTTGTCGACGCTCTCCGGGTAGACCACGACCAGGTCGGTGTGCTCGGTGTCGGCGACGTATTCGAAGCCGTGCTCGGTCAGGGAGCTCATGCCCAGCCCCGAGCAGAAGCCGCCATGCAGCACGATCATCAGGGGGCATGCGCGGTTGTAGTCGTGGGTGGCGGGCAGGAACCGCCACCACGAGCGGGCGATGCCGCCGTAGTTGATGCTCTCCTGGCTCATGCCTGGCTTGACCAGGCTGTTGGCGTCGGGAAACAGCTCGCTGGCCCAGACGCCGGGCCCGGCCCCGGACAGCAGCACCGTGCCCAGCACGAGCAGGGCCAGCCAGCGGCGCGGCGCGGCAACGACCGGCTGGGGTGCACGAGAGGCCATGTCCACGATGCTCGGGGTCGAACCAGCGGTGCAAGGCGCGGCCGCCACGGGCGGCCCCTGGTGGGTGAACTAGCGGCGCAGGATCCGGTCTGGCGGGCGCACCGGGCCAAGCCGTGGGATGTCGACCTTGACAAAGGGGTCGAGAACACGCCATAACGATCTGGTGGAGGCCTCGCAACAGACCCAATCTCCGGGCGACGATACCGGGGCGAATGCCGATCCGCTGATCGGCTTCCGCACCGACTCGCTGCACTTCGAGGCCTGCCTCGGACGCGGCGCCATGGGCGCAGTCTACCGCGGACTGCAGATCCGCCTCGACCGCCAGGTCGCGATCAAGGTCATCAGCCACCATCTTGCCGCCGACAAGGCCTATTCCGACCGCTTCAACCGCGAGGCGAAGACGCTCGCCAAGCTCGCCCACCCGAATGTCGTGACCTGCTATGACTTCGGGCCGATCACCGGCCCCGACGGACGCAAGCTGCTGGTGCTGGTCATGGAGTATGTGGCCGGCGTCAGCCTCACCGGCTTCACCCAGGACGGCGCCTCGGTCAAGACCGTGCTCGACCTCTACCGTCAGGCGGCGGACGGCTTGGCCGCGGCGCATGCGCTGGGCGTGCTGCACCGCGACATCAAGCCCGACAACATCATGGTCACGCACGGCGGGGTGGCCAAGCTCGCCGACTTCGGCCTGGCCAAGGGTCTCGAAGGCAGCGTGCTGACCATGACCGGCACGATCATGGGCACCCCGGCCTACATGGCGCCCGAGATCTGCAAAGGTGGCGAGCCGGTGCCCGCATCCGACGTCTACTCGCTCGGCTGCGCCTTGTTCGATAGTCTCGCCGGGCGTCCGCCATTCCGCTCCGGCTCGGCGCTTGAGGTCATCCAACTGCATATCTCCGACGAGCCGCCGGTGCTCTCCGATTTCGTCCCGCAAGTCGGCCAGCTCGACGCGCTGATGGCCCAGGTCCTGACCAAGAGCCCTGAGGGCCGCCCCAGCGCCCAGCAGATGGCGGTGCAGCTGGGGCGCTGGCGCGACCTGTCCTCTGCCGGGATCAAGGTCGGGGCCAGCGGCATGGCCGGGCAGCGTGCGCGCTCGGATCTCAACACCATGACCGCAGGGCTGGCCAGCATCCACATGATCGAGGAGGTGGTGATCCCCGATGCGCAGAGCGCGCGCAGCCTGCCCGGTGCGAAGCCGGAGCCGGCGGCGGCGGTCGCCAGCGGCAAGGCGCTGCGTGAGGTCGATCTCGGGCTCGGCTCCGGGACCTCCTCCGTGCCCGCAGCCGTCGAGGTGGCCCTGCCCTCGCGTTCGAGCTTCCAGGTTCCCGACTACCTGCAGCTGCAGCCCACCGAGCAGGCTCCGGCCTCAATGGCCGGCCCAGCCGCTTCCAGCGCCGCGGAGCCATCGCTGCCGGCCGTCTCCTCCGCCCCGCCCGCTGCCGCCCCGGCCCCCCCTGCCTCCGCGGTCGCGCCGGCCCCGGCCCAGGTCGCGTCCCCGTCCCAGGCGCAGCCGGTTCTGCGCACCGCCCCACCCCGGCCCGCGGCGCGCAGCGCGAGCGAGACCGAGAAGGGCGATCATCTCCACGAGATCGCCGTGGCGCGGCGCATCGCCGAGGCCAAGAGCCTGGAGGAGCAGGGCGACGGCGCAGCTTCGCGCAAGGAGTCCGCCCTGGCGATGCGACTCTACGACCAGGCCCTGAAGCTGGTCACCTCCGGACCGGCCAAGGCCTCGCTGGTGGCCAAGATCCAATCCCAGCGCAAGGCCCAGGGCAATCGCCAGCTGCTGTGGGGCGCGGTCGGGGTGGTGGTGCTGCTCACCGCCGGCGCACTGGTCTACCGCTTCCTGCCGCAGTCTTCCGACGCCCCGTCCGGTCCGGCGCCGGCCGCCACGGCGGCGCCTGCGATCAGGTCCGACCTGCAGGCGCTGATCATCCGTGCCCAGGATCCGACCGTCGATCCGCACCTGCTCGCCGCGCAGTTCAGCGCGCTGAGTCCGGCCCCGGACCTGCAGGACGCGCGCGTGCAGGCCCTGCACAAGGCCATCCAGGACAGCATCAGCGACTTCCAGGCCAAGTTCGACGCGGTCGCCCACCTCGAGGATGTCGATCCAGGTGCAGCCCTGGCCATGGCGCAGAAGCTGCGCGCCGACGTCGCCTATGCGAAATGGTTCACGCAGCTGCTGCCGCTGCCCGGACGGGTGGCGGTGCATGGCGTCGATGTCGCTCAGGTGACGATCAGCGAGGGCGGCGTGGCGCGCCGTGCCCGCGACAGCATGCTGTTCTGCCGCTATGCCGACCATCCGGTGACGCTGACGCTCAGCGCTCCGGGCTTCGTCGACATCATCCAGGAGATCCCGGCCGATCCGGTGCTGGGCGAGGAGCTGTTCTCAGTCGACATGCAGGACAAGGCGCTGTGGTCGGTGGATGATGCGATCTCCGAATGGACCATGCTGGGAGCGGATGAGGACTATACGCTCATCCTCACACCGCGCGCGCTGTTCCTGGTGGCGCCGGACGGGGCGGTCAGCGCGCGCGTCTCACCGCAGCGCCTGACTGCGAACGCCAAGTCCTTCCTGCCCATGGGCCAGCCCCTCGGCCGGCCGTTGCACCTGACCACGGACGACGGTTCGAGCTGGGAGCTGCCGCTGGAGAACCACCATCTCGGCGGCGCGCGCCTGGTCCGGCACGGCGCACCCGCCAGCAGCTTCTGCGAGCAGCAGCTGACCTACCATGTCGGCGATCTGGGCTGCTTCGCCATCCAGCTCGGCGAGGACGGGGCCAACCAGCTGGTCTTGACCAGCAGCGACCACGCGCTGTGGGTGCGTCCGCTGGCCGGCAAGATCATGCCGTGGCTCAGTCCGGTGCGGGACACGGTGACGGTGCTCGATGAGAACAGCATCACCATGCTCGACCAGGAGGGCGCCAGCATCAGCGCCCTGGCACTGGCCGCGCCGCGCACCGGTCCGGTCTTCGAGTGCTCGATCAGCTCAGGGCCGCGCCAGATCGTCTTCACCACCACCGCCGGCCCGCATCTCTACCAGGCCGCCGATTCCGCCTGGCAGCCGATCCCCGCGCCCGCGCTCGAGGGCCTCGGCGAGGGCCTGCTCGCCAGCGATGGCCAGGCCTTCATCGGCTGCTCGGGCCAGGACATCATCGGCCTGCCCAGCGCGAGCGCGCCCGAGGCCTGGCGCGCGACCATGCCGGCCGATCACCTGCCGGTGATGCTGGGCCTGGACGGCGCCGCAGCCCTGGTTGTCGACGACAAGAACCTGCTGACCATCCTCGATCCGCACACCGGGCAGACGGTGCGCACCATCGGCCTGGCCGGCCCGGCGCTCTGCCCGCCGGTGATCGTGCATGGCCAGATCGTCGTCGCGACCGCGGGCGGGATCTCCGCCTTCCCGCTGCATCTGCCGCCCGCTGGACGCTAGGCGCCCGCGGGCGCGCCGGCGGGCAGGAAGGTCAGGGATACCGCGTTGATGCAGAAGCGCTTGCCGGTAGGCCGCGGGCCGTCCTCGAAGACGTGGCCCATGTGGCCGCCGCAGCGCGCGCAGTGCACCTCGGTGCGCACCACCCCGTGCGAAAGGTCGACCTCGCTTGCGATGTGGTCGGCGATCGGCTGGAAGAAGCTCGGCCAGCCGGTGCCGGATTCGAACTTGGTCTGCGAGGTGAAGAGATCCAGTCCGCAGCCGGCGCAGCGGTAGATGCCCGCACCATGCGTCTTGCTCGCGGAATAGCCGCCGCAGAAGGCGGGCTCGGTGCCCTGGCGGCGCAGCACCTGATACTGCTCCGGGGTCAGGCGCTGCTTCCACTGCTGGTCGGTAAGCTCCAGTTTATCGATGGCCATGGATGTCCTTGCGGTCGGCCGGCCCCGCATGGTCGCGGGCCCGGGCGGGATGACGGGATGAGAGAATTGATAAGGCCGGAATCGGCGTGGGCTATTCGTGGCTTGGGAGATGGCAGTGGTCGATGCCGCGCTTGGCGAGGTAGCGCTGATGGTACTCCTCGGCGCGGTAGAAGGTCGCCGCCGGCACGATGGCGGTGACGATCGGCCGCTTGAAGCGCGGCTGCGCCTTCTTCACCGAGGCCTCGGCCTGGCGGCGCTGCTCGTCGGAATGGGTGAAGATCGCCGAGCGGTACTGCGAACCGTGATCGGGGCCCTGGCGGTTGAGCGTGGTCGGATCGTGCATCGCCCAGAAGGCGTCGAGCAGCTTATCGAAACTGACGAGTGCCGGATCGAAGGTGACCTGCACGACCTCGGCATGGCCGCTCTCGTCGGTGCAGACGTCCTCATAGGTCGGCTTGTCGAGGGTCCCGCCCTCGTAGCCGACCGCGGTCTCGGTGACGCCGGGGATCTTGGCGAAGGTCGCTTCGATGCCCCAGAAACAGCCCGCGGCAAAGGTCGCTTTGTTCATGGGTGACGGCTCCTTGCGGCATCCGGGGGTTCCGGATGCGTGATGGTGATGGCCAGTTGTCGATAGCTGAAGCTATCGGTTTTTCGTCATTTGGGTAGAAGCTCTCTCATGGAGCATACACCCCTGACCGCAGACCTCGACACCAGGTGCACGGCCCGCAGCGTGACCAGGGCGTCGCCAACCGACCGTGAGGAGTTTCAATGACGACCATCGCCATGCGTGAAGCCCCTCACATCCTCCTGGTGGATGAAAATCCCCAGGATCTCGCGCTCATCCAGGAATCCTGTGCCGATTGCAGCCTGCCCGCCGTCTTCCATCTCGCCCACGATGGCGCAGAGGCGCTGGCCTGCATGAGCAAGCTCTCCGAGGCCGGCTCCCGGCCTGATTTGATAGTGCTCGACATCCTCCTGCCCAAGAACGACGGCTTCCACGTGCTGCGCGAGCTCAAGCGCCAGGCCGCAGGCCACCCGACGCCGGTCATGGTCCTGACCGGCTCCTCCGACATGCGCCATGTCGACCGCAGCTTCCGGCTCGGTGCCAGCGTCTATCTCTACAAGCCGGTGGTCTATGGCGACTCGCGGGTCGTCGCCGAGCACATCGCGGAGCTCCTGCACCTGACTCCGGGCACGGTCTCGCCGCTGCCCTCGCAGGCCACCCAGTCGCTGCTGGGCATGGCCACCAGCCAGTCTTCGAGCGTCTGAGCGCTCGACCTCAGGTGAGGTCGAGGATGAAGCGCTTGAGCGCCGAGCGCTGACGCGGCCCGAGGCGGCGGATCAGCTCCGACAGCTCTTCGAGGGTCGGGGCATCGCTCGGGGCGCTGTCGGGACCGCTCTCGCGGACGGAGCCTTCCGAACGCGAGCGTCGCACCAGTTCCTGGTAGTCCGCGGGCGCGAGCTGCAGCAGCGAGCGCAGCTTCTCATGGGTGCTGACGCGCCCGGGCAGATCGCCATGCTTGAGCAGCTTGGTGGCGGTCAGGACGCTTAGGTCGGCCAGCTCGGCAAAGGCCTTGGTGGTCAGGTTGCGGGACCGGACCAGTTCGCGCAGCGCATCCTGCAGCGGCGTCGAGGCCTCGTCATCGCTCGGCTGGCTGGCCGGGGTCGGGGTCTCGGTGGAGCGCCGCAGGCTGCGGGAGAAGTCCTGCTCGCTCAGGCCCAGGGCCTGGGCCAGGGGTTCGAGCACCGTGCTGCGCTGCGGCGGGACGCCGGTGGTCAGCAGCTGATGCAGGCTGATATAGGGGATGCCGTGGGTCCGGGCGAAGCCTGCGACGCTGACCCCCTCCTCGGCGATGCGGTCGGCAGCGAGCTGCGACAGGAAGGGCGGCTCCTCGCTGGCGGGCGGGGCATGGCCCAGGATCGCTGCCGGAGCGTCCTCCTCGGCGACCTCGTCCGGGGCGAGGAGGATGACGTCGCTGACCGGCTCGGCGCCATCATGGACGCGATCGACGCGGCTGCGCTGCGCTGCGGCCATGACCTCCGGCAGGGCGAGGCCGAGCTTCTCGGCGACCACGGCAAGGGTGTCCGCGCGCGGGATGGCGCCCTTGCGAGTCATTCCCATCAATGTCGCATATGGAACGTTTGATACCTTTGCAAAGGTCTGCTCGGTGAAACCCTGTGCCAGGAGGGCCTTCAGGACCATCTGCCTCAGGCTGAGCGGCCCCTCGCTGGGGATGTCGATGCCGTCCCGCTGGCTGACCGCCAGCACCGAGGCCCAGATGTCCTGGCCCAGGTTCAGCTCGCGGCGCAGCGCCTCGCGGTGCGCCGGCTTGCGCGGCACCGAGCCCTTATGCAGCAGCGCCAGGACGGTCGGATAGCTGATGCCGGCGCGCTCGGCGAAGGCACGGGCGCTGGTCTCCTGCTGCGACAGATGGTTCTGCAGCAGATCCTTAAGTTGCGGCATCGGATGACATGACTATCAGTGTGAACAGGGACACGGGTCTGATAGTATTCATAAGCGGAAGAAGTTGCAACTCACCGCATCAGGCGATTTCTGCTGATATTCACCGCCTGGGCGCGAGCCCGGCGCAGCTAGCCGGGCTTGCGCGCGCCGCGGACCGTCTTTTTCCTGCTTGACGCGGTGGATTTCACGGTTTTCGGCTCGGGCCGTTCCGACAGCTCCCAGGTCTGGCCCTCGAAGGCCGCCGAGAGCTTCCAGGTCGCATTGGGCGCGATCACCGCCTTGTAGCGCATCGCCTCGCGCCACAGCTGGGTCACGTTCGGATCGGTGGCCATCGGATCGTGGTGGAAGATCACCAGCTCGCCGATCGGCGTCTCCTTGAAGAAATCGATGAAATTGTAGATCGTCGAATGTCCGAAGTTGACCTTGTCATGATATTCAAGAAAGCCGTACATGGCGTCGACGATGACCACGTCCGCACCGGCGACGAATTTTGAATAGATCTCGGCCAGCCGGTAGGGGTTCTTCGAAACCTCGGTGTCGGTGAGGTAGCACACCGAGCGTCCGCGCACGGTGATGCGGTAGCCGAAGGCGCGGTCGGGATGGATGAGCGGCAGGATCGAGACCTGCGCCCCTGCGACGTCGGTGATCTTCTTCACCGGCAGCTGATGGCAGGCCAAACGCGACTTCAGACTCTTCCATTTGACCGGGAAATGCGCCCCGCCCATCTGCGCGGCCAGCAGCTTCTCCGAGTCGCGCCGCCCCGACCAGACGCTGATGACGCGATCGGGCATGTAGAGCGGACCGAAGAACGGCAGCCCGCAGATGTGGTCCCAGTGGAAATGGGTGAAGAAGAGGTTGAGCCCGCAGCTGCGGTCCTTGCCCTCGTCCTTGAGCATCTGGCCCAGCCCGCGGATGCCGGTGCCGGCATCGAGGATGAAGACCTGGTCATCGAAGGACACCTCAACGCAGCTGGTATTGCCGCCGTAGGTCCAGCTATGGGGCGAGCGCGTGAGATAATCCTCGATGGCCGATTCCGACGAGATGTCGGCCGGTGTTGCCTCCGCGAGCAAGGCACGGGCCTTGGCTCTCACCAATGTCGAGGTCAACGGGGTCGCGAGCGAACCACGCACTCCCCACAGGCGCACGCGCATGCGCTCCTCCTGCTCTGCGGCCACGCTAAATCCTCCAGCACCCGGTGCAACCATACCCTGGCCAGCCCTGTCCTTCCGGTCGGCCTATCCTCGGTTATGGTTTCAACGGTCGGGAGTCCGGGATGAACGTCATCGAGATCAGCAGTTCGGCGATCCGCCTGGTGCGGGAACGCGATGGCCGCCTCCTGGGCATGGACAGCTGGCCCATCCCGCCCGGGGCGGACCCCCTGGTGGCCCTGTCCGCCGCGCCGCTGCCCAATCCGCTGGGCCGGGTCGCGGTGCTCATGCACCACGACGACATGCTGATCCGCAGCCTGCTGCAGCCCGCTGCTGATCACGAACGTCTCAATCGTCTCGTTCGCTTCGAACTAGCCAGCATGGCCGGCGAGACCGGCGAGGCCACGGCCATCTCCTGGCACGCCGTCAACGTCTCCCTGGGCGATGGCGCGGAGCTGCGCGTCCTGGCCCTGCTCGCCAAGCCCGCCCTGCTGACCCGCCTGCGCGACTGCCTGGCCGTGCATAGCGGCAAGCTGGTGTCACTGATCCCGCCCTCGCTGGGCCTGTACCGGGCCTGGCATGCCCAGCACCCCGATGAGCAGGGGCAGATCGCGATCGCCGACATCGGCGGCAACCGCGTGCACATCGTCCTGGTGCAGAACGGCGAGATGATCTTCCTGCGCACCCAGACGCCCGGCATGGACGAACTGGTCAAGGCGGTGGCGGAGAGCCGCGGCCTGCCTGAGAGCGAGGCCTCCAAGCTGGTCGCCCGGCTCGGCAAGGGGGCACCAGGCGATCTGCACCAGCTCATCGCCAAGCATGCCGGGGGCATGGCTGCCGGCATCACCGCCGCGGTGCGCTTCGCCAAGTCCCAGCTCAAGCTCGACAAGTTCGAGATCAGCAAGCTCTACATCGCCGGCGCCGGCGCCCAGGTCTTCGGCTTCAGCGAGGCGCTGCATGAGCGCCTCGCGGTTCCGATCGTCATCATCAACCCCTTCTCGGGCGTGCTGACCGCGCTCGCCACCGACGAGCTCGACCGGCTCGCGACGCTGCCCAGCCCATGGACGAACGCCATCGGCGGCGCGCTGGCCAAGAGCTTCGAGCTCGATGCGCTGCAGGACGAGCGCTCGCGCAAGGTCCAGTTCTGGCGCACCGACGGCATCCTGCGCGTCGCCTGCGCGGTGGTGCTGGTGCTGGGCGTAATCGCCATCGGCCATCGCGAGCTCGACATCCTCAACGCCTCGCATGCGGTCACCAACCTCAGCGGCGAGAAGCATGACGGCCTGGTGCCGAGCGCGCTGGCCGAGCACGACAAGCTCAGTCAGCTGGTGGCGGCGCGCGAGACCGCCGCCGCGAAGCTGGCCTGGCTGGATGATCAGCGCCGTCCCGGCCGCATCGCGGTCGAACTGCTCGGCGCGATCGCCGCCCAGCAGGATCCGCAGACCTGCCCGGTGGTCCTGACCACCTACCACCTCGACCGCACCGATTCGGGCGTCAAGGTCTCGATCGAAGGCTACGCCAAGTCCTCCGGCTCGAAGAGCACCGCGGTCGTGCTCCAGGAGTTCGAGGAGGGCCTGCGCCACCGCTACCCGCCGATCACCGAGATGGTGGCGCGCACCAAGCCGGTGGCGCTCGACAACCAACCCTTCGCCTACGACATCTCGCTCCCGGACGGTGCACCCGGCAATTGACGCGCTACGCGCTGCGCGGAGCCGGACGGAGCTGACAGGCGCTCCTGGCATCCGCTTGGCCTGGACTACCATGCCCGGTGCCATGTCGGCCAATGACACGTCGCTGCCCACGGTCGCCGATCTCAATCGCGACATCGTCGCCGCGCTGCCGGCGGAGATCGCCGAGGTGCTCATGCCGATGGTGCGCTTCCGGCCGGCCGCCGGCCGGCTGATCGCGATCTTCCCCAACCAGATCTGGCTCGACGTCTTCCGCGAGCATGCGGTCAAGGCCATCGAGCCGCTGCTGCGCGCGCGCGGCCTGCAGCTGCACACCGTCTGCCGGCAGCAGGCGACCACGCGCGCGGTCGGCGAGGCGCACGTCTTCGAGTCGTTCATGCCCGATCCCGGCAACGAGCTGGCGCTGGCCGCATGCCGCCGCGCGGTCGCAGCCCCGGGGCTTGAGCACAACCCCCTCTACCTGCATGGCCCTGAAGGCTGCGGCAAGAGCCACCTGCTCGCGGCGATCGCCGCCGAATACCGTCTGGCGGTCGGCGATGAGGGCGTGCTCGAGCTCAATGGCCCGGACTTCGTGGCGCGCGATGCGCACGACCTGGCCGATCGCGGCGGCAGCGGTTTGCGCGCCAAAGTCGAGGAGGCGGCCGCGATCCTCTTCGACCAGGTCGAGGCGCTGGCCAGCCGCCAGCTCGCCCAGGAGGAACTCTTCCATCTGATCAACGCCTGCCTCGACCGCGGCCAGCAGCTGGTCTTCGCCGGCCGCGCTCCCTCGCGCAAGCTGGTCGGCATCGAGGACCGTCTCGCCACGCGCCTCTCCTGGGGCCTGGCGGTGGGCATCGAGACGCCGCACACCGAGACGCGCTGCGCGCTGCTGCGCCGGCTGTGCGGACCGGCGGCGGACGGCATCGAGGCGGCCGAGCTGGCAAGCATGGTCGACACCTTCGCTCCCGACATGCATCAGGTGGTGCGCCTTGCCGAACGGCTGATCGAGGGCGAGCGCCCGGGTCGCAGCGACGACGTGGCGAGCTTCGATCGCATCCTGCAGGTCATCGCCGACCGCTACGACATCCGCCCCGGTGACATCGCCGGCAAGCGCCGGCATCGCCAGATCGCCCATGCCCGGCAGATGGCCCTGCTCATGGGCCGGCGGCTGACCGGTCACAGCCTGGTGGCCCTGGGCGGCATGGTCGGCGGGCGCGACCACTCGACGGTGCTGTACGGCATCCGCCAGGCCGAAAGCCGGCTCAAGGATGATCCGCAGCTGGCCCGCGACCTGTCCGAGATGACCCAGCAGGTGCTGGCCAAGCCGGCCACGGCCAAGAACGCCACCTGAATATGGACCGGGAGCGCCATACCCGCTCGATGTGGCATGGAAGCACGGAAAACCGTGGCTTTTCACCCATGCGCGGCTACGGCTGTGGGATCATGATGGCGCGCTTGCTGGCAGTGATGGGCATTCTCGGTCTGGTGCTGGCGCCCCTGATCCCGGGTCAGCAGCTGTTCCGCTGCGCCATGGACGGACGCCTGCATACCACCTGCTGCTGTCCCATGGCGCCGGCGCACGGCCATGACCATGACCATGACCAGAAGCCTGGCGGATGCTGCACCGTGATCACCATGCATGTCCAGCTCGCGGCCGCGACCGCGCCACCGAAAGTCCCGCTCACCCAGCAGCTGTGCGTCGACCTGCATCTCGACACGCCGCACCTGGACAGCGTGCTGTGCTGGCTGCCCCGCGCGAGCCGCGCGCCGGCGCCCGAGCCGCCGTGGCCTTCCGGCCGATTGTTCGTGCGCCACTGCGCCCTCCTGATGTGACCGGCTGGCCGACGCAGACGTCGGTCGGCGGTCGCCTGTCGCTACGCTGATGCCGCTATGGCCCAGGGCTCCTTGGGGAGCCGGGTCCGCGCGTCGCAGCATGCCCCCTGCCTCCGATCGACGTCGAGCTGCCGGCTCCAGCCGCCCTGCTCACCTGTCGTGGAGGTTCTGTGGATCACCTCGCTTGGCTATCGAAACACCCTGCCGCCCTCCGGCCTCCGGCAGCCCCTGGACGTACCATTGGCGCGCTCCGTGGCGGCTGGCGACTGGTCCTGATCGTGGTTGCGGGCAGCGTGCTGCTGGCCTCCGGCTGCACAGCGTCGCGTCCTGTGGATCCTGCGGAGGATGCTGGGCCGACCGCACCTGACCTGGCGGCGGCGTCGCGCGTCGGGACAGCGCAGGCCGCCGACGCCCTGCCGCTGGACCATCCCATGGATGAGCAGGCGCTGGTGGACCTGGTCCTGGCGCGCAATCCCACCTTGCTGGCGATGCGCGCGGCCTGGCGCCAGGCCCAGGCGCGCGCGCCGCAGGACGCGGCGGTGCCGGAACCAACCCTCAGCTACGGGCTCGCACCGGCATCGCTGGGCGAGTCGCTGCCTGGCCAGAGCATCACCCTGACCGAGCCGCTGCCCTGGCCGCAGCGCCTGTCGCAGCGCTCCGACATCGCCGATTTCGGCGCCGATGCGGCCGAGGCCGACCTCACCACCAGCCGCCTGCAGCTGGTCGCCGATGCGAAGCAGGCCTTCGCCGAGTACTGGCTGGCGGATGGCCAGCTGCGCGTCAATGCGCAGCTGCGCACCGTGGTCGCGCAGCTGGATGCGGTGCAGACCACGGCCTATGGCGCCGGCCAGGGCACGCGCATCACCGCGCTGGAGGGCGAGGCGGCGCTCAACGAGCTGGACCACCACGCGATCATGTTCGTCCACCAGCGCGCGCTGGCCATCGCGCGGCTGAACTACCTGCTGCACCAGCCCAGCGACCACCCCCTGCCACCGCCGCCGTTGGCCTTGCCCGAGCCCATCCCGATCAGCGATGCCCGGCAGCTGACCACCCTCGCCCTCGCGCAGCGCAGCGATCTGCGCGCGGCGCAGGCGCGCGTGCGCCAGGCCGATGCCCGCTCCGGGTTGGTCGGCCTGCAGGATCTGCCCGAGGTCAGCCTCTCGGTCGGCTACGATACGATGTGGAACGATCCCAACATGCGCCTGATGGTCGGCGTCGAAGTGGCCCTGCCGCTGAACCGCGACGCGCGTGGCGCGGCCAGGGACGAGGCCCAGGCCGGCTCCGACCAGGCCCGTGCGCAGCTGCAGGCCCTGACCGACCGCGTCCAGTACGAGGTCCAGGAGCGCTTTGAGCATGTCCTGGAGAGCCTGCACATCCTGCACCTGCTACATGACCGCAGCATCCCCACCGCGCAGGCGATCCTCGCCGCGGCCCAAAGCGGCGCCGCCAGCGGCAACGATGCCACGGTGGCGGTGCTCGACGCGCGGCGGCAGCTGATCGCCGTGCAGTGGGAGTACCAGCAGGCCGTGGCCGACTGCCATGAGCACCTTGCCGACCTCGAACGCGTCATCGGCGGTCCGCTGCCGCCCCCCGCCCCCGCCCAGGAGACCCCATGATGCGACGCCGACTGCCCCTGCTGCTCGCCCTCCCGTTGATCCTGATCGTGCTGATCGGCCACGGCCCGATCCTGCGCTGGTTCCTGCTCGCCCCGCCCGGCGGCGAGGCGCGCAGCCAGGATCGCGGCCACGCTGCGCCCGCCATGGTGGCCGGGCCGTTCATACTCGCCCTGGCGACTGCCGCGGACGAGCTCCAGCCGGGCGACAACCGCCTGCTGGCCACCATCAGCGAGCAGGGCCGTCCGCTTGCGGACGCGGTGGTCACGGCCCAGGCCAGCATGCCGGCGATGGGCGCCATGCCGGAGATGCGCTCCTCCGCAAGCCTCGCGCCCGGCGCGCCCGGGACTTACGACGGGACGTTGAACCTGGCGATGCCCGGCACCTGGACGCTGCACATCGAGATCCGCTCCGCTGATGGCCGCAGTGCCGATGCCACCCTCGAGGCCGCGACCGGCGCGGCGCTGGTCGTGAGCGCCAGCGCGGAGGGTGCTGCCGGCACGGCAGAAGCGGGACATGGGGGTAAGGCAGGCGGTGCGATCGCGTATTATACCTGCTCGATGCATCCTTCGGTGCACGCGGATGCGCCCGGCTCCTGCCCGATCTGCGGCATGACCCTGACCCCCGTCACCAGCCAGGAGGTGCACCGCGGGACCATCGTCGCCGATGCCCAGCGCCAGCAGCTGATCGGGGTGATGACCGCCCCGGCCAGGCGCCTGCAGACCGCGCTTGACATCCGCGCCGCCGGGGTGGTGGCATACGCGGAACCCCGCCTGCATGACCTCACCCTGCGCTTCCCGGGCTGGATCGGGGAGCTCTTTGCCAATGCCATGGGCATCGAGGTCACGGCGGGACAGCCGCTGTTTACGCTCTACAGCCCGGACCTCCTGACCGCCGAGAACGAGCTCCTCCAGGGGCGGGGTCATGATCCCGACGCTGCGCCATTGCAGAACGCCACGCGTGCGCGCCTCGAGCTGTGGGGGATGACGCCCGCGCAGATCAGTCAGCTCGAGCGGCGCGGCACGGCGCAGTCCTACGTGCCGATCCTCTCCCCGGTCTCAGGGGTCGTCATCGCCAAGGCGGTGGTCGCGGGTGGAGCGGTGGCCGCCGGGACCACGGTGCTGCGCATCGCGGATCTCTCGGAAGTGTGGATCGAGGCCTCGCTCTACGAATATGAACAAGCCCCGGTCATCGTCGGCACGCCGGTCACGATCACCGTCGATGCCTATCCCGGGGAGAGCTGGAGCGGGACGGTCGGCTTCATCGATCCGACCGTCGACGACCAGACCCGCTCGACCCGGGCGCGGATCAGCGTCGCCAACGCCGACCACCGCCTCAAGCCGGGGATGTTCGCCACCGCGCAGGTGCATGTCAGCCTCGGGGAGCGGCTGGTGGTGCCGGAGGATGCGGTGATCCATGCGGGAGCGACCGCCCTGGTGTTCATCGACCTGGGCGGCGGGACCTTCAAGCCGCAGCATGTCGCAACCGGCATGTCGACCGCGGACGGCATCGAGATCCTCAGCGGTGTGCAGGCCGGGGATCTCGTCGTCACCCGCGCGACCTTCCTGCTCGCAGCCGAATCGCGCCTGAAGTCGGCGGCTGCGTCATGGTAGCCTCAGATGGGACGACTGGTGACGCCCTTGTGGAGGCACAGCCGGCCACCCTGGGGCTGATCGCCCGGGTGATAGTCGCGAGCGCGCGCCATCGCGTCCTGACCATCATCGGCGTGGCGGCCCTGGCGCTCTGGGGCCTGTACGCGGTGCGCCAGGTGCCGGTCGACGCCATCCCGGACCTGAGCGATGTGCAGGTCATCGTCTACACCGACTGGCAGGGGCGCAGCCCGACGCTGGTCGAGGACCAGATCACCTATCCGATCGTCACCAGCCTGGAATCCGCGCCGAAAGTGCGCTACGTGCGCGGGCAGAGCCTGTTCGGACAGTCGTTCGTCAATGTCATCTTCGAGGAGGGCACCGATCTCTACTGGGCGCGCAGCCGCGTCCTAGAATACCTCAGCGCCGCGCAGGGCCAGCTCCCGGCCGGGGTGAGCCCGCGCCTCGGACCCGACGCCACCGGCGTCGGCTGGGTGTACGAATACGCCCTGGTCGATACCAGCGGCGCGCACGACCTCGCCGACCTGCGCACCATCCAGGACTACTCGCTGCGCTACGCCCTGGCCTCGGTACCGGGGGTCGCGGAGGTCGCATCGCTGGGCGGCCGCATCCGGCAGTACCAGATCACCGTCGATCCGGTCAAGCTGGTGGCCTTCGGCATCTCCGTAACGGACGTCGTCACGGCGGTGCAGGCCTCCAACCAGGATGTCGGCGGCGGAACGGTGGAGGTGGCGGGCTTCCAGCAGATCGTGCGCGGGCGCGGCTACGTCCAGTCGCCGGCCGATCTTGAGTCGATCCCGCTGCGCCTCGGTCCGGGCGGTGTCCCGGTACGGGTGCGGGATGTCGGCACGGTGGCGCTGGGTCCCGACTGGGACCGCGGCATCGGTGAGCTCAATGGCATCGGCGAGACGGTCGGTGGCATCGTCATCATGCGCTCCGGCGAGGATGCGCTGCGCGTGATCGATGCGGCCAAGGCGCGTCTTGAGAGCCTTAAGGCCTCCCTTCCACCCGGGGTGTCGATCGTCCCGGTCTACGACCGCTCCGACCTGATCCGGCGCGCGGTCCACACTCTCAGCCGCACGCTCATCGAGGAGCTGGTGGTGGTCAGCCTGGTGATCATGGCCTTCCTGCTGCATCTGCGCTCGGCCCTAGTGCCGATCATCGCCCTGCCCATCGCCGTGCTCCTGGCCTTCATCCCGATGATGCAGAGCCACCTCACCGCCAACATCATGTCGCTGGGCGGAATCGCGGTGGCGATCGGCGCGATGGTCGACGCCTCGATCATCATGATCGAGAACATCCATAGGCGGCTGGCCGAGGAGCAATCCGCAGGACGGGGCCAGGACCGCCTGGGCGTCATGATCCGGGCCATGCAGGAGGTCGGCCCGAGCCTGTTCTTCGCGCTGATGGTGATCACCATCTCCTTCCTGCCGGTGTTCACCCTGGAAGGCACCGAGGGCCGGCTGTTCAAGCCACTGGCCTTCACCAAGACCTACTCCATGGGCTTCGCCGCCCTGCTGGCGATCACCCTGATCCCGGCCCTGGCGACGCTGCTGATCCGCGGGCGGATGCGCTCCGAGCAGGCCAATCCGCTCAACCGCT